>Ga0315268_10004965_pt1 | contig 14340 bp, 16 predicted proteins | sample C1_top_MG_FD_204535 | JGI IMG/M metagenome (GOLD analysis project Ga0315268, IMG submission 204535) | Sediment microbial communities from Yellowstone Lake, YNP, Wyoming, USA - C1_top | ecosystem: Environmental > Aquatic > Freshwater > Lake > Sediment | place: USA: Wyoming | collected 2017-08-01
CCTACTTCTGACTTACTAAGAGTTTTTCCTAAAATCAACCAAAAAATTAATGAAAATAATGATAATAACAACCAGTCCAATAACAAATAAAATGTGTTAGAAATCAATTTAGTTCCAACATGATGATTTTTTGATTTTGTAGACAAATCATTCATCCTATTTAATTTTTAGTTTACTGATCACAAATGATTATATAATATTAAACTCAAATAATGAAAAATATTTTAAATACATAATCTGTCATAGTGATTTTATGAATTGGGAAGGGAAAAATGTTTTAGTAACAGGTGCAACTGGTTTTATTGGATCATGGTTAACTAAATCATTAGTTGAAAAAAAAGCTAATGTAATTGCTCTAATCAGAGATCATGTTCCAGATTCACCTTTGATTTACATGGGAACTTATCCTAAGTTGAAAGCCGTTGTAGAAGGTGATATAATCGATTATAGTACAGTGAACAGAGTTTTTAACGAGTACGATATTAATATATGTTTTCATCTAGCTGCACAGACAATAGTTGGAGCTGCAAATAGATCACCATTACCAACTTTCGAAACAAATATAAAAGGAACATGGAATATCTTAGAAGTGGCACTAAAAACTAAGACATTAGAAAGAATAATTATAGCATCAACTGATAAGGTATATGGTGAACCTGTTAAATTACCTATAACAGAAGATCATCCATTACTTGCAACTTATCCGTATGATGCATCTAAAGCTTGTATAGAAATATTAGCTCGTACTTATTTCAACACATATGGACTTCCAATTGGTATCACAAGATGTTGTAACATCTATGGTGGTGGAGATCTTAATTTTTCAAGAATCATACCAGATGCACTTCGTTCAATTATTTTTAACAAAAACCCAATTATAAGAAGTGATGGCACCCCAGTAAGAGATTTTATATATATAACTGATGTTGTTGATGCTTATCTGACCCTAGCAGAAAATCTTGATAGAAAAAATGTAAAGGGTGAAGCATTCAATTTTGGTAGCAATTATCCGATTAAGATATTAGATTTAGTAAACAAGATAATAAAAATTTCTGGTAAAAATCAAAAACCGGTAATAAAAGGTAAAGGAAAACTTAAAGGAGAAATATCTGCACAATATCTGTCTAGTGAAAAAGCAAAAAAAATATTGAATTGGAAACCTAAAATCTCGTTAGAAATTGGGTTGAAAAAAACAATCAAATGGTATGAAGATTTTTTCGCTAAGACTTCCAAAGAATCTTTTTAAGTTCATTCTTTTTCCACATTTCATTAAGTTCCATAGCATCTTTTAAGGTATTCATAGATTTCCAAAATCCTTTATGTTTAAATGCAGAAATTTGTCTGTCTTTTGCCAAAGCTTCAAACGTTTCTTTTTCTAAATCCCAACCATCTTTAATGTAGTCGAATATTTTTTTGTTAAATACAAAATATCCGCCATTAATCCAATATTGAAGTTTGGGTTTTTCTTTAAATTCAATTATTTCACTGTTTTCGTTCATCTCAAGCACACCAAATTGAAAAGTCGGGTTGATAGCTGTAATTGTAGCAATTTTATTATTTTTTTTATGGAATTTTATTACCTCATTTATATTAACGTCAGAAAGGTCATCACCATAAGATACTAGGAATGTCTCATTTTTAATGTAATCCTTTACCATTCTTAATCTCTCTCCTTTATTATTTTTTAATCCAGTGTTGACGAATGTTATATTCCAATCTTTTTCAACGTTTTCAGGTTTTTGAAAATATTCTTTTATTTTATTTCCCAGATAACCAAGACATAGAATAAAATCAGTATGATGATGCATTGAATAAATTTTCATTATATGCCAAAGTATAGGCTTTTCACCAATAGCAATTAAAGGTTTTGGCATTTTTTCTGTTTTAGGTAAAAGCCTTGTTCCTTCTCCACCACAAAATATTACAACTTGCATATATCTCTTTAAAAAGTTTTAGTAATTTAAATATTTTCATTAGTTTAAGATTTAAATGAAATCGCTAAAGGAGTGTAATATGAGAGTTTCAGTTATTATACCATTTAGAGAAAAAAATTCTAAGGTATTAAAATGTATAGAATCTGTAAAAAATCAGAATTATAAAAACATCGAAATAATTACAGTAAGTGATAGAACAAAATTGAAAATCGATCATGTAAACTCGTTTGTTAATACGAAATGGAAAGGTGTTGCTGAAAAGAGGAATTTTGGCGCAAGCATGGCAGTTGGTGAGATACTGTTTTTTCTAGACTCTGATTGTGTCGTCAAAAAAGATTCTGTAACAAAACTTGTAAACATGTTTAAGATAGGTAAAATGGATGCTATCTCTGGTAAACCTCTAACTCCGATAAAAAGTAATATTTTAGATTTTATAACAGGTTTGGAATATGAAGATCGTTTTAATCTAATGGGTGAAGGTTATGTTAATGTTGCTGCTACTACTTGTTTAGGCGTTCTCAAAAAATCATTTGAAGATGTAGGTGGATTTAAGGATTATAGTAAAACCGATGCTACAGGTGAAGATTGGGATTTTTCTGCAAGATTAAGAAAAAAAAATTATAAGATATACCATACGAATAAGATTGAAGTTTTTCATGAGCATGTTTCTAAAAATTTTATAGATTATTTGAGGAGACAATTTTTACATATTAAATACAGGGTAACACATCTTAGGAAATATAAAAGATTAACAGATGAATATTCAAGTTTAAGTATGATTTTATCATCAACATTTCTTTTTTGTTTACCTTCTACTTACAGAATCTATCGTAGAACAAAAAATGTTAATGTATTAATGTTACCACTTATTTCGTTTTTTAGAAATTTTGCCTGGTTAGCTGGATTTTTTGTTGGTTTACTTGAATAAAGGAAAATATATTAAAATTAGTCCATCAAAATTTTAGCCAAATATCTAAGGAAAGTTTTACTAGCTTTTAAAGTTCTCTTAGTTTCATCCCAACTACTAATCATCAATCTAAATATTTTAAAAAAGAATTTTGGTCTCAGATAAAATTCTATCTTCGCTTTGTTACATAATTCTAATATTTCTTCATTTGTAAGACCTGGTCTAGAAATTAAACAATCGTGCCATCCTTCAGGAGTTAACCATTTGGAATAATCTTCTGTTAATAAATAACCCTCTTTTTTAGCCCATTCATAAGCTTCTGTTCCAGGGTAAACGATTAGAGGGAAGAATTGGGCATCATCCGGATCTAGTTTCTTAGCAAACTCTATAGTTTTTCTGATAGTTTCTTTTGTTTCCCCAGGCAAGCCAAAGATAAAACAACCATGAACTAACAAACCAGCTTTTTTAGCATTCTTAGCAAATTTTAAGGATTGTTCTATTGTGATACCCTTATGTGTTCTGTCAAGAATTTCTTGAACACCACTTTCATATCCTGGTATTATAAGACGACAGCCGGCCTTTTTCATCAACTTCATCGTCTCCAGGTCTAGATTAACTCTAACGTTTGCCCACCACTTTATCTTTTTTGCTATTCCTTTTTCTATTAAAAGTTTGCAGATTTTACGTGCCCTATCTAAATCTGCAGTGAGTGTATCATCTTCAATTCCTATCTCTCTCACTTCCGGTAGGTTTTGCAGTATATATTCAAATTCTGCAACTACGTTCTCTGGGCTTCTCAGTCTGTATTTCCTCCCTAGAAAGACTTGAGGCCAGTTGCAAAAAAAGCATTTGAATGGACAACCCCTGCCTGTGAAAATCATAACCATTGGATACCCAGAAGCAGCAAAAAAATAATCTTTAATATTAAGGTATTTTTTATACACAGAACTGACGAATGGTAACTCGTCTAAATTTTCTATGAACGGCCTATCTGGGTTATGAATAATCTTATTGTTGTCTCTATAAGAAAGACCTAGAATGTGTTTTAATTCGCCATTTTCATTTAAAGCATATGCTAAATCTCTAACAGTATAATCATACTCTTTTCTGGCTATAGCATCTATTTTTTTACTTATTTTCAGAGTTTTTTCTGGCAATGCTGAAGGGTGTGTACCAACTAGAACAACAAAAGTATCAATATTATCCTTTATTACTTCCCCCACTTTAATATCATTAAAAATACTTGGAGTGGATGTATCAATAATCGTTAAATCTGGGTTGAATTTCTTTACAAATTTAATCACATAAGATAAGTCGTAATTCCTAGCTGGGGCATCGATTAATTTTACATCAAATCCTTCTTTTTCCAAAACACTTGTAGCATAAGATAACCAAATTGGATAATATAAAGTGCCTCCTTTAGTCGTTGCAGGGGATCTTGAGTTTCTTGAATATTTTGGTGTAAAGGGTGGATTTAACATTAAAATTTTCATATTATTACCTTATAAGTTACTTTCTATAAAATTCTCGATTAAATTTAAAACTTTACTTTTCTTTTTTAACTTAACTGGTGAAAATTTTTTTGCCTTTTGTAAAGCCTTTTCAAGTTGACTAATATCATATACTGCTATTATTTTTTTCTCCTTTTCCAACTCTCTGGTAATCTGTAATTGATGATCATCTGTATGTTCACCAAATTTTTTATTTCTTGGTACAACTATTACTGGTTTTTTTATTTGTAAAGGAATAACTATAGAACCTATGCCACCATGAGTTATTACAATATTTGATTTTTTACAAATTTTAAGGAATTCTTTCGGAGTGATAAACATGAACCATTTACAATTTTTAGGAATATAATTACTGTGTCCGATTTGAATTATAACATCTTCTTTAATTTTATTTTTCCCTACAAGATCATCAACAGTCTTTATTAACCTATCAAAAGCCTGATAATGTGTACCAACAGTTACAAATATCAAAATATCGAACCCCCATACTTTGCTTTTTTATAAAATTTTAGTAAAGGTTTCCATTGAACAATAAACAAATCTGCAACGAGATATCCAAGTTTTCCAGCAAAGGAAGGATCATTAACTCTAGAGAAAGATTCTATGTAAATAACCTTTCTCATAAACAACTTACTTAAATAACAAATAGGAATCGTGACACCAGCACCAGTAGAAATTATAATATTCGGTTTTTCCTTTAAAAAAATAAATAAAGTCTGAATGAAAGATATGAGTGTGTCAAAGGGTCTTCTTTTTGGGTTTATAATAAAATAGACTTTTTCTTTTTCCCCCAAATCCTTAGTTGTGAGTTCTTTGAATGTTAAAAAGAAATGATCATATTTATCGTAAACCTTTTTTAATTGCAGAATCTGGAGTAAATGGCCGCCTGGGCTACAAGTTAAGCAAATTTTCATATAACATACTTTAAAATAAATAATTAAATAAAAGTTAAAAGGGGTTAGATATGGTAAGACCTGATATTTCAATAAAGTTAAAAATTCTTTTAGAAAATGAAAGTTTTAAAAAAATTTTAGACGTTGGGGGAACTCAAGACAGTTATGATTTTTTAAGAGAAATTTTTCCTTCTTCTAAGATTTTTTCCATAAATATAAAAAAATCAGATCTTCCAAAAAATAACGCGATATTAGCAAATGCAGAAGAATTGCCATTTGAAGATGATTATTTTGATTTAATTTTCGTAAGAGAAGTTATCGAACATTTAGTTAAACCTGATAAATTTATTGAAGAAACAAAAAGAACTATAAAGAATAGTGGGAAGATAATTCTTTCAACTCCAAATTTAAATTCATGGCACATAAGAATATTGATTTTACTTGGATATGCTCCTACTAATTACACACCTTATCCTGGAAAAACATATGGTATACCCAGATTTTTTAAAACTGAACCCAAATATGATCATATTAGAGTTTTCCCTTATAGGGCTTTAAAAGAAATTTTTAACACTAATGGGTTTATGCTTGAAGAGATACATGGTGTCATGGCTTTTTCAGAAAATGTTTGGTTAAAAAACATAAGGAAAATAATTGGAATGTTCCTTCCTAATAGTTGGAAAGAAGATGTTGTTTTAAAAGCTAAAATAATTAAATAGTACGAGAAAATGGGGAAATAAGTATTAGTATTTTTATGTAATTATTTTTTTGCTAAAATTATCATATTTTCTTGCAATGATTGGGGTAAAAAATAATGAATAAATCTTCTAAACCAAATAAAATATGCGCCTTTAGGTCCTAATAAATATGGTTCGGTATAGGGTAAACAAATGAAATTCTGAACAGTAAAATATTTACTTATAATTGATTTGATTGTTTTAGTATCAAAAAGATATTTATGACTTTTAGTAAAATATGATTTAAAAATTTTATTTAACAGAGAATTTTTATTGGGTGTAGTAATTATAATTATTCCTTCAGATTTTAAAACACGTTTTGATTCCTTAAAAAATTTGACTGGTTTTGATAAATGTTCAATTAATTCTCCAGCAATAATAGTATCAAAGCTATTTGATTTTAAGGGCATCTTCTGAGCATCGCCTTTTATCTTTCTTCGTTTTGGTAGTCTAATTTCTATATCTAAACCATAAACATTTTTGTCATTAACTGAATTATGTAATTCATCATCTCTTCCTGAACATCCGACATCTAATATTTTGCCGAAAATATTTTTCTTTACAATTTCTATTCTATTCACTTTTCATCACTTTTTCTATAAAATCTTGATGAAATTTAAATTTTTTATATCTTGTGCGACTATTATTAATTTTTTAATTTTTAAAGGAAACATGTTATATTGTTATTGTTTTAGAATTCATAGTTAAAAATTTCCATTTTTCTCATATTTTTTATATTTATTAATAATTTTTTATTTTTAATGAGATAAAAATTATTCTTTATTTATAGATTATATTCGAATAGGAATATGTATCAATATACTTATATTTCATGGGGAAAAATAAATGAAAACAGATATAATTTTTACTAGAACTCGATTACCCTTAGAAGAAGAGTATGCTCATTTAGCAAAATTAGGTAGCATTGAGATGCCAAATGGATTATGTTATTTAGCTGCAGCTACAAGGAAAGCAGGATATAAAACCGAAATCATCGATGCACATGCAATGAATCTTTCAAATAATAAACTTACCAATGTAATTATAAATAAAAATCCAAAATATGTGGGCATATCTGCAAATACAATAAATATAAATAAATATATATACAGCTGCAGACTTGGCAAAGAAAGTAAAAAACTTAAACCCACGAATAATGACGATAGTTGGTGGGCCTCATATAACAGCTGTTCCAGTGGAGACTCTTAGAAGGTTTCCAGAAATAGATATAGGTATTATTGGTGAGGGAAAAATAACAATTGTAGATTTATTGAATAAGATAGAAAAAAAGAATGACCTGAAGAAAGTAAAAGGCATTGTTTACAGAAAAGGTAAGAAAATTATCATCACAGAAAAGAGAGAATTTATCAAAAATTTAGATGAATTGCCTCCGCCAGCATTTGATTTATTACCAGATTTTAAAAAATATTATAAACCTCCAGCATGGTCGTTGCATGAAAAAATGTCCGCACTTTTGATAACTTCTAGAGGATGTAGCAGTCAATGTACTTTCTGTGATAGAGCCGTGTTTGGAAATGTTTGTAGAACTCATAGTGCTAAATATGTAATGAGGATTATTAGAAAACTATATTATAAGTATGGTGTTAGACATTTACGATTAAACGAAGATAATCTCCTTCTTTTTAGAAATAAATTAAAAGGAATTTGCAATGCTATAATTAAAGAAAAATTGAAATTAAGTTGGTCATGTTTTGCCAGAGCAGATTGTGTTGATTTAGAAATACTCAGGCTGATGAAGAGAGCTGGCTGTTGGCAAATCTCTTACGGTATTGAAACTGGTGAACAGAAAATACTTGATGTTGAAAAGAAAAGGGCAACATTAGAGCAAATAGAAAGAGCTGTTAAATTAACAAAAAAAATTGGTATAAGAGTTGTAGGTTTTAATATGATTGGTCACCCTCTTGAAACGATTAAAAGTATGAAAAAAACTATAGATTCCAACAAACAAATAAAGGTCGATGATTTCAAGGCAGAATTTTTGACACCCTTTCCTGGAACAGAATTATATTATACGGCAGAAAAATATGGTGTTTTGGATAGAGATTGGAAAAATATGGGAGTATATAAAGGACCTACTTTTATTCCCTATGGTCTAACTAGAGAATTGTTATTTGAATGGCATAAAAGAGGGTTATGGCAGTTTTATTTACAGCCAAGAAACATTCTGTCTTATATCAAACAAACAAGAAGTTTAAATGATATTAAAACATTGTTTTTAGGTGCAAGTGTTGTCCTTTCAATGTTTTTTAATAGAGGAAAATAATTGTGATTTGTAAATGAAATGGAACGATAAAAAATTCAATATGTTTTTAAAGCAACATTGGATCGAAATAATTTTATTGTTCGGCACTCCGATAATCGTAAGTTCTTATGGTATTACTGAATTTCCTATTTTAAAAGATATGGGATTTTTTTCTTATCTTGGCCAAGAAATACTGAGAGGATATCCCGTATATTCAACAGCATTTGAAATAAAACCACCGCTAATTCCTTGGTTTTATGCGCTCAGCATGAGTTTTTTCAACTTTCTTCCACAATATCTTTCAATTAGAGTTTTTATGTTAATTGTGATTACACTGATGGTTTTGTTATTTTATAATGTTATACTCAAAATATTCAATGATAAAATAATTTCGACATTATCTGTTTTAATTTTAATATCTTTTACTTTTTTTATTGAGCTATCATTATTGGGTGACTCAAGAACATTAGCATTGTTTTTTTGTTTTCTCACATTTTTTTTACTTTTTAAAAGACATTACTTACTTTCTGGAATTTCTGCTTCTTTTTCTTTTCTTTTTTATCAAATCACTGGTTTATTTTTACTTGCACCGTTAATTTTTATATTTTTAGATCAAAATGAACGTAAGGTGAAAATTGAAAATTTTGGTAAAACTTTATTGGGATTTTTTATACCATTAATTCTATTAATTTCATATTTCTTTTTTTATGATTCAGTTACAAATCTTATAAATTTCAGTTTAATATATCCACTAAAATATGAATCATCTTCTCCTTTGAGTATATGGAAAATATTAAATATCCTTGGTTATTATTGTTCAGAATTTTTCTTCCTATTATTTGGTTTCATTGGATTTTTGTATTTTTTTTATAAGATAATTAAAAAACGTTCTTTGAATATTTTTTATAAAAACAAATACTTAACATCTTTTTTCGCATCTTTTTTACTTCTGTTTTTATTTCTTTTTAAATATTTAGATAATGGTGCCCAGTTTGTAGTTGTTCTTCCTTTTATATCTGTTTTAGCAGCATTTATTCTGAAAAGAATACATGATTACATTAGAAAAATAATTCCAAATAAAAATACGACAATACTCTTAATTTTAATCGTTTGTTTTTACGGATTTTTACCAGCATTACAACCTGTTTATCCTGAAAATCTAATTATAAGAGATAGAAATAAATTTACTTCCCCGTATGAGTTAATTAGAAGTGTTCAAAAAAAATATGGTGTTTTGAATTCTTTATTATTATTTTTATTTCATCGTACAGGAGAAGAAGTTAATATTGAACACCAACTTAAGCTTGCAGAAATAATAAAGAATAACACGAATGAGAATGAAAAAATACTTTCACTTACTGCCCCAGAAATACTTTTCCTGTCTCAAAGGAGAAACTTGAACTCATATCCTTTATTTGAAGCTGTTGGGTTTTATGAGATCTCCATAGAAAGAGGAGAACTCAATAAAATCAGGGAAGAAATAATAAAATATAAACCAAAGTTTATTCTGGCCCATGATGAAAATTTTATAGAAAAACTTGGTTTGAGTGAATTCGTAGACAAAAATTATAAAGAACTGCTTTTAGGTGAACCTTTTACAGGTAATTATAAAGTTTATTACAAAAGTGATATGAAAATTGTTGGATATTCTATCTAATATTTTATTCGTCTTTTAATTTTTAAACCAAAGAAAGGTATCATATTCCTCTCCACCATAACTTGAATGTTTCAATTAACGTGACTGGTCCATGTTTTAAAATTTTAAATGATCCGCCTTCCCAGTGGGAATAAGTGACAGGTACCTCAATCACTTTAAACCCAATTTTTTTAATTTTTGTAAATAATTCTACGTGAATGTCAAATCCATTGGAAGATAGTTTCACTTTATCCAAAGCCTCTTTCTTAAATAAAACAAATCCACTTCCAACATCTACAATATCTATTCCAAAAAGTAGTCTATTTATCTTACTATAAATTAAACTTGGTATTCTTCTAGAAAGTGGAACTTTGACTTTTTTATATCTAGAGGCAATGACAACATCAGCATCATTCATTTTATTTAATAGTTTGGGTAAAACTGTCAAATCAAATGACAAATATGCGTCAGCATCAAAATAAAAAATATAATCACCATTTGCATCTTTGAATAGTTTTCTTAAGACGTAACCTAGTCCACGATTAGAATTTGAAAAAAATTGAACTTTTTTATCTTTTTCTGTTATTTTTTTTAAAACTTTTTCACTGTTATCAGTACTTCCATCGTTTCTAAAAAGAATTTCATAATCATATGTAATCTTCTCAAATTCTTTTTTAATATTCTCATAAGTGCCAAAAATAATTTCCCCTGAATTGTATACTGGTATAACAGCCGACAATTTCAAATTATAGCACCTTGTACTCATACGTATCTGGATTATTTGTATCATAAATTTTATTTGTGTATGCAACCAATACAACCGTAGTATCTGAAATGTTCTTAAAAACATGTGCAATCTTGTTGTTTAAAAAAATCCTAGATAAACATTCTTGAGAGGAATCCAGCACAAGTTCTTTTCTTTCTTTTGTTTTAATGTCCTCAAGTATAACCTTTACTCTTCCATTAAAAATAGTAAACCATTCCAATTTCTTTTTATGATAATGGTTGCCTCTAATCTTTTCAGGAAGTATGGTTGCCACGTATATTTGAGCGAATTCTTTGTTGGATTTGTCTAGTTCATTACTTTTTAAAAATTCTACTAAATCCCCACTTTTGCTTTTCTTTTTTTTTAATTTAACAATGTTAAGATCCATATTTCATCCTTTTCTTTAATGGTTTCCACCACCATTCATTATTCTTGTACCAATTTATAGTTGCCTTCAACGCATCGTCAAATTCGAATGTTAGTTTCCAACCCAATTTTTTAATCTTACTACAATCGAGAGAATATCTTCTATCATGACCTGGTCTATCAGTAACATATTCTATAAAATTTTCATCTTTTCCTAAAAAATTCAAAATTTTTTTTGTAATCTCCAAGTTTGTCTTTTCATTATTTGCACTGATGTTATAAATTTCTCCTTCTCTTCCATGATGTAAAAGAAAGTCAATGGCTTCACAATTGTCGATGACATAGAGCCAATCTCTAACATTTAATCCATCCCCATAAAGCGGAATTTTTTTTCCTTCCAAGAGATTAGTGATAAATAAAGGTATTAATTTCTCGGGATACTGAAATGGGCCAAAATTGTTAGTACTTCTAGTAATGATTGTCGGTAAACCATAAGTTACATTGAACGCTGTAACGAGCATATCCGAACTAGCTTTACTAGCTGAATAAGGACTGCTTGGTTTAAGTGAGCTATCTTCATTAAATGAACCACTAACGATACTACCATAAACTTCGTCTGTAGATATGTGTATGAATTTTTTAATTTTGAATTCTTTTGCAGCTTGAAGTAAAACATAGGTACCGAAAACATTAGTTTGTATAAAAGCATCAGATTTGATTATACTTCTATCGACATGACTTTCTGCTGCGAAATTGATAATTATGCTTACTTTCTTTATCAATTTTTCAACTATTTTTTTATCACATATGTCGCCTTTTAAAAAGGAATAGTTTTTATTTTTTTCTATATCTTTAAGGTTATTTAGATTCCCGGCATAAGTTAATTTGTCTAAATTAATTATTTCATAATTAGGATACTTTACTAACATATGCCTTATAAAATTACTCCCGATGAAACCCGCTCCGCCAGTGATTAGAATCTTCATGAAAATCATCGATTTATATAATTAAAATCAGAATAAGAATTTAAATTAATTAGAAAACAAATATTTGGAGATAAAATGAAAGGGTTAATTTTAGCTGGTGGACTTGGAAAACGTTTAAGACCACTTACTCATACAGGACCTAAACAAACAATTCCCATAGCAAACAAACCTGTTTTACATTATTGTATAGAAGATTTAGTAAACGTTGGTATAAAAGATATAGGAATAATAGTTGGTTATACTCCAGATAGAATAGATGCTATTAAGGGAGTTGTTGGTGATGGTTCACGTTGGGGAGTAAAAATAACTTACATAGAACAAGACGCGCCAAGAGGTTTAGCTCATGCAATCTACATCGCTAAGGATTTTATTGATGGTGATAATTTTGTAGTTTATCTTGGTGATAATATGTTAAAGGGGGGTGTAAAGGATTTTGTAAAGGATTTTGTAAAATCAGGATCCCATGCAAAATTATTATTATCTGAAGTTGAAGATCCTACTCAATATGGTATTGCTGTAATAGACAAAAATGGAAGTATAATAGATATTGAGGAAAAACCTGAAAAACCAAAAAGTAACCTGGCAATTACTGGCATTTATTTGTTTAGACCAGATATATTTGAGTTTGTAAAAAATGTAAAACCTGGTAAAAACGGTGAACTTCAGTTAACAGATGCTATTAAAAATATGTTAAAATCACCAAAACATAAAGTTACAGCTACTGTGATCAATGGCTGGTGGGATGACCTTGGAAAAACTGAGGATATTCTAAAGGCAAACTATATGATTTTAAGTGATTTAAAAGAATCAGAAAATAGAGGAACGGTAGAAGAGAATGTATCATTGATTGGGATAATAAAAATTGGTGAGAAAACTTTAATTAGAAAAAATAGTATAATCAAAGGACCAGTAGTCATAGGGAAAAATTGTAAAATTGGACCAGATACTTATATAGGACCTTATACATCAATAGGAGATAATACAACGATAATTGATGGGGAAATAGAATCATCTATTGCCATTGGAAATACAACGATAAATTGTAAAGGCAAAATTGTTGATAGCCTTATAGGAAAAGATTCTATTATTATTTCATCTAATAAATTACCTAAGGGATACAGATTGGTAGTTGGAGAAAATTCATTATTAAATCTATAGTTTATTGAATATAATCAAAATCTTATTTTTTGGTTTTTATTTACGTATTTTTTCAAAAACGGCAAATTTTACACCCAAATCAAGTGGAATTTTTTTTAAATTTACGAGTGCAAAATCAGGTAAATTTTCAGAATATTTTTCTAATTTTCTATTTTTAACATGCCATTTTTCAGACCCGTCAAAAGTATCAGTAAAAAATATAAACCCATTAGACATTTGAGAAATATTTTTTAATGCATTTTTGAATTTTTTATCATTCTTGATGTGGATTAATATATCAAAACAATTTATTATATCAAACTTTTTTTTAAGGAAAAAATTAGAAATGTCCCCTATTATGAATGGATAATCATACAGTTTTGATAATCTCTTTATTGATTCTTTTGATATATCCATACCGAAATATTTTTGAACCCCATTTTTTTTAAAGATTTTTATAAATGCTCCGGTTTCACAACCTATATCCAAAACGCTTTCTGTTTCTATTTTTTCCAAATATTTCTTGAGTATTCTTCTCTTGAATAAATAAACCAATTCATTGTAAATTAAAGGATAACCAAAATTTCCAACTCCTTTGAGGTTAAAATTATTCTTCAACCTTTCATTCCAATATTTTGATGGAATATATTTTTTCATTTTAATCATCAACTTTTGTCATATCAAAATCTTATTAAAATCCACTTTAGCATCGATTAGGTAATTATGTATAATAAGGTATTCTATACAACCCCAAACTACATGCAGTGCTGCATCCTCTGGTGATCGAACCATTGGTTGGCCATGTCGGTTAAAACTTGTATTGAGAACTACTGGTACACCAGTTTTTTTCTCGAATTCTTTTATAACTTGCCAATAAGAAGGATTCACTTTTTTTACTACAGTTTGTGGTCTAGCAGTGCCATCGACATGAACCACAGCAGGAATTTCTTTTAATTTATTTTTCTTAACATTAAATCCCATTATCATAAAAGGAGCTTCAACTGCATTTTCAAAATATTCATCTTTTGCTTCACTCAAAATACTTGGTGCAAAAGGCATGAACCAGTCACGTTTTTTTAAATATTTGTTTATTTTATCCTTTATTTTTTCATCCCGTGGATCGGCTAATACTGAGCGGTTTCCAAGAGCTCTTGGACCAAACTCAAGTCTTCCTTGAAACCAACCTATAACTTTACCTTCAGCA
>Ga0315268_10004966_pt1 | contig 14338 bp, 12 predicted proteins | sample C1_top_MG_FD_204535 | JGI IMG/M metagenome (GOLD analysis project Ga0315268, IMG submission 204535) | Sediment microbial communities from Yellowstone Lake, YNP, Wyoming, USA - C1_top | ecosystem: Environmental > Aquatic > Freshwater > Lake > Sediment | place: USA: Wyoming | collected 2017-08-01
AAGATAATGGGTCCCGGCGTGGGCGGCAGGCCCACCAGGGAGCTTTCGAGATACGTGCTAAGCGCAATGATCGAGCCGAGGATGGAGGAGATATTCACACTGGCCCTCAAGGAGGTGAGGAAGAATCATTTTGCCGATCTACTCGGCGCCGGCGTAGTCATCACGGGAGGGGCGGCCGTGATGCAGGGCGTGACTGAGATTGCCGAGCAGGTCTTTGAGATGCCGGTCAGGATCGGTGTCCCGACCGGGGTGTCTGGCCTTGTTGACGCGGTCGGTGATCCGAAATTCTCCACGGGTGTCGGTCTCATACTTCATGCCTTTCACACTGAGGAAATGGACGCCGACTACTCGAAGAGTCCTTTTTCAAAACTGTCCTCGGGCATCAAGCGGCTGGTAGAAAGTTTTTTCTAGTTGCAACAGTGTTGGTTTAGTGATACGGAGGTATTGTGATGCTTCTTCAATTCGAACCAGACGAAAATACAGGTGCTAGCCTCCGCGTGATAGGGCTCGGAGGGGCCGGAGGAAACGCGGTAAACAGAATGATCTCCTCCGGTCTCTCGGGTGTCGAGTTCATTGCGGCGAACACCGACGCCCAGGCGCTCGGCCAGTCGCAGGCCTCGCACAAGATCCAGATGGGAAACCAGCTCACACGTGGACTCGGCTCCGGCGGAAATCCGGACGTTGGCAGAAAGGCGGCGGAGGAGACCTCGGAGGAAATAGGGACGCTCATTCGCGGGAGCGACATGGTCTTCATAACCTGTGGAATGGGCGGAGGCACGGGAACGGGCGCAGCACCGATGGTGGCCTCGCTGGCGAGGGAAATGGGCTGCCTCACCGTTGCAGTCGTCACAAAACCCTTTGCGTTCGAAGGCAGGCACAGAGGAGAGGTTGCAGAGGAGGGCTTGAGCGAGCTCAGGGACAACGTCGACACCCTGATAGTCATTCCCAATGACAGATTGCTTTCTGTCGTGGAGAGGACCACCCCCATTCTTGAGGCCTTCAAAACAGCGGACGAGGTCCTGCTTCAGGCAACCAAGGGCATCTCGGACCTGATCACCGTGCCGGGCATAATCAATCTGGATTTTGCCGACGTCAAGACAGTCATGTTGTCTCGCGGCAACGCCCTCATGGGAACCGGGATTGCTATTGGAGACAACAGGGCGGTGGAAGCCGCTCAACTGGCTGTTTCGAGTCCGCTTCTCGAGGACGTGTCCATTGCCGGCGCCCAGGCTCTTCTGGTCAACATCACTGGCGGTCCGGCCTTGAGTCTTCACGAGGCAAGCGACGCGGCGAACGTCATTCTTGAAGCAGCCGGCGGCGACGCAAACGTGATTTTTGGCGCAGTCATCGACCCGAGGCTCGAATCGGAGATACGGGTCACGGTCATAGCGACGGGCTTTGGCAAGAGACAGGTTTCCAAACCTGAGGTAACGGAGAGGAAACAAATCGAACTTCCAGACTACGACCAGGAGGGGCTCAAGAGGCCGGCTTTCCTGAGAAAGGAAGACTCGGCAGTTCCGTCACATTCGCGGCGCTGGGGAAGGGCGTTTTCAAAAGACAGTCTGGAGATCCCCGCTTTCCTTAGAAAGCAGATGGATTGATCGGTCTCCTGTCTCGGTTTCATCACCTTGGCAAGGTAGCCGGGAAAATGTCTTAATGAAGCTCTTCGGAAAGATACTGGAACGCCAGGGAAACGAGCATTACAACACCGGAATTGCCTTCTTCAACAACGGCCAGTACGCGGACGCCGTTGTCGAATTTGAGAAGGCGATAGAGTCTATTTCGAGCAAGAAAGATCCGTACTACAACCTCGGACTTTTCTACGCCGCCGAAGCGCGGGCTCATCTCGGTCTTGCTCATTTCAAGAAGGGGGAGCTCGAAAGGGCGGAGCAGGAATTCAAGAGGGCGCTCTCCGAAAGTCCTCACTATCCCGACCTGCACTACTACCTCGGTGTAATATACGAGAAGACCAACAGGCATAAAGAGGCGATTACAGAGCTGGAGGAAGCTCTTGCCATCAACACGCGCTACTCCGAGGCGCGGTGCTATCTCGCTGTGTGCCTCCATGCAATTGGCGACGACGAGGCCGCGAAACGCCAGCTTCAAGACGTGAGGCGCGCCGGCTGCGACCTGCCCGTGTCACTGAGCCTCCAGAATAACAATCACATTCCTGAAGAAGCCATAGCCGAGCTCAAACAAGTGCCGAAAAAGAAATCCGAGTGCTTCGTTCACGTGGACGCTGCGGTGAGTTTCTACAACAGAGGGATGAGGAAAGAGGCAGTGGAGGAGCTCCGGAAAGCTGTTGGGCTACAGCCGCGTTATGCGGACCTGCGCTGTAAACTTGGTGTGATCCTGAGGGAGATGGGGGAATTGCCCAAGGCCGCGAGCGAATTCAAGGAAGCCATTTCGATAAATCCGAACTATCTCGAAGCATACGTACAATTGGGCCTGACTTATCTTGCGGAGAGTAGATACGGCGATGCCGTGAAGTTCCTGGTCCACGCCTCCGAGCTCGCTCCCAATTACGCGGACGTCCATTTCCTCGCCGGCGTCGCACTCTACAGAGGCGGTTTTCCGCAGCCCGCCATAGAGAAGTTCGAGAAGGCCCTCGGCGCGAATCCCGACTTCTGGAGGGCGCACTATTATCTTGCTTTGTGCTATCATAGTATGGACGACACAGAAGGCGCCGTGAAGGAGCTCCGCACCGCGCTGGAGAACTCCCCGGACGCCGGAATAGCCAGGGCGGAGTTGGGAAGAGTGTACCTGGCGCGGGGCGATTCGCAGAAGGCGGCAAACGAATTCGAGATAGCAGTCGGATATTATCCCAACTATCCCGACCTCAGATTGAGCTTGGGCGTGTCCTACATGAGGTCAAAACACAACGCTCAGGCCAGAGAACAGTTGGTGAAAGCTATAGAACTCAACCCTGACTACGCGATGGCGCATTACGCCCTCGGAAGGCTTCTCATGCAGGAGAACAAGCCCGACGAGGCCTTGGTCCATCTGAACAGTGCTTTGGAGCAATGTCCCGACCACGCAGACGTCCACTATTGCCTCGGGAAGATCTGTTCTTCCCTGGGCCGGGACAAAGAAGCAGAACGTGCGTTTGACACGGCAATCAATATAAACAGGAACTTTGTCGCTGCAAGACTCGGTTCGGCCATGCTGCTACAGAGACAGGGGAGAGTGGAAGAAGCCAAGGAACATCTTCTGCACGTTCTAAAAGTCGAGCCAGACAATCTCGTGGCTCGCTCTTTTCTCGATTCGGACATCATGAATCCCTTCAGCCCTCAAGATGTCAAAGAGTAGGCCGAACAGTTCCCGCCGCCCGACGGACGCTCGCCCTTCGCGCGGCCGCCTGCCCCGGTCCGGCAAACCCCCGGTGCTCAGCGTCGTTCTCGTCTATCCCAATTCATATTCACTGGGGATGGACAATCTGGGGTTCCAGGGCATCTTCGGCCTTCTGAGCTCGGACCCCAGGGTCCGCTGCGAAAGGGCGTTTCTCGAGGAGACGACCGGCCCTTCGCCGAAGCGGCCTCGAGCTTCACTCTCTCGCGGCGTGCTTTCCCTCGAGAGCGGCCTGCCCATCAAGTCTTTCGACGTGATCGCCTTCTCAATCTCTTTCGAGAACGACTATCTCAACGTGCTCGGAATCCTGAAGGAGTCGGGCATCGAGCCGTTCGCCGCTGGCCGCGGAGACAAGCTCCCGCTTTTGCTCGCAGGAGGAGTGGGCATCTTCATAAACCCGGAGCCGATGAGCCCCTTCATGGACGCAATCTTCCTCGGCGAGGCGGACGAGGCAATGAAGGAGATGGTCGAGGTTCTCCTCCGGGCGAAGACCGAGCGGAAGCAGGCCGTAATAGAATCGCTTTCCGAGATCGAGGGAGTTTACGTGCCGTCCATTCATTCGCCTTTTCTATGCCAGGAGGGCGGCGCTCCGCCTGCGAAGACGGTCAGGAGAAGGCACGTGTCCCGTCTTTCCTCCACGTTCCGATCCAGCGTCATAACCAGCTCGCGCAGCCATCTGGGAGGCATGGTCCTGGTTGAATCGGGTCGCGGCTGTTCGAGGAAGTGCAGGTTCTGCGCCGTGACGTCGGTCTATTCTCCTCTCAGATTTGTGGACGCCGATTCTCTTCTGTCGAGAATAGAGGAATCCGCTCCTTCGCGAGGCGCGGTCGGAATAGTCGGCGCGTGCGTGTCCGAGCATCCGAAGCTGATCGAGATAGTGACGTCCCTCGCCGCGAAAAATATCCGCGTGTCCCTTTCTTCCGTGAGGGCAGACAGCGCGAGCGCAGAGCTTCTGAGGCGAATCGCTTTGAGCGGGACTAGGACGATAACTCTGGCTCCCGAGGCCGGCACAGTTAGGTTAAGAAAGCTGATTAACAAAGAGCTACAAGAGTCTAAATTAATTGAAGTTGCAGAGACGGTATTCGAGGGCGGAATCTCTTCGTTGAAACTATATTTCATGATCGGTCTTCCTGAAGAGAGGCCCGAAGACGTGGAAGCGATAGTTTCTCTGGTCGGAAAGATCCACTCCGGTTTCATTTCAGGCCGCGGAGACAGGCGGCTGGTCGTGAGCGTCTCACCCTTCGTGCCAAAGGCCTTCACTCCCTTTCAATGGTTTGGCGTGAACGAAAGGCGAGTTCTGGACAAGAAGATGCAGATGCTGGCAAAAGGATTTTCCCGGATGAAGGGAGTGAGGTTTACCGGACAGAGCGTGAGAACTTCAATCCTTGAGGCGGCAATTTCAAGGGGAGACTGGCGCGCGGGCAAGGCTCTTTACTCGATGGTCTATCACGGCGAGACTCTCAAGAAAGCCTGGACAGAAGCCGGCCTCGACTTCGAAGTCGAGGTTTTCCAAAAGAGAGACGCCGGGCCGCCGCTTCCGTGGGATCACCTGAAGATAGGTCCTGCAAGGAAAGAGCTCGAACTGGAGTTGAAGAGGGCGCTCTCGGGCGAATAGAGCCTGATGTTTTCACACACTGCGCGAGGTCAGGACGTGCTTTCTGCTTCCTCTTCCACCCGTTTTCTGGCGGCTCTGATCGCCTTCTGGACGAAATCAGACCTCAGACAGCGCGTGCACACGTTGAGCTTCTTCGGAACACCGTCCACCACCACACGGACCCTCTGAAGGTTGGGTTGCCATCGCCTGTTGGAGACATTGTGAGCGTGACTGATCGCGGCTCCGAATAGACTGCCTCTTCCGCAAACGTCGCATTTTCTTGACATAGTTGATTTACTCCTTGAGATACAAAGGAAATCTAAGCTAAAATCTACCAGAGAGCGGGAGGGCGTGCAAGAGCAAAGATTCTTCGCCCGCACTATACACCATGTTGAAACCCTCGTCACCAATACAGTACCTCAAAGGGGTAGGCCCGGCAAAGGCAGAGCTCTTTGCAAAACTCGGAATCCTGACAGCGATGGATCTCCTGCGGCACTACCCGCGCGCCTATATAGACAGGACGACCATCGGCACGATTTCTTCCCTCGTTCCCGCACAGAACTGCACAGTCATGGGAACGGTTGTCGGTTCCCAGGTGAGACCCACGCGAGACGGCAGGCGGGACTTCATAATGGTGCTCTCAGACGACACGGGCACCATAGAGTGCATCTGGTTTAATCAACCTTTTCTCCAGAGAGTCTTTAAGCCCGGGGAGACAGTCGTCCTGAGCGGCGAGGTGGGCTACTACAAGGGCAAGCAGCTCAAGAACCCCGTTTACGAGATTCTCGCAAAAGAGGACCAGGAGTTGATCCACACGGGCCGCATCGTGCCCTCGTACAGACTGACGTCGGACCTGAGCCAAAAAGTGGTGAGGAGGACCGTAAAGAGGACCCTGGATGCGTGCCTGCCGGTCATTCGAGAGACGCTGCCTCAGCACGTGCTGAATCGCCGAAAGCTGATGGGCCTTCAGGAGGCGCTCAGACAAATCCACTTTCCCGACGACTGGAAGTCTCAACAGATGGCGAGAGAGCGACTCGTCTTCGAAGAGTTTTTCTATTTCCAACTGCACCTGGCTAGACGAAAGAGGCGAATGCAGGAGCCCTCGCGAGCTCTCGCGTTCTCGACGAACGGCAATCTATTCGCAAGCTTCATGCAGAACGTTCCCTTCGAGCTCACCCCCTCGCAGAAGAAAGTTCTGGAGGAGATCAAGGCTGACTTGAGCTCCAGACGTGTAATGAACAGACTCCTCGAGGGCGACGTGGGTTGCGGGAAAACCGTAGTCGCTCTTGCTGCTTCATTGATAGTGGCGGACAACGGCTGCCAGGTTGCCTTCATGGCTCCCACTGAAATTCTGGCGGAGCAGCACTTCGCGACTGCGTCGAAGCTACTGAAGAACATGAACGTGAACGTGGCTTCTCTGGTCGGAAAGATCTCTTCCAAGAAAAAGGAGAAGATTCTAAAGGACACTGCGGCGGGAGACATACAGATTCTTATTGGCACACACGCTCTGATTCAGGAGCAGGTTCAATTTCCGAGGCTCGGTCTTATAATCGTCGACGAGCAGCACCGCTTCGGAGTTCTCCAAAGGGCGACGCTGATAGGAAAGGGGATCTTTCCTCACGTCCTCGTAATGACCGCGACGCCTATTCCCAGAACTCTCGCCATGACCCTGTACGGTGACCTCGACGTTTCGATAATCGGCGACATGCCTCCCGGCAGAAGAAAGGTCATAACGAAAGTCGTCGCGGAAGCAGAGAGGGGAAAGGTGTACGAGTTTCTCTCGAAGAAGGTGCGCGAGGGCAGACAGGCTTACGTCGTCTATCCTCTGGTCGAGGAATCAGAGAAGCTCGAGCAGCTAATGGCGGCTACTGAGATGGCGCAGGAGCTTTCCCGGAACCCGATACTTAGAGGAGTCAGGATCGGCCTCATGCACGGAAGAATAAAGAGCGGCGAAAAAGAAGACGCGATGAAACGCTTCAAGACAGGTGAGCTGGACGTCCTCGTCAGCACGACCGTGATAGAAGTCGGCATTGACGTTTCTAATGCCTCCATCATGATAGTGGAGAATCCGGACAGATACGGTTTGTCCCAGTTGCACCAGCTCAGGGGAAGAGTCGGGAGAGGCAGCCACGAGTCGTATTGCATCCTCATCAAGGACAGGGAGATCGGAGAAGATGCATCGAGAAGACTGGGGATACTTGCAAACTGCGACGACGGATTCAAAATTGCAGAGGCCGACCTCGCAATAAGGGGGCCCGGAGAGTTCCTGGGCACCCGCCAGCACGGCGTACCCGAATTCCGCATGGCCGACTTGCTGAGGGACGGGCCTTTGCTGACACTTGCGAGAAGAGAGGCGTTTCTCTTGCTGGAGAACGATCCTGAGCTCGCTCACTCGGACAACGGAGCGGCCAGAAGAACGTTGAACGAGTTGAAGGAGCTGAAGGAGATTGGTTCTATTCTGCCTGGCTCATAGGCCTTTCCGGAAGCCGGCGGCTTGGCTCAATTTTTGCTGAGTTCAACAATGGCGTAGCTTAGGCGCCCCAAAGTGTTGCTGAATGCAGCTTTCAAACGAAGGTGAAACGATGCTTGTGCAATGCACAGGTTGTGCTACTACGTACAAGATTTCTGACGCCAAAGTGCCTCCGGGCGGCGTACGGGTGAAGTGTCCGAAGTGCCGCGTGGTATTCACGGTGAAGAAGGAAACGGACAAAGAGCCTGAGACGCTGGGCGAGAAGCTCTTTGGAAAGGACTTGGTTCGCCGTCCCTTTTTGAAAGAGAGAATGGCGCGCGAGCCCGCCGGCGTTGGAGTCGAGGAAAAGCCGGAGCGTGAGCCGGAGACTCCCGTAGAGAAAGAGCCGGAGTGCCGTGAGACGTCCGTTGAGGAAGCGACCGAAGCCCCGGTTGCGCCAGCCGCAACTGAGGAAAGTCCGGCCTCAGAGGCGCCTGCTTCAAGAGCCGTAGCTCCCGAAGACTCTGCTGCGGAAGACTCCATTGCCGAAGATTCTACTCCTGCGCCGTGTGAAATCCCGGAGAAGGAAATCGCCGCCGAGGACGCGTTGAACCTTGCCAGGGCGCTCATCTCCGACGTGCTCTTTTACAACAGGGAAAAGAGGGACAAGGGTCTGGCAGAAGGCAGGGTCCTGGCCTATCTCGGGAATGAAATAGCGCGCTCGTGGGAGCTTTACAAGGACAGGGTGGGGATTGAGAAGGCGATGGGGACTGATTACTTCAGAGAGGCCGTGAACGAGATACTGGGAGAAGAGAGCGCGATTCTCTAGCCGCCGCTAATCGAGAACCGCAGCCTATCAAGTGCCGCCGTCAATCAATCGATTCCGTTTTCCCGACCTGGAGTTCAACACTTGATCTGGAACTCAGCACATCAAAATAATAGTCCTCGATCTGATCCGCGACTTTCGACCAGGAATAATTGAGAGCCTTTTCTCTCCCTCTTGCTCCCATGGCGGCCCTGAGTTTTTCATCGTTGAGAAGCCTCAGTATTGCGTCGGCCAGGGCCTTGTGATCGCGCGCCCTTGTCAGCAGACCCTCCTCGCCGCTGCTCACGACCGTCCTGTAGCCCGGGATGTCTGACGCGACAATTGGAACCCCCGACGCCATCGCCTCGAGGAGCACTATTCCGAAGCTCTCGTTCCCGGTCGCAGGCGAGCAGAACACGCTTGCGCTCGAGAAATAGCGCGGCAGAAGATCGCGGCTGACGCTTCCAAGAAAGACGATCGAATCGCCGTGCCTGCCGTCGACCATGGCCTCGTACATCGCACGTTTTGGTCCGTCGCCGATCACTACAAGCCTCACTTTGGATTTGCATCCCGCCGACACCGTGTCCATGGCTCGCAACAGGTACTCGAGACCCTTCCTGGGATCGGGCCTCCCGACAAAAAGAACGTTGAGCGCGCCGTCGGTCAACTCCTTTATTGGTTCGTTGAACGGATTGAACCGTGAGACGTCTACTCCGTTCGGTATTATCCTGTAATCACCGCCGAAATATTTTTGAACGAAATCCATGGCGGGTTTGCTGACGGCGATTCTTCCGTCGAGTCTTCTGTGATATTGCTTCAGGAACGGCTTGAAAAGGAGATAACCGGCGCTTGATTTTGCGGAAGCGTGAAAGGTGCCGAAGATCAGAGAGTTTCTTGCGGTTCTTGTGGCGGCGAGCGGAAGGACGGGCACCAGCGGGCAGTTGACGTGGACGATGTCGTACCGGCCGTCCCGCAGCAACCGCCTCATCTTGCCGTAGATGTTCCATCCGATTGTGAGATTCACGTACGCTTTGTTGTACTTGATCAACAGGTTGCTGCCGACGCGAACAACGTCGTCGTTGTCCCTGCAATCTGCATTTCTGTGACCGCACGTTATAATTGTGACTTTGTGACCGCGCTTGCGGAGCTCGAGGGCCGTATGATGAACGTGTTCGGTCACGCCGCCGTATTGCGGATAATAGGCGTGCGTTACGATGGCGATGTTGAGCGGTTTCCTGGCGGTGCGTTTAGGATCAGCTTGCGGTAATTGAACTATCGAGAGCATGCTCCTCGGCCCGCCTTAAAGACGAAGTTGACTCCGACCCGGTGTCCGGGGCCCAGATGTCCCGGAAAATACTCCATTGATCCAGATTGTCTTCGATATAAGATTCCACGCGAGAAAGCACCGTACGCGAAAGTCTTTCAACGTCGTCGGCCTTATTCCCGGTCGAGTGCGGGGTAATCGGTGCGTCGAAGTGCATTTTGAAGCGGAGGCGTCCCTCTCTCTTGACGAAACCCGTCACGATCGAGGCCTGGGTCTTCAGCGCCAAGGCTGCGGCACCGGACGGGATTCTGGCCGGCTTCGAAAAGAAATTCATCTTTAGCCCGTTCGCGAAGACGTCGCCGTCGACGAGCAGGACCACGATTTCGTTGTTGTTCAGCGCCCGGAACAATGCTCGATAGCCTTCTTCGGGCGACACCATCTCAATGTTGAGTTTTCGTTTCACGTCCTTCACGTGCTCCGAAAGCGCTCTGCTGAACTGAATTCCTGCGACCACGTGAAGCTTGTATCCGAGGAGTGCGAGGGCAGCCCCCGCCATCTCCCAATTGCCGACGTGAGCACTCGCAAGTATGACACCGCGTCCTCTGGCAAGGGCAGCGTTCAGGTTTTCCATTCCCTCGAAGGAGAAGTATCCGGCCATCTTGTCTTTGTCGAGAACGGGTATCTTGAAAAACTCAAAGAGAAACTCGTTGAAGTTCTTGAAGATGCGCCTCGCTATCTCTTCTTCGGTCATTCCTTTGAACCTGCGAGACGGAGAATTGGACACGATATGCTTCACGTTGGAGAGAACTGCTGCTCGTCTCGAAGGAAAGGAGTAATAGTGAAAAGTGGTCAAATTTCTTGCAACGAAGTAGCCCATCGTTGCAGGCATGGCCGAAATACATGTCCTAAGTAGATTGAATAGAACAAGGGAAACCATCGTTCCGTGCACTCCACGCAGACACATCGGCAACAGCTCGCCAGAGAAGCTAATCAAAGGGGTATGGTTTGTCAAGCGATTTCAGCCCGCTTGGGTGACGCGAACGTGTTGGAAGGAGCGGAGAGACGGGAGCGGTGACGACGGAGACGGAAACGTGGTTAAATGAATGATACACATACGCCTTGACAGGTCAGTAGGCGTTCAATAACATGGGCCTTGAAGGGCTAGGCGTTCTGTTTCATGGTCTTCTTCGCGAGACCGGTACATTCTGCCATGAAAGGACAAGCGGCGACGTCCTTGTAGAGCGGGCAAGAGACGTAGATCCGGTTCGCCAGCCTACAATATATTGATGTCGCGCCTTTCGATCTCAACACTTTTCTCGAGAGTGGTCTCATTCTCATTTTCCCTCCACGGATGACTGCATGTCAGAGGCCACTCGATTCGGAGCAACTAGTATGCCATCCCGGCACTGTCAAGGAGGAAGCCGTCCATGCCCAGTCAGAAACTCATAAGATGCGAGGTCAGCAAGCAGGGTATTACCGGCCGCTCCACCGTGAGGTACATTCCCATGGAAATATACGGCCTGTGGGAGTATCTGATGACGGCCAAACACAGTTTTGAGATATCAAGACCACAAGCGTCCTTGTGGCTTGACGTCGAAGAGTCTCCAGAACTTGCGTACTCGGAGGACCAATACGAGAAGGTGACGGAGCTGACGCTCTTCATCTTCTCGGAAAGAGACGGAATGTTTGGAAAAGTGAGCCGGTATTTTCCTGCGGAGAGTTACGGAGACGTGAAAGACATTTTCCTCAAGCACTACGTGCAAACAAACTCCCAACCAGGCCTCATGCCTCAGATGAAAGAAAGGCCCGGGATCTGGATCAAGCGAAACGGTAAGTGCTGACCGCAGAAACTCCAAACGTCCTCTTGACAGAGTGATACTTGCATCGTCGTTGAGCACCTGCATTTTGCAGGTCGCATTGCATCCTGCAATAGCCTCGTAACCGCCCCCATCGTGCTCTCGCTTACTTTGAACAGATTCCCCGCGCAACTTCATTACAGACATTAAATTCAAGCCGCCTGTGCGGAGTCTGCTGCAGCAGCCTTGTGGCATGAAAAGTGCTACTTGAGGACACGGCACTGGTGCATTCGAGCGCCACGGCCGCTCAAACGACGCAAAAACTGAAGGCGATTCCAAAGGAGAGGCACGATGGTGGTCATAAGTTATTCTGGCAAGGAAGCGAACGCCAAGATTGTTTACTATGGGCCCGGGCTTGGAGGCAAGACCACTAACCTGGAGTTCATATACGACAGCGTCCCTGCTTCGAGCAGGGGAAAGCTCGTCTCGATGAAGACCCAGACCGATCGAACACTCTTCTTCGACTTCCTGCCTCTCGATCTGGGAGAACTCGGCGGCTTCAAGACTCGTTTTCTTCTCTACACGGTCCCGGGACAAGTTTTCTACAATGCAACGAGAAAACTGGTTCTGAGGGGCGTTGACGCCGTTGCCTTCATCGCTGACTCGCAAGTCGGCAAGATGGACGAAAACAAGGAAAGCCTCGCGAACCTCGTCGAAAACCTTGCCGAATATGATCTGACACTGGACAACATTCCCTGGGTAATCCAGTACAACAAGAGAGACATTCCAGACGCTCATTCAATCGAAGAACTTAACCGGGAGCTGAATCCGGAAAACGTGCCGTATTTTGAAGCAGTGGCAACCGAGGGCATCGGTGTGTTCGAGACATTCAGAGGACTCTCAAGACTTCTTCTCGAGAAGCTGTCCGACGAAATCGGACACAGAATGGTCGTGGGTAGGTCCCTTGGACGCGAGGCGGAGAGCGCGCAGCCGCAGGTCGAGCATGCAGAGAGCACCCCGCACGTGGAACCTTCCACGCCAAGAGCCGAGGACGCCCTTATCACCGATTCTCCTCCACCGTCCGTGCCTTCTCATGATGTTTCGGAAGTCGATCTGGAGGAACTGGAAATCGTTCCTGAAGATCGCGCAGTCGAACCCGAGACAATATCAGAACTAGAGCCCGTGTCCCAACCCGAGGCCGCTCTTGAACCGGAGCCGGTTCTCGAGCTGGAGCGGCCAGTCGAGCCAAAGTTGCCGTCCGATCTGGAATTGGCCAAAGAGGAGGGAGTGTTCCAGGGATTCTTTGGAGAGCTGGTTCGGAGTGCGCCGCTTGAAAAGGAAATCGTGCACGAAGAAGTCATACTTTCCAAGGAATCAGACTTCGAGGCACCCGGACATTCCCAGATGAATCTTTCGAGAGAATCCGGCGCAGAGATGCTGACCGCGGAGCGTGCGCCTGCGCCGGCAATCGAAAAGATTGTTGAGACGGAGAAGATTCCCGAATCGGCTGACGCAACCGAGCCGGCCGAGGCGACCGAACCGGTCGAGGAGCGTCCTGCTGCCGAAGAACACCTCGAGGAACCGACCGGCGAAGAATCGTTCTTCCGTCAGATGGTGAGACGAAACCACACTGCGATATTTGGTGAACAGCACGAAGAAGCCCCGCTTGCGGAGAGTCCTTGCACCAAGGCAGAGCCGGTGTCTGATGTGAAGAGCCTTGAGCAAGTGATCGAGATTCCAGCGAGTATGCTCCGCAGGGAAGAGGGCAAGGAGATAGTACTGACACTGCGCATAAGAGTGACCAGGGAGCCACAAGAGACCCGATCTCCTTCGGATGAATTCTTGCTGGATGGCATATCCAGATGATTTGAGAGTAGGGCTGCCCAGTACCACCAGGCGATCCCTTGCAGGACAAGCTCCATCGCCGCCCGCCGCCGGTCATTCGTTCTGACCGGCGGTCTCTTTTTCGGGGTTTTTACTTGACTGGGAAATTGCCGTAAACTATGTTACATGTGGGTGGGGCTGTTTTGCCTTGCGACCGCTCTGAAGGAGTGCAAAAGAGGGGTTTTTAAGGAGGGGCTAGAGATGATTAAATCGCAGCACAAAGGTGATCCTCTGACACTGGGCGCGAATTTTGTGATTTCTCTTTTTCTTGTTCTCGTTCTTGTTCTGGGCTCGATTCTCATGCTTGAAGTCGGACCGGCGAGCGGAGAGGTTCTTCTGCCGAATCACCAATCGGCGGATCCGTGGACCAATCTCTTGCCGCTTTCGGGAAGAAGCTCTCTCCTTGACCCTTCAAGACTCAACATTTCTCACGAGCTCGTGTTTTCCTATTCGTCCGACCCCGTTTTTAAGGGAAACACAGGAGGCATGTTTCTGACCAGATTCCAGTATCCGCTGGCCAGTCCGCTCATGCTCGACCTGACAATAGGAAGCGCTCTTAGCCATTCTCAGGTTCGAGGGTTCCAGTCGAACGATCTGTTCATACGGAACTTCACTTTGCAGTACGCGCCCAGCGATAAATTTTTCCTCATTTTCAATTACGAAGGTGGTCCATACAACCGCCTGTCCTTTCCCGCTCACTAATCTTCGGAGGAGTTCTAGCAGAATCTGATGTGGCCTTCCAGAGATTCCGGAAAGAGGGACATCCAAACGCTCCGCAAAACCTATCGCGAGAGTCCTGCTGATCCGAGGGCGGCTTTGGAGCTCGCCCGGGCCCTGGAAGCGGGCGGCGAGGGGAGCGAGGCCCTGGCCGTTCTTATGCAGCTAATAAAGGGCAACAGGGCAGACGAGGACACTTTCTTGTTGGCGGCCGGGACGCTGAAGAACAGGGGAGAGATGGAAGAGACTCTGAGTGTCCTGAGGAAGGCCCAGGAGTTGTTTCCTTCGTCTGTGGTCGTGCGATACAGCATAGGTCAGGTGCTCGGTCTCCAAGGAAAGGTTGAGGAGGCGCTCTCCGAACAGAAAGCTGCCATAGAGCTCGATCCCTGCAACGCGGAGGCGCACTTCAGGCTTGGCGTCACGTACGCGAACGCAAACAGGTATCAGGAGGCGCTGCAGGAATACGAAACTACGATTGACC
>Ga0315268_10004967_pt1 | contig 14337 bp, 8 predicted proteins | sample C1_top_MG_FD_204535 | JGI IMG/M metagenome (GOLD analysis project Ga0315268, IMG submission 204535) | Sediment microbial communities from Yellowstone Lake, YNP, Wyoming, USA - C1_top | ecosystem: Environmental > Aquatic > Freshwater > Lake > Sediment | place: USA: Wyoming | collected 2017-08-01
GGCTGGGGACACAACGGCTACGGCGAGACCACCATTCCCGCCAGTGCGACCAACGTGGTGGCGATTGCGGCGGGCTTGGCGAATGAGTGGGGCCATCAGCACAATCTGGCGCTCAAGGCCGACGGCACGGTCGTCGGCTGGGGATGGAACTTCTACGGCCAGAACACCATCCCCAACAGTGTTTATCAGTTGAATTTGCCCATCGCGGTGAGCGGCACGGTGGATGTGAATACGCCGGGCACATATCCGTTAAGCTACAGCACCACCAATGCGCTGGGCGCCGTGGCCACCACCAGCCGCACCGTAATTGTGGCCGATACCCTGCCTCCGGTCCTCACCGTGTTGGGCGACAATCCGCTGATGCACGAACTCGGCGCGCCGTTTGCGGATCCCGGTGCCACCGCCACGGACCTGTGCGCCGGGGATCGGACGGGGAGCATCTTTGTCTGGGGCGATGTGAACCCAAATGTGGCCGGTAGTTACCCCCTCGTTTACATCGTCACCGATACGAGCGGCAATCTGGCCGTCACTGATCGCACAGTGGTGGTGGTGACGCGGCCCGTGCTCACCGGTCTGGCGCAACTTGGCAACGGTGCGTTCCGTTTCACCTTCACCAACACGCCCGGGGCGCAGTTCAGCGTCCTGGCGTCCACGAACGTTGCCCTGCCGTCGAGCGAATGGACCGTGTTGGGGACCGTGAGCGAAGGTCCGCCCGGCGTGTTCCAATTCACGGACGAGACCGCGACCAATCAGCCGGCCTGCTTCTACCAGTTGCGGTGGCCGTAGCCGTAGCCATGGCGATGGAAGCCACAGATAAACACAGATGGACACAGATTTTGCAGAGCAGAAATAAACTCCCGCGACTGCTCATACCAATCACTAGTGCTATTCGGTGGAACTGGCGGCGGCTGGTAGGGCGCGCACTCCGTGCGCGCCGTTCGTGTGGCTATTGTGAGGTTGCGGATGTTCTCATCACGCCTGCGGCGGGCAGAGGATTGCCCGCCCTACCTTTGCGCGAAGTCGTGTTTTCCCAAGGTCATTCTTGAACCATGATGCGCACCGGCCCTTCAAGACCGTTCGGATGGAGGGTCGGGAGACGATCCAGCTCGGTGTTGTATTTCAAGCCCCAGGCGCCTTTCCCGTAAATTGTCCCACCCTGCGCCTGCCCGCCGGCGTTCGAGTTGGCGACGCGGATGCGCAAAGTGTTTTTGCCGGAACGGGCGGCCTTGGTGATGTCGAAGCGGAACGGCCGCCACGCGCGCTCGCCAACTTTCCTGCCATTCACCCAAACCTCCGCGGCCAGGCCGACTTCGCCGAGGTCCAAAATCAGTTTCCGGCCCCGCGCGGATCGGGGAACTTCGAACTCCGTCTCATAAATCGCCGAGCCGGAGAAGTGAGCCAGCGCGGAATCGGTCCAGCACTGAAGCGTGAACGGCACCATGCCGCTGCCAAACGCCACCGCCCGCTCGGGTTCATCACCGCTTTCAATTTCGAAGACGCACTCGCGCGCGGTCGGAGGCAACGCCACTTTCGATTTCGGCCCGGCGTCCACGGGCCGGCCTTCGAGGACGAGCCGGAACGGTTTGCGGAAGGCCGGCACTTCCAGGCTGGTGGCGGCGGGAGGGATCGCGACCGTCAACCGTTTGCTCCGGGTTTCGCCCGCGGCAACCGGCGTTTGGTCGCGCGCGTAAACCACGTCGCGCAGAGTGTCGCCGGATTCGTCCAGGAGGCGGAACATGAAAGCGGTTTGCGATTCGAAGCTCGTCCCGAGCTTGAGCCGGACGGTGTTCCAGCCCTGCCGCACCTCGATGTCGCGCTTCTCGGCCCAGCAATCGCGCTGCAGCAGCCATTTCGGATGCTGGTGTTTGGAGAGCTTGAGTTCGTCATTCCACCAAACACTCAAGCTGTCGGCGAAGGCGACCGAGAACCTGGCGTGCCGCGCCGTCGGCGTCCAGACATTCGCGAACGCATAGTGAACGCCGTAGGACGCGCCCCGTTTCATCGCCTCATCCGGCCTGACGATGTAATCGGGCGCGGCGCACCACTGCCAGCTCACCTCGCCGGAAGCGCCGCCGTATTTCGCTTCCGGCTTGAACTCGTGCTCCGGCGGAAACTCGCGGAAAAATCCCTCGTGGTCACCATAAGGGAATGGCCCGATCAACCACCATTCGCGCTGGGAAAGCCGCTCCGGCGCGAGCCACAGAGGTTCCGCCTCGCCTTCGACCTTCGCGTAAGGAACTTCCAGTCGCGCCGCTTCGGGTGTGAAACGCCAGCCGGACGCAGGCAAGGTGAGCAGCGTTTCCTCCGTCCCGCTTGCTTCAAGCTTCCTGGCCCGCTCGCGGCCTTCATGCCGCACGACGAAAAAGGCGTCGTGCGGACCGAATCGGAGGTTCAATTCTGAATAGCCGCCGGAGGATTTAGCCGGCAACGCCCAACGCTCGCCGGTTTCGGCGTCCCATTTTTCGTACAGGCCGGTGCCGGGCAACCGCACGGCAACATCCCGGCTTCGCTCCGTGTCGTTCACGATCCAATACCAGTCGGTGCTTTTGTCGCGGCGATGGGAGAAGTAAAGCCGGTCGCGATCCGCGCCGAGGATTTCAGCTTGCGGCGGCTCGACTTGCTTCAGCGCATCAAGCAGCGGCTTCAAGTCTTCCCGGATTCCGGCTGGAGTCTGGATGTATTCGAGATAATTCAGGCTGTCCATGAACGGCTCGTGGACGCGCGCCGGGAAACTGCGGATGCCTGATATTTCCAGGTCATCCGGCAATTCGCCGATCGCCAGCACAACGCCACCCGCTTCGACAAACCGGCGTACCTGCCGGCGCGCGCCTTCGGCCATGTCCGTTTGCGGCGGAAGAATCAGCACGCGGAAACTTTCGTCGGCCAATCGCAGCGCGCCGTCATGGATTTCCGCGCGTTCGAGATAATAGCTGTCCGCAATGTGGTAATCCCAACCGCCGCGTGCGAGTTCAAGTTGCAGGGCCGAGTAAAAATCCTGAACGCGGTCCATGATGTTGCCCCAGCGCTGGGCATGCCGCGGCTTATTGTTCAGGAGGGCATCGGCATTGGCGAAGGCCGTCTCGCGCGGATGATAGAGGAGCACCGGCGCGACGTGTGCGCCCTGGCCGTTCATGAATTGGGCGCGGTTGACCAGCGCGGCGTAGTGGCCAAAGTAGCGCCAGGTCGGCTGACCAAGAAACCATTGCGGCGGCCACTGCACTTTGTTCGGATCGTAATCGAAGTAGGGGATCAGGCGGTTCGCGCCCCAGAGCAACGCCATGTTCGAGCCGAGTCGCGCCTTCTCCAGACTGAAGAACGTCGCGTGGCCTTGCAGCCCCTGGTTCTCCACCAAGAGCGGCTTGTGATCGAAGTGCGCCACCGACACAGCCTCCTTGAAGTCAATCGGCATCCGCGCGCGTTCGAGCAAGGCGTCAATGAACACCGCCGTGCCCGTCCGCCACTGGCGGAACATGTCGCCCCCGTAATTGACCTGGAAGAAGAACTGTTCCTCGTAAAGTGAAGTGGCGTGTTGCAGCCCGTGGCGCGAGCACCAGTCCGTCACCTGCTGGGTGAACGCTTCCACGTAGAGCGCGGAGACCACTTCGAAGTAATCCTGCCGCACGCGACGCGAGAATTTGCCGTCGGCGGCCTGGCGCGTGAGCAAGGGCAGAAAACGGCGGAGGTCATAACCTTTGCGCGTCTGGAACTCGTCCCACAACCGTGGCGTCCAGGCGATGGCCGCGCCGTACGCGCCTTCATGGTCAGCCACGGTCAGTTTGAGCGTCGTCCCGAGGTGCTGCGGGAAACGGCGGGCGTATTCCTCATAAACCATGTCGAGATAGACCCTGGTCGCGGCGGGATTCAGTAGATCCACGCGTGTGTTATGCACGCCGACTGCCGGGACCAGCTTGTAAGTGGTAACCACCCATCGGGCTGCCGGCACCTTCCACTGAACACGCGTATCCGTCGCCGGCAGGATGGTGAAGGAATCATCAACCAACTTGCCGTTCGCGTCCTCACGCGCAGCCACGGCCAAGGCCAGCTTGCCATCCGTTTGCCACTCCCAGTCTCGCGGCCCCTCCACGATTTGCTCGGTGAATTCCAGCCGGTGCATCCGAAACTCCGGGTGCGCCTGCAGCACGCGACTCAACTCCGGTTTGTCGGAGCTGGCTTCCCAAGCGTGGCCGCTCGGCCAGAAGTATTCGTCTGCGAAATTCAATGTGAAGCCGAGCTGCTTGGCAGCATCAAGCGCCGCGCCGACCTGTTGCCAGTAATCCTCCGAGAGATATCGCACGCCCATGCCGCCCCACGGGAAGACCACCGCCTGATGCACTCCGTGCGCGATCATTTCCTGCATCTGCCGGCGCGATTCAGCCGCCGTGATGTCGCCGTTCCAAAACCAGTACGGCATTAGCGAATCCGAGCGCGGCGGTGTGTGGAAGGAGCGATACATCGCTTCGACGTCGGCCGCGCCGGCCAAGGTGGTCCCGAGCAGCATCAGTCCGGCGAGGCATTTGGAAGGCAGGTTCTTCAGCATAACGATTGAATGGTTTGTTCCCGTGTCACAAGATGTTCGTATTCCCGATTTGAGTTTCTCAAAACCTGAGAAACCAAGATTTCCGAAGCGATCATCCCGACCGCTCAAAAGTAAAGAGCGGCCCCTTGCGCCGAGTCCGGCGCACGGACGCAACGAACTTGCTCGTGGAATGTCCGCCGCCGGCGCGCCCGCCCGTGACAGCCGCGGCCAACCCGGTTACGGCAACGCGGTCGCATTGAAAGCGACCACCCAACTCGAAAGCCGGCCTTTGGACAAGGCACCGAACGAAGTGCACACCCGCCCGTGCGGCAACACCACCGCGATCGGATACCCGTCCACATTCGCGCCCTGAGCGTCCCAGAGCAGATAGGATCGCCACGAGCGCCCGGAGTCGCGGCTGATGCCGGCGCACATTCCGGTCGTTCCGGTCGTCGGCATGGAACGGCGCGCATAGAGGCATACCAGCGTGGACTTCACGCGCACCAATGCCGGTGTCGAGCCTACCATGCCCGAGAAATGGAGGTCGGTCCAGGTGCGGCCGCCGTCGTGAGAGGTGGCCTGCCAAAGTTCCCGCTGCGCAGTGGTGCGAATCACCGAAACCACATCGCCGTTCGGCGCCTGGGCGATCTCGTGTTCGCAAAAATCCTGCGTCTCCGAGCGCGCGATGCGTGCCATCTGCCAGGTCCGGCCCGAGTCGGTGGAACGCGCGACCAGCGCCGAGACGTACTTGGGCTCGTCTTTCAGATCGAAGCGGCCCCACAAGGGCGCGAGGTACGTGCCGTTGCGCAGCACGATGGACCGGCCGTAGGCCGCGAGGTGCGGCATCGGTTGCGCCAGGTGGATTTCGCTGCGCTCGGACCAGGTGAGTCCGGCGTCGGTGCTGCGGCGCTGCCACAAGCGATGAATCACCGAGAGCGTACCCGGGGCGTTGCCTTGGGGGGCATCGAAAATGTAGAGGTTCGCCTCGGTGAGCCGCCGGCGTTCTTCGGGCGTATCCGGGTGGTTCTCCCAACCGTAGCTGCCGACCTCGAGCCGCGTGCCGTTGCGCAACCGGGGCGCATCGGTCCAGGCTGAGGTGTTTTCGGTGTAGTCGGACCAACTGATCCCGCCGTCGTGGGAAACCAGCGCGTGGGACTTCTTGGTCTCGCTCACCGCGTCCGATTTGTACGCCTCCTCGGAACACATCAAGCCGACGTCGCCGTCCGGGAGCGCTAAGACGCGCGAACCCAGGACCACCAGTTCCGGGAGCATGGGCACGACCACTGGTGCGCAGTGCGCTTTGGCTTTCGCGGGCAACGGCAGAAGTGTCGCGGCCGGCGTCTTGCCGGCGGAGAGATCGCGTCCGAGGCCGGCGTTTTCGGCCTTGGCTGCTTCCGGGGATCCGGCTTCAACGGCCACTGCGCAGAGCGCACCTTGTGCCAGGCACGCGAGGAGGAATCCAGCCGCCATCGCCAGACCGGTCCGGCGTTTCCGCGGGGTTGAGGGTCGTGCGGCGACCGCGGGGCAGCTTGGGGAAAAAACTTTCACAAATAATAGATCGGTTGACTCGATAAGAACCTGGTGCTTGAGCATCCATTGCCTCAAGCGCCCCGCGAGTGAGGGAGAATTCTTTTGCAACTCGCTCACAACGAGCGCGAGCGTGGCCAACGGGGCTTGGGTTGTCAAGGTGCGTAAAGCGTAAAGCGCCTCTGCCGCCTCGGAGCCGCTACGGATTCAAGAGTTCCTCCGGTCGCCGTGCGCGCGATCCTGCGAGAAACGGAAACCCGGTCTCTGAACGCCTGGCAAGTCATGAAATTTGGTTCATCGGCTTGCTCTGTGCTTCAATTCCACCGGGTTCGACCGGCTGTCATCTGATTCGCCCGAAAAATTCGTGCGCGGGCGACTCACTCCGCCGGCGGGTCCACTTCGCAACCCGCTTCTCGCAGGCGTTGCAGCTTGTAAACCAGCGTCCGCCGGCTGATGCCCAAAACCTTCGCCGTCTCGGTGCGGTTGAAATTGTTCCGCCGCAGCGTTTGCAAAATGGTGTGCCGCTCGATTTCTTCCAGCCGGCTGGTGTCCTGTGATCCTGCGCCGTTCGTCGCCGGGGTGGTCGCGCCGCTTAGACGCGCCGGAAGATGTTCCGGCAGCACCATTTCACCGCGGCACAGCAGCGACGCGCGCTCCATGACGTTGCGCAGCTCGCGCACATTGCCGGGCCAGGCGTAGGCCGTGAGGCATTCCGCCACCGCCGCCGAGAACCGCGCCCGGCCTTGCGTGAATTGCGCAATGAACAACGCCGCCAGCGGCAGAATGTCCTCGCGCCGCTCGCGCAACGGCGGGATGTTCAACTCCACGACGTTCAGCCGGTAAAACAGGTCCTCGCGAAAACGCCCGCTCCGCACCGCTTCTTCGAGATTGCGGTTCGTGGACGCCAGAATCCGCGCGTTCGTGTGAATCTCCGTGTTCGAGCCGACGCGCTGGAAGCAGCCGTCCTGCGTCACCCGCAGCAGCTTGGCCTGAAGCGGCGACGACATTTCGCCAATCTCATCGAGAAATATCGTTCCGCCGCTGGCGATCTCAAAGCGTCCGATGCGCTGGCTCGTCGCGCCGGTGAACGAGCCCTTCTCGTGGCCAAACAACTCGCTCTCCAACAGCGTCTCGGGAATCGCGGCGCAATTCACCTTCACCAACGGCCCGCCGGCGCGAGCGCTCCAGACATGGATGACATCCGCGAGCACTTCCTTGCCCACGCCGCTTTCGCCGGAAATGAGCACGCGGGTTTCCGACGCGGCAATCAGCGCGGTGTCACGAAACAACGACTGCATTTGCGGACTGCGCGCGACAATGCCAAAAGTTGCCAGTTTCAAGTTTTCAGTTTCAAGCTGAACACTTGACACTTGACACTCCCCAACTCCAAGCACCTGGCGCACCGTGGCGAGCAGTTCATCGAGGTCAATGGGCTTGGCCAGATAATTGAGCGCGCCGTCGCGCATGGCGCCCACGGCCTCCTTCACATCGGCGTAGGCGGTCACGAGCAAGACCGGGAGCACGGGATATTCCTTGCGCGCCAGCCGGAGTGTTTCCAACCCGCTCATGCCGGGCATGCGCACGTCCGAGATCATCATGCTGACAGGTTGCGCGCGGAGGACTTCGAGCGCCCGCGCGCCGGAATCCACCGGAATGGTCTCGAAGCCCTGGCCCTTCAGAAACGAATGGAGCAGGCTGCGCTGACCGGCGTCGTCATCAACAATCAGGATGCGCGGGGCTTTCACGAATTTTCCGCGTCATGCTAACGCTAGGAGAGCAGCGAACAAGGTTTTCATCTGGAAGTGTTCTGTTCACGACGGGCTTTTGCCTTCTCATCTAATCTGGTAAGCCAACTTCATTTCGGTTTCAGTTTCTGCATGCACAATGTAGCAACGGTCAAAAGTGCTACCGCTCCGAAAAACACGGCGATCCCTCGACTCCAATGTATGAAGTACTGTGTCTCCTGTGGAGACCAGCTTTGACCGCCTTGGTCCCACACGCTGTGAACCTTCTTTGACCAAAAGGGATATGGCCAACCGAATGACTCGGATCGCCAATCGTTTGAGAGGGTACCCCCGCCAAAGCGGCCTTCCGGCCACTGCGCAAGAAGGAGAGTAATCGCCAGTGCCGCAATAACTATCATCAGGGACCGCAAGATAAGCTTTCTGCTCATGCTTGGAGCAAGATGGTTCGCACGGCTAACGGTTCACCTTGAACACCATGTAATCCAATCCAATCAACGCTACCACTGCGATTGCCAACGAAAAACTGGGAATCCGGTTTGAACTCACTTATCATGGTTTTGAGTCTGTGGAAACCCGTGAGAGTAATCCAGCGGAAAAATCCATGCCCGCCGGATAGGCCGAAGCGTGAACTCCAACCAAATCTGCCGTTCAAGCGGTTTCTCCCGCATTCGCAGAGCATTTGGAGTGCGGCACGTTCACCACCGCTGTGCACTACGCAGCCGGCATCACTCGCAGGTGGGAAATCCGGAACACCGCGCCGCGCGGTTCGTTCGCCAGACATTCAATTTCCCAACCGTGCGCCAGGACACAGCGTTGACCTATTGGCGTTGGCAGATTAGGCTGTCGTCATGAAATTTCGCGTGATCATCGAGCCAGACGAGGACGGCGTTTTCGTCGCGGAGTGCCCTTCGCTGCCAGGTTGCATTTCGCAAGGCAAGACGCGTCCTGAAGCGCTGGCAAATATCAAGGACGCCATCGCCGGTTATCTCGCCAGCCTCGCGAAACACAACGAGCCGTCGCCATTGCCCGTCACGGAAGAAGTGGTCGAAGTTCCCGCATGAGCAAGCTGCCTGTCTGCTCCGGCCCGGATGCGGTGAAGGCGTTCCGCAAGCTGGGTTACGAAGTGGATCATCAAACCGGCAGCCATATCATTCTGCGCCACGCCACCTCGCGCCGCCTCACCGTTCCGAATCATCGGGAACTGGCCAAGGGCACGTTGCGCGCGCTCATCCGGGAAGCCGGCATCACCAAAGAGCAATTCACCGAATTGCTCTGACTCACGCCACCATCTTCAGGTGTGAAATCCGGAACACCGCGCCGCGCGGCTCGTTCGCCAGACATTCAATCTCCCAACCGTGCGCCAAGACGATTTGTTGCACGACGGCAAGACCCAGACCAGTGCCCTTTTGAGTGGTGGTGAAGTAGGGTTTGAAGATGTCCGTGCGGTTTTCCGCGGGAACACCGGGACCGTTGTCGCGAATTTCCAACGTCGCCTCGTTCGCACCGGAGCGTCCGGCGGCGATGTGAATTTCCCCGCCGCGCTCGACCGCTTGGGTGGCGTTGAGCAGCAAATTAAAGAGCGCCTGCCGGAGCAGTTGTTCGTCGGCCTCGATAGCTGGGAGATTTTCCGCCACGGTCATCTTGATGGCTTTGTCTTCGAGGTCGTGGCCAAGCGCGCGCATGACTTCACCGACGGCGGAATTCAGCGCCACGGTCACGCGCCGGACTTCGCGCGGACGGGAGAAGTTGATGAACTCGTTCAACTGCGCAGTGACGCGGTCGGCTTCGTCCACGATGCTGCGGGACTTCTCGCGGGTCTCGGGCGGGGCGTCTTCCCGTTTGGAAATCATCTGGGCCAGACCGCGGATGATGTTGAGCGGGTTTTTGGTTTCATGGGCGAGGCCGGCGGCGGCAAAGTTCATTTCCTTCAGGCGGGCGTTTAACTCGACGGCACGCACGAGGCGAAGTTCAAGCTCGGCGGATTTGCCGAGGTTGCGCCAGGCGAGACCCAAGCCAACGACCGAGAGCGAAGCCAGTGACGCGATGATCAGGCGCAACCACAAATCCCGACTCACCGCGGCCTGCATGGCGGTGGTCGGCAGGACGATGACGAAGCTGTGCACGCCCTGTTTCCGGATGGCGGCCTTGTATTCGGTCTCGCTCATCCAAAACGGGCGGCCAAACGGCGGGCGGCCCTCGCCTTCGCCCCGGCGACCACGGCGCCGTGGCGGCTGGTTGGTGACGTGGTCTGCGGCGGGCGGTGGCGGTACGGGAGAAACGACCGCCGGTGGCCGATCTTCGCCACCGGGCGGCGGTCCCTCCGGCCGGGGCAGAAATCCAACTGGGCGATTCGTGCCGCGGGGGAACATCTCGTTAACCACGATGACAGGATTCGGGTGTTCACCCTCGGGTGCGGCGCTGGCGCCGGCGTTGACGAGCTGATTGGTGCCAAGCTCGACAAGGTTCATCAGTGCGACACTGCGTTCGGACCAATACGGCGCGCCGCTGGGGACAAGGGTTTTCAAATCGGCGGCGATCGGTTCGCCAACGAGCGCCACGACTTCCTCCGCGGCATTGAGCAGGGCGATGGAATTCACGTCGCCGGGTTTGATGAGCAGTTTGAGCGCGGGTTCGAGGCGGTCGCGCGGGACGACGCCAAAGCGCCGCAGCGCGTGCATGACGCTGCCGGCGGTGTTCGAGATGTCCTTGGCGCGGTTGATCAACTCGGCGCGCGCGGACTGGCGGACGCGGAGGTGCTCGCACCCCTGCCACAGAACGACCAGCGCCCAAATCACCGCCAGCAGGCTGTAGAGGTATCGTCCGCGCAGGCTCATGGCTGCATGCTCCGTGATTCGGGCCGGGGCTTCAATTCTGGACCTTGGGCGGGGGCGTCGCACCCTTGGGGCTCGCGGATGGAAGGTTATCGAGGTAGCGGTTCAGTTCCGCCTCGCCGAACGCCTTGCGCGAGTTTACCGCTTTCGCTCTTTCGCTCTCCGTGCTCGCCGCGAGTTCGGCCGGACGGCTCACGATGTGCGGGGTCAGGAAGATGAGCAGTTCCTTCTTCGCGTCGTCGGTGGTCTTGTGTTTGAAGAGCAGACCCAGCAACGGAATGTCGCCGAGGATCGGCACCTTCTGCTCCGAATTAACCTTCTGGTTCTGCATCAAGCCACCGATGAGGACGGTCTGTCCATCAGGCACGACGACCACCGTGTCGGCAGAGCGGATGTCGATGATGGGCGCGCTGACGTTGCCGGCGCCGTTGGTGCCGCTGCCGGCGGCGATGTTGACGGTCGAAGCGGACACGGAGGAGACTTGCGGGGCCACGATCATTTCCACCATGCCGTCCGAGGTGATGAACGGCGTCACTTGGAGGATGATGCCCACGTTCTGATAGGAGATCGCGTTGTGCTGGTTGCCAAAGCTGTCGTAGGAAACTCCCTGAATCAACGGCACCTGCTGGCCAATGGTGATCGTGGCTTGTTGATTGTTGCGCGCGAGAATGGACGGGCGGGAGAGGATTTCTGTTTTGCCGGCCTGCGCGAGCGCCGAGAGCGTAACATTGAGGTCCTGACCAATCAGGTTGTAAAGCCCGCCCGACCCGGCGGTGGTGCCTAATGTCCGGGCGAGGTTAAAGGCGGTGGAGGCCGTGTTGTTTTGCCCGGGGGGCGTGTTGATGGCTCCCAATGAACTGCCACTAATCGTGTGCGTATAAGTGCCATTCACGCCAATATCCGTGCCTTTCGAGTACGTGGCTTCCATGAAGACGCAGTTGATCAATACCTGCGGCGTGGGCCGATCCAACTGATGCACCATGTTGGTGATGTGCGCGGCGGTAATCTCGTCCGCGACGACGATGATGCTCCGCGTTTCGGCATCGTAGGTGATGCGCGCCTGCCCGATGTCGGTGCTGTTCGGGTAATTGTAGGCGCCCGAGGCGCTGGACGAGCGCGCGCCGGTACCGCCAATGCCACCGGGGCGCGGCTGCGCGTGCAGGGCGAGTTCCGCGAGGACGCAGCCCGCGAGCATCAAACCGCCGAACCGTGAGAAAGTCGTTAGTTTCATGGTGAGTTTCGTTTTCATGTCATTAAAGAATGTTCCGGGTTGCGCTCAGCGACCGGTGCGCGAGCCGCTGCCGAAGGTGCCGAAGGCGCTGTTGTTGTTACCCGTGTTGCGGAGGTTGTTTTGTTGCCGAGTATTCAACTGGCTTCCCGACTGCTGCGACGTGGAGCGTGCCGTGCTGAAGTTGCCGCTGCTGTCGGGGGCGATCACACTCTGCAGGTCCTGCACCACCTCCTGCGGATCGCGATTCTCCACCTTGATCACATACACCTTCTTCTTTTTGGCCGGATCGGAATCGAGCTGCTCGATGATGCCGGCAATCTGCCCCATCAGATCGCGCGCGGCACTCACGATCACCGAGCCGGTGCGCGAGTCGGGCACGGCAGTCACGCGGGTCTGCCGGATTTTGCGGGAGTTGGGATCGGTGGCGGTGGCCGCCGGGGTGCCGCTGCGATTGAAGCCGCGGAAGCCGGATTGCCGTCCGCCGGACGTTTGTTGCGTGGTCGGGTCCGGGAACAAGCTCGCCAACTGATCTGCTGTTTCCTGCGGGTCGGCGTAAAGCAAATGGAAGACGCGAAGTTCAGCGACATCATCCACGTTTACGTCCACCTGCTTCACCAATTCCTCGACCAGCGCCATCTGCTCCTCTGACGCGCTCACGATGAGTGAATTGCTCCGATCATCCGCGGCGGCGACGACCTTGGCGGCGGCCACACGCCCGGCCTGTGTGCTGCTCGCGCTCTCGGGCTGACCTCGATTACCGCCCCCGCCAAAGCGGCCAAAAAATCCGGGAAACGGCCCGCTCTGCATCGCATTGGCGCCCGTCCCTGGAAAGAGCTGCTGCACCACCTGCGCCAGCGCAGTCGCATCGGCGTAGGTCAGGGGAAAGACCCGCACGGTCGAAGCGCTCACGCTCGCGGTGTCGAGCGCCTTCACTAATTGCACCATGCGGCGGATGTTCGCCTTCGTGTCGGTGATGACGATGGCATTGGCGCCTTGATTGGCGGTCATCCCAGTGCCAGTTGGCATCAATGGCTGCAAAGTCTGGATCAACGGCGTCGCCTCGACGTTGTGAACATAAACGATCTGCGTCACCAGATCCTTCGTCGGCGGGATGTTTGTGTAATTGTCGCCCGGAACGCCAGCGACGATCTCGGCGTTCGAAGCATCCACGACATAGATGTTGAGCACGTTCCCATCCACGGTCGCGGCGTAGTTGTGTTCGCTCAGCGCCTTGTGAAGAATCCGGACCGCCTCGTCACGATCCACTGGCTGGTTCGACCAGACGGTGACGGTGCCCTTGAGGTCAACCTTGGAGTTCGCGCTGATGATAAATCCGGCGGCGGCGCTCAAATAATCCAAGACCAGGCTCAGCGGCGCGTTGCGGAAGTTGAGCAGGAACGTTTGGGTCGCCGTGGCGGTGTGGTTGGTGGACTGCTCCGCGACGAACGCGGTCAACGAAATCGCGTTGGTGGATGAGCCGGCCGTGCCGCGCGCGCCTTGACCGCGAATCGTGCGGGGCGACTGCGCTTCGCCAAGCTTGTTCGTTCCACCGTCCGCCGTCTGCCCGTCGGTCGCGGCCTGCTGCGCGTCCACCGCCGCCTGAATCAACGCGCCGACCACCTGCTGCTGATCATCCGTATTGGTAGTGCTGCCGCCGCTCTGTGGCGCGGGCGCGGCGGCGGGGGACGTTTGCGGCCGGGCCGTGTTGCCGCCGGATTGCTCGTTCTGAGCCTGGGTGAAGGCTCCGAACCACAGCGTCGCTGCTGCGAGAATAATGGTGGGTTTCGTCATAATCGTTTTCATTGAGAGTCCTTTTCTCGACGTTCCATGAGTCGTTTGAGAATTTCAGATTGATCGGCATTCGAAGCTGAATTGGTTGAGGTCGTTTGATTCTGTGAGGCCGTACCACTTGCAGAACCGGAGCTGCTGGCGAGGCCTTCGCCCTCATGCCATGCGCCCTCGTCCTCTCGGCGCATGCCTGAGCCAATCGGCAACTCCAGAATCTTCCCGTCCGCTTCCAGCTTCACGGCATCGGCCAGAATGTCCACCAGTTTGTAACCGGCGATCACCCCATCGGTCTTGAGGACTTTGCTGAATTCCGAACTCGTGCCATCAAAAAAAGCAAACGCGCCTTTCTCATAAGCCATCGTGCCGACGAGCGTAAAGCCTTCCACGCGCGCCGGGCGCCGGGAAGAGAGCCGCACCTGGCCGCCGGAGCGGTTGGCGTTGAAAATATTTCTCTCGTTGATGATCCGGAACGCGGAATCATCCTGCCGCGACGAAGCGGATCTGCCGCGCGACGGCACGGAGGCAACGGCTGACGAGTTGGGCGCAACTTGCGCAGGCGGGGCTTGCGTGGAAGTTGCCTGCGATGGGGCAGTTGACGTCAGAATGGCTGGTGCGGGTGCGGCGGGCGCGGGCGCGTTGGTGGACGTGGGGTTATTCGTGGTCTGCGCCACGACCGAAAACCCGGCCGCAGCCAGCATC
>Ga0315268_10004968_pt1 | contig 14337 bp, 6 predicted proteins | sample C1_top_MG_FD_204535 | JGI IMG/M metagenome (GOLD analysis project Ga0315268, IMG submission 204535) | Sediment microbial communities from Yellowstone Lake, YNP, Wyoming, USA - C1_top | ecosystem: Environmental > Aquatic > Freshwater > Lake > Sediment | place: USA: Wyoming | collected 2017-08-01
TACTCCGGGCGGAAGGCCTCCGGCCCCAGCCTCACGGGGATGCAGATCGCCGACATCGCCTCGGGATCCAATAATGCGGTTATCGGTATCCTGGCCGCCGTGATCCACCGGCAGATGACCGGCGAGGGACAGCATGTCGACGTCTCCATGACCGACGGCGTCATCGCCTTCAACGCCATCGCCGGCGCCGCGTTTCTCGTAGACAAAACGGAAGCCCGCCGCGAGGAGGGGGTCCTGAACGGCGGCTCGCTCTACGACTTTTACGAGACGAAAGACGGGGAGTACCTGAGCTTCGGCGGTCTCGAGCCCCAGTTCTTCGCCGCCTTCTGCGAGACCATCGGCCGCCCCGATCTGATCCCCGGCGGGGTCGTCCCCCCGGATCTCCCCCGCATCAAGGAGGAGGTCCGCACGCTTCTGAAGACAAAAACACGGGACGAATGGATACTTCTGTTCGGGAAGGTCGACGCCTGCGTGGAGCCGGTCTTTGCGCTCGGAGAGGCGCTCCGCGACCCGCATGTCGCGGCGCGGGGGCTCGTCGTGGAGGTGAACCTGCCCGGGGGCGGCACGGTGAAGCAGCTCGGCCATCCGATCCGGTATTCGGCCACGCAGCCCGAATACCGGTCGGTCGGAGTCCCCGCGGGGACGCATACGCGGGAGGTCCTCCGCGAACTCGGCTACGCCGAGAGCGAGATCGATGAATTTGAAAAGACAGGCCTGTTCACCTGACGGCCTTTCCGCCGTCAGGTGAACAGAGAGGTATATGATCAACGCCGACAGGAACACACGACAACTGCGGGGAATGACTATGGACAAGAGCTTCAAGATTGAAAAGGAAGGGAACGTGGCCTGGTTGATCCTGAACCGGCCGGAGAAGCGAAATTCCATGACCTGGGAGTTCTTCGCGGAACTCGCGGAGTCCTTTCGGGCCTTCGATGAAAACCCGGAGATCCGGGCGGTGGTCATCCGGGCGGAGGGGAAGATGTTCACCGCCGGTCTCGATCTCGTCGCCGCGGGATCCCTCATGGGCGACGGCTCGGCCGCATATCGGGAGGGGCTCAGGCGGAAGATCCTCGATCTCCAGGAGACGATCAGCGCCATCGAACGCTGCCGCAAGCCCGTCATCGCCGCGGCGCACGGCTGGTGCATCGGCGCTGGGGTGGATCTGCTCTGCGCCTGCGACATCCGGATGGCCACCGGGGACGCGCTCTTCTCCATCCGGGAGACGCGAATCGGGATCATCGCCGATCTCGGAACGCTCCAGCGCCTCCCCCGCATTATCGGCCACGGCTGGAGCCGGGAGCTGGCGCTCACCGGCCGGGATTTTACGGCCGAGGAGGCGCTGAAGATGGGGTTCATCACCCGCCTCTGCGAGGACCGGGAGGCGCTCACCCGGGAAGCGAAGGCCCTTGCGGACGAGATCGTCGGTCTCCCGCCGCTTGCCGTCCAGGGGACAAAGGAGATACTCCTCCACGGACGCGATCATAGCGTCCAGGCGGGGCTTGACTGCATCGCCCAGAAGAACGCCGCCCTCATCCCCAATGAGGATATGATGGAGGCCGTCGCGGCCTTCCTCGAGAAGAGGCAGCCGACCTTCAAGGGGCGGTAAGTGGCGCTTGCATACCGCCGCCGCATTGCTTATACTGCCTCCGGAGTGTCAAAACCGCGATGAAAGTTCTTATTGTCAAACACCTCTGTTCAATAAGTCGCGCATCTTGCCTCGCTCTGGCTCTCGCTCTTTTTGCGCCCGGAATGGTGTCCGCCGCGCCTATAAATCAGATTTTTATTCTGCATTCCTATTCGCAGGAATATTCCTGGACCCGGGGTCAGCATGAGGGTTTCATGCAAACGCTTACAGCCGATGCGCAAGTGGAACCCCTCATCAGCACCGAGTATCTGGATACCAAACGACGAGCCTATAACGAGACGTACGCGAGTGAGCTCGCTCGTCATTTGCGTTTGAAGTACGCGGGTTATAAGCCGGCGGCAATCTATGTCACCGACGATAACGCCTTGTTGTTTGCCCGTGACCACCTCTCTCGCGTCTTCCCCGGCGTACCCGTTTTCTTTTCCGGGATCAATGACTACGGCGTGCGAAGCAGTCTCGATCCCGCCCTTTTCACCGGAGTTTTTGAACGCAAAGAGGTTGCGCCCAATATCGAGTGGATGCTCCGCATAGATAAGAATGCCAACGATCTCGTTTTTATCGGCGATGGCAGTAACACCTATCAGGCGATCGAGAGTGAATTGCGAAGTGAGTTGATCCCCTATCGTCTGCGTGCGACCTTCATCGCTGAGAAGAGATTGGATCGTGTTTTGGCACGGCTGGACGATCTGCCGGGTAAATATATCTTCTTGACCACCCTGGGTGGCATGACCGACGAAAATGGCCAAATGCTTCCCCTGCGCGACATTATGAAGATCCTCGCAGGCACGGGGCGTATCGTGATCAGCATGGAAGATGCGTATATCATCGAAGGGGTCCTCGGGGGCTATGTAACCAGCGGCCAGCAACAGGGCATGAGCGCAGGGCGTTTAGTTTTGGCCTATCAGCACGGCAAGCCGATTGCCGATCTGCCGCCGATACTGAAGAGTCCTAATGCCTTGATCTTTGATGACCGAGTACTGCAACAACACGGCATCGATTTGCCCGAGAGCCTTCGCTCCCAAGCCGTACTTTTACATTCGCGCCCCGGTTTTTATGAACGACATCGCGCCTTGATTCTTGGCCTGCTGATCGGGTTGGCTGGTTTGCTCCTGTTGGTCGTGACTGCATCTCTGGTTATCTTGTCGCGCAAGAACCGCGAATTGAGCCTTGCGCGCAACAGCGCCGAGTCGGCCAACGCACTCTTCAATCAGCTCGCCGAGCAGAGCCGGACGGTACACTGGGAAGTCAATGCCGAGGGGATGTATACATCCATCAGCCCGGCGTCGTATGCGGTGCTGGGCTCTCGACCGGAGGATCTTGTCAACAAAAAGCACTTTTATGATCTCCTTCACGAAAATTGGCGCGATCCCCAAAAGACAACGGCTTTTGAATGCTTCATTCGGAGAGAACCCTTCCATGATCTGGAGAACCTCATACAGACCAAAGATGGACGGCTGATCTGGGTATCTATGAATGGGTTTCCGGTTCTAGACGATGACGGCATGTTCCTGGGTTATCGCGGCTCCGACAGCGACATCACCGGACGCAAGCGGACGGAGGAGGATCTCCGGAAAAGCGAGGAGATGTTCCGCTGTTTAATTGAAAATGCACCGGATGCGATTTATGTTCATGCCGACGCCAGGTTCATTTATTTAAATCAGGTGGCCGCGAATCTCTTTGGCGCAAAAACGGCTGATCAGTTGATCGGATCTCCCGTTATGGAGAGGATAGATCCCAGCTATCATGAAATGATCACGGAACGTCACCGCCTTCTCTATGAAGAGCAAAGGGGATTGCCTGTTTTTGAACAGGCCTATCTCCGCTTGGATGGGTCATCCGTTCGCGTAGAGGCCCATGCGGTTCCCATCACCTATGGAAATAGGAACGCCGCATTGGCGTTTGTGCGCGACATCACCGATCGTAAGCGGGCGGAGGAGGAGAAGCGAAACCTGGAGGAGCGCCTGAATCGGGCGGAGAAGATGGAGGCCCTGGGGATCCTGGCCGGCGGCGTCGCCCATGATCTCAACAATGTTCTAGGCGTCATCGTCGGCTATTCGGAACTGCTCCTGCATAAAGTAGATGAGTCGAGCGCCATCAGGCCTCAGCTTGGGGAAATTATGAAGGGAGGCGAGAGGGCTGCCGCGATCGTGCAGGATCTGCTGACCCTTGCCAGGAGAGGAGTCCCGGGAAGAAATGTTGTAAATCTGAACAGCATCATCGCTGACTTTCAGAAGTTACCGGAGTCTCAGCATCTGTCTTCTGACCATTCCTCCGTACAGATCAAGACCGATCTCGAACCTGACCTGCCGAATATTTCCGGTTCTTCAGTACATCTTGGCAAGACCTTATTCAATCTGATTTCCAATGCGAGCGAGGCAATGCCGAACGGCGGTATCTTGACAATAACAACGGCCAATCAATATCTGGACAAACCGCTCCAGGGATATGATGAGGTTCGAGAGGGCGACTACGTCGTTCTTTCCGTGTCCGATACCGGGGAAGGGATACCGGCGGCCGATCTCAAGCACATCTTTGAACCGTTTTACACGAAAAAGGTCATGGGGAGAAGCGGAACAGGATTGGGGCTGGCGGTGGTCTGGGGTACGGTGAAAGATCTTCAGGGTTACATCAATGTCCAAAGTAAAGAAGGAAAAGGGAGCGTATTTACCCTTTATTTTCCGGTTACGAGGGAAGAAATCATTACTGAACATGAGGAGGTCTCCCTTTCCGAATACCAGGGGAAAGGCGAATCCATTCTCATCGTGGATGATGTTAAGGAACAGCGGGATCTAGCTACCGAAATGCTTATGAAATTGAATTACGACGTATCAAGTGTTGCCAGTGGTGAAGAGGCGGTGGCGTTCTTAACGGATCATCAGTGTAATCTTATGGTTTTGGACATGATTATGGACCCTGGCATGGACGGACTGGACACGTATAAGAGGGTTCTGGAGATATGTCCGAAACAGAAGGCGATTATCGTAAGCGGTTTTTCGGAGTCGAATCGAGTGCATGCCGCCCAGGCCTTCGGCGCAGGCGCCTATGTGAGAAAGCCTTATGTCCTGGAGAAACTTGGGCTGGCCGTGAGGAAGGAGCTGGATCGAACCGAATGAACCCGGAATGAGCTATGAGTCATCGTTACAACTGGTCACGTTCACGGTAAGGAGGAATCATGGGTCCATCAAAAGTCTGGTACATGGATGCCCGGGCGAGGCGTTTTCTTGAATCGACGGCCATCAAGGGCCGCCAGATCATCGAGCGTTCCGGCTGGCTGGACAATCTCCACCGGGGCGACATCGTGGCTCTGAAGACCCATATGGGCGAGGCCTACAACGTGGGCTATCTGCGGCCCGTGATCATCAGCACCCTGGTCGATCTCCTGAAGGAACGGGGGCTGCGTCCCTTCGTCACGGACACGACGACCATGCCCTACCACCCCTGGATCAGCCGGACCCTGGCCATGGATCATCTGGAGACCGCCAACAAGAACGGCTTCAATCAGGGTACCGTCGGCTGCCCGATCGTCATGGCGGACGGCTGGATCGGGACCGACGACGTGATCGTCGATCTTAAGGGTCGCGGCAACTATCTGAAGAAACAGTTCGTGGCCCGCGCGATCGCCGATGCCGATGCGCTCCTGTCGGTGGCCCATTTCAAGGGGCATCCGGCGGGCGGGTACGGGGGATCACTCAAGAACATCGGCGTCGGCGGCGCAAGCAAGCGCGGCAAGATGAACCTGCACGGCGCCCTGGCCGGCGATAAACCCGTAATCGACGCCAAACTCTGCCCGGGACGCAGTTGCGAATGGTGGCAGATCTGCGAGGACTGCTGCCCGGAAGGGTCTGTGAAGGTGACGGACACGGGCCTGGAAGTGGACCTGGAGAGCTGCGTCTACTGCTTCGCGTGCGCGAACCTCTGCATCAACATGGCGGGAGTCAAGAGCATCCAGCGCTTCGACCACCTCCCCACCCTCGGGCGCCGCATTGCCGATTCGGCGCTCGCCGCCATGATGACAAAGGAAGAGGGAAAGACCTTCTTCCTCAATTTCGCCATGGACATCAGCCCCAGCTGCGACTGCTATGGCTGGACCGACACGCCCATCGTCAACGGTCTCGGGATCCTGGCCTCCTACGATCCGGTGGCCGTCGACAAGGCCTGCATCGACATGATGAATGCCGCTCCGGGTCTCCTCAATTCCGAGGCGGAGGAGTTCGGCGCCCTGGCGACGGGTGCGAAGAAACTCAATATCATCAAGGGAAAGGATATCGAGGCGCAGATTCACGGCGGCGTGGCCAACGGCCTGGGTTCGGCCGACTACGCAATCGAGGAGGTGCCTCTGGACCGAAGCCAGGCGGCGATCAGCACCTTCTACCCCGAGGTGCGCGCCCGGAAACTCAAGGGAATGTACGCGAAGAACCACCCCCTCAAGGGCCTGGATACGGCCTCGTTCGGACGGCCGACCGAGGGGGTGGCGGACCCGCGTCATCCGAAAAAATAGCGGGGATCTGATATCCGTTTTCACGGGACCGACGAAGAAAGGAGAACATCTATGGGCAATACGCTGGTGAACACGCGGGATCAGAAGTTCGTTCTCTACGAGCAGATCGGGATCGAAAGTCTCTTTGATTCTGATAAGTTTAAAGACTTCTCCCGCGAGATCGTCGACATGATGCTCACGGAGGCCGAAAAGCTTGCGGTGGAGGAGATCCTTCCGACCTACGAGGTGGGGGACAGAGAGGATCAGGTGGTCTTCAAGGAGGGAAAAACCTATGCGCCGAAGTGCTATCACGAGCCTTACCGGAAATACTGCGAGGCCGGCTGGGTCGGTTCCGTCGCCCCTCCCGAGCTGGGCGGGCAGGGGGTGCCGGTCTCGGTCTACAGCGCCTGCACCGAACTGTTCGGCGCCGCCAATTACGCTTTTCAGATGTATCCCGGCCTGACCCTGGGGGCCGCCGCGATGATCGCCGTACGCGGCACCCCGGAGCAGATCAATAAGTACGCGCTCAAGATGTTCTCCGGCGAGTGGTGCGGCACCATGTGTCTCACCGAACCCGGCGCCGGAACGGACGTCGGCAATCTCAGGACGAGCGCCAAACGGCTTCCCGACGGCACATACCGCATCGCCGGGACGAAGTGTTTCATCTCCTCGGGAGACCACGATCTTACCGAACAGATCGTCCATCCCGTCCTTGCCCGGATCGAAGGCGACCCCCCGGGCACGAAGGGGATCTCCCTCTTTATCGTTCCCAAATACCGGGTGAATGATGACGGGAGCCTCGGGCAGTCCAACGATGTGATTACCGGCGGCATCGAACACAAGATGGGGATCAGAGGTTCCGCTACCGCCACCCTCAATTTCGGCGACAACGGAAATTGTATCGGCGAGCTCTTGGGGCAGGAACGCGAAGGAATGAAGATCATGTTCCTGATGATGAATGAAGCCAGGCTCAACACCGGCATGCAGGGACTGGATCTGGCAAGCGTCAGCTTTGAACATGCAGTGCAATATGCCAAAGAGAGGATTCAGTCCCGGAGGATCGAGGACACGAGCAACCAGGCCGCTCCGCCGGTCGCCATCATCAACCATCCCGATATCCGCCGCTCCCTGCTCTGGATGAAGGCCCATGTGGAAGGAATGCGGGCCATGAACTACTTTATCGCCTACTGCATCGATCGGGAAGAAGTCGCCGCCACCGACGAGGAGAGGGAGAGGATGAAAGGGTTCGTCGAACTCCTCACCCCGATCAGCAAGGCCTATTGTTCCGATAAGGCCGTCGAGATCTGCACACTCGGCATCGATATCTTCGGCGGCTACGGCTACTGCACCGAATATCCGATGGAGCAATATCTGCGGGATTCGAAGATTGCCACGATCTATGAGGGGACCAACTACATCCAGTCCCTCGACCTCGTGGGGAGAAAACTGGGGCAGAACAACGGGCGGAATGTGATGAACCTCTTCAGGGAGATCGCCGATACCATCGCCAAAGCGAAGGAACGCGACGGATTGAAACCCGCCGCCCTCCAGCTCGAAGCGGCCCTCGCGGCTGTGGGCGATCTGACGATGAATTTCGCCGCGTGGGGAAAGAGCCCGGATTACGTCATCCCCATCATGAATGCGCGCCCGTTTTTAATGATCATGGGAGACATTGTCATCGGCTGGAAGCTGCTGGATGCTGCGGGCATCGCACGACAGAAGCTTGCTGCCCTGTATAAGGAAGCGGGAGTCGATGAGGCAAAGGGTGCCGCCCTGGCCCGGGAAAATACCAAAGTCGCGTTCTATCAGGGAAAGCTTGCCTCGGCAACGTACTTTGCCGCCAATGTTCTTCCTACCGTCGAGGGAAGATGCAAGTGCATCAAATTGGCGGACAAAACGCCGGTCGAGATGGCGCAGGAATCATTTTCCTCCTGAAGCCGCGGCGACGAAAATCGATGAAACCTTTGATGAAACTCGATTTCTGCGTCGGCAGGCATAAGGAGGACTTCCATGGAGATGCAACCCTGGCACAGGCATTATGACTACAACGTTCCCACCACCATCCGCTATCCGAGGGTAGCGGCCCAGTCCATCTTTCAGCTGGCCGCCGGGACCTTCCCGGACAAGCCCGCCACGAACTTCTACGGCACCGAGATCACCCTCTGGCAGCTCCGGGAGCAGATGCTCCGCATGACGAACGCCCTGGGAAAGCTAGGCGTCCAGAAAGGCGACCGGATGGGCATCCTCCTGCCCACCTGCCCCCAGTTCATCATCTCCTACCTGGCCACCCTTTCCCTGGGCGCGATCGCCGTGAACTTGAACCCGCTCTCTTCCGCAAGCGAGCTCAAGTTCATCATGGAAAACACGGCCATGGAGACGATCATCACCTTCGACATGGTGCTTCCCACCGTCCGCCCGCTCGTCAAGGATTTGGGGATCAAGCGGGTGGTCGTGACCAGGGTGACGGACTACATCACCGGTTTCGGCGTGAGCACCACCAAGGATCTGGATCTCGAGGAGGGGTGGCGCCACTTCTCCGAGCTCATCGAGGGGACCGCCGAAACACGTCTCCCCCGGATCCCCTTTCATCCCGATGACCCGGCCCTGATCCAGTTCACGGGCGGCACCACGGGGGTTCCCAAGGGCGCACTGCTGACCCACGCCAATATCGTGGCCGCCACCCTTCAGGCTTCCCTGTGGGGCAATCCCACGATCAGCATGGTGCCGCCGGAAAAGCGGAACGTCCTGGCCGTCCTTCCCTATTTTCATGTCTACGGCAATATCGTCTGCATGAACTGGGCGTTTTTCAACTGCGCCACCCAGATCCTGGTACCGCGCTTCGAGATCGACGAACTCCTGGGCATCATCGGCAACTTCGAGAAAATCACCTTCTTCCCTGCCGTGCCGACGCTCATCACTGCGATCATCAACCACCCCCGGGCGCACGGCCTCAACCTCGACAAGCGGCTGGGGCTCCTCAACTCCGGCGCGGCGCCGATGCCGGTAGAGCTGATCGAACGGGTGCAGGACATGGGGATCGCCTTCAGCGAAGGGTACGGCCTGAGTGAATCGACTTCCCTGGGGATGGCCAATCCGGTCCTGGGGATGAAGAAGGCGGGGAGCATCGGCATCCCCTTCCCGGACAACGAGGTGCGCCTGGTGGACGTGGAGAGCGGCACCCAGGACGTACAGCCCGGGGATCCGGGCGAGATCATCATGAAGGGCCCGCTCATCATGCAAGGATACTGGAACAACCCGGCAGAAACCGCGGGTCAGCTCCGGGACGGCTGGCTCCACACCGGCGACATCGCCCAGGCTGATGAGGACGGCTATCTCTTCATCGTGGACCGGAAAAAAGACATGATCATCGCCGGCGGATTCAACATCTACCCCCGCGAGATCGACGAGGTGCTCTACCAGTGCCCGAAGGTGTGCGAAGCGGTCTCCGTAGGCATCCCGGATGAGTACCGGGGCGAAACGGTGAAGGCCTTCGTGGTCCTGAAGCCGGGCGAAACCGCCACGGATCAGGAGATCATCGACTTCTGCAAAGGAAAACTCACCAAGTATAAGGTGCCGACGGTGGTGGAGTTCCGGGCGTCTCTGCCGAAATCCGCCGTTGGCAAGATCCTCCGCAAGATCCTGCGGCAGGAGGAGATGGAAAAGGTAGCAAAGAAACCGTAAGGAGAATCGCCATGACGGCAGAATGTGTATTCATCGACGCGGTCCGTACGGCAAACGCGCGGGCTCACAAGGACAAGGGATGGTTCAGAAAAGTGCGGCCCGATGAACTTCTCACCGCCGCGTATACCGCCCTTTTCGCCAGGAATCCCCAAGTAAAGCCGGAGATGGTGGACGCCGTCTTTGTCGGGTCTTCCAACCCTTCCGGGATGCAGAACGAGATCGGGAGGCTTGCCTGGCTGGCGTCATCGCTTCCGGAAACCGTTCCCTCCCAGACCATCTGCAATCAATGCCCGTCGGGGATGTCGGCCACGATGGACGCGGCTCGCGCGATCATGGCAGGTGAAACGGAAATCATGATCGCCGCCGGGGTCGATGACATGGAGAAGGTAGCGATGGGGGCGAACATGGATTTCCCGCCGAGGTTGCTTACCCGGTATAACATCATGGACATAACCATGGGCGCGACCGCCGAGAAGGTTGCGGATCAGTACAACATATCCGTGGATGACATGAACAGCTTTGCTATCAATTCGCACGAATGCGCCAAGAGGGCGAGGGATGCCGGCAAGTTCAAAAACGAGATCGTCCCCGTGAAGGGACTGAACGAAGACGGAAGCGAATTCATGGTGGACCGCGATCAGTGGATCCGCGAGAAGCTGGATCCTGCCGAAATGCGGGCGATGAAAACCCCCTTCAAGGAAAACGGCAAGATCACCGCGGCCATGTCGTCGCCGCTCACCGCCGGCGCCGCGGCCATGCTACTCATGAACAGGGAAAAGGCCGATCGGCTCGGACTTGCCTATACCTATCGATATCGCTGCGGTATCCAGACGGGAAACGACCCGACCGTCATGGGGATCGGACCCATTTATGCGGTCCGAAAGCTCTTTGAAAAAACCGGTTTAGCGCCGGATGATATCGGCGCGGTCGAGATCAATGAGGCCTTCGCGAGCCAGGCGCTAGCTTGCATCCGTACGTTGAAGCTCGATCACGACAACGCCCCCTTCGCAAAGGTGAACACCTGGGGCGGCGCCATCGCCCTGGGACACCCGCTGGGCGAATCGGGAGCCCGTATTCTGGTCACCCTGCTCAACCGGATGAAGACTGATTATCCGCATGAAAAATATGGTCTGGCGACACTCTGCGGTGGGTTCGGAAACGCAAACGCGGTGCTCATTGAAAAAGTAAGCGACAGCGGAAATGCATGACCGAATTTCATCACCCGCAACTCACCGAGCGGGAACGTATCCCCGGGGATTTCATGTACCCGTGAGGAGGTAACTATTATGGCATTGAAGATTCAAGATTTTATAGACATTGAACAGTTTCAATTGCTTCAAGATCGGTTGAATGAAATCTATTCGTTTCCATCCGCCATGATCGATAACGATGGCAAAGTTCTTACTGCCACAGCCTGGCAGGACATCTGCACTAAATTTCATAGACAAAACAGTGAATGCGAAAAAGAGTGCATCATAAGTGATCAATATATTGCGAGTCACCTTCATGAGGCAAATCCGGCGGTCAGTTATCGATGTCCCCACGGTCTCATCGATAATGCCACACCGATCATTATCGGAGGCGTTCATTACGGCAACTTTTTTACCGGCCAGTTTTTTCTGGAGCCGCCTGATTTGAACTTTTTCAGAGCGCAGGCAAAGAGATATGGATTCGATGAAGAGGCATATATTGAAGCGGTAAAGAAGGTGCCCATTTGGACCCAAGCACAACTCGATAGTTATCTATTTTTCATTAAGGGATTGATAGCGGTTATTGCCGGAATCGGACTGAAGAGTATCAATGAGATTAACACACGCAAGAGAATGCAGGAAAGCGAAGAACGGTTCCGGACCATACTCCATACCGCCATGGACGGTTTCTGGCTGGTGGACATGCAGGGTCGTCTGCTGGAAGTCAATGAGACCTACTGCCGGATGAGCGGCTACAGCGCACAGGAACTGCTGGCCATGCGCATTCCCGATCTGGAGGTTGCCGAAACATCAGATGATACCGCCGCCCACATCCAAAAGGTCATGGCGCGGGGCGAGGATCGCTTCGAGTCCCGGCATCGCCGCAAGGATGGGACTGTTTTTGATGTCGAAGTCAGCGTTCAGTACCAGCCCACCGATGGCGGGCAGATTGTGACTTTTCTGCGGGACATCACCGAGCGCAAGCGAGCGGAGGAGACGATTCGAGAAAGCGAGCACAAGTACAGGATGCTCTTTGAAAACGCGAATGACGGGATTTTTCTTCAAGGAAGAAGAGTGTTTGTGGATTGTAATGAAAAAGGCGCCAGCATGTACGGGCTTCCGAGAAAGGACGTTGTTGGTCGCTCCCCTGCGGAACTTAGCCCGAAAAGACAGCCCGATGGGCGTCTTTCAGTCGAAGCGGCTGCAGGAAAAATGCTGGCGGCATTAAATGGCGAACCCCAGAGTTTCGAATGGCAGGCTCTCCGTGCCGATGGGGTTCCCTTCGACGTAGAGATCACCCTAAACCGCGTTGAAGTGGGAGGATCGTTCCTCCTCCTCGCGATCGTCCGCGACATCACCGAACGCAAACGTACCGAGGAGGAAAACCGCCGGAACCGGGAGCGAGCAGAGCGGTTGGCCGAGGAAATTGCCATCATCGCTGAAATCGGGAGAGTGGTCGGCTCCACCCTGGATATCAACCAGGTATTCGAACGGGTCGACGCCGAGGTTTGTAAGCTGATTCCCTATGACAGGCTTGTGGTGAATCTCAAGAAGGATGATCACGAACTTGTCGTCGCCTATGCATCCGGAGTTGATAACACCGGGCGGAGATCGGGGGATTTGTATCAGAGCAAAGGGACCATTACTCGTGTTGTCATGGCTACGCGCACTGGCATCGTCGTCCAGCCGGCGGATGCCGAGGAAATAAAGCACCTGTATCCCAATCTCTATGCAACCTTCAAGACGGGGCTGCGTTCAGCAATGAGCGTTCCCCTGATTTCCCTGGACGAAGTGATCGGGGGGCTGACCTTCCGGTCAAAAAAGCTGAATGCTTACACTGAGCAGGATCTCCATCTGGCGGAAAAGATCGGGACGCAGATTGCCGGGGCGATAGTCAATGCGCAGTTGTTCAACGATCTCGAAAAGACGGAAAAGTCGTTGCGGGAGAGCAATGAATTGTTCTCGCTGTTTATGCGTCACTCACCGATTTTCACCTACATCAAAGAGGTGACTCCCACCCAGAACCTCGTACTGCAGGCCAGCGAAAATTTTTTGCAGATGATCGGCATACCGGGTTCCGAAATGGCCGGCAAGTCCATGACGGATCTGTTTCCGCCCGAATTTGCGGCGAAGATTATTACAGACGACTGGGCTGTTGTCTCCAGTGGTGATGTGCTGAAACTGGATGAGGAATTTAATGGCCGGAGCTATACGACCATCAAGTTCCCCATCGTCTGGGGAGATAAAACCTTATTGGCCGGTTACACCATTGACATCACCGATCGCAAAAGGGCTGATGAAGAAAAGGCGAGGCTTCAAGACCAATTGCTTCAGTCTCAGAAGATGGAGTCTGTCGGCCGATTGGCAGGCGGTGTGGCGCACGATTTCAACAACATGCTGGGGGTGATTCTCGGGCATGTGGAGATGGCCATGGAACAGGTCGATCCTGCCCAGCCGCTCCATACTAACCTTCAGGAAATCGGGAAAGCGGCAAAGCGCTCCTCGGACCTCACGTGCCAGCTCCTGGCCTTTGCCCGCAAGCAGACCGTTTCCCCCAAGATACTCGATATGAACGAGACGGTGACAGGGATGCTCAAAATGCTGCACCGGCTTATCGGCGAGGATATCCATCTCAACTGGCTGCCGGACGTCAACCTGTGGCCGATCAAGATGGATCCGTCACAGATCGACCAAATTCTGGCAAACCTGTGCATCAATGCCCGCGACGCCATCGCTGGGATAGGCAAGGTCACCATCGAAACGGAAAACGTCAGCTTCGACGAGGCCTATTGCACGGATCACGCAGGCTTTGTTCCCGGGGAGTATGTGCTGCTCGCCGTGAGCGACGACGGTTGCGGCATGGACAAGGAGATCCTCGGCAAGCTTTTTGAACCGTTTTTCACCACCAAGGGTGTCGGGAAAGGTACTGGCCTCGGCCTGGCCACGATCTATGGGATCGTCAGACAGAACAACGGCTTCATCAATGTGTACAGCGAACCGGATCAGGGAACGACCTTCAGGATTTATCTGCCCCGGCACATAGGCAAGGCCGAACAAGCACGGACAGAAAGACTGCAGGAACCGGTCATGCGCGGCCAAGAGACCGTACTGGTGGTGGAGGACGAGCTCGCCCTCCTGGACCTGAGCAAGCTCATGCTTGAAAAGCAGGGATACCGGGTGCTGACCGCCGGTACGCCGGGCGAGGCGATCCGTCTGGCCGAGGAGCACGCCGGGGAGATTCATCTGCTGATAACCGACGTCGTGATGCCCGAAATGAACGGCCGGGACCTGGCCAAAAAAATGCTTTCCCTCTATCCGAACCTTAAACGCCTGTTTATGTCTGG
>Ga0315268_10004969_pt1 | contig 14336 bp, 7 predicted proteins | sample C1_top_MG_FD_204535 | JGI IMG/M metagenome (GOLD analysis project Ga0315268, IMG submission 204535) | Sediment microbial communities from Yellowstone Lake, YNP, Wyoming, USA - C1_top | ecosystem: Environmental > Aquatic > Freshwater > Lake > Sediment | place: USA: Wyoming | collected 2017-08-01
TCACCCCGGAGTAGGTCGTGTCACTGCCGTTGCCGGCCGTCAAGGTGCCGCTGCCCAAAGTCACTGCCCCCGCCCCACTGAGCAAGCCAATCGTGGGACCATAGTTGTTCAGATCAAGCGTCCCGCTGGCGCCAACCGTGACCGCCGAGCTGCTGGCGATGCCGCCAGCCGCGCCCAATTGCAGCGTCCCGGCGTTGACCGTGGTCGCGCCCGAGTAAGTGTTGTTGCCGGAGAGTGTCAGCGTCCCGCTGCCCTCCTTGGTCAGCCCGCCGGTGCCGCTCATCACGCCGGAGTAGGTCGTGTCACTGCCGTTTCCGGCCGTCAAGGTGCCGCTGCCCAAAGTCACATTGCCGGCCCCGCTCAGCGACTTGACGGTGTCACTGTAGTTGTTCAAATCAAACGTGGCGCCGCTGGCCACCGTGACCGCCGAACTGCTGCCAATCCCGTTTGCGACTCCCAATTGCAGCGTCCCGCCATTGATCGTGGTCGCGCCCGAGTAAGTGTTGGCGGCCTCCAAGCTGACCGTGCCCGAGCCGCTCTGGGTAAGCGCACCGGTCCCACTGACGATCCCCTCAAGCGCAACCCTCCGCGAGGCGCCCTCCTGCAAGGTCAACGTGTAGCTATTGAGGTTAACCGTGCCGCCAACGGTCAGGTCGCCGCTCGCGGCGTTCCAAGTTTGATTTGCCACCAGGGCCACCGGCGCGTTGATAGTCTGGGCGTTGGCGCTGTTGACCACGATGTTCTGATTGCTGATGGACAGCGTATAGGTGCCGCCGATGGTGAACGAATTCGCGCCCGCGTTGAACTGAAGGCCGCCGATGTAGGAGTTGGCACTCAGGCTTGGCGAATACGTGGAGGTGGTGAAAACCGCCAAGTCATTAACCGCGGGAACAGCGCCGCCACTCCAGTTCTGTTTCGTATTCCAGTCGGTTTCTTTCTTGCTGTGTCCGCCGTTCCAGGTCGTACTGGCGCCATGAAGGGACATTTGCGCCAAAAGCAAGCCCACGGCGAGGCCGGCGCCAACTCTAAGCAGCGCACAGGTCGGGGGCTTCTGCCCGCACGTCACCCACGCGCCGAAGCCGCTGCTCAGCGCCCTTCGAGTTCCGCTCATTCCTGACAGTGTCGCCGACATATCCAAATCGCGGGGCTAACGTAGATGCGAAAGGGGAGTTGACACAATCGGCAGCGAGCGGGAAATTAGCCCGGTGGAGTGCTGAAGATGGCATCGGTAAATTACCTGGACCGGCGGACGAGCGGGAAGCGCGCCTCCCTTGCCAGGCAGCCGGAGGCCTGCCAGGCTGCCGCGCCGCGACGGCTGGAGCGCAAACAGTTGGAGCGACAACTCCAACAGTGCGCGGCCCAATTAGCCAAGGCCAAGGCCGATTTGGACGCGCAAGTCTTGGAGGCCTGCCCTTGGTAACGGCCCGCTCAGTTGGCCCAAAAGAGCTTGCTGCAAATCAGCGGTTCGGACATGTCGCACTACACGCTCTTTCTTCAGACTCCGCTGGTTTGCTCCAACTGGAGTTCTTCACGGTCTGAGTGGCCCGAGTCCCGGAGGGACGGGGCTCATCTTCACCTCATTTTAGCTGGCGCCTGGGACGCCCTCACCCCGGCCATTCGCGTTCCAAGGGAGGGATGCGTGTGAGGTACGGAGCAAGCGGCCTGCATTGCATACGCTTCGCGCGCAAACCAATCCGTAGTCCGCCGCCACGAACTTGCTGGTGTCCACCGAGCGCATCATTTGCGCGACAAACTCGGCCTCACTTTCAGGCAGGGAGTCAAGGCTTTTTTCGATGCGGTCGAGCCAGGGGATTTCGCGGCGAGAGAGCCGCAGGTCGCCCGCGCGGTGCCCGTCACGCACCAGGCGAAGCGCCGCGCGGGCCGCGGCCCGGCCGGCGGCGTAGCGATTCGGCGCCGTGACGATGGCCTGGCCGATGGCGATGGCGCTCTCCGGCGAGAGCACAAAGGCCTGCGGGTCCAGGCTCGCGTCGGAGGCGACCATCCACTTGCGAAGAAGCAGCGCGGCCTCGGGCCCATCGGCCAACGCTTGGTTCATCAGCCGGCAGTCGTAGATGAGTTGCTCCAGGTAACAGGTCGGGGCCATGCCCCCGAGCAGTTTGATGTTCTGCACCGATTCGTTGCTCCAGGCGTCGCAGGTGGCGGCGGCGATGTTGCCCAGCGGGCTAAGGTGGGCGCAGGCGGCGGTCTTGCCTTCCATCGCCATCGGAAAGCCCGTGATCGCCTTGAGAATCGGGTTCTCATAACCGCAATCCTTGCCGGGGCCAACCGCGCCGCATTCGTAGCACACCAGCGTCCTGACCGCCGAGATGGCGCGCACCACGGCGGCAAACACGCGCGGAATCATCTTCTGTTCGGCCAGCACCATCGCCGTGTTGCCGAAGCCGCAGGCCGTGTCGCCCGCGCACCAAACGTGGTGCTTCCGGGCGATTTCGGCCAACTCGGTCCAGAGGGATCGCATGTCGCGCACGCCCAGCACGCAGAGGCCAAAAAGCACGCCCCGGAGGTCGCACATCATCAGCGCGTCGTCGTGGACTTCTTTGCCGCCCACCGACTCGAGGCTCAGCAACTCCGCGCCCGCCGCCGCGCAGCCGTCGAAGGTGGCGAGCATGGCCTCGTAAAGGCGGCCGCTCCTCATGCGCGGCGGGCGCTCCATCTCCCGGACGTCATTGGGGGTGATGCGCAAGGCGGTCTTGAGCCCGTGTTTGGCCCGCGCCTGTTCCATTGCGTCGAGCAAGATGCGCGTCAACTCAATGGCCCACGCCGGGTTCTCCGTCATGGGTGGCAGCGTCTCGAATTCCACGACCAAGCCGCCGGCCTCCAGTTCGACGGCGCGGCGCAGGGCGCCGGTGATGATCTGCCGGTAATGTTGCCGCACCTCCGGCATGGTCTGTTCATTCACCAGCATGGGCGGCAGCGTGAAGCTCAACTCCGGATAGACGACTCCGCCACCCAGGGTCAGGCCGCCGCGCGTGGTCAGGGGTTTGGGCGCCACGCCGAAGCGCAAGTCGGCGGAGTGCTTGATCGCCAGTTCGCGGAACACGGTCATCGTCAGTTCGGCTGTCTCATTGTTCGGCGCGCCCCGCGGCCTCCAACTTGCGGCCAAAGGGGGGCGCATTGTTTCGGTTGACACCTTACCCAAACGCGCCGGCATCGTCAACAACAGCAACGCTCCACGCTCAGCCTTGGACGGCTCAACAGTTGGCAGTCCCTTGCGCCCGCAATTAGTCGCTCACTTCAAACTCGAAGATGTTCTCGGAGAGTTCGCTGCCGCCGGCAAGGAGTTGGGCGTGCAGTGCGTAGTTGCCAGGCTGGTTCGGTTTCCAGCGGACTTCGGCCACTTTTTGCGCGGAGTCCTCGGGCAGCGCGCACGGCGACTCGCCGGAGTGCTGGACGGCCCCCTGTCGGTCGGTAATCCGCCAGCGAATGGCGGCGTTGGGGACGGCTTCCCAGCGGTCGTTGACGGCCCATAAGCCGCACTGGACTTCGCTCCCCACTCGCCAGCGGGCTTGCGTGTAGTCGAACACGGCTCCCACCGGGGCGAAGCTGCGGCGGACGGTGTCGAAGACCTTGGTGGGGCGGCGGTCGAAGTCAATGGCGGCCATGGTGATGGAGGGCCAGATGTCAATGGCGTGGAAGTGCAGGATGCCGCCGGCGGGGTGGTATTTGAGGCGGCGCATCCGTTCGAGGGCGATCTGGAACAGGCGCGCCACGTAGGCCTGAGTTTGCGGGATGTAGTCGCGCAACGATTTGTCGCCCGGCTCGCCCCAGGCGCGCATGGCTTCGGGGATTTGCAGCCGGCGCCAGGTCCATTCATCGGCATGGTCGCGGATGGGCCATTGGTTGGGCATGAATTCAATCAGGGTCTCGTAATTGGGCAGACAAGTCGCGCCCAGCTCCGAGACGAACTGCTCCGTCATGTTGGTGTACTGCCAGATACTCCCCTCGTACCATCCGTGATAGACGTGGGCGTCGCCGTAGCGGCCCGTGGAGCGCACGACCGCGCGGCGCTGCGGGTCCAAGAAGGCCGGGCGCGGCGCCAGGTGCTTGGTTATCTGGCGATAGTTCTCCAGGTCTTCCTCGTCCGAAGTGGCCCACAAGGCGATGGACGGATGGTTGCGGACGTGGCGGATCAGCGGGTCGTAGAGCGCCGCCGCCCGCAACGCGAAGCCAACGTCGTGCGGATACCAAGCCTCCAGAAAGTCCTGCCACACGAGCACGCCGTTTTCGTCCGCCAGGTCGTAGAACTCGCGGCTCTTGAAGTGGCAGTGGAGCCGGATCATGTTGACGTTCATCTGGAGCATGAGCTTGAGGTCGCGCAGGTAAGCGGCGCGGTCCATTTCCGACATGAAGAGATGGTAGTAATAGTTGGTGCCGCGGATGAACAGGCGCTTGCGGTTCAGGTAAAACGTCCAGCCGGCCTTTTCGATTTCCCGGATGCCCACGGCCAGTGTCTGCGCATCCAGGACCTGGCCGCTGGCGTCCACCAAACGAACATCGAGCGTGTAGAGGTTTGGCCGGCCATGATCCCAGGTCCACCAAAGCTGCGGGTTCTTCACCGGAATCACCACCCGTGCCTTGGCCCCTGTGAAGGGCAAGCGCACCCGATGATGTTCTGGAGCGGAAAAGTTGCGTGGGGACAACGTGGCCTCCCAGAAACATTCTGCCTCCGGCTGGCCGTCAGCTTCGAGGTCAACGGCCACTTCGGCGTCCTTGTCTCCGGTCAAGCGGGTGTCCACTGCCAGGCCGCTGATGATGACCGGTTCGCAGGCCGCCAAGCGGACTGGCCCGGTGATGCCCAACGCGGTGATGTCATCCGGCTTCTGGTCCACGCCGCCGTAGGCGCCTTTGATGGTATAGGGCCGGTGTTTCCAGTAGTAGTGAACCGGCGTCCAGACTCGCGCCAGCAGCTCGTTGGTCTGGGCGGGGCGGACGCGCGCCGCCACCTCGAAACTGAAAGGGTCAACGTAGCCTTCGTGCCGGCCCAGGAAGGCGCCGTTGAGCCAGACCTCGGTGTAGTAGTCCGCCGCGTCGAACTGGAGGCGCAGGCGCTTGTCGGCGAACCGCGCCGGCGGCACGAACTGCCGGCGATACCACCACTCCTTGCTGCTAATCCACTCCGCGTCGCGCGTGTAAATCTTGACCGGCTCCAGCCATTGCACGTGCGCGTCGCCGGGCACTTTGACGGTCCGCCAGCCAGACTTGGGCGGGCCGTCGCCCTTTTCCGCCCAAGCCAGCTCCCAAGCGCCGTCGAGCGCGAGGGCGTCTGGCTGCCAAGGCGCGGGCGCGTCCTTGAGAGTCTCGACTTGGGAGGTGGCTTCGCGCGCCGCCGGCTGCTCAACTGGCGCCTCGCCTTCCTCCGGCCCGGTGACCTGAACCAGCAGCGGTTGGCGCAAGACGCGATTCTCGCGGCGCGCCTCAAGCACGGTCAGGTTGCCTTGCCAGCGGGGAAAAGTGAGGGCGATTTCGGTTTCGCCGGAGCTCTTTTCAGCTTTCACGCGGCGCGTGCCGGCGCCCGTCCAGTTCAATGCCGCGTCCAGCGCGATGAGACCCAGGGCGCCGTAGTCGTCTTTGGCGCAGTAATAGACGGCGTGCCCGCCGGGAAGCTTGGTCCAGGGGCGGAGGCCAATTTGCGCGTCTGGCGGCTCATCGGTGGTCGGGCCGGTCGGCCAATCGTATTCGGAGCCGCCCACGCACCGGTCAAACGGCAGGTAGGGCGCCGCGGAAATGGCCGTGAACAGAAAGCCCTTCTGCGCCTTCCAGCGCAAGGCGGCGCTGTCCGCATACCAGGTGAATTCCCAGGTTTCAGCGGCGCGTTTGAGCCGCAGCCGGCCACGCAGCGGCCCGGTCTCGGCCAGTTCCACCTCGCTCATCGGCCCGCTGCCGGCGAGACTGGTCCAGCCAACGTTCTCGCCTTCCACGCCAGGCACCGCAGGCGGTTTGACGCGCGTGTCCTCGTACATGTCGTCTTTGAGGGCGGCGTCGCTCTCCGGCGAAGTCTCGACCAGGTTCAAGGCGTGCTGGGGTGGGGTGGCGAGCGAATAGGCCTCGACGATGGCCGCCAGCCGCGTGTCAACCATCACCCGGAAACGGTCGTTGCCCAACTCGACACGATGCAGGCCCACGCGCCGCAGGAGGATGCGATTGCGAAAGCGGGGGGCGGCGCGCTCTGGCGTGGCCTGGACGCGGAATCGCGGCCATTCGCCGGGAATCAGCGTGGCGGGGAACAGCAGTTGGCCGCCGCCGACCTGCCAGGGCAGTTCCTGACCGCGGGCGTCGGCGACCACGAAACCGCCCGCGTGTCCGCCCAGCTTCTCCAGAGGGACACGCACAACCTCATTGGTGCGCGGGTAGAGTCCCGTTGGTTCTTCCACGCGCAGGGTCCAGACCTGTGGCGCGCCGAGCAATTGCCCGGCGGCGGCCAGAGGGAGCAGACACCGCAGCGCGCGCGCAATTGCACAAGTGCGCCGGATTCCTGTTTCCGTGTTCATCCGTTCCAATCCGTGGTTAGAGGCCATTTCCTGGTCAGACAACATGGCACGGTGCGGCGCCACAAGCGATGAAAATGGGACGGGCAACCCGCGGTTAGTTCAGAGCGCGACGTTGCCATTAGCACCACTACCATGCTACACTACGCGGCGTGAAGACGGTCAGCCAGGACCTCCTCAACGAAATCACCCGGCGGCTCGTGGCGGAGTTCAAGCCGGAGCAAATCTATCTGTTCGGCTCGCACGCCTGGGGCAGCCCCAATCAGGTCAGTGATCTGGACCTGATGGTCGTCGTCGGGGAGAGCAAAGAAAGGCCCATATGCCGGATGCAGCGCGCCCACCGGTGCCTGTGGGGCCTGCCTGTGAGCAAGGACGTGTTCGTCCAGACCCGCCAAGGGTTCGATCTAAATAAGGACCTGCGCGGCTCGTTCCAGCACCAAATCCTGGAGGGCGGTCGGAGGCTCTGTGGATGATTGTCTCCTAATGCTCGCGAGGGAATGGCTGACCAAAGCCAGCCACGACCTGCAAAATGCGCGCATTGTGGGCGGTGTCCCAGGCGGTCCGCTGGACACTGCCATCTATCATTGAGAGCAAGCGGCGGAGAAGGCCGTCAATGGATGGCTCGCTTGCCAGGGCGTCGAGTTTGAGAAGACCCATGACGTGGCAGGCTTGGTGGCACAAGCGGCCGCCATAGAAACTCGCTTTCTTGCGTGGAGGGGTGCGGCAGCGATTCTAACTCCTTACGCCTCGGCGTTCCGCTATCCCGGCTTGGTCGCCGAGCCGATGCCCTCTCAGGAAGAGTTCCGGGAGCCGCTCCGGCACGCCGAGGGCCTGTGCGACTTCGTGCTTGGTCTGCTGCCGCTCCAGCCTGGCAGGGAGCGCGCCAAAATCTGAACAGCCCGCCAAGCGTCCAGTCCTTACGTCGCTGGGCCCTGGCTTCCGAGAGCTTGTCCTCGGCTTGGGTTGCCCGGGAACATGCTCCGATCCGGCGGCTTGACGGCGAGGGCCTGCCCCGCTATTACGCAATTTGCGTAACGCAATTTGCGTAACGCAAACTGCGTAATGCCAGTTTATGAAGAATCCCTTCGAATATGGCGGCGTGGTGGCCGAAGACGCCTTCTGCAATCGCCAGCGAGAATTGGCGGACCTGCTCCGAGCCATGGAGAACCGCGAGAAGCTGTTTGTCTTTTCCGAACGCCGGCTGGGCAAAACCTCGCTCGTCCGCGCCGCTTTGCGCCGGTTGCCGCCAAAGCAATACCTCGGCGCCTATGTTGACCTCTGGCCCACCGATGGCGAGGCGGCGTTTGTTTGCGCTTTGGCCAAGGCGATCGCTGGGTCGCTGAGCACTTCCGGCGAACGGCTTCTGGAGACGGCCAGAAACCTCTTCGGCCGACTGGCGCCGAAGGTGACGCTTGATGAGGAGGGCAAGCCCACGCTTGGCTTCGATTTGAGCAAGCGCACAGGACTAGCCCTGGAGCTTGACGAGGTGCTCGAAGCCCCGGCGCGGATTGCCGCCCGGCGCGAGCGCAGCGTGGTCATCGTCTTTGACGAGTTCCAGCAAATCCTTGAATACGGGTCTGAGTTGGTGGAGCGCAAGCTACGAAGCATCATCCAGAACCACCGGAACGTTGCCTACTTTTTCCTGGGAAGCCGGCGGCATTTGATTGGGAGCATGTTCACCGAACGCGCCCGCCCGTTGTACCGCGCTGCAGCTCACTACCCGCTGGGCCCCATCGCCGTGGAGCACTGGCTGCCGTTTGTGCGCGCAAAGTTTGCGCGGGCCAACAAAGGCATCGGCGACGAGCAAATCCGTGCGATCTGCAGCCTGACGCAAGGGCATCCTTTCTACACCCAGCATCTTTGCCACGTCTTGTGGGAGATTTGCGAAGAGCGCGGGGCCGTGACCGACGGCTTGATCCAAGCTGCCGCGGGCCTCCTCCTGCAGCGGGAGAACTACGCGTACACAGCCTTGTGGGACTCGCTGAGCTTGTCCCAGAAGCGCTTCCTCAAAGGGCTGGCGGCTGAGCCGGGCGGCAGCAAACCGTTCTCTGGGGAGTTCATCCGGAACCACGGCCTGGGCTCTGCTTCGACCGCCCAAAGGGCGGCGCAAGCGCTCATGGAGAAAGACCTCGTTGACCGCGAGAATGGAGCCTTCAGCGTTACGGACCGCTTCTTTCGCCTCTGGATACAAAAGGTCCAACTCCTTTGATTAGTCCTGCTAATGAACACGCAAAAAACAACACAATCGCACCCTTCCGCCAGTCCGCGCCGGCTCCTTTGGGATGTCGCCTTTGCGCCCCGGAAGCCGCCGGGGGCATTCTGGAAGTCGCACCTTCCGGGGCGTTATGATTGGCTGCGCTCGTTCCGGTCGGCTCGTGCCACCGCTAGCGTGGTCGCTTGGCTGGTGTTTGTCAGTGTCGCTTGGTGCTGCGCCCGCGGGGTTGCGGTGTCGCCTCAGGAGCTGGAGGCCGCCCGGCAGTGGAGCGCCGCGAAGTTTGAGGGCGTTGAAGGCGGCCCCGTCGCCACGGCCCCGCCGTTTTCGTTCACGTTCGATGGCAAGGCCTCGGCCGAACTGCTCCCCGCTTGGGAACTGAAGCGCCAGACCCGGAAACTCGACGAGGCGCGCACCGCCCACACAATCACTTACTCCGACCGCAAGACGGGGTTGGTCCTGCGCTGCGAGGCGATTGAGTATCACGATTTTCCGGTTGTAGAATGGACGCTCTACTTCACCAACTCCGGCTCTGCGGACACGCCCATCCTCGAAAACATCCTGCCTTTGGACATCCGCCTCGAACGGGGCAAGGAAGGCGAGTTCCTGCTGCATCACAACGTCGGTTCGCCCGCTGACGGCTCCGACTACGGGCCATTGGAGACTCCGCTGGGCAAGGGCGCCAGCAAGCGCATCAGCGCGGCGGGCGGGCGGCCCACCAATTCCGACCTTTCCTACTTCAACGCGCAGTACGGCGCCGAGGGGCTGATCGTCGTGGTTGGCTGGCCGGGCCAGTGGGCCGCCCAGTTCGCGCGCGACCAGGGCAACGGCCTGCAAATCCGCGCCGGCCAGGAATTGACCCACTTCAAGCTGCTGCCCGGCGAAGAAGTGCGCGCGCCGCTGATGGCGCTGCTTTTCTGGAAAGGCGATTGGCTGCGCGCCCAGAACCTCTGGCGGCGCTGGATGATGGCCCACAGCATGCCCAAGCCCGGCGGACGGCTGCCGCAACCGCAATTGCTGGCTTCGAGCGGTCGCCAGTACGAGGAGATGATCAAGGCCAACGAGGAAAACCAGATCATGTTCATCAACCGCTACCTGGAGGAGGGCCTCAAGCTGGACTATTGGTGGATGGACGCCGGCTGGTACGTGAACAAGACCGGTTGGCCGCACGTGGGCACTTGGGAAGTGGACACCAACCGGTTTCCGCGCGGGCTGCGCGCCATCTCCGACTACGCCCACAAGCGCGGAATCAAGATTCTCGTCTGGTTCGAGCCAGAGCGAGTCGCTGGCGATACCTGGCTGACGCGGAACCATCCCGAATGGGTCATCGGCGGTGCCAGCGGCGGCCTGCTCAACCTCGGCGACCCGGCGGCCCGGCAGTGGCTCACTGAGCACGTTGACCGGTTGCTCACCGGGCAGGGCATTGATCTCTACCGGCAAGACTTCAACATGGACCCGTTGGGGCACTGGCGCCGGAACGACGCCCCCGACCGCCAGGGAATCACCGAGATCAAACACGTCACCGGCTATCTCGCCTATTGGGATGAACTGCGCCGGCGGCATCCGGACATGTTGATTGACTCTTGCGCTTCGGGCGGGCGCCGCAACGATTTGGAAACGATGCGCCGGGCGGTGCCGCTTTGGCGGAGCGACTACGCCTATGAGCCGACCGGCCACCAGTGCATGACCTATGGCGTCTCGCTCTGGCTGCCCTTTCACGGCACCGGCACGGTGGCCTGCCGCAACGCCCCCTACTACGGCAGCGGCCTGACGCCGGTTGAGCCGTACGCCTTCTGGAGCAACACCAGCCCCAGCCTGGGTTGCGGCTTCGACGTGCGCGTCAAAGAGCTTGACTACGCCGCCCTGCGCCAGTTGGTGGGCCAATGGCGCCGCGTCAGCCCCAACTACTACGGCGATTTCTACCCGCTGACGCCTTGGTCGCGCGACAACACGCTGTGGATGGCCTGGCAATTCGACCGCCCGGAAGCTGGCGAGGGCCTCATCCAGGTCTTCCGCCGCGAGCAGAGCTTCTACGAAGGCGCGCGCTTCAAGCTGCGGGGACTTGAGCCAGGCGCCCGCTACAAGGCGGCGCGGTTGGACGAGCCGAGATCAGAGCAGGAATTTCGCGGCAGCGAACTCATGCAGAGTGGGCTGCCCGTTGCGATTCCAGAGCGGCCGGGCGTGGCCAATCTGCTTTATCGGCGGCTCCCGTGAGGGCGGCAGCGGCACCGGATGTCAACGATTGGCGGAAACGGACAGGATTGACAGGATTGACGGGGATTGGCCTTTTAACCTGCGCGAAAATGAAGAAAAATGCCGCGATGTTTACGGCGGCGAAAGCCCGTGGCGGGGCGGCCCGCTGGCGCAAATACGAGATCGAGATTCTGAGGTGGTCGCGGAAGTGTGAAAACAGTCGCGCTGAAGAGGCTCGGAGCCTGCCAGGCCCATGAGCAATGAGTTTCTGTTCTCGCAGATGACGCTGCCCGCCGAGTTGGTGGAGGATCTGCGCCGCCAGAATCCGTGGTGGGAGGGGCGGGCGCTGCCAGAGTTGCCGCCTTATCGGCGGCATCTGGTGAGGCAGATTCAGCGCCGCCTGGAGTGGAAGCTTGCCCCGGTCGTCGTCGTGCGCGGGCCGCGCCAGATCGGAAAGACCACCGCCCAACTGCACTGGATCGAGGACGCGCTGAAATCCGGTGTGGACGGCCGCCGCATCCTCCGGGTGCAGTTCGATGATTTGCGCGAGATGGGCGATTTCCAGTCCCCCATTCTGCGGGTTGCCGACTGGTTCGAACGCACCATTCTGGGCAGCAGCTTCAACGAGGCCGCGCGCCGCGGGGCGCGGTGCTTCGTGTTGCTGGACGAGGCGCAAAACCTTGAGGGCTGGGCGCCCCAACTCAAGTCCTTGGTGGATTCCTCGTCGGTCCAGGTGGTCGTCACGGGCAGTTCGGCCCTGCAGATCGAAGCCGGACGCGACAGTCTGGCCGGGCGGATCACTTCGCTGGAAGCGGGGACGCTGTCGCTGACCGAGATCGCGGCGCTTCGCGGGCTGGACCTCGGAGAGCCGTACTTCCAGGACAATGGCCTGGAACCCCTCACGCAGCCATCATTTTGGACCGGCCTGCGTGAGCATGGTTTGTCACGGGAGGCGACCAGGGATGCTGCGTTTGCGGCCTTCTCGGAACGGGGCGGTTATCCTCTGGCGCACCTGCGCGCCCCCGCACCCTGGGAACTCGTGGCCGACCAGTTGAACGAGACTGTGATCCGGCGGGTCATCCAGCACGATCTGCGCATGGGTGAGAGAGGACGGAAGCGCGATGCGGCGCTCCTGGAGGGGCTTTTCCGCCTTTGCTGCCGTTACGCCGGCCAAGCGCCTACGATCCAGACGCTGGCTCGGGAAGCCCAACGGGTTCTCCAGGCCAACGTCGGCGCCCAACGCATCAACGCCTATCTGCGGTTTCTCGGCGACACACTCCTGCTGCGGTTAATTCCGCCCCTTGAGATCCGCCTGAAACGCAAGCGAGGCAGCCCAAAGCTGTGCCTGGTTGATCACGCGCTGCGAGCTAGCTGGCTGCAGGAGCAGATCCCGCTGGACCCACGAAAGCTGAGAGAGGAGCCGGAATTGACGGTGCAGGCCGGGCACCTGGCCGAAAGCGTGGCCGGCGCACTGTGGGCCACCATCGGCGGGTTGGACATCGCCCATTTCCCGGAGCGTCATGGCGAGCCGGAGGTTGACTTTGTCCTGACGATTGGCGTCAAGAGAATCCCAATTGAAGTGAAATACCAAGCAAGGATTGACCCGTTGCGGGACACGGAGGGCCTGCGGTCGTTCATTGAAAAAACAGTGAACAACGCGCCCTTTGGGCTGCTCATCACGCAGCACGCCGCCGCAGGCGTCGTTGATCCACGCATCATTACCCTCCCGCTTTCGTCCCTGATGCTACTCCGCTGATATGCCCCTGACCAGAGGATGGCTGCGGAAGGCACCTCGCTCGATTCTCATCGTTTGGGGCGTCGTGTGCGGGATGGCGGCTGCCCCCAGAATAAACTTCAATCCTTCCAGCCGCGTCTGGATAATAGGCCCATGCAGACGCGATTCATGAGAGTGGCATTCACCGGTTCCTTCGCCGTCCCGTTGGGTTGCGCCCTTGCGGTCTCGGCGGCGGGCGCAGCGGGGCCTGCCCCAGTGGCCTTCCGCGCGCCGGCCAAGCTCCCGGACGCCGCTGAACTGCTGTCGCCTGGCGCCATCCGGCTGCAAGGCTTCCTCGGCGCGCGCGTGATGGCCAACGCGACTAACCGCCTGCTCAAGGTGGATGAGGAGCCGCTCCTGGCGGGTTTTCGGAAAAAGCCGGGCAGCCATCCCTGGATCGGCGAACACGTCGGCAAATGGATGCACGCCGCCACGCTGGCGTGGGCCTACACGGGAGAACCGGCGTTGCGCGCGAAGCTCGACCGCGTGGCCGCCGAATTGATCAAGGCCCAGGAACCAGACGGCTACCTGGGCACTTACACGCCCGACAAGCGGTTCGGCCTTTACCCGGGCGCGGATTGGGACGTGTGGTCGCACAAGTACAATCTCATGGGGCTCTTGACCTATTACCAGTACACGGGCAACGCCGACGCGTTGAGCGCCTGCCGCAAGATCGGCGACCTGCTCATCGCCACGTTCGGCCCAGGCAAGAAGAGCATCTTGTCTGCCGGCACGCACGTTGGCATGGCGGCCACCAGCGTCTTGGAGCCGGTTGTCTTGCTTTACCGTTTCACGGGCGAGGAGCGCCACCTGGAATTCGCGCGCTACCTCGTGCGCGCTTGGGACGAGCCGAACGGGCCCAAGATCATCGCCGCGCTGCTCAAGGACAAAGCGGTGAACAAGACCGCCAACGGCAAGGCCTATGAGATGCTCTCCAACCTGGTTGGCCTTTGCGAACTGGCTCGCGCCACCGGCGACCGCCAGCTCCTCGAACCGGTCCTGATCGCCTGGGCCGACATCGTCGCGCATCGGCTCTACCTGACGGGCAGCGCCAGCCAGGGGGAGCATTTCCGCGACGACTATTATCTGCCCAACCAGATGAGCGCAGCGGTGGCGGAGACGTGCGTGACGACGACCTGGATTCAGTTGAACTCCCAACTGCTGCGGCTCACGGGCGAAGCGCGGTTCGCCAATGAATTGGAGCGCACCTTCTACAATCACCTGGCCGCCGCCCAGCGGCCCGACGGGGCAGAGTGGTGTTACTTCACGGCGCTGGAAGGGAGCAAGCCTTATGGGCCGGGCATCAACTGCTGCGTTTCCAGCGGCCCGCGCGGCATGGCGCTTGTGCCGCAGCAGGCTTGGCTGAAGTATCGCGGTCCGGGTGGCGAGGGCTTGATCGCCAGTTGCTTCGAACCGTCCGAGGTCAGCGCCGAATTGGCCGGCCAACTCGTCACCGTGACCCAGGCAAGCGCCTTCCCGCGCCAGGGCCGCTCCACTTTCATCTTTCACCTCGCTCAACCAGCCGCGTTTGGCTTCCGCCTGCGCGCCCCGGCATGGGCCCAGCCCGTGCGCCTGACACTCAACGGCACAGGCGTCAAGAGCAACATGGCTTCCGCCGGCTGGCTTGAAGTGGCGCCGCGGCCTTGGAAAG
>Ga0315268_10004970_pt1 | contig 14336 bp, 14 predicted proteins | sample C1_top_MG_FD_204535 | JGI IMG/M metagenome (GOLD analysis project Ga0315268, IMG submission 204535) | Sediment microbial communities from Yellowstone Lake, YNP, Wyoming, USA - C1_top | ecosystem: Environmental > Aquatic > Freshwater > Lake > Sediment | place: USA: Wyoming | collected 2017-08-01
ATGTATAATTACTCCGTTGCGTTGTGGAAGGAGAAGTAGAGGAGGAGCGGACGAGAGCCGAATCACCCGTGGGGGAGCGGGGAGATCGTTATTTCACTACTGGAAGAACCAGTAATGATATGAACCATAGTTGGCTCCTTGCTTGAAGGGTGTTCGCCGCAGCGAAATTCTCGCGGGCTGCTCGCGAACTAATTCCACGGGGACTCTGAAAAGGGCGTAAGCCCACCCGCTTCCGGTCTTCCTTGAGAGGGCGGATCCCGCCGATCTCTCACCGATCCTCATTGCAATTGCTATCGAGTCGGCATCGAGCCTCATGAGAACGAAGAGCTCCTTTGCCCTTGAGCAATGCACGTTCATCGTCTCCTCGTCAAAGATCCTTCTCCCTCCGTCCATCAGCGGTCTTCCTGAAAAGTCGGCAAGAACCTTGGCCTCGGAGCGCCACGAGCCAAGGACTCTGTAGCTGTGAGCTTTTTCGCTCTCGAGATCTGCCACGTCCAGCGAGTCGATCAGAACCTTCCCCGTGGGGATTGCGAACGAAGGCGGTGCGTGGCCGCTTCTCAGAAGGCTCCAATCCGGTTCGTATACGACTTTGTCGCTGCCCCCGCAAATCACGTTGAGATCGAGGTGCGCCCGAAAAATCTCGTTTCCTGCAATCCCGGAGGTCACCAGGAATGGCAGCCAATTTGGATAGATGGCAAGAAGCCCAGGCAGCTTGTTCACAGGGAGCCTCTCGAGCGCCTCGATAACCGATCCCATTCCGGTTCGCCAGTCGAGGGCCTCTTGATCGGTCACTATTCCCACAAAATCGAAGACTTCTCGTTCTCCGTAGTATCCTATCGCACCCGCGTCGTTGAGACCGACTACGATCCCGCGCGGCGTGCATCTGTTGATCCATTTGCCGACCTTCACCTGCTGTTTGTATATGTTCTCACAGCTATGAGCGTAAAGACGGGCCATCCTTTGTGTCGTTCCGAGAAACGAGATGGCGGTCGCACCGAACAGGAGAGCGAGCCCCAACCGTGACGCGACGCGCGCCCGGCTTTTTCCGTAGCTTGCCAGGGCTCCCAGTCCTGCCGAGGATACGATCAGAAAGATCGGGAAGAAGGGAACCTGATACCTGTCGAAATGAACGCTCCAGGCCCAGGGAACGAGACTGAGCTCCACCGAAAGAACGAGCCAGGAAGCGAGAAAAATTGCCGCAGAGTTGCGCCGCGTTTTGTCAAAAACGAGGACGGCAAACGCCGCAAGGAAACCGCCTTTCATGAAAAAGCCTGCAACTTTTGCCCAGTTGGGGCCGAAGCTGGATGAACGGAAGTCGCTCAAGAAAAGCGAAAGAATCTGACCCGCCGACCGGCCGAACCTCTCCAGGTAATAGCGGACCAAATCCGGTTCTTGCGCATAGAAGACGCTCTTTGCCTGAGTCCCGGTGGACGCAAAACTTCCGGTGAGCGACCAGTTGAGAAGAAACTGAAGACCTCCTGCCAGACTTATCGAGGCCAGAAGCAATCTCGTGAGCGGGCTCTTGTGGGTCGAAGTTACGAGAATCATCAGCGCCACGGGAAGCGCCAGAAAGAACCCTTCGGGCCGAGCGAAGCCCATCAAAGCCGAAGCCACGCACGTGCCGTGGAAGTGCCCCTTCGAGCGCTCCTCTAGAAGCAGGAGAAGTGTGAGAAGAATCATGCTGGCAAAGAGCCCGACCTCCATGCCGCTCAGATAAGCCCAGACAACGTGGCCGTTTGTAAGAAGGAGCACGGCCGCGCCTATTGAGGAAACTTCCTCGCCCAGGATCCTCACAATTCTCATCACCAGAAGGGAGGAAAGAAAGAGAAAGCAGCTTCCGAGGATGAAGGCCAAGGGTATTATTGCGTCGCCGCGCGCCCCGGCTCTCTGACCGGCGGCGAGAATGACAAGATACAAGAGACTGGTGGCACCGGTGCTGGTCTTGTCGCCCGGAGAATAATGAAAAGGTTTACCCTCGGCAAAAGAGCGGGCGTACTGAAAGTAGATGTATGAATCGTCGAGCGGCATTGAGAGTTCGCCGCCGGTAAACCTTCCCATCGAAACAAAGAACCAGGAGCTGACGGCAAGGGTCACCAGACCGAGCAAGAGGACGAAGAGAAGTGTTCCCAGTTTTGCGCTCACGGTCTTCCTGTTCATCTCGATTTACTTTCGAACCGTCCTCCGCGAATCGTCCCAGATTGCGAACCGGCCTACCTGGGCCGTTCAGCTTTTTCCACCTTGAACAGCTCCGTCTCTCCTCCAAGTATTGGCCGCAGATTGTAGAAAGGTGTGAGGGTCGGATCTTCCCGCACCGTGTATATCGGCCTCTTCTCAATGTTGGAGGAAACAAGCTCGAGCATCACCTCGTCCATTGGACCTGCCTGCGAGAGGGAGAGATCGGGATGCAGTTTCTTCAAGTTGTCCACGTACCAGGGCCACACGAAAAGATACTTTAGAACCACCACACAGTCCTCGTGACTCTTCTTAAACTCGGTCTGACCGAAGAACCACAGAGCGAATGTGCGGCCGTCGTATTCACTTATTATGAGAGCGTTCGGTTCGACTATCCTGAAGGCCGCTCTTCCGAAAATGTAAGGATGTAGATCCTTTGACGCGTCAGTCTTGTTTCCATTATGAAGCGCGACAGGCAATATGCTTACCATCATGAGCGCACCTGCAAGCCCTGCAGTACCAGCTACTCTCATCTTTCCGCGAGATGCTTCGGCAAGCATTTTCACCCGTCCTGCGGCCGAAGAGGCAGAGCGCGTCACGAGCTCGAACCCGGCGCCTGCAAGAAAACAGAGGGCATAACTTGCGGGAAGAAAGTAGGTCGGAAAGTCAGGTATGTCGTAAAGAAGAATCGTGAGAAGATCCGCCGCTATGACAGCGATCAGCGCCGCACGGAGCGCTCCACCCAATTTCCTTGAGAACACTCCCACGGTCGAAAGAAAGAGCACCGGCCAGCCGGCTGCGAGGAACGGACCCGGCCAGAGCCTCGAGATTGCTTGAGAAAGCGGCTGAGCCATGAATCTGAAACGATACTGTTCGCCGGTCACCAGCCATTTGAACTGGTGCCACGTCTCGGGATTTCCCCAGTCCAGTTCGGGGTTCCTCAAGGATCGAACGGGAAGATAGGCGTAGAGAGTGAGGGGCAGAACGAAAAAACCCGCCGCCGCCAAAAAGACGGCGAGACTCAACCTCTGCCTTCCCGGCCCGGCGAGGACCAGTATGCCTGCGAAAAGTAGAGCGACAACTGAGAGCATGTGATTGGCGAACGACAGACCGAGAAGATAGGCGGACAAAAGAAGATACGCGCTGGGTCTTGAATCGGGTCTGTCCGGGTACGTCCAGCGAATGAGAAAATAGGCGCTCAGTGACAGGAAAAGCACGTTGAGCGCGTAGACCTCGGCGACCACAGCTTCCGACCAGAAATAGAGAGAGAAGCCGAGCGCAAGCGATGCGAACGCGGCACTCGCGAGGCCTATTCCGCTCCGAAAAAGACGCGCCAGACTCAGGAACAAGAAGACTGCCGCAAGGCAGCAGGAGAAGAGCGAGACCAACGTGATGCGAAAGGCGAGGCTTCCCGGCATGGTGAGCGAGAAGACTCGGCCCAGGAGAACAAAGAGCGGATAGCCGGTCGGATGGGGGATCCCAAGGATGTAGGCGGCAGTCAGGAGGTCGCCGCTGTCCTCACTGAAATTCTTCCAGGAAACGGAGAGCGAAGAGGTGTGCGAATACGTGATGATGAACAGGGCGAGGAGAAAGATTGAAATCAGCGTTTCTGCTCTTTTCATGGCGCGAATCTAACATCGGCCTTCCGGGGTGTCAACTGTGGCCCCGATTCCTGTTGGCCCCGATTCCCCTGTGGCCCGATACCCCAAAATTGACTGGATTGACGGCAGCAATATTGCCACACAGAATCGCAAAAAGCGACCGGTTCAGAGCAAAGAAGAATCCGCGGCCGGGCCTTCTCAGCAAGGGTTGGGCGTCAGTCGTTAACCTGTTGCAACACATACAATTGAGAATCGCAATTTGCGACCACTTTCTTCAAGGCGAGGCATGGAAATTGCATCTTTCAACGCGTTGATATTCCACGCATCCGTATCGCGGTCGACTTACCAGGTCCGGGGGAGATCCCTGGAGAGCAAAGATTGCTCATCGCAGATCGATAACTTTCAGGGATCAGGAAGGGACTCGAATTGACGGAACGACTGGGGCTCCTCACAAAAGTACAGCACGATCACTTGACGAAATCCCGGAGTCGAGGACAAGCGTTTCCGGGCTTGCCGATGGACTCGCGATGGTTGATGACGGGGATTTTCCGCTTGACACCTGGCAGTGTGTTTGTTAGCGTGGCGCGCTTGGGAGCGCGCGAGAATCACGCGTATCACAAAGCGAAAAAGAGGCAGTGATGTTCGGCAAGAAGAAATCCTCGGTCGGCCTCGACATAGGCAGCAGCGCAATCAAACTCGTTGAGCTCGAAGAATCGCCGCAGGGCACCACGCTGGTCAAGTTCGGAATAGCGGAATTATTGCCGGAGGCCATAGTAGACGGTGAAATAATGGACCGTCAGGCAGTGGTGGACGCCATCCGGGAGCTCGCAACCAGACAGGGAATAAAGAACAAGCGGGTAGCGAGTGCCGTCTCTGGCAGGGCGGTGATCGTAAAGAAGATCCAGATGGATCGATTGAGCGAAGAGGACGCGCGTGAAGCCATTCAGTGGGAAGCAGAACAGCACGTTCCCTATGACATCAGCGAGGTCATTCTCGATTTTCAGATTCTCAAGACTGATGTCGGGCCGAAGCAGATGCAGGTTCTGCTTATTGCTGCAAAGAAAGAAATGGTAAACGCCTACGCCGAGTTGATAAAAGAGGCCGGACTTCTTCCCGAATTGATGGACGTTGATGCCTTTGCGGTCCAGAACGCGCTCGAGGCAAACTATGAGTTCACTCCCGAGGACGTGATCGCTTTTGTGAACGTGGGCGCGGAGAGGACAAACGTGAGCATAGTGAAGGAGGGGATTCCTCACTTCACCAAGGATTTGTCGCTCGGAACACACACCGTTGCGGAGGCCATGCAGAGAGAACACGGTTTGTCCCACGACGACGCTTTGAACGCGATCAAAGGTGAGTCGGAAACGAGTTACAACTTACCTCAAATCGTCCAGTTGGCCTGCGACGACCTGGTCATAACTCTGGACAGGGCCTTGGCGTACCTGAAGACCTCAAACGAGGCACAGGGCCTCACAAAGATATTGATAAGCGGCGGCGGTTCTCACCTTCAGGGACTGAAGGAACTTCTGACCGAGAGATTCAACGTCGCAGCAGAGGTGGCAAATCCTGTCGCGAAATTAAACTACAGACCCGAGCTCTTCACGAACAACGATCCCTCCAAGGAAGGGCCGGTTCTGACAGTGGCAATCGGACTGGCTCTGAGGAAGGCAGGTGCCCAGTGATAAAGATAAACCTTCTTCCTCCAGAACAGCGGGTCAGAAGAAAGGCCATCGCGCTCCCCAAAGTGGGCAACCTGGTCTTTGTGGCTGTCGTGGCTGGAATTGTGGCCCTGATGGTGATCGTGTTTCTCGTTCAGGAGGCAAGGACAATAGGTCTAAAGGGAAAGATAGTAGCGGCTCGGCTCCAGACGAACGAGCTTAGACCTCAAATAGAACAAATCGAAAAGCTCACGGCGGAGCGCAGAGAGCTCGACACGCACATGCAAGTCATTACCCAGCTTGAGAAGAACCGTTCCTTCGAAGTGATGCTTCTCGATGAACTTAACAAGCGCGCTCCGGAACATCTCTGGTTCACCTCTTACTCGAGGTCCGACTCGAGCACAGTGGTAATCGAAGGAGTGACGTTCTCCAATCTTATAGTGGCGGACTTCATGACTCGGCTCGAACGTTCGGTTCTCTTTAACAATGTAGACCTCACCATAGCCGAGAGAGGCAAGATAGAAGAAATGGACGTAGTGAAGTTCTCGCTGACGTCCAGCGTCCAGGCGGAATAAGAGGGACAGATGGACCTCAAAGATCCCAAGACTCAGAGAATGCTGATCGTGGCCGTTCTTCTAGCTGCGGTGCTGTATTTCTATTTCTTTGCGACTTTCCTTCCTTTCGGTTTCCGCGCGCAGGCGGCCAGGTACTCGGAATTGAGACAACAATATAACGAGCTCACGTCCGACCTCTCCAAGGCCAGGCAGATGGTCAACGATCTTCCCAGATTGAAGAGAGAGTACGACGAACTCCACGCATCATGGCTGCTCGCGAAGGAGCTTCTCCCGGAGGAAAAGGAAGTTGCAGCGTTGCTGAGCAAGGTGACAATAGCCGGACAGCAAGCCGGAGTGAAATTCACGCTGTTCAAGCCGAACCCTGCCGTGGATCGGGGCTACTACGTCGAGCATCCGGTCGAAGTCAGCGTGGTCGGCGGTTTTCACGAAATCGCGTCTTTCTTGAGCGAGATCGCAAATCTTTCGAGAATAGTGAACGTTTCAAGGCTGAAACTTGTGACCTATCAGAAAGGCGAGCCGGGCGAAGTGGTGCAAGCCAATTTCGTGGCCTCTGCCTACACTTTAAGAAGAGGTGTTTCCAATGCTCCCACGGGCAAGTAAGACAAAAGTAGTCTTTCTGCTCTGCGCTTTTGCGCTGACCTCCCTAGTCTCTTCATCGCCTGCGGCTCCGCAGGGTGCCGGGAAAGAGGAGAAGGCGACGCCGAGAAAGGTCAGCGAGGCCGAGCTCCTGCTTTCGAGACCCAAATTCGTCTACTCGAGTCTCGGAAAGCGAGATCCGTTCGTGTCCCTCGTGAGCGGCGAGTTTCAGGGAGAGGGGATTGTGGGCCTCATTAGCGTCGGGGACATGGAGCTCGTCGGAATTCTTTGGGGAAGCAAGGAAAAGCTCGCCATGGTTGAGGACAGCCGCGGCAGGGGTTACGTGTTGCGCGTCGGCGACGCCGTCATTGGAGGCGTCGTCACGGACATCACGAAGGACAGCATAGCGATCACGCAGACTTTCTACGGAGACACTCAGACAGTTGTAATACGCATGAAAGGCAAAGAGGGTGAACGCAATGAGAAGTAGATTCGAAAGCGGTTTTCTGATCCTGATCGTGGCCGTGCCGCTCCTGTTGGCAGCGTCAATCGCGAGTGCTGATCTCTGCAAGGTGGAGGGGGTCTCCGTTTCCCAGAAGGGGGACGTAATAGAGGTTGCGATCAGCGCAAGTGGACCGCTGACCTTCAGAGATTTCGCCCTCACGAATCCACCCAGAATAGTCGTGGATTGCCTTGACGCTCTGCACGCGATGAATTCCTTAGTGGAGCCGGTCGCAGGTCTCGGCGTGGTTGAAGTAAGAACAAGCCAGTGGCCGGGGGAGTCCGGCCGGAACATCACGAGAGTCGTGGCCGAGCTCGATTCGGAGAGACCTTATTCCATCAGCGCGACACCGAAGGGACTGATCGTCGTAATAGGAAAAGCAACGGAGGCAAGGAAGAGCGAGCCGGAGAGGCGCAACTCCGATCCTCAGATAGTGGGCCGCGGCGACCTGGTTTCGCTGGACGTACAAGGGGCCGACGTTAACACAGTCATGCGCAGCCTCGCGGAATTCGGAGGCAAAAACATCGTGTGCAACAAGGAGGTCAAGGGCGCGGTTTCGGTACGGCTCAAGTCCGTTCCGTGGAGAGACGCGCTCGAGATGATCCTGAGGACACAGGGTCTGTCCTACGTGGAAGAGCAGGGAATCGTTCGCGTCGCCACTGCGGAAGAGCTCAGGAACGAAGAGATTGACAAGCAGACCGCGGAGCGGAAGAAGGAAGAGCTTCTGCCGCTTGAGATCAAGAGGGTAGAGGTCAAGTTTGCCAACGCGGCCGAGCTCAAGATGTCTCTTGAGAAGATGCTCACGAGACGAGGATACGTGGAAGTGGACCAGCGCACGAATTCCCTCCTCATAACCGACATAGCGGCAAAGGTGGCGGCCGCCGAGAAAATGGCCAAAGAGCTCGATTCCATGACGCCCCAGGTGGAGATCGTCGCAAAGATGGTCGACGTTGATGCGACAGTCTCCAGGAATCTGGGCATTGTCTGGAGTGCCGAGAACATGGACATCGGCAAACAGCACGTCGACGAGAGCGCTAAAGTGAACGCACCTGTCACGAACCCGGCCGGAACCCTGAAGATAGGAGCGATCAGGGACTACGTAACGCTGGACGCCACTCTGAGCGCTCTTGAATCCCAGAACAAGGCAAACATAATCTCGAATCCGAAGATAACGACCGTGAACAACAGAGAGGCCTCGATACTCGTTGGGAAGGAAATTCCCATCATCGTTCAGGACGCGGCAGGTAACCCCATAACGCAGTTGAAGAAGATCGGCATCACTTTGAGGGTGACGCCTCACATAAACTCCGAGAAGGACATTACGCTTGACCTGCACCCCGAGGTCAGCGATCTCTCTTCGCAGGCCACGGTTCAGGGCGGGGTCATCATAAACACCACCGAAGCCGACACCAGAGTCATAGTTCAGAACGGTCAGACAGCGGTTATCGGCGGACTCATACGTGAGAACATTACGAACGACAAGACAGGCGTTCCGGTTCTGCAGAGCATACCTATCCTTGGTTTCCTCTTCAGGTCTTCGGGTGAAACGAAGAGCAAGCGAGAGCTTCTGATTTTCATAACACCCAGGATAGTCCCTGCCACGCCGGAACAGGCCGCGAAATAGCTAAACACCTCTCGGCCCGGAGATAGCAGAAGGGTCCCCGTTTTCAAGCCAAGAGGCTTGCGGGGACCTTTTTCTTGCCCCGCTTGACACGTCATTTTGCGTCTGCAAGAATGGAGGCAAAGAGGAAGAAATGCGCATCACGGCCGGCGCCTTGCGCGGCAGAAAATTGACAGTGGGCCGCGGAAGAGCCATCAGACCTACCTCGAGCAAGGTGAGGGAGGCGATATTCAATCTCCTGTCGGATCGAATCCACGGTTCGAGAGTTCTGGATCTCTTTGCCGGGGCCGGCGCACTCGGCATAGAAGCGCTGAGCAGGGGAGCGGCATCCGCGCTTTTCGTGGATTCTTCCCGCGAAGCGGAAGGCATCATCGGAGACAATCTTGAGCGCCTCGGACTCGGTGGAAGCGGGAGGGTGGAGCGTTGCGAAGTTCTCAGCGCCCTGGATTCGTTGTTGCGAGGCGCCGCGAAGTTCGACATAGTGTTCGTCGATCCTCCGTACGGCCGCGGACTGGCTGAAGAAAGCCTGGAGAAGATAGGGAAAGGGAGCATGCTTTCGCCCAGCGGAGTGGTCGTGGCGGAGCACGGTAAGCGAGAGGCGATGGGCGAGGAGTACGGGGATCTGCGGCTCGAAGCCAGAAAGCAATACGGGGACACACAGATTTCGGTTTTCTCCAAGACACGAAAAGGAGGCAGAGGATGAAAACGGCCCTCTTTCCCGGCGCCTTCGACCCTGTAACGAACGGCCACGTTGACTTGATACAGAGGTCGCTCAGGCTGTTCGACCGTCTGGTCGTTGCCGTCGGTCACAGGGAAGAAAAAGGCGTGTTGTTCTCGGTGGAAGAGAGAATGGAGATGCTGAGAGAAGCTACAAGGGGAATGGGCGCAATCGAAGTCACCCATTTTGGTGGGTTGCTCGTCGACTTTGCCAGGAGCGCCGGCGCCGATGTCGTCGTGAGGGGGCTTCGCTTCTTTTCAGATTTCGAATACGAGTTTCAGATGGCCCTCATGAACAGAAAGATCAGCAGGACTTTCGAGACGTTGTTCCTTATGCCCAGCGAGGAATACTCCTATCTGAACTCGACTCTGGTGAAGGAAATTGTGAGATTTGGCGGATCCGTTTCACAATTCGTGCCGCCGGGTGTCGAGGAGAGAATAAGAAGAAAACTGGCTCAATGATGGGAACGAGACGCGCAGAGCCGGCGGTTTGCTTGCGGTTGTTGCGCCGGAGCGTGAGCGGGGGGAGCTTCTGACGAATGCCAACCTACGAATACGAATGTAAGAAGTGCGGACACGTCTTTGAAGAATTTCAAAAGATGAGCGACAAACCGATTTGCAAGTGCCCGAAGTGCTCCGGCCGGGTGATCAGACTTCCGGGCAGGGGCGCAGGCATCATCTTCAAGGGGTCTGGTTTTTACGCCACCGATTACAGAAGCGAAAGCTACCGGAAGCGCGAACGGGCCGAGAAGGCCGGCGGCGGAGAAAAATCGTCCGGGTCCGAAAAATCCAGGGAAAGAAGCGAGAAGCACAGACTTGGAGACAAGAAGTCGGAATCGAAAAGCCGAAGACCGAAAGACGAGAATTAGCCCTTCTCTCATCCGGGCCTTCCGGAAAACGTTGGGCGCGGATCACGTGTTTACATCCATGGAAGATCGGCTCTGCTATTCGTTTGACGCCACTACTTTTTCTTCCATGCCCGGCGTTGTCGTAAGACCCTCGACTACGGATCAGGTCTCCAGAATAATTTCGCTTGCAGCTGCTGAGGCAATTCCGGTTGTTCCCCGCGGCGCCGGAACGGGATTTGCCGGCAGCTCTGTTCCTCCGGAGGGCTCGATAGTCCTTTCGCTTGAACGGATGAACAGACTCGTCAGCCTTGCGACCGAAGATTCGCGATGTGTGGTGGAGCCGGGGATGGTGAACGGCGCGCTCCAGAAGCTGCTCGCGAAGAGGGGCCACTTCTTCCCTCCGGACCCTTCGAGTCTGGACGTGTGCACGATAGGGGGAAACGTGGCTCAGTGCGCGAGCGGGCCCAGAGCTCTCAAATTCGGTTCGACGAAGGACTACGTGGTCGGTCTCGAGGTCGTGTGGAGTGACGGAAGCGTCGCGACCGTATCTGAGGGATCGGGTCGATACGACCTGATCTCGCTTCTGGTAGGGAGCGAGGGAACGCTTGGCGTCTTCACCGCGGTCGGCCTCAGAATTATTCCTCTTCCCGAATCCTGGTCGACCTTCATGGTATATCTGGAGAGTCTCCAGGACGCCTCGAGAGCGGTGATCGCGCTCAGTTCCGAAAGCGTGCTTCCCTCCGTCCTGGAAGTCATGGACCGGGTGACCCTCCAGTGCGTGGAGGAATATCTCGGCCTGCCGTCGCATCCGGCTGCCGGCGCAGTCCTTTTTGTGGAGGTGACGGGATCAGAAGAAGAGGTTAAAGCACTTTCTGAGAGAGTTGTTGCAACGTTCAATAAATTGAGCAAGTTAAGCCTCGAGTTTGCGATCTCGCAGGACGAGAGGGACAAGCTTTGGGCCCTTCGGAGATCGGTTTCTCCAGCACTCTCCAGAGTGGCGCCGACGAAGATAAACGAGGACGTGTGCGTTCCAAGAAGCCGATTGCCCGAGCTGGTAAGAGGCATCGAGGCGCTGGCAAGGAAGTATGAACTCAAGATCTATTCGTTCGGACACATAGGAGACGGCAATCTTCACGTCAACATAATGACTGATGCAAGAAACGTTGACGAAATGAGGCGGGTGTACGATTGCGTCGGCTCCTTGTTTGAGATCACACTCTCTCTCGGAGGAACCACCAGCGGCGAGCACGGCATCGGCATTGCCAAATCCGCCTACCTTCCCGAAGAGCGCGGTCCGGCCGGCATGGATGCTCTGCGCAAGGTCAAACGTGTATTCGATCCGGCGTGCGTTCTCAACCCCGGAAAGATCTTCGCTCTCTCCAACGAATAGTAATCTCCGGAAGCAAGACAGGTCGAAGATTCTCCCGCCGTCGCTGATACATTCGCCTTCGCACATTCGCCTTCGCAATTCGCCTTCGCAGGTTTGACAGAACGTGGGATATCTGCTATTCTCAAACGCTTTCTGACGCTTCTAAGCATCCAGGAAGGTTCAAAGTTCACGGATTGTTCTTTGCTGATTCATAGAAGTGGAGGCCGCAATGGGAAAGACTCTTGCAGAGAAACTTCTCAGCGCCAAATCAGGCAAGGACGTCGTCGCCGGCGAACTTGCCATTGCAGGCGTGGACGTCGCATTCTTTCAGGACGGGACGGGACCTCTTGCTGTGAGACAACTGAGGAAGATCAATCTTGAAAGAGTTGCAAATCCTCGGCGGTCCATCCTGTTCATTGATCACGCGGCCCCGAGTCCCAGACGAGAGCTCTCGAACGATCACATGCTCCTGAGGGAATTCGCAGCAAAGACAGGCGCGATCTTGTCCGAGATAAACGAGGGCGTGTGCCATCAGCGGGTCATAGAATCCTTCGCAAAGCCGGGAGACGTGGTCATAGGAGCCGACTCACATTCCTGCACGGCAGGCGCTCTCTGCGCCTTCGCAACGGGAATGGGATCCACGGACATCGCAGTCGGCATGGCCCTGGGCAAAACCTGGTTCAGGGTCCCCTCGACTTTCAAGGTCCTCGCTCGAGGACAGTTTCCAAAAGGCGTCTACTCAAAGGATCTGATCCTGCACCTGATAGGTATGATCGGTGCCGACGGTGCTACGTACAGATCGCTTGAATTCGGCGGCCCCGCCATCGAGACTATGCCGATGTCCGAGAGACTTACTTTGAGCAACATGGCAGTCGAGGCAGGCGCAAAAGTCGGCCTCATTGCTTCGGATCAGGTGACGAGGGAGTTCCTAAAGAGGAACAACAGAGAGGTCGACTTCAAAGAAATCAAGCCGGATCCCGACGCTACGTACGAAAGAGTGATAGAAATAGACGTGAGCAAGCTCGAACCCACCGTCTCTTGTCCGCACACGGTGGACAACACCAAGTTGGCGAGAGAGCTCAAGGGCACGAAAGTGAATCAAGTCTTCTTGGGAAGCTGCACGAACGGCAGGACGGAAGACCTTGCAATCGCCGCCGGAATTCTTAAGGGCAAGAAGAGGCATCCTGACACTCGTCTCATAGTCATTCCCGCGTCCAAGCAGGTGTACCTGGAGGCACTGAAGGCGGGTTACACGCAGTCGTTCGTCGAGGCCGGCGCGACAGTCCTTGGCCCCGGATGCGGGCCCTGCGTGGGGGTGCACGAGGGGGCTCTCGGAGATAAGGAAGTGTGCCTCTCCACACAGAATAGGAACTTCAAGGGCAGAATGGGAAACCCGGAGGCTTTCATATATCTCGGTTCACCGGCGACTGCGGCCGCTACTGCGATCAAGGGTGAGATCACTGATCCGAGGGAGGTGCTTTAAATGATTCTCGAGGGCAAGGTTTGGAAATTCGGCGACGACATAAGCACTGACCACATCGCCCCCGGGCGGCTTTTCCATCTTCGTTCGAATCTCGAGGAGTTGGCGAAGCATGTCCTGGAGGATGCAGACCCGGAGTTCGCGAAAAAAGTACAAAGGGGAGATTTCGTCGTCGGCGGAAACAACTTCGGTCTCGGCTCCAGCAGGGAACATGCGCCTACGATCATAAAGATGGCAGGCGTGAGTGCCGTCCTCGCAAAATCATTTGCCAGGATATTCTTCAGGAACTCCATAAACGTGGGTCTCCGGTCCTGGAGTGCGACACGGACAAGATAAATCAGGGAGACGTGCTGCGCGTGGATTTGAGCGCGGGCGTCGTGGAGAACAAGACTACCGGCCAGAAGCTGACGTTTGTTCCCCTCCCAGATGCGATGATAAAGATCCTCAACGACGGAGGATTGCTTGCCCACATAGAGAAACACGGAGGCTTCAAGTTCGACTGATTTGAAGCGGACCGATGTTCATAGATAGGGCAAAGATTGAGGTTATTGCAGGTCGGGGCGGAAACGGTTGCGTGAGTTTTCGCCGCGAAAAATTCGTACCCCGGGGCGGACCGGATGGCGGCGACGGCGGTGACGGGGGAGACGTGATCCTGGAAGCCAGCAAGCACGTCCGAACTCTCCTCGACTTCAAATTCAAGAGCATCTTCCAAGCAGAAAACGGCGGTCACGGCAAAGGGAAGAACATGGCCGGAAAAGACGGCGGCGACACCGTGCTTCAGGTGCCGGCAGGAACCGTTGTGCACGAGGCTCAGACCGGAGAGATTCTGGGAGATTTGTTGTGCGCAGGTGACAGCCTCGTAGTCGCGAAGGGTGGTCGCGGTGGCAAGGGAAACGCGAGATTCGCGACTTCGACTGACAGGGCGCCGAGAAGGAGAGAGCTTGGACAAGAAGGCGAAGCGAAGTCACTTTCTCTCGAGCTCAAGCTGATTGCAGACGTCGGGATAGTCGGTGTTCCTAACGCCGGAAAATCCACGCTCCTCTCCAAGGTGTCGAGAGCGAGACCGAAGATCGACAGCTATCCTTTCACCACCCTCAGTCCGAATCTCGGCCTGGTTCGAGTGGGAGAAGGATTCGACTTTGTCGTGGCGGACATTCCCGGGCTCATCGAGGGCTCACATCTTGGGAAGGGACTCGGTCACGAATTTCTTCGCCACA
>Ga0315268_10004971_pt1 | contig 14334 bp, 15 predicted proteins | sample C1_top_MG_FD_204535 | JGI IMG/M metagenome (GOLD analysis project Ga0315268, IMG submission 204535) | Sediment microbial communities from Yellowstone Lake, YNP, Wyoming, USA - C1_top | ecosystem: Environmental > Aquatic > Freshwater > Lake > Sediment | place: USA: Wyoming | collected 2017-08-01
GGTATAAAAGTCTGCGGCAACGAAAAAATAGAACTTGAACAACGGCTGCAACGCTCTCCTGTTTTACAATGGTGGGATATAGCAATCTATCCTAAAACGGTATGTTTATAATTTCCAGATCCCTTAGACTTATTTAACTCGTCAAACCCCTGGTGCAAAGGAGAGACTCGATCGTGATTATATATCACTGAGTTTATTATACTTTTTTTGTAATTCATTATTTTGTTACTTACCCTGTTACCATCAACTAGCGGACTGAAAGATATTTTACCATGGCCGTGAAAGTTCTTTGCAAACGATTAACCATACGCTCGCGTTCTCCCACCAGTTGTTTACGACGACGAGTCAGTCGCATAGCCAGTTGAACCCAAGTGATTGGGATGGTAACAGAAGATGAACTCGCGCCCATTACCTGCCGCCGCTCCGTCGTCTCCATTGGTGTTACCGCCCGCACCGTTGCCTACTCCGCCGGTGGTACCACCACCTGCATTTGCTTAAACCTGCCGTCTATTTCATTCGGGTTGTACCCGCAAGGAGTACGCTGTGGGCCCCCGCTGCTACGCAGCGCCCCTGCCTCTGCCGCCTGAGTCGTAGCGGTTGGTGATGATTTCGCCGTCCGGCAGCATCAGTTTGTACAGGCGGCCAAAGCTGTCGAAGTCGTACTGGGTGGTGTAGCTTGGCGGGGTGGAGCCGCCGTTGGCTGCTGCCGTGAGAACTAAAGTTTCCTTGACGACTTGGCCCAATGAGCCGTATTCGCGGGTTTCGGTGCCGGCCTGGTTGAGGGCGCGATCGCTGTCGGTGCCGTAGGGAAGGTGACGTTCTCGTCCGGATAGAGCGGATGGGTGATGGAGATCAGGCGCGAATAGTCGTAGTCGATGGCCTTGCCTAATTTACGCAGGTTGGCGGTGATCTTTTTGATCGGGTTGGAGGCGTCGTCGTAGACGGTTTCGGTTTTGCCGGTGTCGGGGTTGTCGATAACGGTGCGGCGGCCGAGCTTTCAGTTCTTGTTACACAACGGAATGTGCTGTTATGCTACGATGAACAAATGGAGAGAGAAAGATTTATGAGTACCGTTGTGATTGAACATGTTGCACTAAATGAGTTACCTGCTGCATGGCGTGATCGTTTGGCGATCGCCACCAATATGCATGTCACGGTAAGTATTGAGGAAGAAACTGAGCTAGCCTCTCAAACAGTATCAACAGACAGCCCAATGCTTGGGATGTGGCGTGATCGTGAAGAAATGGCCGACGTGGAGTGTATATGCACAAGCTTCGTGCACCCCGCTATCATCCTGACGGCTCCCGCAACGATGAAGAAAAATAATGCTGATTGATACTGATGTGCTGATATGGCAAATTTAGCTTACGATTACGAATGGGATGCTCAAAAGGCCGTTTTTAACTTGAAGAAACACGGCGTGACATTTGAGCAAGCCGCCTCCGTGTTTTTGGATGCGCTGGCTTTGACGGTGTTTGATGCGGAGCATAGCCAGCATGAAGAACGCTGGTTCACATTGGGTCACACAACTGGCGGCGTACTGTTGGCGGTGGCGCACACGTATCAGGCAACCAGTTCGGCCAATACGCGCATACGCATCATTTCAGCACGACCGGCCGCTAAACAGGAACAACATTTTTATGCGGATAAACCGCGCTAAGGTGACACCATGAATACAACGACCAACCACACACAGGACGATGACGACATGCCGGATGAAATTGATTTTTCTAAAGGGGTGCGCGGCAAGTTTTATCATGCTAACACCACGTTGAATCTGCCGGTGTATCTGGATGCAGACGTGCAAGCGTATCTTTCGGCAATAGCCTCCAAAAAAGGCGTTCAATTATCTGATCTGGCGAACGATCTCTTGAAACGGGAAATCGGTATCATCGAGGCAGTGAAATAACCAAGGCCACCGCCAATTTAGCAGCCAAGAAAAGAAGCCACTCGCCTCCGGGTAACCGGAGGGAGTGGCTTTTTATTTATACAAGAAGAGAAAAACAGATCATGTGGATGTCAACAGATCATGTGGATGTCAAATGTAAGGCCCTATCGTTCCACTTGTAAAAATCAATAATATGTTGAATCAATCCAACGTAACAAAGGAGTTTTATATTGTTGATGTTGTTTTTGCCTTTACTCATGTTAATGCATGGGTTTGCTTGCAGCGGACACTGTATCCGCTCGCTGATGAATCAGATACGGCATGGTGTTGCCAGTTTGCGTGCAGTGTTGCTTGCCCTGGCGATACGTCTGCACCTGTGTGAGCAACCGCGCCGCTACAGGCATGTTGCTGCAGGGCTGGTAGTTGAAGCAGGCACGATTTCCCGTACTCGGGCAAAACCAGAATGGGGCAAAAATCAAGTGCTGCGTTTGAAGGCGTTGATGCCGCATACAGGTTGCCGCAAGATTGCCGATATTTTTAATCGCAGGTTTGAATTTGCGCGGCACATGACGGTAGGCAAGACTTATGTTGCGGATACGCTCCGCAAATATCACTACGAACTTGCCGTTCTCAGGCGGCAGATCAAGAATGCCAAGCCCAAAGCCGTTCCAAAGAATCTGATCTGGGCGCTTGATCTGACTGGTAAAACGACACTCGACGGGCAAACAAAGCTTGTGCTGGCCATTCTTGAACATGGCAGCCGTGCAGCGCTTGCACTCGAAGCAGTACACAGCAAGCCGAGCTGGACGCTGGTGGGCAAACTCGCCGCTGCGATTAAGCGTTATGGCAAACACAGGATAATCAGAACCGACAACGAGGCTGTCTTCACTTCGCGCGTGTTTGGGTTCGCGCTGTTTCTGTTGGGCATCCGTCATCAAACAGGCTCGACAATAAAATAATCGGCAGTGTTCAGGGCAGTTTTATGACAGTCCGGGATAGCCTCGCCTGAACAGTGAAAATTTGAAAAATACTAGCAGTCAGTTTGGAAAAATCGGTTGAAATTCGTATGTCAAGCACGATTTTGCGGTGCAAGATTCAAAAAAACTGAAAAAATCGGGGCTGGGGTATGTGAAACTGCTTGCGGACGGTGCGGACAGGAATCGGGGTGATGCAAAATGAAGCTAAACCCTTGGTGCGAAAGGAGAGACTCGAACTCTCACGCCGCGAGGCGCTGGAACCTAAATCCAGTGCGTCTACCAATTCCGCCACTTTCGCCCGTTTTTCAGGGCGCGCAATTATAGCATGCAAAAAATATTAGGCCAGATGAAATCTGACTGCCGGCCTTAATCGGCAATTTTTACCACGGTGCGTCCGTGTGATTCGCCGCCCAACATTTTTGGGAAAACCTGCGGCAACTGTTCGAAATCTACCGTATGGGCAAGCTTGTCCAGTTGTTGCGGGCGCCATTCATTCGCCAATCTGCGCCAGATTCCCTGACGCAGAGGCATGGCGGTGGCGGCAGAATCGATGCCGATCAGACGCACACCGCGGAGGATGAAAGGCAGTACAGTGGTATTTAATTCCACGCCCCCGGCGTTGCCGAAGCTCGCAATCACGCCATTCTGCTGCATGGTGCGGGTTAACCAGGCCAGGGTCGCGCCGCCCACGGAATCCAGGGCAGCCGCCCACTGTGCCCTTTCCAACGCGCGTGTGCTGGACAAGTCCATCGCGCTGCGCGGCATAATTTCGTCTGCACCCAATGATTTTAGATATTCGTGCTCGTGGTCTTTGCCCGTAATCGCCACCACGTGGTAACCGAGCCGCTTCAGCATGCTGATCGCCAAACTTGCAACACCTCCCGTTGCTCCGGTCACCACCACTTTGCCGTTTTCCGGCTTCACATCATTCTGCTGCAAACGGTAAATGGAAAGTGCAGCGGTGAAACCGGCGGTACCAAACACCATCGCATCATGCATGGACAACCCCGCTGGCAGGTGCACCACCCAGTCGGCAGGCACGCGAACCAGCCCGGCAAAACCGCCATCATGCGCCACGCCCATCTCGTAGCCGGTGACCAGCACCTCATCGCCAGGCTTGAAACGGGCGTCCTGTGAGCTTTCTACTATGCCGGCAACGTCGATGCCGCCTACACAGGGAAAGCGCCGTATGATTTTTCCTGCACCGGTTGCGGCCAGCGCATCCTTGTAGTTCACGCTGGAATAAGCAGCGCGTATCACCACATCACCGGGATCGAGCTCATCCAGAGTCAGGTCCACCCAGCGGCTGACAATCTTGTTATCTTCATTGAAGATGCGGTAGGCACGAAATTTCATAAAATATTCTCAAATATGGATGGCGCGCTTATCCACAGCCAATGCGGCTTCGTGGATCACTTCGGATAGTGAGGGATGGGCATGGATGGTACGCGCCAGGTCTTCGCTGCTGGCCGAAAACGACATCGCCAATACTGCCTGCTGTATCAGCTCGGATGCCATGGCACCGATGATATGCACACCCAGGATGCGATCACTGAATGCATCGGCAAGAATTTTGACAAAACCCATCGTGTCACCAAGAGCACGTGCACGGCCATTCACCATAAACGGGAACTGCCCGGACTTGTATGCAACACCTTCTTTCTTTAGCTGCTGTTCGGTCTTGCCGACCCACGCTATTTCCGGTGAGGTATACATCACCCATGGCACCAGATTCAAATCGCAATGTCCGGCTTGCCCGGCAATAATTTCTGCCACCATCACACCTTCTTCGGATGCCTTGTGTGCCAGCATGGGTCCGCGCACCACATCGCCCACCGCATACACGTTAGGCAGATTGGTACGGCAATGTTCATCCGCGTCTATGCGCCCGGCTGCGTCCAGCTTCAAGCCTGCTTCTTTGCCGCCCAGGCCCTGCGTATTCGGCATTCGGCCCACCGCCACGATCAGCTTGTCTGCAAGCAACTCCTGAGCGGCTCCCTGCGCATCCTTCCGGAATACCGTCAGTTCTTTTTTGCTCTGCGCAACTTTATCAATCTGCACGCCGAAATGTATCTTCAACCCCTGTTTGGTGAAGACGCGCAGTGCTTCCTTCGCCACCTGCTCATCTGCTGCGGGCATAAAGGCAGGCACGGCCTCCAGTATGGTCACCTCGCTGCCCAGCCTGCGCCACACGCTGCCCAGTTCCAGACCAATCACTCCTGCGCCAATAATAACCAGACGCTTGGGTACCTCGGTAAAAGCCAGCGCACCGCTGTTGTCGACAACCTGAACTCCATCAACAGGAGCCTGCGGCAAGACACGCGGCGTTGAGCCGGTGGCAATGATGACATTTTTCGCACGCAGCTCTTCACTGCCCGCAACAGCAATTCGCCATGTTTCTCCGTCGCGACCAAGCAGGCTGGCGCTACCGTGAACCGTGCTCACTTTGTTTTTTCTGAACAACAAGCCTATACCCAAGGTAAAGTCGCTGACAATCTTGTCCTTGCGCGCCAGCATCTTCGCCACATCAAGTTGCACACCGGCAGCGGTGATACCGTGCGCAGCAAAATCATGTGAAATCCGCTCGAAATTTTCGGAAGATTCCAGCAAAGCCTTGGACGGAATGCATCCCACATTCAGACAGGTACCGCCCAGACTGGGCTTGCCCTGGGAGTCTTTCCATTCATCGATGCAGGCGACTTTCATCCCCAACTGCGCGCAGCGTATCGCCGCCACATAGCCGCCGGGGCCGGCACCGATTACGACAACGTCAAATTCCGCCATTAATTCCTCCAATTTCATTTCGAGCAATTCAATATGCCATAAACCAAAGCATGGGGCGATAAATTCTAAATCCGTTCTATCCAATAATCCGGTGCGCGATGCTGATGGGCAACAGCAACCACGACAATTTTTTGCTCCCTGATTACATAAAGCATTTTATCTGGGAATCGATTAAATATGAATCGACGTACCGGTTCATACTCATACTGCCAAGCCAACGGATGATCTAGAACTCGACGAGATGCAACTTCCGCCTCATGCTTGAATTGATCACCCAATCCTTATTGTTGCCTGTTGTAAAAACGCTTTGCCTCTGCCAACTCATCACGCGCAAGGATAGTGAAGATCAGTTTCATCACAAATCCCAAAAAACCTCTTCCATCGAAACGGTTGCCAATTTTCCTTCATCATATGCTTTCACCCTGCGCAAGGCTTCTTCACGCCAAATGAGGTCAATTTCCGGATCAGGTTTATCCAAACTTTGATGCAGCATTTCGAGCAACATATAGCGCTCCGATGCCTTGAGCTTCAACGCCTGCTCTATTACTTCAGTAGTACCCCTGGTTAATCCTTTGTAATCTCGCCACTTTATTCACAACAGGAGCCCCGTGTTTTACGAGCCCTAAAATATTGATTATAAATCCAGCATGACGCGCCCCGGATATTCCAGTGCTTCCTTGATCGCAATCAGAAACTGAACAGCTTCGCGGCCATCTACGATGCGATGGTCATAAGACAGTGCGAGGTAGTTCATCGGACGAATGACAACCTGGCCGTTCTCGGCAACGGGTCTGTCCTTGGTTGCATGTATGCCCAGGATCGCGCTCTGCGGCGGATTAATGATCGGCGTGGACAGCATGGAGCCGAATACGCCGCCATTGGAAATGGAAAAAGTGCCGCCGGTGAGCTCTTCCATTGTGAGCCTGCCATCCTTGGCACGTGCGCCGAAATCGGCGATCTGTTTTTCGATATCAGCCAGAGAGAGCTTGTCTGCGTCACGGATAATGGGCACCACCAGACCGCGTTCGCTGCCTATGGCCATGCCAATGTCAAAATAACCGTGATAGACAATGTCGCTACCATCTATGGATGCATTCACTACCGGGAATTTCTGCAAGGCAAGCACTGCAGCCTTGACGAAGAAAGATGAGAAACCCAGTTTTACCCCGTGTTTTTTCTCGAACGCCTCCTTGTAACGGCTGCGCAGGTCCATCACCGGCTGCATATTGACTTCGTTAAAGGTGGTGAGAATGGCTGCGTTCTGTTGCGACTGCAGCAGGCGCTCGGCAATGCGCTGGCGTATGCGCGTCATCGGCACGCGCTGCTCGATGCGGCCGCCTGCTTGAGATTGCGGAATACTTGCCACGGGTGCCGGAGGTTTTTCTGATGCATCGAGCACGTCTTCCTTGGTCACCCTGCCGCCGCGCCCGCTGCCGCTAATCGCCGCGGTATCAATGCCTTTTTCGGCTGCAATTTTTTTCGCGGCAGGCATGACAGCTGCCTGTGACTTGCCTGCTGATATTTTAAGCGCCTGTTCTGCTTCAGAAAGCCGGACCGGGCTCACTACGCTGGGCTTGGCCTCCGTATCCAGCATCGCGATCACGTCACCGCTGCTGACCTTGTCACCATTCTGCTTAAGGATATCAGTCAGAACACCGGATTTAACTGCAGGGAGTTCCAGCACAACTTTATCGGTTTCAATATCGATCAAACTTTCGCCTTCAGTCACCGCTTCGCCAACCTGCTTGTTCCAGCTTAACAGCGAAGCCTCGGACACGGACTCGGACAGTTGAGGTACTTTCACTTCAATTTTCATGGTGGTTTGCTCCTGGATTGTATTTGATATTCAGGTCCTCACGGAAAGCTGCGTCAATCACGGCCTTTTGCTGCTCATTATGCACAGCGAGGTAGCCGGCTGCAGGTGCAGCCGAAGAAGGTCTCAGCGCATAACCCAAATGCATGTCGGCTCGCATATGCCGCAACAGATAGTGTTGAATGCGATGCCAGGCACCCTGGTTGCCCGGCTCCTCCTGGCACCACAACACCTCGCTGGCATTGGGGTATGCGGCAATTTGCGCTTCAAAATCATTATGCGGGAAGGGATAGAGCTGTTCCAGACGGATAATCGCCATGTTCTGGATATTACGTTCACGCCGTGACTTGAGCAGTTCGTAATAAATTTTTCCGCTGCACACGATCACGCGGCGAATATTTGCCACATTCTGCAAATCCGCTTCGCCGATCACCGGCTGAAATGAACCTTCCGCCAGCTCCTCCAGCGGTGAAGCTGCATCCTTGCTGCGCAACATGCTCTTGGGTGTAAACACAATCAGTGGTTTGCGATAGGTCCTCAGCATCTGGCGCCTCAACAAGTGGAACATCTGTGCCGGAGTTGAAGGGATACACACCTGAATATTGTAGTCGGCGCAGAGCTGCAAATAACGTTCGATACGCCCCGAAGAATGCTCCGCCCCCTGCCCTTCATAGCCATGCGGCAGGAACATTGCCAGACCGCACAGCCGCCCCCACTTTGCTTCACCCGAGGTGATGAACTGGTCGATCACGACTTGTGCGCCATTGGCAAAGTCTCCAAACTGTGCTTCCCAAATTACCAGCGAATCCGGCTCTGCAGTGGCATAACCATATTCGTAAGCCAGCACCGCTTCTTCTGACAGCGTAGAATCAATGACCACTACGTCCGCCTGACCATCTTGCAGATTGCGCAACGGCATATACAGACCCTCATGCCAGACTACGCGGTTCTGGTCGTGGAGTACGGCATGACGATGAAAGAAGGTTCCCCTGCCGCAATCCTGCCCGGACAGTCGTACAGGATAACCCTCGGTCAGCAGTGTGGCATACGCCAGGTTTTCGGCCATGCCCCAATCCAGCGCCAGCTCGCCTTTGCCCATCGCGCGCCTGTCTTCCATAACTTTTTCGACACGTGAATGAAGCGTGAAATTGTCCGGCACAGTAGTCAGCCGTTCGGCCAGAAACTGCAGGCGTTCACGCGGAACAGCCGTATTAACAGGCGCATCCCAGCGATCAGCCAGGCTAAACTTGGCCCAGCGCAAGGCATGTGAGCGCCGGGAGTTGCCGCTTATCGTTTCAACCGGGCTGCGCCCTTCATCCATCGCCTTGCGATACGCCGCAATCATCATGTCAGGTTCCTCTGCCGCAATCACCCCGGCTTCCACCAGTCGCCTGGCGTACAAGGCGCGCATACCCGGATGCTGGTTGATAAAACGATACATAAAGGGTTGCGTCACCAGCGGCTCATCCTGTTCGTTATGCCCCAATTTACGGAAACATACCAGATCTATTATTACATCACGGCCATAAGTCATACGGTAATCCAGCGCAATTTCCGTTATCAGCAATACAGCTTCCGGATTGTCTGCATTTACGTGAAAAATGGGCGCATCAACCATTTTCGCCACGTCGGTGCAATAGGTTGACGAACGGATATCGCGCACATCAGACGTGGTAAATCCAATCTGGTTGTTGATGATGATATGCACGCTGCCGCCTGTGCTGTAGCCACGGGTCTGCGACAGGTTAAATGTTTCCATCACCACGCCCTGTCCGGTGAAAGCCGAGTCCCCATGCAATATCACCGGCAGCACCTTGCTGCCGTCATGATCGCCGCGGGTATGCTGGCGTGCACGCACCGAACCTTCCACAACCGGACTGACAATCTCCAGATGCGACGGATTAAAGGCCAGCGTGACATGCATCGAACCTTCCGGCAGTACAATTTCTGACGCAAATCCGTTGTGGTACTTGACGTCTCCGGAAGTCAGATGCTCGGTATGTATGCCCTCAAATTCGGCAAACAGCATCGATGGTATTTTTCCCAGAATATTCACCAGCACGTTCAGGCGGCCGCGGTGTGCCATACCGATAACGGTTTCTTCCACGCCCTGCTTACCCGCACGCTGCAGCAGATGGTCAAGCAGCGGAATCAGGGTTTCGCCGCCCTCGAGGGAGAATCGTTTTTGCCCCACATATTTGGTGTGCAGATATCGTTCCAGCGTTTCAGCCGCAGTGAGACGCTCCAGAATTTTGCGCTGTTTGTCGACATCGTAGCTGGCCACACCGCGACTGCCTTCAAGCCGTTGTTGTATCCAGCGCTTTTGCTTGATGTCGCTGATATACATATATTCTGCGCCTATGCTGCTGCAATAGGTCTGGCGCAGCAACTGCACTATTTCACGCAAGGTCAGCCGTTGTGCCGCCACCAGCGAACCAGTTTCAAAGGTCGTATCCATATCCGCATCGGTGAAGCCGTAGTATGCGGGCGTAAGTTCCGGCACTTCGGGTTTGGCATGGCGACTGAGAGGGTCGAGATTGGCGATGCGATCACCCAGAAAACGGTGTGCATTAATTATCTGCAACACGGCGACCTGTTTGCGCTCCAAACTGACATCAGCAACTGCAATATTTTGCATATGTCTGGGCAAAACAGCAAAGGCACGCTGAATCGGGCTGTGTGCTATGTCATGAGCCGCTTTGCCACCAGGCAGCGCATCAAAATAGGCACGCCACTCTGGAGCAACCGATGCGGGATTGTCCAGATAGCTTTCATACACCTCTTCAACAAACGCAGCATTCGCGCCAAATAGCAGCGAATTGGCCCGCATCGTTTCCATTAAAGATGCCATTATTATCTTCCTGTTTTTAAAGGTATTTTATTCACGTCTCGCAAGTCGCCGCCTGTTTGTGCCTGAGCTTCTTATAAAAATTGGTCACCCTGCTTATGCACAGCAGGCGTCCGGTTTCAACGTGGAAAATCTCGATTTCATGCACGATCAATGACGCCGACTTGCGCAGCACTTTACCAATTGCACGCACATTTCCGCCATCGGCCGAGTTCAGATGCGAGCCATTGATCTCAATCCCGACCGGTGTTTTTTCATTCAGATCGATACCCCAGCATGCATGATAACTTGCGGCAGTTTCAGCCAGCACCATACTCACACCGCCATGCAGCAGACCGAAAGGCTGGCGGGTGGCATCGCTGATCGGCATGCTCAAAATAATACTTTCTTCGCTGATCTCCTCCACCCTGATGTTCAGCGCCTCCAGAATGGTATGACGGCTAATGGCGTTCAGGTCAGCCGGCGTTGCCAATTTTTTTTCAGCATGTTGCATCAGTTCTTTGGCTTGCGTTTCTTGAGCTCCACATAGTCACGCCGCGTTGCACCCAGGTATAGCTGGCGGGGGCGGCCAATTTTCTGGTCTTTATCCGCAATCATTTCGTTCCATTGCGAAATCCAGCCGATGGTGCGCCCTACCGCAAAAATCACCGTAAACATGGTGGTCGGAATGCCCAGCGCGCGCAAAACAATTCCGGAGTAAAAATCCACATTCGGATAAAGCTTGCGCTCGATGAAATAAGGGTCTTTCAGCGCAATCTGTTCCAGCGCCAAGGCCATCTTGAACAATGGGTCGTTTTCCAGATGCAACTCCTTGAGCACCTCATAGCAGGTATCGCGCATCACCGAGGCGCGCGGGTCCATGTTTTTGTATACACGATGGCCAAAGCCCATCAAACGATATTTCTTCTCCTTCACGCCCTTCATGAACGCATCCACGTGCTCCACGCCGCCGATTTCCGCAAGCATTTTCAGCACTGCCTCATTCGCGCCTCCATGCGCCGGGCCCCACAGGGCCGCAATTCCGGACGCAACGCAGGCAAACGGGTTTGCACCACTGGAGCCCGCCAGGCGCACGGTGGACGTGGAGGCATTCTGCTCGTGATCTGCATGCAGAATGAATATACGCTCCAGCGCACGCACCAGTTTGGGATTGGGCACATATTCCTCAGCCGGGGTGGCAAACATCATATACATGAAATTTTCAACATAGCTGAACGCGTTCCTGGGGAACATGAATGGTTCACCGATGTTGTATTTGTAAGTCATTGCAGCGATGGTCGGCACCTTGGCAATCAGGCGCAAAGCCGATATTTCGCGATGTTCAGGATTGTTGATATCGAGCGAATCGTGATAGAAGGCGGACAGCGCGCCCACCACACCCACCATCACCGCCATCGGATGCGCGTCGCGTCTAAAACCGTTAAAGAAGCGTGCAAGCTGATCGTGCACCATGGAATGGCGCGTTACCTTGTAGTTAAAATCCGCCCTCTGCTCGGCAGAAGGGAGCTCGCCATGCAGCAGCAGATAACACACTTCCAGAAAATCCGATTTCTCCGCCAGCTGCTCGATAGGATAACCGCGGTAATACAGCAGACCTGCTTCGCCGTCAATAAAGGTGATTTTTGACGAGCAACTCGCAGTGGAAAAAAAGGCCGGGTCATAGGTAAACATGCCAAGCTTGGCCAGATTATGCAAATCCAGCACATCTGCCCCCAGAGTGCCTGACAGAATAGGCAGTTCCACGCTGCGACCATCGTCCAATGTCAATGTTGCAATCCGTTTATTTTCCATATTTGACCTCGTTTTTTTCAGTTAACAAACAGACCAATCAGGCCGAATTAATCAATGCCAGTAGCGCACGCTGATCTTCATGCAACGCTGGCAACTTGCCGCTAATCATATCCCACAAACTTGTATCCGGCAGATCCAGCAGTGAATCAAACACCTGTTTTTGCTGAGAGTCCAGGCTTTCATAGTGCTTAATAAATCTCCCCAGCACAATATCCAGCTCCAGTAATCCTCGACGACAGCGCCAACGTATTCTTTCCAAAGAAACAGGATCAAGCGAAGCAGGCTCAATCTTCATACTGTGCGCTTGATCATCAAATCCTTGATTTTGCCGATGGCCCTGGTCGGATTCAACTCCTTGGGGCAAACGTCCACGCAAGTCATGATGGTATGGCAACGAAACAACCGATATGGGTCATCCAAATGATCCAGGCGCTCCGCCGTTGCCTGATCGCGCGTGTCGGCAAGAAAGCGATAGGCCTGCAGCAGACCCGCAGGCCCAACAAATTTATCCGGGTTCCACCAGAACGACGGGCACGAAGTCGTGCAACAGCCGCACAGAATGCACTCGTATAAACCATCCAGCTCGGCACGGTCTTCCGGAGATTGCAGGCGCTCGGTTTCGGGTGGCGGATCGTTATTGACCAGATACGGTTTAATCGAATGGTATTGTTTGAAGAACTGTGTCATATCCACAATCAAATCGCGTATCACCGGCACACCGGGCAGTGGACGCAACACAATAGGCTGTTTCAGGCTGGACAATTGTGTAATGCATGCCAAGCCATTGCGTCCGTTAATATTCATTGCATCCGAGCCGCATACACCCTCGCGGCATGATTTGCGCAGGCTCAGGCTGTCATCGCTCTCCTTGATCAGCAGCAACGCGTCCAGCAACATCATATTGCCGGTATCGACTGATAGCTCATAGTCCTGCATATAGGGTGCAGTGTCAGTTTCAGGATTGTAGCGGTAGATTTTAAATTTCATAGTCTCATTTTCCCCTGCCATTTTGTCCCACCCCAATCAGGTGATATCAGTTGTGCCATCTTGCATCAACCTGTTTAGCCACAGATCGTTCAGTGCGATCAGATCGCCAGAGTCGGCGGCGCGCAGTGCTGCGAAATAGGCAACCTTGTCAAGTTCGTCGGCAGCGGCTGGATCAATCGGCGGAAGTGCGAGTTTGTAAGCCAGGGCAATGAGCAAAATGCGCCCCGCCCTGCCGTTAAAATCCTTAAATGGGTGTATCCATTGAAAGCGCCAGTCTGTCCACGCCAGTAGCTCGGCGATGGATTGTGCGCCGTACAGGTGGCGCAGACGTTCTTCCAAATCCAGGCTGAAGTTCTTAATGTGAACTGCGACTTCATGACCGGGCGGGGGCAGGTGCGTGCCCACCTGAACATCTGTGGTGCGGAAGTGTCCAGCCCATTCCGGGAACAAATCCCCAGCGATGCGGTGGTGGATGTTACAAATCCATTCCGGGGTAATGTGGATGTCTTCTGGCGGTTTTCCCAGCAGCGCGTCGAGGCAGTGCACAATATTCACCGCGAGATGTTCGGCGACTTCGCTATAGGCAAGCGGACCGGCGGCTGTCGCCAGTTCGCGGGTGGCATCTAGCGGGCGGGTTGACACAGCAGCATCGCCAGTCGTTCTGGATTAACCGGCTCGTTTTCCAGTGCCATCGAGCTTAGGGTGAACTTCAGCACCTGTTGGCGATATGCCGTCCGTACGCTTTCAACCTCGGCGTGGTTTGCCCGCCACTGGCTCAGGTGCTGATCAAGTTGCTGGAGTTGTTTGGGGTTCATCGTTTTTTTCCTGTGTGGTTCTATCTTCGCACGACTCAACGAGGGTAGCAAGTACAAGAGCGGGCTGTCTTTCGGTTTTGGGCAGGTTGTAGAGATAAAATTCAAAGTCATCAGTTCCAAAGCGGAATGATTTGATTCGGTGAAACTTTTCGTCTGATCACATTAGATTTTATTTGCATGCTTTTCCAAATCACTCAAGGTGATGTAATTTTCATCCAGCAGAATCTTTAATCCATGCTGATCGACGAGCTCGACACCGTTAAATTCTGCCATTCGGTGCGTATTTTCATTAAAGAATTGGTTTGTTATACAGACCAATTTGAATTGTGTACCAGCAAAACGTGCCTTATATGCGGCGTGCCCCGCTACAACCTCTTTGACTCCACCCCAGTCAAGTTCTTCCCCTGGTACCGACGAGCTTTTGCATTGGA
>Ga0315268_10004972_pt1 | contig 14334 bp, 17 predicted proteins | sample C1_top_MG_FD_204535 | JGI IMG/M metagenome (GOLD analysis project Ga0315268, IMG submission 204535) | Sediment microbial communities from Yellowstone Lake, YNP, Wyoming, USA - C1_top | ecosystem: Environmental > Aquatic > Freshwater > Lake > Sediment | place: USA: Wyoming | collected 2017-08-01
AGGGGTGGGCTGCCTGTCTCAGCAACTCTTGAGTCCGCCGTTTCCAGCAAATAGGACTGATCTAATCAGGCTCGGGGCAAAGTTGCGGTAAAATCATTTAGTCGGCGTCCGCACGCCCGGTCTTCCCACCTGGGCCTGGGCTAGAAGTCTTGCCTCTCCGATAAGGTTCACCTCCCGGCAGTTCAGGCGAAGCCAGACCGTGGGCAACCACTGCGCCTGAGCGCTGAAAATTTAAGGAGATCATGGTGCCCTACAAAATCGTTTTGGCGGATGACCACGTTCTGGTCCGCCAGGGAATCAAGCGGATCATTGAAGAACATGACAAATATAAAGTGGTGGGGGAAGCCGGCGACGGCCTGGAACTTTTAAATGTCCTGCAACAGGTGACCACTGATATGGTCATTCTGGACATTTCCATGCCCCGTCTGCGTGGACTGGAAGCGGCCGAAAGGATCAAGAAACGTTGCCCTGCGGTCAAAATCCTGATCCTGAGCATGCACCGCAGCAAGGAATATCTGCGCCAGGCCCTGGCCACGGGCGTCAACGGCTACCTGCTGAAAGAGGATGCCGACGTGGCCCTTTATACGGCCATCGAAGCCGTGCGCCAAGGAAAAATCTACGTATCACCACTGCTGAACGAATAGCCTCCCAAGTTTTCACATAATTCGATTACAATTACAATGTCGCCCTAAATAATTATGAAATAAGGTGCAGTATTATTTCTTAAATCACTTAAATATCATCTTTACTATTTAGCCCATTCCCTTCCGCCTGCCGACACCGCTCCATCGGAGGTCAGTATCTGATTTTTTTGTTGGCCCCAAATCCCAGGCATGTTATAAATTAACGTTTTAATTAAATTTCCTGCTCCGGAAATCATCCATCATGTCCGAATTGCTTCAGGGGCGGCCGGGGGAACGGCGCCTCTATCTGGGTAACGAGGCCATCGTCCGGGGGGCCCTGGAGGCCGGGGTGTCCCTGGTGAGCACCTACCCCGGCACACCGGCCTCGGAGATCGGCGACCGCGCCTACGAAATCGCCCGGCAGACCGACCTTTACTTCGAATACTCAGTAAACGAAAAGGTGGCCCTGGAAGTGGCCGCGGGCGCCGCGGCCGCGGGCTGGCGGGCGCTTTGCGCCATGAAGCATGTGGGGCTGAACGTGGCCGCAGACGCCCTCATGACCCTGGCCTACGTGGGAGTCAAAGGCGGCCTGGTGATTGTCAGCGCCGACGACCCCTCGCTCTTTTCCAGCCAAAACGAGCAGGACAACCGCTATTACGCCAAAATGGCGGGCCTGCCCATGCTGGAGCCGGCCAACCCCCGGGAGGCCAAGGACATGGCCCTGGCGGCCTTCGGCCTCTCCGAAAAACTCAGGCTGCCGGTGCTGCTGCGGACCACCACCCGGGTGAACCACACCCGGGGGTCCGTAACCCTGGGCCCCCTGGCCCCCCGGAGGGGCTTGGGCTACTTTGAGAAAAAGCCCTTCAGCAAGGTGATGGTCCCCGCGGTGGCCCGCCAGGCCCACGTGCGGCTGCTGGCCGCGGAGGAACAGGCGAAACTCGCCAGCGAAGGCTCCGAGTTCAACCGGGTTTACGGCCGCGGCGACTGGGGCATCATCACCAGCGGGGTGGCCGCGGCCTACGTGGCCGACGCGGTCATCGAACTGGGGCTTGCCGACCGGGTCCGGGTGCTGAAGCTGGGCTTCACCCACCCGCTGCCGGCGGACCTCATCGCCGAATTTCTGGCGCCTCTTACCAAGGTGCTGGTGGTGGAGGAACTGGAGCCTTACCTGGAGGAGGGCATCCGGGCCCTGGCCCAGGCGCGGGGGTTGACGGTGCCCATTAGAGGAAAGGCCCCGGAGCTGTTTTCCCGGCTTTTCGAGTATCACCCGGGCCTGGTGCGGGAGAAGATCGCCCAGTATTTCGGTATCCCTTACCGGGGACCGGCCGTGGCCGTGCCGGAGCAGGTTCTGGAGGAGGCCCTGCCGGAACGGCCCCCCAACCTCTGCCCGGGATGCCCCCACCGGGCCATGTACTACTCCGTAAAGATCGCCCTGCAGGAACTGGGGTTGGAAGGCATCTTTCCCACGGACATCGGCTGCTACACCCTGGGGCTCTTGCCGCCTTTATCCATGGCCGACTTTCTCATTTGCATGGGGTCGTCTGTCAGCACCGGGGCCGGCATTTCCCGGGCCACCGGCCAGAAGGTGGTGGCCTTCATCGGGGACTCCACCTTTTTCCACGCCGGGCTGCCGGCCCTGGCCAACGCGGTGCATAACCGGCACGACTTTTTGCTGATTATTTTAGACAACGGCACCACCGCCATGACGGGCTCCCAGCCCCATCCCGGGGTTTCCCTGGTGCCGCCGGGCTATCCCGGAGAGCATGTGCCCATTGAGCGGGTGGTCAAGGCCCTGGGGGTCACGCAACTCTGGGTGGTGAACCCGTTTAAATACAAAGAGGCTCTGGCGGCCACCAAGGAGGCGGTGGCGGCTTCGGGGCTCCGGGTTCTCATCTCCCAGGCGCCGTGCCACCTCTACGCCCAGCGGCTGACGGGCAAAAAGCGCCGGGCCCGCTTCCAGGTGGCGGATGAGTGCGGCGAGTGCCGCCACTGCCTGGAGTACTTCGGCTGCCCGGCCATGTACCTGAAAGCCGGGGCGCCGGGAGAACCGGGCCGGATGGTCATCGACGAGGACCTCTGCTCCGGCTGCGCCTTCTGCGTGCAGTGGTGTGAATGTATCCGCCCGGTGAAGATGAGCAGTAAGGAGTGAGCAAATTGATGGCAGGCGGTCTCATCTTACGCAATAGAATTTTAGGTTAAACAATGCCTAGCACCGAAACCCGAAACCCGAAACCCGAAAACCTGCGCATCTTTCTCACCGGCGTGGGGGGCCAGGGGACGCTCCTGGCGTCCCGCCTGTTGGGCGAGGCCGCCCTGGCGGCAGGGCTCAATCCGCTGGTGAGTGAGACTCACGGCATGGCCCAGCGGGGCGGCATCGTGATCTCCACCGTGGTGCTGGGGGATTTGCAAAGCCCCCTGATCTCTCCGGGGGAAGCCGACGTGGTGCTGGGGTTCGAAGCCCTGGAGGCTTTCCGGGCCCTGGACCGCTGCCATGGGCAGACCCTGGTCATTGCCAATCGCGCCGCCATTGTGCCCTACCCGGTGGCCGTGGGCCAGGCCAGGTATCCCGAGGTGGACCGGATGTTGGACTTGTTGTCCGGCCAGGTGGGGGCGCTTTTGGCCTTCGACGCCGGGGCGCTGGCCCGCCGGGCTGGGAGCCCCCTGGCCGTCAACATGGTGCTCCTGGGCGCCCTGGCGGCTTGCGGCCGGCTTCCCTTCCCGGCGGCAGCCCTCCTGGAGACCATCGCCACCCGCACCAATCCCAAGTTCCTGGACTCCAACTGCACGGCCTTTGAGATGGGAGCGGACGCGGCCGGGGAAAGGGCCAACTGGCTCAAACGTCCGGATCACCCGGCCCGGGCCGGTTGATGGGATGTTATGGCTTTTACGGCCATTGACTTGACGCCGGAGAGGCATTATTTCAAAAACTTGAAGCTTGCCCTAATAAGTTTCCAGGAAATTTTGGCATGAACCGGGAGGATGCCCCCAGGAGCCGCCGCCCCAAGTACCGGCAGCTGTCGCACACCGCGGACCTGGGCTGGCGTATCCGGGGGGAGAGCCTGCCGGAGCTCTTTGAGAATGCGGCCGCGGCCCTGACGGCCACCATGGTGGACCGCCGCTATGTGCGGGCCCGGGAAGTCCGGGAAATTATTCTGGAATCCGTGGACTACGAAGCCCTGCTGGTTGACTGGCTCAACCACCTGCTTTATCTTTTTGACGTGGATGCCTTCTTGGGGCGCGAGTTTACGGTGGTCTCGCTTACGCCCCAGCGCTTGCAGGCGACAGTGACCGGGGAGACTTTTGAGCCGGGCCGCCACCCGGAGAAGATTGCGGTGAAGGCCGCCACCTATCACCAGCTGAAAATCGTGCCGGAAGACGGGGGCTGGAAGGCCACGGTGATATTTGACTTATGAGCGGTCAGGAGTCAGTGGTCAGAGGTTAGACAATTTTATTTCTAACTGGCTACTGGCAACTGACTACTGGCTACTGATCCCATGGTGAAACTGCGGCAGCTCGACGAATATCGCTGGGAAATTCCCCGGGAGGGCAAGATGCACACCCGGGGGCTGATCTTTTGTTCCAGGGAGATGCTGCCGGATATTCAGGAGGATCAGAGCCTCCAGCAAGTGGCCAACGTGGCCATGCTTCCGGGGATCGTGGGCCCCTCCCTGGCCATGCCCGACATCCACTGGGGCTACGGCTTCGCCATCGGCGGGGTGGCGGCCTTCGACCTGTCCGAAGGGATCATCTCTCCGGGCGGGGTGGGCTACGACATCAACTGCGGGGTGAGGCTGCTCCGGACCAATCTGGAACGGGGACAGGTCCAGCCCCGCCTGGAAGAGTTGGTGAACGCCCTGTTCAGCAACATTCCGTCGGGGGTGGGCTCCCGGCGCAAAGATTTGAAGCTCACCGGGGCCACCTTGAAGAAGGTCCTCAAAGACGGCTGCCGGTGGGCGGTGCAGGAAGGCTTTGGCTCCGCCTCCGACCTGGAGCACATCGAGGCCGGCGGCCGCCTCGCCGGGGCCGACCCCGAGGCCGTGTCCCAGTTCGCCATGGATCGGGGCAAGGACCAGTTAGGCACCCTGGGCTCCGGCAACCACTTCACCGAAGTGGGTTACGTGCTGGAGATTTACGATGAGGCCGTGGCGCGCAAGTTGGGGCTCTTTAAGGACCAGGTGACGGTCATCGTCCACACCGGCTCCCGGGGACTGGGCCACCAGGTGTGCGACGACTACATCAAGGTGATGTTGAGGGCCTCGGCCAAGTACGGCATCGAACTGCCGGACCGCCAGCTATGCTGCGCCCCCTTAACTTCGCCGGAGGGGAAACAGTACCTGGCGGCCATGTCCGGGGCGGCCAACTTCGCCTTCGCCAACCGGCAGATGATCACCCACTGGGTACGGGAGAGCTGCGAGCAGGTGTTGGGGATGGGCCCCCGGGAGTTGGGGATGGAACTGGTCTACGACGTGGCCCACAACATTGCCAAGATCGAAACTCATACGGTGGAGGGCAGGCCTAAGCAGCTCTGCATCCACCGCAAGGGGGCGACCCGGGCCTTCCCGCCCCACCACCCGGAGGTGCCGGAGGTTTACCGGGAAACGGGCCAGCCGGTGCTCATCCCCGGGGACATGGGCCGCTATTCCTTTGTCTTGGTGGGGACGCAAAAAGCCTATGAGGAGACTTTCGGCAGCACCTGCCACGGGGCCGGGCGCCGGCTCTCCCGGCACGCGGCTATGAAGGTGGCCAAGGGCAGGTCCATTGTGAAGGAACTGGCCCAGCGGGGCATCATCGTACGCGGCGCGGGCCGGGCCACGGTGGATGAAGAGATTTCCGAGGCTTACAAGGACGTGGCCAACGTGGTGGATGTGGTTCATGGCGCCGGCATCGCCAAAAAGGTGGCCAAACTGCAGCCCATGGGGGTGATTAAAGGATAGTTTTGGGTTTTGAGTTTTTAGTTTTTGGCTAAAAAGAAAAAGGAAATATGCCAACAATTATTCTTCCGGATGTCAACAATGAGTTTAATTCGGAATAAGGATTAGCAGGTTAGCGCCATTTACAAAAATCTGCGATAATTTTCAAAAACTAAAAACCAAAAACCAAAAACCAAAAACTCGAAACTCAAAATTCAAAACTCAAATGTTCGATCGACTCTCCGACAAACTGGCCGCGGTTTTCAAGAAGCTGAAAGGCCACGGCAAGCTCACCGAGGCCCAGGTCCAGGAGGCCTTGCGGGAGGTGCGGCTCGCCCTGTTGGAGGCCGACGTCAACTATAAGGTCACCAAGGCCTTCATCGACCGCATCAAGGAGCGGGCGGTGGGGGAGGAGGTGATGCGGTCCCTGACCCCGGCCCAGCAGGTCATCAAGATTGTCCACGAGGAGCTGACCTTGCTCCTGGGCGGCGAGTCCCCCCGCCTGGACCTGTCAGGCCGGCCCCCGGTGGCCGTGATGCTGGTGGGCCTCCAGGGAAGCGGCAAAACCACCACCGCGGCCAAGCTGGCCCGCCGGCTGAAAAGCCAGGGCCGCCAGCCCTATCTGGTGCCCGCGGACGTGCAGCGCCCCGCGGCCATCGAGCAGCTTAAACGCCTCGGCGCAGATATCGGGGTGGCCGTCCATCCCACGGACCCGGGGCAGAAGCCGGTGGAGATCGCCGCGGCGGCCATGGAGGCGGCCTACACCGCGGGCTTTGACACGGTGATCCTGGATACCGCCGGGCGGCTGCACATCGACGCCCCTTTGATGTCCGAGCTCAAGGCCATCAAGGAGAAAACGGCTCCCCGGGAAATCCTCCTGGTGGCCGACGCCATGACCGGACAGGACGCGGTGCAGGTGGGGCAAAGGTTCCACGACCTGCTCCATCTCACCGGGGTCATCCTCACCAAGATCGAGGGCGACGCCCGGGGCGGCGCGGCCCTGTCCATGCGGGAAGTCATCGGCAAGCCCATCAAGTTTTTGGGCGTGGGGGAAAAACTGGACGCCCTGGAGGTCTTTCACCCGGACCGCCTGGCCTCCCGGATCCTGGGCATGGGAGACGTCCTTACCCTGATTGAGAAGGCCCAGGAGGCTTTCGACGCCGAGCAGGTTCAGGCCCTGGAAAAGAAGCTGCGTAAAGAGGCCTTTACCCTGGACGACTTCCGGGACCAGTTGCGCCAGCTCAAGAAGATGGGCTCCATGGAGCAGTTGCTGGGCCTGATGCCGGGTCTGGGTGGCAAGCTCAAAGGTCTCAAGGGCATGCAACCCGATGAGCGGGAGCTTAAAAGGGTGGAAGCCATCATCAACTCCATGACCCGGGAGGAGCGAGCCGATTACCAGATCATCAACGGCAGCCGCCGGCGGCGCATCGCGCTGGGCAGCGGCACTACGGTGCAGGACGTGAACCGCTTGCTCAAGAACTTCGCCATGACTCAGAAGATGATCAAGCAAGTGGCCCAGGGCGGCAAAAAGGGGAAAGGCTTTTTCCCCAAGTTTTTTTAAGAGGTTTGGGGACGGGCAGGTAGGGGCGGTTCGCGAATCGCCCCCACCCCCGGGCTCTCCCCCACGAAACCATTTAAAGGAGGAATAAGCAGCACTCATGGCCTTACGTATCCGGTTGGCCCGATTCGGCGCCAAAAAGCGCCCTTATTACCGCATTGTGGTGACCAACAGTGAGTCTCCCCGGGATGGAAGATTCCTGGAAATCATCGGAACCTACGATCCGCGCCAGGAACCGGCGGCGGTGACGGTGAAAGAGGACCTGCTATCGCTCTGGCTGAGCCGGGGCGCCACCCCCACCGACACCGTAGCCAGTTTGCTCAAAAGGCCTAAAGCGGCAGCCGCGGCCGCCTCCTAGTTCATGCTGCACGGCTCAGGACCCGGGAGGTTGATCGCCCCATTCCCTTGACAGAGGTGGCTACTATGAAGGAATTGGTGAAATTCATCGCGCAGGCACTCGTGGATAATCCCGATCAGGTGCAGGTCAAGGAAATCGAAGGGGAGCAGACCTCGGTAATTGAACTTAAAGTGGCGAAGGAAGATCTGGGGAAGGTAATCGGCAAGCAAGGGCGCACGGCCAGGGCCATGCGCACTATTCTGAGCGCCGCCTCCACCAAGATTCGCAAACGGGCGGTTTTGGAGATCATTGAATAGGGAAGGCAGGTCTTCATCCCATCTCATTGGCCTGGGTGGGGTTGCGGGAGCCCACGGCATTCGCGGCGCCTTAAGAGTCCGCGCCGATGCCGGAGCCGCCACCACCGACCCGGAGGTCTTTGCCGCGTTGGGAAAGGTGACCATCGGCGGCAAAGACTATCAGGTGTTAAAGGCTGAAAAGCATAAAAATCAGGTTTTGCTCCACCTGGAAGGGATTCTGACCCGGAGCCAGGCGGAGCAATTGACGGGGCAGCAGGTTCAGGGGGAGCGAAATCGTTTCCCCCGGCTGCCGCCGGGAGAATATTACTGGTTCGAGGTTCTGGGCCTGCCGGTTCAGCGGGCCTCGGACGGGGCCCGGTTGGGATACCTGGAGGAGATCATTCCCACCCCGGCCCATGACGTCTATGTGGTGCGGCAGGGGGGACAGGAAATTTTGCTCCCCGCAGTGGAAGAAGTGGTGCTGGAGATCAATCTGGAAAAGGGCTTCATCACGGTTTCCCCGCCTGAAGGTTTGCCGGGAGCCCATGAAGATTGATCTTCTGACGCTGTTCCCGGAATTCTTCGCCTCGCCCTTAAGCCAGAGTATGCTGAAGCGGGCCCAGGACCAGGGGGCGCTGACCATCCGCGTCCTGAACCTCCGGGACTACACCGGGGACCGCCACCAGGTGGCCGATGACCGCCCCTTCGGCGGCGGCCCCGGCATGGTGATGAAAATCGAGCCGTTGGTGGCGGCCATCCGGGCGGTGCGGGCCCAAGATCCGGCCACCCGGGTCATCCTCCTGAGCCCGGCGGGGGAGGTCTTCAGCCAGGAGAAGGCCCAGGAGCTGGCGCAGGTGCCGCACCTCCTCCTGATTTGCGGCCACTACGAGGGGGTGGATGACCGCCTCAGATATTATATTGACGGAATGCTCTCCTTGGGCGATTATATTTTGACCGGGGGAGAGATTCCCGCCCTGGCGGTGGTGGACGCCTTGGCCCGGCTGCTCCCCGGAGTCTTGGGGGGCGAGGGGGCCACGGAGGACGAGTCCTTCGAGACGGGCCTGCTGGAATATCCCCAGTACACCCGGCCCCGGGTGTTTGAGGGGCACGAGGTGCCGTCGGTATTGCTGGAAGGAGACCACCGCAAGATTGCCCGGTGGCGGCGGGAGCAAGCCCTGCGCCGGACCCTGGAGCACCGGCCGGACCTGCTGGCCAAAACACCGCTCAGCAAGGAAGACCGGGAATTTTTGAGATCACTGGCGGAGACGCCGGCAGAAGATAAGTGAGGGATTATGGAACGCGTAGACCAACTGGCCCGGGAGCAGATGCGGGCGGATTTGCCCGATTTCCGCCCCGGGGATACGGTGGAAGTGCACGTGCGCATTGTGGAAGGCGACAAGGAGCGCATCCAGGTGTTCAAGGGAGTGGTGATCCGCAAGCGGGGCGGCCTCACCGGGGCCACCTTCACGGTGCGCAAAGTTTCTTACGGGGTGGGCGTGGAGCGCATCTTTCCCCAGCACTCCCCCAACCTTGACCGGGTGGTGATCCTCACCCGGGGCAAGGTCCGCCGCAGCCGCCTCTACTACCTGCGGGAGCGGTCGGGCAAGGCGGCCCGCATCAAGGAAAAGCGGACCCCCGCGGTATGAGCCGTCCTCCGGGCAGCGGTGACGTCTTTGCCGACCCGGAGGCTTTTTGGCGTTTTCAGGGAATCAATCTCATCGCCGGGGTGGACGAAGCGGGCCGGGGTCCCCTGGCCGGGCCCGTGGTGGCCGCCGCGGTGATTCTCCCTCCAGAGGTAAGGTTGCCGGGGCTTCGGGATTCCAAGCGTCTGACCCCGGAAGCCCGGGACGCCCTGGATCAGGAGATCAGGCAAGCCGCCCTGGCTTTCGCCATCCGGGAACAGAGCCCCCGCCAGATCGAGCGCCTGGGGATTCTGGCAGCCAGCCTCAAGGCCATGGCCCAGGCCATCCAGGCCCTGAAAGTGGCCCCGGAGATGGTTCTGGTGGACGGCCACCAGCCTCTTCCTTTAGCCTACCCCCAACAGCCCGTCATCAAGGGTGACGACCTCTGCCCCTCCATTTCCGCGGCCTCCATCCTGGCCAAGGTCCACCGGGACCGGGTCATGGTCTCCCATCACCGCCGCTATCCTCAGTACAACTTTGCCGACCACAAAGGCTACGCCACCAAAGAGCATTTGGAGGCCTTGCGCTGCTGGGGCCCCTGCGAGGCCCACCGCCGCACCTTCAAAGGCGTGAAGGAGTGGTTGGGGAAAGAGTAGGGCGAGACGGGGAAAAGGCAAAAAGGGGAAATGTGGAGCAGCCGCCCTCGGCTGTTCAAGAATAAATGTAGGGTGGCATTGCCCACCAATTCTTTTTGAGCTCCACGGTAGCCGTGGACTGCCGTCCCACCTTCCAAAAACCTGGTGGCACCGGTTTCTCGCCTGTGCTAATAGTGTTTATATGAAGGATTTACGGCGAAAACTGGGCGACCACGGCGAAGACCTGGCCGCGGCGGCCCTGAAAAAGCGGGGCTACAAAATTCTGGAGCGCAACTACGTCACCCCCCTGGGGGAAATCGACCTCGTTGCCCGGCAGGGCCGATATCTGGTCTTTGTGGAGGTCAAGACCCGGAAGACCGCGGCCTTTGGCAGCCCCCAGGAGGCGGTGCACCCGAAGAAGCAAGCCCGTATGCGCCGCCTGGCGGATTATTACCTGAAACAGAAGCGCCTGGAAAACGCCCTGGTGCGGTTTGACGTGGTGGGGATTGCCATGGCTGACGGCGGCTGCCGGGTGGAGATTATTCCGGAGGCTTTTTGATGTGTGGGGCGGGCACCGCCCACCCTAATCGGTTGGAGAAATGGGAATTCTCTACATCGTCGCCACGCCCATCGGCAATCTGGAGGACATCACCCTCCGGGCCCTCCGGGTCCTGAAGGAGGTGGACCTCATCGCCGCGGAGGACACCCGCCACACCCGGAAGCTCCTGACCCACTATAGCATTAACACCCCGCTTATCAGCTACCACGCCCACAACCAGGCCAGCCGCGGGCCGGAGCTTATCAGGCGGCTTAAAGAGGGCCAGGGGGTGGCCCTGGTGAGCGACGCCGGCACCCCGGGATTTTCCGACCCCGGCGCCGACCTGGTGGCCCGGGCCTGGGAAGCCGGGGTGCAGGTGGAGGCCATCCCCGGCCCCGCCGCGGGGGTGGCGGCCCTGTCCATTTCGGGGTTCAAGGGTGACGTCCTTTTTCTGGGGTTTCTCCCCCGGGCCGCGGGCCGCCGGGCCCGGATGTTCCAGGTGTTGGCCGCGGAAAACCGGATCATCATTATCTACGAATCCCCCCGCCGGTTGGGGGCCACCCTGAATGAGCTGGCCCGAATCCTGGCCAACCGGCAGATTCTGGTGGTGCGGGAGCTCACCAAAAAATTCGCCGAGTCCTGGCGCGGGCCGCTGCCGGAGGTGGCCGCCGAACTTCAGGGCCGGGAAATCAAGGGCGAGTGTGCCTTGGTGCTCTCTTGCCCGGCCAAGGCCGCGGCCGCGCCTCCGGACCTGGAAGACTATCTGCTCCGGGTTGCCCGGGAAACCGGCCTCACGGGCCGCCGCCTGGCGGATATGGTGGCCGCGGAACTGAAGCTCCCCCGGAGGCGGGTCTATCAGGTCTGCCTGGCGCTGAAGGCCGCCACCCGCCTGGAGTAAACTGCCCGCCGGGTGGCCTCGCCCGTTTTTGCGCACCATTTCAGGGCGCCTGAAACGAGCCTTTCACGATTATGCAGGGCGCCCCATAGCCCGGGAGTTCTGTTTCCCGGGCGATGGCCAATTTCCGCCGCGGAATTTTCATGATAAAATAACTTGTTAAAAAATTGCTTGGGGGGTGGAAGGGCCTGATAATCCCCTGATGCCCTTTAGAAAAGCGATTATTGAGACCTCCCATGGCAGAAAATAAGGTTGGCCTTGACACTTTTTGAGAGTTTTTAAGTTGGAAGCTGAAAGCTTGATGGTGGAAGTGGAAAAAGAACTCTGGGTGGAAAACCGCCAGGGGCTCCATGCCCGGCCGGTGGCCAAGATCGCCACCGCGGCCCAGCAATTCGAAGCCGAAATCACCCTGGAGAAAGACGGCCTGGTGGTCAATGCCAGGGATTTGCTGGCGGTCCTGGCCATGGATTGCCCCCAGGGCACCCGACTGGTGCTCAAGGCCCGGGGACCCCAGGCCCGGGAGGCGGCCTCCTACATCGTCTCCCTGTTTGCCAGCAAGTTTGGAGAACCGTGATCCTCAAGAACCGCATCCTGCAAGGCATCGCCGCCTCTCCCGGCATTATCATGGGCCCGGCCCAGGTAATCAGCCATGGGGCTCAGGTTCCCTCGCGCCTGTTGTACTCCCCCAAGGAGGTGGCCGAGGAACTGGAGCGCTTCGAAAGGGCCGTGGACCAGACGGAAGAGGAGTTGACCCGCCTGAAGAATGAAATCGCCGAGGACATGCGGGAGCATGCCCATATCCTGGAGCTTCACCTCCTGATCCTCCGGGACCGGCTGCTGCTCCAAGAGACCATGCGGCTTATCCAGGAACAGAACTTCAACGCCGAGCGGGCCCTGAGCCAGGCTTATCTGAAGATCAAGCAGCTCTTTCAGCGCATCGGCGACAAGCATATCCGGGGCCGCATCCAGGACGTGGAAGCCGTTTACCACCGCCTCCTGGGGAACCTCACCGGTTTCGGCGGCCACCGGTTCTCTTTCCGGGAGCCGGTGATCATCGTGGCCCGGGACCTGTCTCCCGCAGAGACCACCCAGATGTCCAGCTCCCAGGTGTTGGGCTTCATCACCGAAAGGGGCGGCAAAACCTCCCACACGGCCATCATCGGCCGCTCCCTGGAGATTCCGGCGGTGGTGGGGCTGGAAAACGCCACCCTGGAGATCGAGTCCGGTGACCTGGTGATCGTCAACGGCCTGACGGGGCGGGTGACCCTGAACCCGGACGAGAACATGATCCGGATTTATCGGGCCACCAAGCGGGAGTTCGAGACCTTCAAGGCGGAGGTCTCCCTGGGCAGCGCCCTGCCGGCGGTCACCTCCGACGGTCATGCCAACCGGGTGCTGGCCAACATCGAGTTGCCGGAAGAGGTCGCCATGGCCCTCAATTACGGGGCCGACGGCGTGGGCCTCTATCGCACCGAGTTTCTGTACCTGCGCCAGCGGCAGTTGCCCACCGAGGAGGAACTGTTCCAGGATTACCGGCGGGTGGTGGCGGCCATGGCCCCCCGGGAGGTGACCATTCGCACCCTGGACATCGGGGGCGACAAGTTCCTCTCCCCTTTGGAATACGCCCCGGAAATGAACCCGGCCCTGGGGCTCCGGGCCATCCGCTTTTGCCTCAAGGAGCAGAAAATTTTCCGGACCCAGCTCAAGGCCATCCTCCGGGCTTCCGCCTTCGGCAAGGTGCGGGTCATGTTTCCCCTGATCTCCAGTCCCCGGGAAATACAGGAAGCCCGGGTGCTGCTGGAGGAGGTGAAACAGGAACTAAAGGCCGCAGGAGTGCCTTTCGACTCCGAGATGCCGGTGGGCGCCATGATTGAAGTCCCCGCGGCCGTGACCCTGGCGGAGCTGTTGGCCCGGCATGCAGACTTTTTCAGCATCGGCACCAATGACCTGATCCAGTACGCCCTGGCCATCGACCGGGTGAACAAACAGGTGGCCGATATGTATCAGCCCCTGCACCCCGCGGTCATGCGCATGGTCCGGGACGTGGTGGAGGCAGGCCGTAAGGCGGGGATTCCGGTGGCCATCTGCGGCGAGATGGCCGGTGACCCCATTAATATCCCGGTCCTTTTGGGTTTGGAGGTGAAGGAACTTTCCATGAATCCCATGGCCATTCCGGTGGTCAAGCGGGTTATTCGCATGACCTCCCTTAAGGAGGCCCGGGAATTAGCCCGGCAGGCCCTCCTTAAGTCTACGGAAGCAGAAGTCAATGATTACGTGAGCCGGGAGATGAACGACCGTTTCCCGGAGATTTTCCGGTTCGGCCGGCCTCTGGTCAATCATCCTTAGTATGAAAGAAGACAACATCAAGATCGTTTGCCGCAACCGCAAGGCTTATTTTGAGTACACCATCGACGACCTCTATGAGGCAGGGCTGGTGCTGGTGGGTACTGAAGTCAAGTCTTTGCGCCAGGGGAGGGCGTCCATCGACGACGCCTACGCCCGGTTCCGGGACGGCGAGATTTATCTGTATAACGCCCACATCGGACCCTATTCCCATGCCACCGGCGAGGGCCACGAACCGGAGCGGCCCCGCAAGCTGTTGCTGCATCACCGGGAATTAAGAAAGCTGCTGGGCAAGGTCCAGGAGCGGGGCTATACCCTGATCCCCTTGAAGCTCTATTTCAAAGACGCTCGTGCCAAGGTGGAAATCGCCCTCGCCCGGGGTAAAAAGCTGGTGGACAAAAGGGAGACCATCCGCCGCCGGGAAGAGCAGCGGGAATTGGAGCGGGCCAGGAAAAGGCGGTGAGGGGCTCCAATTCCGTAAGGGCCGGGGAAGGTCGGCCCGAGGCCCAGACTTCCCCGGCCGCGAGAGAACATGAGGCCGGGGGCGCCGGTTGTTGTTGCCTATCCTTGCCCTTTT
>Ga0315268_10004974_pt1 | contig 14333 bp, 11 predicted proteins | sample C1_top_MG_FD_204535 | JGI IMG/M metagenome (GOLD analysis project Ga0315268, IMG submission 204535) | Sediment microbial communities from Yellowstone Lake, YNP, Wyoming, USA - C1_top | ecosystem: Environmental > Aquatic > Freshwater > Lake > Sediment | place: USA: Wyoming | collected 2017-08-01
GCTGGACCTGGACGTTGTGCGTGGCCGGGTCCTCGACGAAACGAAACGCGCGCAGGTCGTCGGCCGCCGGCTTGAAAAATCCGCCCGGCGTCACCGCGTCGGGCCGCCACGCCACCCGGGCCTCCTGGGCGGGCGTCAGCATCTTGGCGTAGCGGAGCGTCAGCGACAGGCCGTTGATCGCCTTGGACAGCGCCTGGCCGTCGAGCGCGTAGTCGGGCGTGGCCTGCACCACCGGGTCGTAGCCGCCGGCCGGGTCCAGCCGCTTGGGGTAGACCACGTTGAAGATCTTGTCCTGGGCGTCGCCCACGCCGTCGCCGTCGCGGTCGTAGTGCTTCTGCAATACGGTGCGGGTGACCGGCGTGAAGTAGTGCTCGTCGAAGTGGTACTCGTTTTTCATGTCGGGGTCGTTGCCCCAGTGCTGCTTGAGCCGCTGCTTGATGCCGGTCTCGATCGTCGACCAGCTTTCCTGTTTCTCGAAACCTTCGATCAGACGGCCGAACATCGAGTAGTCGAGCGCGTCCGACGACATCTCGGTCGTCGACAGCACCTGCGCGTCGGGGTAGGCGCGCTCGAGCGACTCGACGTTGCCCTCGCCCCAGCACTGTGCCAGCAGCACCAGCTTGCCGTCGCCGGTGCCGCCGACGCCCTTGGCCAGCGCGTGATCGACCCGGTGGCCGTAACCGGCGTGGCCGAAGTAGCAGATCATGTCGACCTTGGGGTCGTTCATCTTGCCAAACAGCTCGGGGCTCTCGCCCTTGGACTTGTCGGCCGGCTTGGGAATGCAAATCTCGATCGCCGGTCGCGCGCCGTACTTGGGCTGGGTGAAGACGTAGCTGCCGTCGGGATTTTCTTTCTTGCGCAGCCCCCACGACTCGAAAATACCAACCGCGTCCTCCAGCTTGCTGCCTTCGTTGTCGACGATGAAATGGATGTTGATGGTGCGGTCCTTGAGCCACTTTTCGTACGGTGGCTTGGCCGGGAAGATCGCCTCGGTTGCCGCCTTGTCGGCCGGCAGCTTCTTGTCCTGCACCATGCGGTCGTAGGCGTTGCAGGCAAAGTCGCGCACCGCCCGAAATGGCTCGCGCCCCATTGCCGTCGACAGCAGCCGCGCCAGATCGTTGCACAACGGGCCATCGCCCAGCGCGCCGGCGCGCAGCGCCGCGTCCTCGAGCAGCATCAGCGTAGCGGCGCGGCCCTGGCGCAGTTCGAGCCGTTCGGTCTCGCTGGCGGTGTCGCGGCCCCAGAGCTGGTGCGCGGTGGCCAGCCGCTGGCAGACGCCGCGCAACACCGCCTTTTCGGTGACACCGGCAAAGGCGTTGGCGTCGGCCGCAGTGTTGACGCCGAGGTGGATGGTTGCCTTGAGCTCGTCTGCCTCGCTGGCCGGCGGCGCGCCGCTGCCGATGCGGCCGTCGCTGGCGATCAACAGCTCCTGGTCGCCGACCTGGCCGAGCGCGGTCTGCGGGATGTTGATGGCCGCGGTCGCAACCGGCCGGCCGCTGCCGGTGCCGTCGTAGCGGTCCCGGCCAGTGCGCGTCGGGTTGGTAATGGAGCTGGTGCCGGCAACGTCCGTCGTTGTCGTGGCTGGTGTCGTGGCGGTGGCCGGCGTGGTCGGCGGACGCGGTGTGACACGTGGCATGGCAAGCTCCTGTGTCGTCGGAACGAGATTGCAGGTGGAGTTACTGCCAGGTGCCGGGCGGGACCATGATCAGGCCAGTCGACCAGCCCCAGTCCTTGAGCGGCGTCTCCTGGAAGATCGAGTCGCCCTTCTCGTTGGGACTGGCGGTCCAGTGGTTCTCGTTGACGATGCCGTCGTGCACGGTGAAACAGTGGGTGCCGCCCTTGGCGACACCGATCCCGAACGGCACCTGGTTGAGTTTCTCGATGCCGGTCAGGTCCGGTTGCCGGTTGTTGTCTTCGCTCGGCCGGTAGTTCATGACGTAGTCGTCGACCTTGAGCTTCTCGTACGGATAGACCGCCCAGAACTTTTTCTGGCCCTTGGCCATGTTGACGTAGCCCAGGTGCTGCTCGCGCGACGACGAGCCGGGCGAGTCGGGCTTGCTGCCGTCGTGGGCGAAGAAGACCGCCTTCCAGCCGTCCTTCTGCAGCTCGCGGCAGAGCACGCCGCCCATGCCCTTGAGGTCGCCGTGCACGGTGCCCGACGGATCGGTGTAGCTGGATTGCACGATGCGCTGGATCTCGCGGCCGCGATCGCCGCGGCCCGCCTTCTCGTAGGCCGACACCACGTTCTCGAGCGCCCAGTCCACGCAGCTGGTCTGCTTGAGCTGGTTGGGGTCGACCGGCGTCTGGCCGGCCTTGGTCCACTCGCGCAGCTGGTTCTTTTTCTCGCTGTAGTTCATGCGCGCGTACCAGCTGTGGTCGCCAAAGTGGGTGCCCACGCCGCGCTCGTCGACCAGCTTGTTGTGCCGCTCGGTGCGCTCGAGCAGCCCGCTGCGGCCTTCCTGGGCCAGCCGGCGGCCAAACTGCGCCTGCGGCGAGTTGTCAACGCCGGGCCGGTCGACCGCGCCGCCGCCTGCTTGCCGGTTCTCGGCCAGGAACGACAACCGGTCGTACGCCTTGCCCGACGGCAGCGTGGTCCCAGCATCGTCCTGCGCGATGAAGCTGTTGGCGTCGTGATTGTGGTCGAAATTGTCCACCTGCTTGAACAGCTCGCCGAGCTCGGCGGTGCCGGCGATCTTGCCGTCGCCATTGAGGTCCGCGCGCGCCAAGTCATTGACATTGGCACCGGCGGCGGTCGCCGCCTGTTGCAACTGCTGGTCGTTTTTCAGCCGGTTGACGTCGACCTGCTTGTTCTGGAATGTGCTGGCAAAGGTCTGCCGATCAACAATGCGTGCCATGATCCCGGCTCCTTGTCTGCGGGCGCAGATCGCCACTCGCGCGGCATCATACCGCAGCTCATGGTCAGTAGTATGGTTGGGACGATTTTGGAGCTACCGGAGCGGATCGGCGCTGCGCCCGGTCGCTCAGTCGCCGTGCACGAATTCGAGGATCGACTCCTCGCCGAGCTCGTCTTGCAGCGCCTTGGCCAGCTGCTGGCGCAGCCGCGATTCGAGTTGACGTACGCGCTCGCGGCTGATGCCCATGCGCGCCCCCATCTCGCGCAGCGGCACCGGATCTTCGGCCACCAGGCGCAGCTTGAAGATCTCGCGCTCGCGCTCGTTGCCAATGCTCGCCTCGAACTGCGCCAGCACCTTGCCGACCTTGGTGCGCAGCTCGGCCACGGCAGCGCCCTCCTCGGGGCCCGGCGTCTGATCGCTTTCCATGCGATCGCCCAGGCTCTGGCCGGTCTCGCCATCGGCGCCGTGGGTGGGTGCGTCAAACGAGACCGGCGCCCGATCGAGCACGCGCGAGACGTCGATGATCTCCTGCTCGGTGACGCCGGTGCGCTCGGCCAGCAAGAGCGTGGTCGGGACAAAGCCCTCCTGCTCGAGCTTGGCGCGCTCTTTGCGCAGGCGCCAGAACAGCTTGCGGCCGGACCGCGTCGACGACAGTCGCACCGCGCGAAAGTTGTCCATCACGTAGCGCAGGATGTAGGCGCGGATCCAGTACTGCGCATAGGAGGTGAACGGCACGCCGCGCAGCGGATCAAAGCGCTCGATCGCTTCGACCAGGCCCAGGTTACCCTCCTGGATCAACTCGAGCATCTCGGCCCAGCGCCGCTTGTACTCGTAGGCGATCTTGACCACCAGCCGCAGGTTGGAGGTGAGCAGCACGCGCGCCGCCTCGCGGTCGCCGCCGTCGCGGTAGGCGCGCGCCAGCGCCATCTGTTCATCGGCCGGACGGATCGGAAATTGGCGGATCCAGCCGAGGTAGCGCGCCAGTGGATCGCTGGGGACGAGCGCGCCGCCGGGTTTTTCCTCGATGCGGGCGAGCGCGGTGGTGCGCGCCGGTTTCGGCACCAGCACGGGCGCTGGGTCGGTCGTCGGATCTTCGGGGTCGGTCCTGATCATGGGCGCATCCGGATGCAAAATAGTGCAAGCTGCCACGGCCGCAAGCGCCAAATGGTGGACACCGCGAACGGTTGCGGCAACCCAGTGGCGGCGCGACACCCCGTGCTGCGTGGTACCATGCCGGCGCGACGCCGGGCAGCGAGGCACAACATGAGACGACGGCTGGCGTGTTGGGGGGTGGTGGCGCTGCTGGGCTGTTCCAGCGCACGGCCGCCGGTCGCGGGCGAAAGCGCGGTCGACCAGCGGCTGCGCGCTCTGGCGCCGGCCGCCGCACGAGACGAGGTGCACGGTCTGGAGCGGTCGCGCGCCGCCGCCGCCGCGCTGGTGCCGTTCTTGCGCCACGCTGATGCAGAGGTGCGCGCGCGCGCTGCGCTGGCGCTGGCGCGGGTCGCCGATCCGGCTGCGGCGGACGCCCTGATCCATGCGCTGGCCGACCCGGCGCCGGCTGTGCGCGCGCAGGCAGCGTTTGCGCTGGGCAACCTCGACGGCGAGCTGCCGCTGCTCGCCGATCAACTGGCCGCCGGCCACAAGGGAAGCGAGGCGTGGGTGCGCGAGGCAGCGACGGTGCGCGCCAGCGCCGAGCGCGCGCTCGATGCCCGCCTGCACGTCGAGCAGAATCCGCTGGTGCGGCATGCGGTCTACGCTGCGCTTGGTCAGCTGGCGATCGGACCTGGCCTGCACCACATCTACGCTGGCTTGCAGGGCGATGCCGACGACGCGGCGCACGCGGCGCTCGCATACGGCGTGCACGCCTGGCGGCGCGGAGCTCAGGCACACAAGGATCCCGCGCTATTCGCGCGGCTGATCGAGCTGGGCAGCGCGGACAACAGCGACGTCCGCTTCGGCGCGGTCTATGCGCTGGCTCGCCACGAGGCGTGCGCGGCCGCACCACTGTTCGCCGATCGCATCGCCAAGGACGCCGACGCTGGTGTGCGCAGCTGGGCGGCGCGCGGTCTGGGCGCTTGTCCGGGCCAGGCCAAGGCATTGTTGTCTGCGCTCGTCGACACCGACTGGCGGGTGCGGGTCGAGAGCTTGCGTGCACTGGCGCGGCTGGCGCGCGGCGGGGAGCCGATCGATAGCGTCGCCGTCGCCAGCGCGATCGAGGCGACCGCGGCCTCGCTGGTGGCGCCCGACGTGCCGCCCAACCTGGCGCTGGCGCATGTGGTGAGCACCGGGCTGCCGCTGATGACTGACGAGGCAGCGCTGCGCCGCTTGCTCGATCGGGTCCGGTTGGCGCCGGCCCAGCGCGATCTGACTGCGCTGCGCTGCGAGATCGAGGTCGCGATCACCGCCCGCACGCTCGACCTGGCGCCGCTGGCGCAGTGCGGCCGCAGCGGCGAGCCGGTCTGGCAAGTACGCCTGCGCGAGATCCGGGCGCTCGATCAGGCAGCGCAGGTCAAGCCACCCCTGCGCATTCGGTTGCACGGTTTCATCACCGACCCCGAGCCGCGGGTGCGCGCGGCTGCGGTGTCGGCGCTGGCCGCGGCTGACGATGCGGCGACGCGCGCCCTGCTGGTCGCCCGGCTGGCCGCCGACTCCGATCCGGCCACGATCGAGGCGCTCGCGGACGCGGTCGGTGCCTGGCCCGCCGATGGCTCGCTGGCGGCTGCGCTGCAGATCGCCCTGACGCGCACCGACGGCGCGCGCGACGCAGCGGTGTTGTCCGCGCGCGTCGCCTTGGCGCGGGCGCTGGCAGTGCACGGCAAGCAGACCGTGGCCGAGTTGCTGGCCAGGCTGGCTGAGGGCGATGCGCTGGCGGTGCGCAATGCGGTGCGGCGGGCGCTTGGCCTGCGTCCGGTCTACGGTCTGGCGCCGACATTCGGACCGGCGCCGACGTTCGACGCGACAGGACTGGCTGCGCGCATCGTCACCGCACGCGGCACGATCGAGTTGCGGCTGGACGCCGCGGCCGCGCCCGAGACCGCGGCCAACTTCGTGCGGCTGGCGCGCGCCGGTCTGTTCGACGGTCTGACATTTCATCGAGTGGTGCCGGACTTCGTGGTGCAGGGCGGCGATCCGCGCGGCGACGGCTATGGCGGCCCGGGCTACGTGATCCCGTGCGAGTTGACGCCACGGCCGTTCACCCCCGGCGTCGTCGGCATGGCGCTCGCCGGCAAGGACACCGGTGGCAGCCAGTTCTTCATCACGCAGTCACGGCAGCCGCATTTGGACGGCCACTACACTGTGTTTGCAGAGGTGAGCGGCGGTCTCGAGGTGGTCGAATCGCTGCAGGCAGATGACGTCATCCGCAGTGTCGAGATCGTGACGGCGCCAAAGCCCGAACCGCTCACGCCGCGCTGACGACCGCGCGGCGCTCCAGCGGGGTGCTCGACTTGTCGGATTGCTGGCTCTCGACCTGCGACAGCAGCCGATTGGCCAACCCGGTCAGCGACTGCACCTGGGGCAACAGCTCGGACTCGATCACCCGCCGCAATTCGCGGGCCGCGCCCTCGAGCGTGGCCGGCGCCGAATGCTCGCCGACGTCGAACAGATCGCGGACCTCGACCTCGAGCGCCTTGGCCAGCGTCTCCAGCACCTCGGGCGACGGGAAGCGCAGACCGCGCTCGATCGACCCGATGGTGTTGAGTGAGACGCCGGATGCGGCCGCGAGGACCTTTTGCGACATCACCCGGTGGTGGCGCAGCATGCGCAGCTGCTGCCCAAAGGCGACGCGCAGCGACGTCGGCTTCGCGGTTGGCGGCTTGGCGGCCGCCGGGTTCACGGTGCTTGGCTTGCTTCGGTTCATCGACTCACCCCTGGCGTGTGTTGTGCGATACCCACGCAGCGCCAATATAACGAGCGCCAGCGTGCGCGCAGCTTTGCCGCTGCACTTTTCTGCGCCTGGGTATCGTCGCGATTTGACGGGGAAAAAGGCGACGCGCTAGCATTCGCTGCAAGCGCCACCAGGGGACAGGCAGACCATGCACCCGATCGATCTGACTCAAGATCCGTTTCGTTCGTGGCTCGGACCGCTGGCAGCAGCGCTGGACGATCCCGAGGTGACCTGCCTGCTGGCCGATGGTCGTTCGCGCTTGTGGGTCGAGCGGCGCTGGGCGCTCGAGCCGGTGTCCGGTTCGATCGAGACGGGCGCGCTGGAGGCGTTGGCAGGGCAGCTGGCGCAGCATCTGGGTGTCGCTGCAGATCAAACGTTGCTGCAGACAACTGCGGCCCACGGCTTGCGCGTGCAGCTGATGCAGCCGCCCCTGGTGGACGAGCCGCAGCTGGCGATCCATCTGCCGCTGCGCCAGCGCGCGACGTTTGCCCAGCTGGTCGACGCGGAGGTGATCCCGCAGATCTCGGCGCGGCTGCTCAACGCGGCGGTCATCGCGCGGCGCGGCATCCTGGTCGCCAGCGCGCCGACCCTGCCGGGCGAGATGGTGCTGGCCAGCCTGGCCGCGCTGAGCCCGTCGACCGAGCGCGTGGTCGTGCTCGAGCACGGTGTGCCGCTCTCCTTCGAGCATGCACATCGGGTGACGGTGCGATTGGCCGGCTGCGACCGCGAGCAGTGCCGAGCGATATGCGCGGCCGCCGCGCTGTTGCGGCCGGACCGGGTGGTGCTGGCCGGGCTGGAACCAGCGTCAGCGCGCTGGCTGCTCGAGACCGCACCCGGCGTGGCCGGTGCGCTGGGGCTGGCGCCAGCGGCGGACGCCGGCGCCGCGGTGCAGCGGCTCGAGGCAGCTGCGATCAGCGACGGCTTGACGCGCGACGCAGTGGCGCCGCTGCTTGCCGCGACCTTTTCGCTGGTGCTGACGCTGGGGCGTCTGCCCGACGGGCGCATCACGCTCTGGCGGATCGCCGAGCTGGTCGCTGGTGCCGGCGGTGTGCGGTTGCGCGACCTGTATCTGACCACCCAGGCGGACGACGATCGGTCGGCGGTGCCGGTGCTGGTACCGACCGGACTGGTGCCGACCTTCTTGCCGTCGCTGGCGCCCTTTGGTGTCGCCATCGAGGCCAGTTATTTCGCGCGCGAGACGCATGGCCTGCCCGCGCCGGGCGCCGCCTTCGACGGGGCGGGCGAGTTGTTGACGTCGACCGCGCCCCAGCGCCAGCGCCAGCGCGTGCCCGATCCCGCAGCGCCTGCCGCTTCGGCCGCGCCGGCCGCGCCACCGCCGTTGCAACCAACGCGCCCGACGTCACTCGCCGACGACCCCGGCTGGGAGCTCGGCCTGCTCCCCGATCCCCAATTGCCCGAGGTCGATCCCAGCGTGCTGGCGGCCGGCCTCGCTGCCGCGCGCCCGCTGCGCCCGGCCCGCCCAGCAGCCGAGGCAGCGGGTGAAAATACCTTTGGCCAGTTTCTCAAGACCCGCCGGGTGGCGCCTGTCGATCGCATCAATGGCGGCCAGCGCTACGTGCCGCAGCCGCCGCCCATGCACCCGCAGGCGCACCACCTGCACCTCGAGCCGCCGCCGCCCACCAGGCCGCTGGCCGAGGAGACAGCCGAGCCCGAAGGCGCGCCCCCGTCGACCGACACTGAAAAGAAGTAGCGCGCAGGACGCTCGCTCAATTCGGCAGACAAGCTCCGCCATCCGTGCCCGTGACGTGCAGGCAGTGCGGCTCTGAGACCGGGCACCCGCCATCGGTCCCCGGCGTGCAGCGCACGCGACACAGATAGGTCTGTGGGCCGGATGACGGCGTCACGCAGACATAGATCTCGGCGCAGTTGGAGGTCGCGCACTCGGCGCCCAGGCTACCGGCCGGCAGGCAACCGCCCTGCGGCGCCAGACCCCCATCGGCGTAGCCCCACGGCGTGCAGTGCTCGAACTGCGGGTTGCAGTCGCTGCCGCCCAGCGTGCAGTTCATGCGGCAGTAGTAGTCGCTGATCTCGCCCAGACAGGTGGTGCCCGGGATGCACGGCATGTTGTTGCACTGCTGGCCAAGATTGGCCATGCCGATGGTGTCGATGCCGCTCACGTCGGGATTGAAGTTGGCGTCGTACGGCGGATGCCAGGCATCGGGCCGCGCCGCGTCGGTTGGCGGCTGGTAGGAATCGGTCCCCGCAGCATCGGTTGGCGGATGGTAGGTGTCGACGCCGGTAGTGTCCTGGCCGGTCGCAGTGTCGGTACCTGCGCTGTCGGTGGCGCGGGCGTCGCCCTTGCCAGCGTCGGGCGAGCCAAACTCGCAGGTACAGTTGGCCAGGGGCATCAGCAGCAGGCAGATCACAGTTGCTCTCATGGGCAAATGGGTGCTCACGGAATCCTCCTCATGTGGTGACAGCACGACGTATTATGGCACAGCTTTTAAAAGTCCGCGCGTTCTGCGCCGGGCGGGAACGATTTGCAGACGCCACCTGTTGTCAGCATGACCCACACCACCCCTGGAGGCCGACCATGAAGAGGACGGGACGATCGCTTGCGCTGCTGTCCGTGCTGTTGCTGCTGACGGCCGCGCTGCCTGCGGCTGCGCATGACAACGCCGATCATGCTGCCCAGGACGAGAGGCATGACGTCCGACGTCCGGTCGTCCGCTGGCGCGTCGAGCAGCGCAACCGCGGTTTTCTCGGTGTGCACCTGGTGCGGCTGACCGATCCGCTGCGCGCGCACTTCGGCGCGCCCAAAGGCGTCGGAGTGATGGTGGGTGAGGTCGAGCCGGACAGCCCGGCGGCCAAGGCCGGCATCGCGGTTGGCGACATCATCGTGGCGGTTGCCGGCACCGACCTCGGTACGCCGCAGGCGGCAGCGCGCCAGGTCGCGCGCAAGCACGGCGAGCAGGTCGAGATCAAGGTAATCCGGCAGGGCAAGCCGCTGACGCTGCAGGCCACGCCGAGCGAGCGAGTGCAGCGCGCAATCACCCGCCAGCGCTGGGCGATCGGCGGGGATGCGGACGGCGACGAGGCGGGCGAGCTGGCGATCGAGGGCGGCGACATGGGCGAGCTGATCGATTCGCTGGCCGACGAGGGCGGTGCCGGCGCGGAAATCGGCGTGCTCGCGCAGCGCCAAGCCGAGCTGGACCAGCGCCTCAAAGAGCTGGACGAAAAGCTTGACCGGCTGGACGCAGCGATCGAGCGGCTCGATCGGGCCAAGCAGGCGCGCTAGCGCACCGACTGTCGGCGCCGGCGGCCGGAGAGCTTGAGTCCCAGCAGCATCACGACGATCGAGCTGCCGCCGACCCAGATCGTGGGCAGCGCCGAGCAACCGCCGCAGTTCTTGTAGACGGTACGATATTCCTTGGCGCGGAAATCGGTGGTCTCGCTCGCCTGCTCGAACACGATGTCCTCGACCACCGCGCTCGGGGCAAAGGTCAGGTTGAGCGTGGTGATGCGATAGCCGCCGCTGGCCAGGGTGGCGACCTGCGGGTACTGCGCGAGATCATTGCCTGTGATTGGCGACGAGTAGCGCAGCTCCGACGTGATGAAGGACGGCTGCTGGTTTTCGGCCTGGGCCGCCGCGAGCACGTGCACCTGCCACAGGTAGGGGGCGCTGTTGGTGTGGTCGGTGGCGACGATGCGCGCCGGGATCAACGGTCGCGCGGTGCTGAAACGCAGCGACAGCGGGCCGAGCTTGCCGCACAGGCGCTGGCCGGCGGGCGGCGCCTGGGTGTCGGCGCTGACCTTGAACGCGACGAAGTACCACTGCTGCTGGACGTAGTAGTCGAAGTGGGCGCTGTCGTCGCTGCGGTAGGGAAACGCATTGCTGTCGAGCCAGTCGGTAAACGCGGCTGCGCTGTCGGCCCGGATCAGCACCCAGGTGAAGATGCCGACCTGTCCCTTGTCGATGACGTCGACGCCGTAGCGCGACCCCGAGTCCTGCGGTCCCTCGCCAACGCCGGTGTCCATGCCTCCGCAGCCGATGCCTACCGGCGTGCACTCCTCGGTGACGACCACCTCGGGTGCGGTCAGGGCAGCCAGCTCATCGAACAGCTTTGGGTCGGCCAGGGCCGGCTCGCTCGCCAGCTGCGACGGCACCGGTAAGATCAGACCGAACTGCGCGGCCTCGCCGCAGAAGCTCGGGCTGAAGATGTAGGTCTCGACCGGGTTGTCGTAGACGATGATGATCTTCTGGTCGGGCTCGACGCTGAACCCGTCGCCGAACGGGGCGCCGCAGGGCAGTGCCGGTCGGGCGCACAGGGCGGTCGCAGCGATCGCGATGCCACAGCTGATTCGTCGCATGGCTACCTCCCCGCCGGATAGGCGCAGCGAAAGCCGACGTCGTCGGCCCAGGCAGCGGGCAGCTCGGCCTTGCGGCACGAGACGCGCAGGTTGCTGGCACCGCTATCCCAGCAGCCGCCCCGCATCACCTTGAGCTCGCCGCGGCGCGGGCCGGCCGGTGCACGGCCCGGACTGGTCGCGTAGTAGCTGGCGTCGTACCAGTCGGCGACCCACTCCCAGACATTGCCAGCCAGGTCGAGCGCGCCGTAGGGGCTCTGGCCAGCCAGGCGCCGGCCCACGCGATCGGTATCGCCCACGCAGCTCTCGGCGCCTCCCATGTTGGCGACCGAGCAGTCGGGCGCCTTGTCTCCCCACGGGAATGTGCGCAGCGACGGCGCCGGTCCGCGCGCTGCCTTCTCCCACTCGGCTTCGGTCGGCAGCCGGCCGCCGGTCCAGCGACAGAACGCATCGGCTTGTGGCCAGCTGACGTAAATGACCGGGTAGTCGTCGAAGGTCGGGTCGTCGTAGTAGTGCGGTCGCTGGCGTGACGTCGGCAGTATCGGCTTGGCGCAGACGCCGGCGGCCACGCACTGACGATAGCGGAGGTTGGTCACCTCGTGGCGATCCAGCCGAAAGCGCGCCAGGTCGACCTTGTGGATCGGCCGCTCATCAGGCGCGCCGTCGTCGCTTCCCATCAGGAAGACGCCGGCCGCTACGATGACCGGACGCGGATCGAGCGGTGGCGCGGAACAGGTTCCGTCGTCGACCAGTGCATCGCAGTCGTCGTCGCGGAAGTTGCACTCCTCGCGCTGGCCCGGGTGGGTCAACGGGTCGCGGTCATTGCAGTCGTCGCCGAGCAAGCAGCCCGGACCGTAGCTGTCGCCGTCGTCGTCCTGGCACGCTCGCTCCGGCGGCAGCGTCGGACGCGGCAACGCGACGCTGGCTGGTCTGGCCCCGAGTGCGAGCGCGGCCAGCGTCAGCGCGCACACCATGGCGATCTGTTTGTGCATGCGGTCCCTCCCTGCGCGGTGATATTCTGCGAGCAGACCACAGCGTCGCCTGAGCTGCAATCAGACCGGGCTCTTTGCTATGCTTGCTTCATCGCGCGCCGCGACCGGGCGCAACCTGACAAATGGAGGTCGCCATGAATGATCGTGAAATGCGTGATCGCGTCGACCAGGTGCTGACCGAGCTGGAAACCAGACTGCAGAAAAAGCGACGGACCCGGATGGCGCTGGCCGGTCCGGTCGCCGGGCTGGCGCTGGCGCTCGACGCCTGCGTCAAGGTCAAGTACGGCGTACCGGTCTACGGGATCGAGGTCGATGCCGCCGATGCGGGAGCGGCCGATCTGGTGGCGCTGTATGGAGCGCTGGATGCGGGAACCAGAGATGCTATTGCCAGCGACCTGAGCACGCTCTACGGCATACAAGATGCGGGCGAGCTCGATCAGACCGGGTTCGAGGCAGGTGTGCGCTACGGCATCCAGTGCGATGCCGGCAGCGACGACGTCTAGCCCGTTATTCGGACCGCGCTCGTTGCGGTCTCACATCCCGCTGAACTGGATGTCGTCGAAGCGCAGCGACGGCGTGCGTGACGCCGAATAGACGTAGGGATCAGCGCCGACGGCGGCGAGCTTTTTCCAAAACGTCAGCAGGTTGTCGGTGATGTTCATCTCCGAGACCGGATGGCTGCGCGCGCCCTTCTCGATCAGGAAACCGCGCACGCCGGTCGAGAAGTCGCCGGTGGCCGGATTGCAGTTGCCACCGAGAAAACTGGTCACCAGCACACCGCGCTCGACGCCACGCAGCAGATCGTCGAGGCTGCCCTGGCCACCGTCGAAGATCAGGTTGGATTGCGAACCGGTGGTCGCCTTGAGGCCCAGCTTGCGGCCGTAGTAGACGTCGATGTAAAAATTCTTGAGCACGCCCTTTTCGATGATTGGCAGTTGCCGGGCGGTGATACCTTCGCCGTCGTAAAGCCGCGAGCCAAAGCCACCCACGAGAAATGGGTCGTCGACCAGCGTCAGTTTGTCGCTGGCGATGGTCTTGCCCATCTGGTCGGCCAGGCACGATCGCTTTTGCTGGATCGCCGATGCCGCCAGCGGCCCGAGCAGGTGTCCGATCAGGCGGCCGGCGGCGCGGTTCTCGATCACCAGCGGCAGCCGGGCGCTGTCGATCTTGCTGGCGCCGATCTGTTGCAGGGCGCGTGCCGTGGCGTCGCGGCCGACCGGCGCCGGATCGCCCAGCTTGGCCAGCGTGCGGGTGCCGGCGACCGACCAGTCCTCGGGCTTCTTGTCGCCGTCGCCGCGCACCGACGACTCGACCTGGGCCCAGAACGAGGTGTCCCGGCGGTTGCCCCGAAAACCGTTGGAGTGCAGTCGCACTGACTCGGTGACGTCGTCATAGAAGGTGGCCGTGGCCGAGATGACGCGCTCGCTGGCGCCGCGCGCCGCGTCCTCGACCGCCCGCGCCAGCTGTTTGCGCCGATCGACGCTGAGACTCTCGTGCTGGTCGTCGTACAGACCGAGGTCGCGCTCGCTGCGCCCCTGGTAGTACTCGGGCTCGGGCAGTCGCCGGTGCAGGTCGGGCGCCAGCTTGCGTGTCATCGCCACCAGCTGGTCACAGAAGGCCGCCACCGCGTCGGGCCGCAGGTCGCAGGTCGAGTTGGAGGAGTAGCGACCGTCGAGGTAGAGCGTCAACGTCAGCGAGCTGCTGGTCGAGGCCTCGCTCTTGTCGAGCTTGCGGTCGCGAAAGCTCAGGCTGGTAAAACGGGTGCGGCCAACGCGCACGGCGACCTCGGCCGCGCCCTTGTCCCGCGCGGTGTCGAGTGCATGCTGTGCGATCTCTTCGAGTGAACGTGCCATCGCGTGATCTCCCGAAAAAGGTTCAAGCGTCGACACCGCCGACGGTGATTGCCGAGACCAGGGTGGTCGGCAGTCCCTGGCCGACCGGAACGCCCTGGCCATCCTTGCCGCAGGTCCAGGTGCTGTCGTCGATCTTGAGATCGTCGGCCACCATGGTCACCTTGTTGAGCACGTCCGGGCCGTTGCCGATGATGTTGAAATCCTTGACCGGCGCGGTCACCTTGCCGTCTTCGATCAGGTAGCCGTTCTTGACGTAGAAGGTGAAGTCGCCGGCGCCGATGTTGACCTCGCCGTTGAGGAACGTCTCGCAGATGACGCCGCGCTTGACGCTCTGGATGATCTCCTCGCGCTGGTGCGGTCCGTTGGCCATGTAGGTGTTGCGCATGCGCGGCAGCGGCGCGAAGCGAAAGCTCTGGCG
>Ga0315268_10004975_pt1 | contig 14333 bp, 12 predicted proteins | sample C1_top_MG_FD_204535 | JGI IMG/M metagenome (GOLD analysis project Ga0315268, IMG submission 204535) | Sediment microbial communities from Yellowstone Lake, YNP, Wyoming, USA - C1_top | ecosystem: Environmental > Aquatic > Freshwater > Lake > Sediment | place: USA: Wyoming | collected 2017-08-01
CCTTCAGCGCAGCCTCCTCCGCGGCCTTCTTGGCGTCGGCTTCCTTCTTCGCCGATTCCTCGGCCGCTCGCTTGGCCTCGGCCTCCCTCAGCGCCGCCTCTTGCGCGGCGCGCTCCGCCTCGCTCCGCCTTTTGGCCGCTTCCTCGGCGGCCCGCCTGGCCGCCGCGCGCCGGCGCGCTCTGGAGCGCACCGCCCGCGAAGGGAACTGCAGCTCCGCTTGCGCGGAGGGCGCGGGGAGCGCCGCCTCCTGCTGGGGCGGCGCGGCGGGCTTTGCTCCCTTCTTGAAGAGGTGGAAAATCCCCCCCGCGCAGAGCGCGCAGGCCAAGACCCAGAGTCCGATCTTCTTCATCGCCGATCCCTCCTCATCGCTTCGCTGCTGCTCCCGAGCGGTAGCCGGCCACGTACGCGAAGGCCGGGTCCGAGGGCGCCATGAGATAATAGACGAAGTGCTTGCCCCGCACGACCTGCAGGGAGCTCTCCCGCTCCAGCTCGGCCTCGCTCCTCTTGGAGGCGCCCAGGAGGAAGTGCTCCTCCTCGCTGGAGAGCTCGACGTAGCCGGTGTCCTTGAGCGCCTGCACCTTCTTGAGCGCCTCCTCGTCCTCCAGGACCGCAGGCTGCGCCGGGGCCGCGGGAGCCGATCTCGGCGCCGGAGGCAGAAGCTCGGGCGGCGGGCGCGCGCTGCCTCCCACCTTCCCTTCCGGATCCTTCCACCAGGTCGGCAGGCCGCGCTGGATCCTGCTGTACACCGCGTCGCCTTCCTGCGTCAGCATGCCGCGGACATCGAAGAGCGGCTTGCCGCGCAGGTCCTTGAGGCGGAAGGCTGTCTTCGCCTCCGCGCCGTGGGTCTCGAAATAGTAGCGGGCGGCCTGCGACTTGTAGAAGAGGTACCTGCGGTAGCCCTCCAACGTCAGCCACGCGTCCGGAAGGCCGTCGGCGTCCCGGGTCTCGATGGCGCAGCCCTTGAGGGTGCCGAGCTTCTCGCGGAGCAAAGAGAACGCCCCCAGGGCCTGCGCCTCGCGCAGGCGCAGAAGCTGGGTGTATTCCTCGGCCGAGTAGTCCTCCTGGTCCGGGGCCGCGACGCGGCGCCGCTTCATCTCGGCGAGGTTCGCCGCCCGCTCCGGGGCGCCTTGGGAAGCCCCGCCCCCGAAGGCCGCCGTGCTTCCGCTGCCGGAGGGGGTCGCCACGCTCACTGCCGCCGTGGAGCGGGAGGCGTCCGCGGAGAAGGAGACCGCGGCCTCGGAGCGCGCGCAAGCCAGCAGGAAGCTCAGGACCAGTGCGTCAAGGAGCGGTCTTTTCAGATAGGATCCTCGGCAGGACCACTCCGGTCTGGCTCTGGTACTTCCCCTTGCGGTCCTTGTAGCTGGTCGTGCAGACTTGGTCGCTCTCGAAGAAGAGCAGCTGGGCGATGCCCTCGTCGGCGTATATCTTCGCCGGCAAGGGCGTCGTGTTGCTGATCTCGATGGTAAGCGCCCCCTCCCACTCGGGCTCCAGCGGCGTGACGTTGACGATGATGCCGCAGCGCGCGTAGGTGGACTTCCCGAGGCAGATGGCCAGCACGCTGCGCGGGATGCGGAAGTACTCGACCGAGCGCGCCAAGGCGAAGGAGTTGGGCGGCACGATGCAGCAGCGGCCGCGGAAGTCCACGAAGGACTTCGGGTCGAAGTCCTTGGGGTCCACGACGCCGGAGAGGGCGTTGGTGAAAATCTTGAACTCGTCCGCCACCCGGATGTCGTAGCCGTAGGAGGAGAGGCCGAAGGACACCTTCCCCCCGCCTTCCTGCCGCTCGACGAAAGGGTCGATCATGCGGTCTTTGATGCAGCGCTCCCGGATCCAGGCGTCGGATTTGATCATGGCCCCTCTCAGTAGATCCCGTGCGCGCGGCACCACGCGCGCGCGGCCAGGCAAAGCTTGCGCCAGAAAGAGAGCCCCACCCGCTGGAAGAAGACGCGGAAGTTCTCGGCCTTGATCTTGTCGAGGATCTCCTCGTATATCTCGGCCATGACCGCGGCCGCGGTCATGGAGGCGCGGTCCTCCGGGTGCAGGAGGTTGCGCGCCTGCCGGTAGAACGCCTTGGCCCTCTCGTGCTCCCGGCTCATGAGCCTGACGAACTGCGCGGAGTGCTCCCGCCGGATGAAGGACTCCACGGAGTAGCCGCTCTCGCGGATGTCCGCAAGCGGCAGGTAGATGCGGCCCGCCTCCAGGTCCGCGCCCACGTCGCGCAGGATGTTGGTGAGCTGCACCGCGTTGCCCACGGCCACGGCGAAGCTGCGGATCTCCTCGCGCGGGGTCTTGCGGTAGCCGAAGATCTCCACGCACAGCAGGCCGACCGCCGCGGCCACGCCGTAGAGGTACTTCTCCAGTTCCTCGAAGGTCTCGTAGCGGGTCTTCTCCAGGTCCATGCGGACCCCGGCCACGATGTCCAGGAACGCCTGCTGGGGAAGATTGAACCGCAGGACGTGCGGCCGCAGGCGCAGGGCGATCGGGTGCTGGGCCTTCCCCGAGTAGAGGCGGCCGATCTCCTCCTGCCAGAAGTCGAGCTGCTTGGCCGCCTCCTGCGGCGGGAACGCGCCCGAATCCACGATGTCGTCGACGTGGCGGCAGAAGGCGTAGACCGCGCGCAGGGCATCGCGCTGGGGCCCCGAGAGGAAGAAGAAGGCCAGCGCGAAATTCGACCCGGCCTCGGGAGTCTCGTTCATCTTCGCGCCACGGCCTTGAGGAACAGGCCGGCCCAGCCCCAGGCCGTGAGCGCGGGCCTGCGGTGGAGCGTGTCGTAGTCGAGCTTGCGGATCTTGCGAAGGACCTCGAGGCCGCCGAGCCGGCTCAGGCGCAGCTCCCAGTTGAGCGGCCAGCGCAGGCGCGCGGGAAGGGAGCGTCCCTCCTCGAAGAGCGTCCTGGCCCTCTTCCACTGCAGCTTGACGAGGTTCCGGAAGCGCTCGTTGACCAGGCCCATGCGGAGGTCGGCCTCAGAGTAGCCGCACTCGCGCAGGTCGCTCAAGGGCAGGTAGAGCCGGTCGTCCTTGAGGTCGGAGGAAAGGCTGCGCAAGAAGCACACCAGCTGGAGGGCCGTGCAGACGCGGTCGCAGAGCGCGAACGCCTCCTCGTCGCGGCAGCCGTAGATCATCAGCGCGACCCGGCCGACGGGATTGGCGCGCAGGGCGCAGTGGGCCAGGATGTCGTCGAAGCTCTCGTAGCGCTTCTTGCCGCGGTCCTCGCAGTAGGCGCCCAGGATGTCCTCGAAGGGCCGCTTTGGGATGTCCAGCTCGGAGAGGGTGGCCTCCAGGGCCAGGAAGACCGGGTGCGCGGCGGGCGCTTTCCCGACGGCCTCGAGCTGGCGGCGCCAGTCCTCGAGGCGCCCGTCCCGAGCGCCTTCCTCTGGGTCGCGGGACATGTCCCGGCATCGGAGGACGAAGGCGTGGAGGGCCGCGACGTGCCTGCTCCGGGGCCCGGCGCGGAAGCGGACCACCGCCGGCAGCTCGTCGCTCCTGCCGCGGACGAGCCGCTCGCACTCGTCGTAGGCCTGCATTACGTCCGCCATCGAGGGGCTCACGGCCGGTTCATGGCCTCCTCGTCGCTCCATTCGAACTCGGCCTTGCCGATGCGGACGGTGTCCCCCTCCCGCACCCCCGCGCGCTTGAGCGCCCTGTCCAGGCCGACCTTGCGCAGGATGTTCTGGAAGCGCCGCACAGACTCCGGGAGGCTGAAGTCCGTCATGGCGGCCAGCCTCTCGATCATGGGACCGCTGACGCCGTAGACGCCTTCCGCCGGGCGCCGGATCTCGAAGCCGCGCTCGAGCCTGAAAGGCTCGCGGCGCGCGCCGTCGGCCGCAGAGGGCTTGGCGGCCTCGCGGGGCGCCTGGGACAAGGCCCGCAGGGCCGCGTCGAGTACGGCGCCGACGCCCGCGCCCGTGACCGCGCTCAGGCCGAAGACCTTGCGCTTGGGATAGCGCTTGCGCACGCGCCGCAGGACATCCGCGGCGCCCGGCAGGTCCATCTTGTTGACGGCCAAGAGCCGCGGCTTGGCCGCGAGCCTGCGCCTGTAGCCCTTGAGCTCCGCCTCGATGACGCGGATGCCGGCCAAAGGATCGGCCCCGCCGAAGCCGCCCGGGTCGATGAGATGGACGATCACGCGCGTGCGCTCGATGTGCCGCAGGAACTCGACGCCCAGGCCCCGGCCCTCGTGCGCGCCCTCGATGAGGCCCGGGATGTCGGCGAGGACGAAGTTCTCCTCCTTGTGCCGGACCAGCCCCAGATTGGGCGAGAGGGTGGTGAAGGGGTAGTCCGCGATCTTGGGCCGCGCGTTGGAGACGCGGGAGAGCAAAGTGGACTTGCCGGAATTCGGGAACCCGACGAGGCCCACGTCCGCGATCAGCTTGAGCTCCAGGTCCAGCTCCGCCTCCTCCCCGGGCTCGCCCTTCTCGCAGATGCGCGGGGCAGTGTTGTGGCGGGTCTTGAAGGCGGCGTTGCCGCGGCCCCCGCGGCCGCCGCGCGCCACGCAGACGCTCTGGCCGCCGGAGGAGAGGTCCGCCAGCAGCCGCCCCTCGCGCCACACCATCGTGCCGACCGGCACGCGCAGGACGAGGTCCCGGCCGTCCTTGCCGGCCTTGAGGGTCCCCTTCCCGCCCGCGCCGTCCTCCGCGCGCAGGCGCGGGCGCAGGCTGAAGTCCAGGAGCGTGCGGTAGTTGGGGTCCGCGACCAGGATGATGCCGCCGCCGTCGCCCCCGTCGCCCCCGTCGGGGCCGCCGAAGGGCCGGAACTTCTCGCGCAGGAAGGAGAGACATCCGTTCCCGCCGCTTCCGGCATGGGCGCGGATCCGGACATTGTCGACGAAACTCATGGCAGGAAGAAAAACAGGATGCGCGGGCCGCATCCTGTCCTCATGAAGGCCTTAGGCCGGGTAGACGCTGGCTTGCTTCTTGTCCTTTTTGACCCACTCGAAGGTCACGACGCCGTCGATCTTGGAGAACAGCGTGTCGTCCCGGCCGATGCCGACGTTGAGCCCCGGCAATATCCTCGTGCCGCGCTGCCGGGCGATGATGGAGCCGGCGCGGATGCGCTCGCCGCCGTATCTCTTGATGCCGAGCCGCTGGCCGTGGCTGTCGCGGCCGTTCGAGCTGGAGCCTTGCGCTTTGGTATGGGCCATTGGACCGCTCCGTTAGTTGAAGGCTATGTTCTTGACCCGGATCTCCGTCAGGTGCTGACGGTGTCCCATCCTGCGGACCCAGTTCTTCTTGGGACGCTTCTTGAAAACGATGATCTTCGGCCCGCCGACCTGCCGGAGGACCTCGACCGTCACCTTCGCCGCCTGGCCCACCGGAGCCGCCTTGCCCTCTTCCTGGCCCGCGGATGCGGCCCAGAGGGCGTCCAAAACCAGCTCGGAGCCTTCCTTGGCCTCGAGCTTCTCAACCCTCAAAGTGTCGCCTGGGACTACCCAGTACTGCTTGCCGCCTGTTTCGATGATCGCGTACATAGGAAGCCTAGTATATTAAATAGACTGCGGACTCGCAAGCGTTGTTTTTCATACCGTTCCCGCCATCGATTCCGGCGATTTTCCAAGCCTTGAGATGTCCATGCCCGGCATAAACTCAGTCCATTAATTAACTTTTTATGCCATATTATGCCTGATTATTTTATCGGATTTCTTGGGGTATGCGGCGGATGCGGCTGTTCGCAAGGCCAAAATAGATTATTTACTATTATATTATAATGCTTATTTAAAGATACGGTATTTGCCCGGACACTTGAATCAATGAATTTAGAAGCTTTTTTACGACGGAAAATCGACGGAATAGTTTCCATATTTTATCATATAGTGCCATCAATTTGACGCCAAAACTCTTGGAGCGCGGCGCCCCTCCCGGCGCGATCGCGCGAGCCGCGCGCGGCTTCCGTCGGGAAATTTGACTAGTGATCGGCCATGGTGTTAGACTAGTCCGCCTTTTTCCTATAATTCAATTGCGACGTCGAGGCGCGTCGGGGAGATCGCTCGTGAAACAGAAGACGGTTGCCGAAAAGGAAGTCAAGCTGTCGAAAGTCCATGCCACCGAGAACCAGCTCAAGGTCATAAAGGACAAATACCTCAGGGACACGCCCACCGTGGAGACGTGGCTCGAGGACGTGGCCCGCAACATCGCTTTGGCCGAAGTCTCCATGCACCCGGACGCGGAGAAGTGGGGCGCTTTCGACAACATCCGTTATACGGTCCAGGCGTCGCCCTCGCCGGCGCCGGAGGCGTCGCCCTCCGCCATGTTCCTCTTCCACGAGGGCCTGGCCGAAGCCCCGGAGAGGGACGCGAACTTCGCCCGCTTCATCGGCAACCTCGGCGCCGTGGCGCGCAAGGTGCCGGAGGCCGGCCGCCTGCACGAGACCTGGACCACCCGCTTCTACAACATGATGGCGTCCTGGGACTTCCTGCCGAACTCCCCGACGCTCATGAACGCGGGCCGCGACCTCCAGCAGCTCTCGGCCTGCTACGTGCTGCCGGTGGCGGACTCGATGGAGGGCATCACCAAGGCCGTGACCGCCCAGTCCCTGATCCAGAAGTCCGGCGGCGGCACCGGCTTCTCCTTCAGCCGGCTGCGCCCGAAGGGGGACCTCGTCAAGAAGACCCACGGGGTGGCCTCCGGCGCCCTTTCCTTCATGCAGATCTTCGACAAGATGACCGACGTGGTCAAGCAGGGCGGCACGCGCCGCGGCGCCAACATGGGGATCCTGCACTACACCCACCCGGAGATCCGCGAGTTCATCTCCATGAAGTCCGGCGGCGCGGGCGCCTCGGTCATGGAGAACTTCAACATCTCCGTGGCCGTCGACGCCAAGTTCATGCAGGCCGTCGCTGAGGACGCGGAGTACGAGCTCATCAATCCCCGGACCCAGGTCGCGGCGGGCAAGGTCCGCGCCCGCGAGGTCTGGGATCTGATGATAGAGAACGCCTGGAAATCCGGGGACCCCGGCTACGTCGTCATCGACCGCATCAACGCCTCCGCCTCCAACCCGACCCCGGCGCTCGGGCAGATCGAGAGCACCAACCCCTGCGGAGAGCAGCCCCTGCTCGCCTGGGAGCCCTGCAACCTCGGCTCCATCAACCTCGCCAACTTCGCCCAGGGGCCGCTGACCGAGGCGGCGTTCAACTTCAAGCGCCTTGAGTCCGTGGTCCACACGGCCGTCCGCTTCCTCGACGACGTCATCGACGTCAACAACTACCCCCTGGCGGAGATCGAGCGCATCGCCAAGGCCAACCGCCGCATCGGCCTCGGCGTGATGGGCTGGGCCGAGTGCCTGGCCAAGCTCGGCGTCGCCTACGACACCCAGGAGGCCCTGGACTTCGCCGAGAAGGTCATGCGCTTCATCAACACCGCCGCGCGCGAGGCCTCGGAGAAGCTGGCGCGCGAGCGCGGCGTGTTCCCCAACTGGAAGGATTCGATCTACGACCCCGCCGGCCCGCACTACCGCGGGGCCACCTGCCTGGTCCGCAACTGCGCCCGCACCACGATCGCGCCCACCGGCACCATCGCCATCGCCTCGGGCCTGCAGGGGGCCGGCATCGAGCCCTTCTTCGCCGTCGCCTACACGCGCTACAACGCGAGGGCCCTCGACGCCCTCAAGCAGGGCAAGACCCCGGAGGCCAAGGACGTCTTCTTCGAGGTGAACCCGCTGTTCAAGGCCGTCGCCGAGGAGAACCGCTTCTTCGGGGTCTCGAAGTCCGACCTCTGGAAGAAGATCAACGACAACCACCACTCCGTGCGCGGCGTCCCCGAGGTCCCGCCGTGGGTCCAGAAGCTCTTCCCCACGGCCCACGACGTCTCGGTCGAGCACCACGTCCACATGCAGGCGGCCTTCCAGAAGCACACGGACAACGGCGTCTCCAAGACCATCAACCTGCCCGGCTCGGCCACGCAGGAGGACGTCCGGCGCGCCTACCAGCTGGCCTACGACCTAGGCTGCAAGGGCATCACCATCTACCGCGACGGCTCGAAGGCCCAGCAGGTCCTCAACCTCGGCGCCGCGGCCGCCCCGGCGCTCAAGAAGCGCCGCCGCGACCCCTCCGACGCCTTCGGCGTGAAGTCCGAGTACTACCTGATCAAGACCGGCTACGGGCCCCTGCACATCCACATCAACTACGACGAGCGCGGGCCCTACCAGGTGTTCACTAACATCCCGCCTCTGGGCACCGAGATATCCGGCCTGACCTCGGTGCTGGGCATCCTGCTCTCCAAGTACCTCGCCGAGGGCGGGGACCCCATCCGCATCCTCAAGCACCTCAACGCGGTCAAGGGGGACCGGCCCATGGGCTTCGGCGAGAGCCGCATCGACTCCATACCGCACGGCGTCAGCGTGGCCCTGCGCCAGCATCTCAAGCACACGGGCTGGATCTCGGAGAACGAGGCGGAGGAGAAGAAGGCGGTCGACGCCCTGCTGGACATCACCAGGCAGCAGCACTGCCCGAAGTGCTACTCGGCGAACGTGGCCTACGAGTCGGGCTGCAGCAAGCCCGCGTGCAAGGACTGCGGCTACTCCGAGTGCAGCTGACATAGGACAGGTTTCCCTCCATGGCATGGACGCAACCCTCCGTGTTCCATGCTTACCTGTTACGTATGTGCCCGGTCCAGTCTCTTACCCTTGTGCCCGGTCTGCACCCGGTCCCCTAACTATCCGCGTGGATAGTTAGGGCCCAGACGCCCGCAGGTCCCGGGCCTGGGATTCATTGTTGAGCGGCGGCGGAACTATCCGCGTGGAAAGTCGGGTGCAGGACCGGCTTGCGCGCTGCTTCGCCGGCGGCGCTTGCGACAAGCCGCCTCCCCGAAGATCCGGCGGGCCGACAGCAGGTTGTGCGTCCTGCAAAGCAGGCGCAGGTTGCCGATGTCATCGGAGCGGCCGCCTAGGGCATAAGGGATGATGTGGTCTATCTCCAGCCAGCGGGTGGCGGGGCATCGTGTCCCCTCCGGGTTCAGGAAGGTGCAGCGGCCCGCATCGCGCGCCCAGACGGCGTCGCGCACGGCGGCGGGGATGGCGCGCGTGGCGGATCCCTTCCCCGGCCGTGCCTTCCCCGGCGGCGTCTTCCCCCGGCGCCGTTGGTGACGAAGCAGGGGATCCAGGCGCTCGAGCAGTGCCTCCAGAGACCGCTCGAACACGGCCTCCATCGTGCCGGTGGCCGTCCTTAGGCGAAGCAGGTCGCGGACTCTGTGATACTTGTCGCGCAGGCTCTGCCCACCCGTGAAGCGAAACAGGAAACGGCTGGCCGAAAGCGCATCGAGCATGTCCCTCTGGGAGAAAGGCGCGGCAGCGGGAGGCGGCTGGGCGGCAACGATGGGCCCCGCTGACGCGGAGGGGGCGGCCGCCGGCGGGAGCGCCAGCATGGCCGGCTGGGGCAGGGCCCGCAGGCTATCCGCCGCATCCGCCCGCGGCGACTGGCCGGCCGCGATTCTTTCCAGCTCCCGGATCGACTTGCCGCGGGCCGAATCCAGAAGACAGGCGGCATTATCCGGCTTCAGGTGCGGGGCCAAGACGACTATGCCGGCGAGATGGATGTCCCCGGATGCGAGATGCTCCAGCAGCGCGGGATGCTCTCGCGCCGCCCGCGCAGCCTGGATGCGCTTGTAGGCGCCCTGCTCCGAATAGCCCAGGATGCTGCGGCAGTATGCGAACAGGGATGGCTGGCCGCGGTCGGCGTACAGACGGCGGGAGTCGAACTCGCCCAGGTGAACGAGCAGGGCGACGAGCGCCCGTCGCTCCACCCAGGCGAAGCGTTGAAGGCGCTCCTCGAGGCACGCGTCCGTCATCGCGCCCACGGCGCGGAACATGTCCGCCGGGGAGGGCGCGGGGCGGAGGCTCTGGGAGTCCATACATACCAGTACGCCTGCGGGACGAAAAAGTTCCCCCGACTATCCACGTGGATAGTCGGGCGCAGGACCGGCTTGCGCGCTGCTTCGCCGACGGCGCTTGCGACAAGCCGCCTCCCCGAATTCATTGTTGAGCGGCGGCGGAACTATCCGCGTCGCAAAGAGCGGCGATATTGCAGGCCCTGCGCGAATCAGGAAGCCGGGATCCGCGCACCCGACGGACAGGGTTTCGGACCGGCCCTCGCCCGTTCTAGACGATTTGCTATCATCGTCAGGCCATGCGAAGAGGAAGGTTCATCGTCCTCGAAGGGCCGGACAAGTCCGGCAAGTCCACGCACGCGGCCTTGCTCGTCAAGGAGCTGAGGACGCGGGGCCTGCGGGTGGTGCACACCCGCGAGCCGGGCGGCACCAAGTTCGCCGAGGCCGTGCGCAAGATCCTCCTGTCCAACGACTACGTGGTGCAGCCCCTGGCCGAGCTTTTGCTCTACGAGGCGGCCCGCGCCCAGCATACGCAGGACGTCCTCCTGCCGGCGCTGCGCCGCGGGGCCACGGTGGTCTCGGAGCGCTACACCATGGCAAGCCTGGCGTACCAGGGTTTGGGCCGGCGCCTGGGCTTGCCGCTGGTCAGGCGCCTCAACGACATCGCCTCCTCCAGGCTTCGGCCCGACCTCACCCTCATCTTGGACATCCCGGAGTCCTGTCTCAAGACCCGCGACCCCTCGCGCCAGCTCGACCGGCTGGAGAAGGAATCTTTCACCTTCCACCGCCGTGTCCGGCGCGCCTACCTGCTCCTGTCCAAGAGCGAGCCGAGGACCAAGCTCGTCGACGCGGACCGGCCCAGCGCCAACGTCCGCCGCGACATCCTTGAGCTGGTAAAGCGCCTCTTTTAGGATGTCCTTCTCCTCCATTCTCGGCCAGGAGCGCGCCCTGCGCATGATCCGCGTCCTGCTGCGCTCGCGCCGCCTGCCCCCGGCTTTGCTCTTCTGCGGCCCGGAGGGAACGGGCAAGAAGATGGCGGCCCTGGAGCTGGCCAAGGCGCTCGGCTGCGAGGCGCAGGGCTCGGACGCCTGCGACGCCTGCACCTCCTGCGCGCAGGCGCAGAAGGGCATCGCGCCCGACATCCAGCTCATAGACGCGGAGTACCAGGCCCGCCTGGAGCTCAAAGACGAGGACGCCACGGAAAAAGAGGTGGACGACCTCATCGGCAAGCAGAGGCTCATCCACATCGACACCATCCGCCACGCCGTGGGCACCCTCGCCCGCAGCTCGCTTTTGGGCGGCTGGAAGACCGCCATCCTGGAGAACGCGCACCTGCTCAAGACCGAGGCGGCCAACGCCATGCTCAAGTCGCTCGAGGAGCCGCCGCCCAGGACCCTCTGGATACTCGTCACGCACCAGGACGAGCGCCTGCTCTCCACCATACGCTCGCGCTGCCACCGCGTCCGCTTCGGCCCGCTGGCCCCGGCCGTGGTGCTCGAGGTCCTGGCCTCCAAGGGCCACGACGGGCCCGACGCCGCGAAGGCGGCCAAAGACAGCGGGGGCTCGCTTTCGCGCGCGCTCTCTTTGCTGGAGAACCGCTGCCCGGAGCCCCCGGCGTGGCTCGCGGACCCGTTGGCGCCCTTCGCCTTGGCCGACTCCCTGCCGCGCGAGCTGCACCTGGCCCGGCCCCTGGTGGAGGAGCACCTGGTCCGCATGGCCTGCCATCTGCGCGGGCGCTACGCCTGCGCCGCGGCCCGCGGGGCCCTGCGCGAGCTCTCGGGCCTTCGCCGCGCTTTGGCCTCCAACGTGGACCCCCGCCTCGCTCTGGAGGCCGCGGCCCTCATCCTGCAATCGGTGCCCGCGCCCAAGGATAAATGAAGAAATACTACATCACCACCCCGCTCTACTACGTCAACGCGGCCCCGCACATCGGCCACGCCTACACGACCGTCGCGGCCGACATCCTGGCGCGCTACAAGCGCCTGCGCTCGGAGGGCGTGCACTTCCTGACCGGGACCGACGAGCACGGCGAGAAGATCGAGGACGCGGCCAAGGCAGCGGGCAAGACCCCGAAGGAGTACGCGGACCATTTCGCCGCGAAGTTCGCGCAGCTCTGGCGGCAGCTCGCCGTCACCAACGACGACTTCATCCGCACGACCGAGCCGCGCCACGAGCGCCGGGTGCAGGCGGCCATCGAGCATCTATTGAAGACGGGCGACGTCTATAAAGGAATCTACAAGGGCTTCTTCTGCGTGTCGGACGAGACCTACTGGACCGAGACCGACGCTCCGCCCGACGAGAAGGGCCGCAGGCTCTGCCCGAACCCGGAGTGCCGCCGACCCCTGCAGGCCATGGAGGAGGAGACCTTCTTCTTCAAGCTCTCCAAGTTCGAGGGTCCGCTGCTGGAGCACTACCGCTCCCATCCCGAGTTCCTGCGCCCGGCGCACCGCGCAAACGAGGTCATCCGATTCGTGGAGGAGGGCCTGCACGACCAGTCGGTCACGCGCAGCAAGTTCTCCTGGGGCATCCCGGTGCCCTTCGCGCCGGGGCACGTGGTCTACGTGTGGTTCGACGCCCTGCTCAACTACGCGACCGCCGCGGGCTACAACCCGCCGGGGCTTTCCGCGCAGGATGCATCCAAGCCGGGCGCCTTCGAGAGCCTCTGGCCCGCGGACGTGCACTTCGTGGGCAAGGAGATCTACCGCTTCCACGCCGTCACCTGGCCCGCCATGCTCATGGCCCTGGGCGTGCCCCTGCCCAAGACGGTCTTCGCCCACGGCTGGTGGACCGTGGAAGGCCAGAAGATGTCCAAGTCCAAGGGCAATTTCCTCGATCCCATGGAGTTCGTCTCCGAATACGGCGTGGACGCCTTCCGCTACTTCCTCTTCCGCGAGATGCCCTTCGGCAACGACGGCGACTTCTCCAGGGAGGCGTTCAAGAAGCGCTATAACTCCGAGCTGGCCAACGACCTGGGCAACCTGGTCAGCCGCGTCTCGCAGATGGTGGAGAAGTACCTCTCCGGCGAGCTGCCGCGCTCCCCTTCCCTCGAGCGCGCGGTCTCGCCCGAGGTCCTCGGCCAGGCCAAGGCCATCGCCGGCGCGATGGACGCCATCGCCTTCCAGGACGCGCTGAACCTCGTCTGGGCGCAGGTCCGCCGGCTCAACGAGCAGGTGGACAAGGAGAAGCCCTGGGAGAAGGCGAAGACCAGCCCCGCGTCCTTGCCCGGCCTCCTCTACGACCTGGTGTGGTCCCTTCGCGCGATCTCGGTCTGGATAGAGCCGTTCATGCCGGAGACGGCCAGGAAGATGCAGGCCCAGCTGGGGTTCCAGTCCCCGGCCTCTTGGGGCTGCGCCGAGGTCGTCAACGGCCCCGACGGGGCGCGGGTCCGCAAGGAAGCGGGCCTCTTCCCGAGGAAGTAACCAACGATGAATCCCGAGCCCGGGATTCATTGCCGCGCCATGCGGCGCAGCTATCCACGTGGATAGCTGGAGACCGCTGCGCGCACCGCGCGGGTGAGAAATTATCCGTGCAGAGCCGGGCGTTAGTGGGGGATCAGGGGGGCGAAAGTCCCTTGACAATTTCAGCCGCCGGGTCTTACACTCTTAAGACTGAGAGGTGCGCTATGACCGCTATTATCTTGAGCATCCTTTTCTCCGCCGCGCCGCAGGCCTCGGCGCAGACCTTCGAGGCCGCGCCCGCGCCGCAGGGCGAGACCGGGCAGCAGGAGCAGCCCCAGGACCAGAACCTTCCCTTCGTCATAGCGCCGGTCAAGCCCCTGGAGATGCCCCGGGCGGCCCAGCCGCAGGCGGACCAGGCCCCGTCCTACGGCTCCAGCGCCCCGCGCGCGCCCTCTTCGAACGCGTCGTCCAACTCCACGCCGAAATGCCAGGTCGGCTACGAGCTGATAACGAACAGCTCGAACAGGACCGTCTGCTCGCGCAAGTGCCCCGAGAACTACACGCGCAACGAGAAGGGCCAGTGCCAGTCGTCCAACAACATGCAGTCAATGATGCCCGCCGCCGGGGCCGCCGGCGAGAGCTCCTCCAAGAACTCCGCGGATAGCCAGAACGGCGGAGCCGGGGGCGGAGGAGCGGGAGGCGGAGGAAGCCAGAAGAAATGCGCGAGCAAGAGCGGCATCTGCGGCGACACCGCGCGCGAGAAGGATACGGCCGGCAAGCTCACCCAATTCAAAGAGCCGGGCCTCCAGCCGGGCGACGGCGCCGTGACCTCCCCCATGTCCACCAACGACCCCTCCGGCCTTTCCCGGGAGCTGGGCCACATCCGCTCCTACTCGCCCCAGCAGCTCGACGGCCAGGTGCAGAGCGCGGCGCAGAAGATAGAGACCGCCAGGTCCGAGTTCTCCGCCGTGGACACGACCGCGAAGATGAATACCTTCTCCGCGGGCCTGGGCAAGGCGTACAAATCCATAGGGAAGTCCCGCATCACCGAGATCATCCAAACCGCCAAGGCCGACCACGCGAGGATCAGCCAGAAGATCAACGGGATCAACGCGAGCCTC
>Ga0315268_10004976_pt1 | contig 14332 bp, 14 predicted proteins | sample C1_top_MG_FD_204535 | JGI IMG/M metagenome (GOLD analysis project Ga0315268, IMG submission 204535) | Sediment microbial communities from Yellowstone Lake, YNP, Wyoming, USA - C1_top | ecosystem: Environmental > Aquatic > Freshwater > Lake > Sediment | place: USA: Wyoming | collected 2017-08-01
TTCAAGGGCAAATACAGGAAAGGATGTGATGTTCTTCTGCTTGAGGATGTTCATAATTTAAGCGGGAAAGAACGTACACAGATTGAGCTTGCCCTGACCCTTGACACGCTTCTGGATGCCGATAAGAAGGTAATATTTTCGAGCTGCTATCTTCCGGGTGATATCCCCAAACTTAATGATAAACTGAAATCGCGTTTTTCCTACGGCATTATTTCGAATATTGAACCGCCCAATTTCAGAACAAGAGTCAGGATACTTCAAAAGAAATTGCTTTTAAACGGATTTATGGTGCCTGAAGATGTTATCCATTACCTTGCAAGCGAGCTGACTGAAGATGTACGGCAGCTTGAAAGCGGACTTATCGGAGTAACGACAAAATCGTCTCTTATGGGTATTCCCATTGACCTCGGACTTGCTGAAAGTGTCGTAAAAAACATAGCGCAGCAGAGAAAAAACATTACGATAGATGTTATAAAAAAACTCATATGCAAACACTTCAATATTTCTTTAAGCGATATTGCTTCTGCTTCCCGAAAGCAGACATTTACACGTCCGAGACAGATTGCAATTTACCTGTCCCGCCGTTATACCGACTCGCCGTTGCAGACGATAGGAAAGAGCTTCAACAGGTATCATGCCACAGCCCTTCACTCTATAGGCATTGTTGAAAGAGGCATAAAAGAAAACGGCTCTTTGAGAAAACAGGTTGAATATTTCTCTCAGAAACTGGAGTCCGGCAAATTTTAGTAAGTTAGAAATTATTTTCTGTGTTTTTCTACCCCTCAAGGGGGTACTGAAAAAAGTCCCGTTTATCGGGGTTAGGGATTTTCTTTTTGGACGCAGATTGACACCAAGATCGCTCAAAAGGGCCATTTCCGGATGGAAACTAATTAATTTAACCTATTCAGTAAGATCCCCGCTGACATAAATGACCATAAACGATTCAGTCTTCAATAAAATATGTGATATAGTCGGTTCTGATAACTGCAGCAGGGCGAAAGAGGATCTTGCATGTTATGCTTATGATGCCACCTCAAGCCGTTATTTGCCGGATGCGGTTGTATTTCCGAAGGAAGCGGCCGAAGTATCGGAGATTTTGAAGATTGCCAATGAGGAAAATATTTTCATTATACCCCGCGGCTCCGGTTCGGGCATGACGGGCGGATCTGTTCCGGTTATGGGCGGGGTTGTTATTGCCATGACCCGCTTCAACCGCATTATTGAGATCGACACCGATAACCTTACTGCTTTTGTTGAGCCGGGAGTTATAACAGCACGGTTTCACAGAGAGGTCGAAAAGCTCGGGCTTTTTTATCCCCCGGATCCGTCCAGTTCGGAATTTTCAACTCTGGGTGGAAATCTTGCGGAGTGTGCGGGGGGACCCAGGGCTGTAAAATACGGCGTTACACGTGATTATGTGCTTGGGCTTGAAGCGGTTCTTCCCACCGGGGAAATAGTCAAGACGGGTGTAAAAACCGCCAAAGGCGTTGCCGGATACGATTTGACGCGTCTTTTAGTAGGGTCGGAAGGGACGCTCGGAGTAATCACGCAGATGACGCTCAAGCTTTTACCCCTTCCCGAATCCGTCCGGACAATGACAGCTTCTTTCAATGATCTCGGAAAGGCGGCTGAAGCCGTTTCTGAAATAATAAGACGCGGGATTGTTCCCAGAACTATCGAGTTCATGGATAAAGCATCAATAATTTGTGTTGAAAATTATCTCAAGACAAAAATTTCCTCTGATGCCGGGGCATTACTCCTGATAGAGGTAGACGGAAGAGCAAATGAGACTGAATCTGCAATCAGGCGGCTTGAAGATCTCTGCACATTTCTTGGGGCAGGGGAGATCCGGATAGCAGCGACAAGGGAGGAGGCGGCAATAATCTGGAAAGCCCGCAAGGCAATCTCTCCCGCATTATTTACGTACGCTCCTGACAAAATAAACGAAGATATCGTGGTTCCGAGGAGCAAAATTCCGGATATGGTAAGAAAGATTGACGAAATGAAAAACAGAACCGGCCTTACCATGGTCAGTTTCGGACACGCGGGTGACGGGAACATACATTTCAATATAATGCTTGATAAGAAAAACCGGGAAGATATGAAAAAGGCTGAAGCCGCAATTGAAGAGCTGTTCGATTATACGGTCGAACTGGGAGGCACAATCTCAGGAGAACACGGGATAGGCATTACAAAGGCGGCATATATGACAAAAGAGATAGGCCCGGTTGAAATTGAACTTATGAAAAACATAAAAAAACTTTTTGACCCGAAAGGGATATTAAACCCGGGGAAGATCTTTACTTGATAACCGGCCTGCTTTCTTCAGCCGTCAACTATGTACTATATACGAACCAGATTATTGAGTCTTTCCTTTGTACGAGTTGTCTCCGAGTATAAGCTCTTCTATAATTTCAAAGCGCACACTCTGTTCACGGTCAATATAGCATCTTAAATTAAGAGCGCAGAGTTTCTTACATACCGGATCATCAATCGAAAAATTTCCGAAGCATCCTACATGATTGTTCAAAACATCTTTTTCTTTCAGGACTTCCTTCATTTTCTATCCTTTTATTTCCAGCAACATAATCATTTCCTGATGTATCATGCCGTTTGTTGCCAGAATCTCTTTTTTATTTATGTCAAACGGATTTCCTGAGAAATCCGTCACCAGGGCTCCGGCTTCCCTCGCAATTATAAACCCTGCAGCCGTGTCCCAAGGTTTGAGGTTCTCTTCCCAGAATCCTTCAAAGCGTCCCGCTGCCGTAAAACAGAGGTCTAAAGCAGCCGACCCGAGCCTTCTGACTCCCTGGGAGGCCTGAAGGCAGTTGAAAAAACGAAGCTCGATGTTTCTTATGATATCCTTGAAGTCATAAGGAAATCCGGTTACGAGCAGGCTTTCTGAAAGCGTTGCGGTCTTTGAGACATGTATCGGAAGGCCGTTCAACTGCGCCCCTTCGCCTTCGGTTGCGGTAAAAAGCTCCCCTGTAACAGGATTTAAAACTATTCCGGCAGCGATATTTCCGTTCACCGCAAATGCTATTGAAACGGCAAAAAGGCCGAGATTATGGGCAAAGTTCGTTGTTCCATCAAGAGGATCTATAATCCAGATGCATTCCGCGCCTTCATTCTCAAAACCGCTTTCTTCCGCCAGAATCCCATGCGATGGAAACACCTTCTTTATTGTTTCGATAATCACCTTTTCGGATTCCGTATCAGATTCCGTAACAAGGTCTATAGCTCCCTTTTTCCTGATTCCGGACATCCTCCCGAAGTTTGTTTTCAGTATTCCGGCGCCTTTATATGCGGCTGCAATACCGATCCTTTTGATTAATTTCATGTCCATAAGGGTCTCCCTTTATATTCGTTTCCTGGCGGATGTCAACCCATTTTGCAATCTCCTGCTTCAGGTCGAGACCTTTGCATAATATTTGAAAAGGGCGAGGTGGGGGTATGGACTTAACTGGATGTTAAACAAAAATCTCTTTTTATGTTTCAGGATGCTTTGTACAAATGGATTCTATCAAGTGTTCCATTTTTTTTATAAGAGGGGCGAGAGTCGATTCGTTGTTTGCCGAGATGGGAATGGAATCGTAGAGGCGGCATAAATTTTCCACGGTCTCTTTTTCTACAATGTCCTGCTTGTTGAAAATCCGGAGCATGGGGATTTTGTTTAAATTGAGATCTGAGAGTATCCTTTCAACGGACTCTATCTGATCTTCAAAACGGGGATTGCCGATATCTATCACATGGAGAAGGAGATCTGCATTGTTAAGCTCTTCAAGGGTTGCACGGAAGGCGACAAGCAGGTCCTTCGGGATATTTTTTATGAAACCGACCGTGTCGGTTATTATTACCTCGGTCTCTTTCGGGAACTTGAGCCGCCTGCTTGAAGGATCGAGAGTTGCGAACAGCCGTTTTTCGGCAAGGACATTGCTTTTTGTGAGCGTATTTAAAAGAGTCGATTTGCCGGCATTGGTATATCCGATTATTGAAATAACCGGCAGGCTCTTCTTGCTCCGTTTTGCCCTTTGTTGCCGGCGTTGCCGAATTACCATTTCAATGGCTTTTTCAAGCCGGCTTATACGGTCCCGTACCTGCCTGCGGTTCAACTCAAGTTTTGTTTCTCCCGGACCTCGTCCTCCTATGCCGCCTGTTAAACGGGACATGGCTGTATTTTTAGTGACAAGGCGGGGAAGCAAATATTTGAACTGGGCGAGTTCCACCTGGAGTTTACCCTCCCTGGTCCTGGCTCTCTGGGCGAATATATCAAGAATGAGCTGAGTCCTGTCAATCACCTTTATCTCTGTCAGATCAGTTATCGATCTTATCTGTGACGGATTGAGCTCCTGGTCAAAAACCAGCATGGAAGCGCCCTTTTGAAGCGCTAAAAGGGAAAGCTCACCGAGTTTGCCTTGTCCCATCAGAAATCTTGAGTCCGGTCTGCTCCGCTTCTGGATAACGGTTTCAAGAACTTCAATGCCTCCCGATATAGCAAGCTCTTTTAATTCATCCATTGAATCTACGGCATTATCCTTCGAGTCCGTCGAAACACACACCAGGATCGCCCGTTCTCCGGCCTCTCCTGCCTTGTGCGCTGGCTTTGCCTGCGCAAGCTCGGCTTCTATTGCCTGAATCAGTTCAATGCATCCTATGTCAAGCAGGTTCGGTTTTATGGGAGGAAGAATTTTATACGGGCTGCCATCAGTGCTTTTAGTAAGTTGGAAATTATTTTCTGCGTTTTTCCGGCAAAAAATAATTTCGTTAACGCACTTATACCCCTCAAGGGGGTACTGAAAAGAGTCTCGTTTATCGGGGTTTGGAAGAATGTGCCCGATGTGAATTTCATGAGGCTCGCCGCCCTTTGTTAATGTCACGGCAGCCATCATGTCGAGTTTTAATAGTGCAAGATCCGTGAGATCATCTCTTGAGAGGGGTTCATTTTTCAGGTGAGTATGTATGCATCTTAACCCGTTTAACCTTCCGGGAGCCGTCCGGTATTCGCTTAAATCGGGTATTACGATACGCCTGTTGTCTCCCACAATAACGCATGTTATCCTTCCCTGGCGGTCGATGAGAAGGCCTGTCTGTCGTCGTATCTCGCCTGAGAGGAGGCAAAGCTCGCGTGCGGTTTCGGGTGTTATCAGATATTCCGGAGGTGTGCGCCGGCGGTACAGGTTTTCAAGTCTCCTGATCTGGCCGGCTTTAAGACCTGCTATGTTACCGGAGAGCTTTTTCATTTCCTTCGTCCGCTATCCTTCGTTCTGAGACCTTTATAACATCTGATACGGGCCGGGTCTGGGTGTGAGCTCATGTGACTTCCAGCGAACTCATCAATCTTGATGCTCTCGTAAAAAGTCGAATTTCATACGGCAAAGAAAAAAGCTCATTATGCAAGGCGCACGAATCTTGAGGAATGAAGCGTACATACTGGTACGCTGCAATGACGAAAGATGAAGTGCAACACAGCAGAATGACTTTTTGCAAAGCCGTCAATCTCCCTTGGACATGTATTTATCTGTCGCCATATCTTTGAAGAGGGTATAGGCGCTTATGAAAGTCAGGGTTATTCTTCCGGTCGGACCGTTTCTCTGTTTTTCAAGCAGAATTTCGGCGGTGTTCTTTTTAGGATTGTCTTCATTCTTGTTATAGACTTCATCTCTGTATATAAACGCTACAACATCCGCATCCTGTTCAAGCGCTCCCGATTCCCTTAAATCGTTAAGCTGAGGTCGCTTATCGGATCGGTCTTCAAGTTTCCTGTTAAGCTGGGAGAGTGCAATAACCGGTATTTCAAGCTCTTTGGCAAGGGCCTTTAAAGACCTCGATATATCCGCAATCTCAAGATCCCTGCGTTCCGCCGGAAGCGTTCCTTTCATGAGCTGGAGGTAGTCGATGATCAGAAGCCCAAGCCCCTTGTTCATTTTAAGCCTGCGTGCTTTTGCCCTGATTTCCATAACTGAAATAGAGGGAGAGTCATCGATAAAAACCGGGATTTCAGATAATTTGCTTGCAGCTTCCGTAAGATTTTCCCAGTCGTCCTTGCTTAAAAAACCTCCTCTTACCCGTGTCGAGTCCACTTCAGCCTCCGAACAGAGCATTCTCAGCGAAAGCTGCTCTTTGGACATTTCAAGTGAAAAGACGGCAACCGGAGAGTTTGTTTTAGCGGCGGCATTCCTTGCGATGTTCAGGGCAAAAGCGGTCTTGCCCATTCCGGGTCTTGCCGCGATGATGATTAGATCCGATTTCTGGAACCCTGAAGTAAGCTTGTCAAGATCCGTAAAACCGGTTTCAACTCCGGTAACAAGGGCTCTTTTCCCCTGCCGCTCCTCAAGAGCATCTATGTTTGCGTTGATTATGGCATCCAGCGGATAAAAAGCCTGCCTGATTTTCTTTTCGGATATTTCAAAAATAGAGCTTTGGGCAAAATCGAGAATTTCATCCATATTGCCGCTGTCTTCAAAACACTTTCTTACAATATCGTTTGACTTTTCTATAAGCCGTCTTAAACAGGCTTTTTCATAAACAATCTTTGCATAATTAATAGCATTTATCGCAAGAGGAATATCAAGGAGCCTGGCTAAATATGTAGCTCCACCGATTTCTTCAATCTGGCCTTGCTCTTTCAAGGCATTCGATAATGTGACAAGATCAACCGGTTCATTTTTATTAAAAAGCGCCAGTATGGCGGCAAAGATTTTCTGGTGGGCCGGCTTATAAAAGTCACCGGAAGAGAGAATTTCAATGATTTCCAGCAAAGTATTATTGTCTATCAGAATGGCGCTGAGGAGCGATTCCTCGGCTTCAATGCTCTGAGGAGGAATTTTTAAGAATCCGCCCGAGTGGGCGGACTCATTTTGTTGTCTGGTTCTTGCCATCGGTTTTGCCGGATTTGACTTTTTACGAGTTCATCATTACGAAGTCATCAAAATTGTATAAAAATGCCGGTCTCTATTCCGGCACCACCTCAACTGTGATATTCGGCTTGATTCCCTTGTATACGCGGACAGGTACGGTAAATGTTCCCAGTGTTTTTATCGGCTCGGCAAGCAATACCATGCTTTTTTCCACAGTAAAGCCCTGGACTGCAAGCGAATCGACGATATCACGCACGGAAATAGATCCATAAAGACGGTCTTCTTCGCTGACTTTTGCGGTTATCTTACAGATAACCCCCTCAAGTTTTCCGGCTATTTCTTCCGCAAGCCCCTTTTCCTTTGCTATCTGGATATCGAGTTTAGCCTTTTCCCGTTCCAGCCGCTTAAGGTTCTGTGGTGTGTTCAAAACAGCCTTATTCTGAGGTAAAAGATAGTTACGGGCATATCCGTCCGAGACATTTACAATACTGCCTACAAGTCCCAGAGATTCAATTGTTTCTTTTAATATAAGTTTCATAGTTTAACCTCCAAAGAGCAGGCTCTTTTTGCTGCCTGAAAAAAGCAGAACAAAAAGGCCGGCGTTATTTTATATAATTAGGAGCTGTTACGAAATAAGCATTACATTCCTGACCATTTCGTTACGGCTCCTTATGCCGCGCACGGCATTTCAACGTTACAGTTATTTTATTACAGCGGCTTATGTCAGGAATTCTCAAGTTTTCTTACATTAAGCCAGACGTCAAAAAAACCAAGCCCTATTACAAACAAAAAAATTATGTGCTGAAGCGCGATAAGGCTGTATAAAAAAATTTTGAGCGTCTTCGGCAACTGTTTTTTTTCAAAATAAAAAGATACTATGGCTATGCCCTGAAAGAAATATATAACCATAAGGATAAGTAGAATATTTATTCCTGTAACCTTAATGGTTTTGTCCGGGATGAAAAGCATCAGTGATGACGCGATCACCACCCAGACAAGGTGTTCAGGCGCCTTCCACAAATTGAGAGAGCCGAAATCAGGATAGAAAAGATTTTTTTTTACAAGCACCTGTTTTGAAATCAGAAGGCTTGTCCAGCTCACAAAAAGAGTGGAAGCAATTATTAAAGCCGGAATGATCCTCACAAAAACATACTGAATCTGATCCATGGAATCCGAAATCATCCGGATATTTTCTTCCGATACCCCCATGTTTTTATAAAGATCCATGGCAAGCTTTAAATTTGTTGCAACATATTCCGAAGCAAGAGTGTAAATTCCTGCACCCTGAATATTGCCGTAAATCATCACGCCTATACCGCTTGTTGCCAGAACGGCGCAGGATGTATAAAAAACTGTTTTTTCGACCGAGAGATTGAGATAGAAAAATTCACTCAGCATAAAGCCCAAAAACAGAAGTTCTGTAAAAAAAATCAAGTCAATTGAAACATTACGCACGGCCAGTAGAATAACAAGGATTGTCGCCGCAAATATAACAATGCCTGATTTTCTGCCCAGTTTGGAACGGTAAAATAATATGGGCAAGGGAATAAACAGGGCGAATAAAAAGCCTATAACAGGAATATAGATAGACGCTAAACATATCAGGCTTGATAGGGCGATCCCCTTTACAATATCCTCTGTTATTTTCCCTTCAGAGTATGACACTGTCCTGGCCTTCCTTAGTACCCGGACGAAACCGGATGTTTTTCAAAGGTTTCCCGGTATATTGCTAAAAATCCAGAGTCCCGACATATGGCAGAAGGGCTATAGTTCTCGCACGTTTGATCGCGTGACTTAAGACCCTCTGGTGTTTGGCACATGTGCCGGATATTCGTCTTGGGATTATCTTGCCTCTTTCAGTTGTAAAGTATCTCAGTGATTTTGAATCCTTATAATCTATTACAAGAGTTGAATCGGCACAGAAACGGCATACTTTGCGCCTGTGGAACACCCTTTTTTTCTTTTTATCCGTATCGGTTTGTCCTTTTCCCTGATTATCAAAAACCATATGTTACTCCTTTTCGTCGCTTTCTTTTTCTGTATTGGTTTCTTCCGGGTTGCTCTCCTTTGAGGGAGCAGCGGAATCTTCCGATTTGCCGGTTTGCGCTGGTAAAGCTGCTTCTGCCGCTGCTTTAGCCATATCTTCCTTTATCTTGTCGATGTCGGCGTTTTTATCAAGCAGGATGGTCATGAATTTAAAAACCCGGTCGTCGATTCTGAAAAAGCGCTCCATCTCACTCACAAGCAAACCTGTCCCGCAGTAATCAAGGCGGATATAATAGCCGCGGGTTTTCTTCATGATTTCGTAAGCAAGCTTCTGGTTCCCCCATTCGTCAAGCTTGACAAGAAAGCCGTTTTTCTGGGGGATAAGGTCTTTGATTTTTTCCAACAGGGGGATCCTGTTTTCTGCTGAAATATCAGGATCGATGATAACGGTTGATTCGTACCTTCGCATAAAACCTCCTTCTGGATTTAAAGCCCCGGTATAAAGCCGGAGCAAGGATGAAATTACATCTGATGTAATTATTAAAAAGCTGCTTTCATTATCATTTCAAAAATATAAGTGTCAAGACTTTAAAAATGTGCTATTACCGCACGAAATGAAATATTCAACAAAGCCGCCCAGTTGTAATAATGATGAAGTTGTAGAAATCCCGGCTTTTCTATGGAGTCATCAATTAGTTATCCGGATCGGCATATTGTAGAGGTGAGGGAACATGAAGGTAAGCATATTGACATTCAGTCAGACAGGAAACACCCTTAAGGCGGGGTCATCTATTGCAAAAGGACTGGAAAGCGGCGGTTTTGAGGTCGATCAGTTAAGTTTTTTGCTGCGAAACAGATGGAAACCCGTTAATGCCGATCTTATCGGAATCGGATCTCCTGTCTTTGAAAACCGGCCGGCAGAGGTTGTGACTGAATATCTGAAAGAGAGTCGTTTTGATTTTACAGGAAAAAAAGCCTTTGTCTTCATTACTTCCGGCGGTTCCCCTGCAAAATCATTGTGGCATCTGTCGCAGGCTGTTGCCGGAACCGGGGCATCGGTTATGGGAGGCATTCAATTAAGAGGGGTAAGCTCTTTTCCCACACTTTTCGGACTTTTCCCGGACAGGCCGAATGGAAGGGACCTTGAACAGGCGGAAGATTTCGGGCGCGCTGTTGCAGCCGGAATTAGAAGCGGAGAGCGGCTGCCGGATCATTACTGCATAGATCCGGACAGAGGAGGGATATTTTACGACAAAGTCGGGCCTTGCCTCAATTATATAAAGAAAAAAACCACTCCTCTGCCGGAAAGTGATCCGCAAAAATGCGATCTTTGCGGCAACTGCGTTTACGAATGTCCGACAGGCAGTATCACGGTCGAGAACAAGCTCGTTAAGTTTCACAGCACATGCGTAGTCTGTTACCGGTGCTGGAGTATTTGTCCGCGGAATTCAATCTCAATTAAATTTTCTCCCGGCAACGGACTTATTGAACGGCTTATCTACGGAGAGAGGATGGAGCGTATTTTCGGCGATATAAAACCGGACGAATATGTGGGAAATAACCTTTACAAGGATGTCCTTGCGCGCAGGATCAGGTTAAAGTACGACCGGAAGAATCCAACTTCCGGATATGAGCGTAAAGAACAGGATTGACCTTCGTGTCGTTAAAGAATAAAAAGGCATCCTCTTGTCCGGGAAATTATCCTGGCTCAGGGAAGACAAAACCGTCAAAAGAAAGATGGCGAATGAGAAAAACATCTGTGATATTAAAGACCGCATAGGGGAGAGCAAATATAAGGTATGGAATACCTGCTTAAATTCATCGATATCTTTCTTCATCTGGACCAACACCTTGGCCTTGTCATACAAAATTACGGCAACTGGACCTATTTAATATTGTTTCTCATAATATTCTGTGAGACCGGCCTGGTTGTAACGCCAATACTGCCCGGTGACTCGCTCCTGTTTGCCATAGGCACGTTCGCGGCCTCCGGGTATCTGGATATAACAAAGACTCTCGCATTGCTTTCAGTCGCTGCGATCCTGGGCGACACAGTCAACTACTGGATGGGAAGTCTCATCGGCGCCAAAGTTTTTCACTACGGGAATTCGAGGATATTCAGGAAAGAATATCTGGACAAAACCCACCGTTTTTACGAAAAATACGGCGGCAAGACCATAATAATAGCGCGCTTCGTGCCGATAGTGCGCACCTTCGCTCCTTTTGTGGCCGGCGTCGGCGCCATGACCTACCTGAAATTCCTTGCATATAACATTGCCGGCGGTATTCTGTGGATATTCTCAATAACGCTGGCCGGCTACTATTTCGGCAATATTCCCGTAGTCAAAAACAATTTTACGATAGTGATAATCGCCATTGTCTTCATCTCCGTACTCCCGGGTGTCATAGAATACGTAAGGAATAAAAGGCAGGCCCGGGGCGTTGGAAATTTATAAACGCCGGAGGTAAGCAGTCAAGGATAATTTGCAATACCGAATAGAATGACAAAAGGAGACTGATATGAGCAAGTATAGTACATTCATTTTTGAAGAAATCGAGCCCTGTGTCGGACTCGTCACCCTGAACCGTCCGGATAAGCTGAACGCGATCAACGTGGGGATGCTGGACGATTTCAATGAATTGTTTGCCGCTCTTACCAAAGATGACGCCATACGGGTACTTATCATAACCGGGGCAGGGCGCGGGTTCTGTGCCGGGGCTGACCTTAACGACGCTTTGTCTTACAAGGATTCAGAAGCCTTGTCCGATCCGGAGAAATATCTCAGGCTGGCCCAGGAGCGTTACGCCGCACTTATTTTGGGTCTTCGGCGTATCCCGCAGCCTGTAATCTCAGCGGTTAACGGTCCTGCGGCGGGCGGAGGATTTGCAATAGCATTGGGCAGTGATATCAGGGTGGCCTCGCCGGAAGCCTATTTTGTCGCCTCGTTTGCCAATATCGGCCTCTCCGCCGGAGAAATGGGCACTTCCTATCTCCTCCCGCGCCTCATCGGCCTCGCGAGAGCCGCGGATATTCTCTATACGGGAAGAAAGGTAAATGCGGAGGAGGCCGAGCGGATGGGGCTGGTCAATAGGGTGGTGCCGAAGGAGGCCCTTATGGAAACGGCTCTTTCATGTGCCAGGCTCATGACAGCCAAGGGAGTCGGGGCGCTCAAGCTGACAAAGAGGGTTCTGGATCAGAATATAGATGCCCCTTCGCTCGAGTCTGCGGTCAACCTTGAAAACCGCAACCAGACTATCATGGTTTTTTCGGGCGAGTTCTTTAAGCTCATCAAGCCGTTCTTCAAAGGGGTGTGAGGAGTCCGGAGAAGAGCTGAACCCGGCAAGATATTTCACAGCTTAAACAGACTGCGGTAACCGGATCCTTGATCCGAAAATGAGGATTGTATGTTATGAAAAACCCTCTGATGCAGCAATACAGATCATTCCTCAAGGATACTATACGAAAACAAATCGATTTCTCAAAGACCGATCAAAACAGGGGCATTGATCCGCCGCCGATTGAAAAGCCTTTCGATGACGATGCCGTCATTATAGAACTTGCGGATGCTTACTCCCTGGAAGGTCTCCCCGGCATCAACCTTTCGGATGCGATAAAAAATCGTAAAAGTCGCAGAGCCTTTTTGAACCAGCCCGTTTCATTGGAGGAGCTTTCTTTTCTTCTCTGGGCAACTCAGGGCATTCGCCATAAAATTGATTTCGGACATGCCTATAGAACCGTCCCTTCTGCAGGCTGCCGCCATGCCCTGGAAACCTATCTCTGTGTTCTGAATGTCGAGAGTCTGGAACAAGGCGTGTATCGCTATCTGCCGCTGGAGCACAAGCTTATTTTTGAATTTACCGAGGAGCTTCTTAACAGGAAAATTGTGGAGGCTGTTTACGGTCAGTCATATCCCGGGAAGGCCGCCGTGACATTCATATGGACAGCAATACCCTACAGAATGGAATGGAGATATGATCTTGCGGCACACAAAGTGATTGCTCTCGATGCCGGTCATGTCTGTCAGAATCTTTACCTGGCCTGTGAGGCTATAGGTGCCGGTACATGCGCTATCGCCGCTTATGATCAGGAGGCCATGGACCGGCTGCTGAGAATCGACGGGATAGATGAATTCACGATCTACATGGCTCCTGTGGGAAAAGTAGAAGCTGACCCGTTTAATACTGAAGGAAACAAAAACAGCTGATAATGTGGTCAGACTGGTTATCGATGTCACCTGCAGGTCCGCATCCAGACTCGCCGCTTGCGTTCATTTATTACGAGTGAAAAGGCGGTAATGCTTCACAATGTTATCTGCGACGGAACATTTCATTGATTATCGCCCGATCGATCCCGACTACCAGGTCTAAGCAAGCAGTCGACCCGTCGAAATCAAACGGTGATTTTTGATGAAAAGCGGCGATTGACAATCTATCTCGCCTTTGATATCCGGGTCGTAGTTGAAGCTCCCCGCCGCAAGCTACGGGGAATCTTCGGCCGTAGGGAATAGAGTCTGATTTTAATTTACTCGCTAACCCCGCCGCAAGTCCGTCCGCCATACTGATTGGCGGGACCTTCGGCGGGGAATGCGCTCGCTATTGCGGTTCAAACCGCTACCGACAGGTTTCCATATGTTGAGGTTGTCTTAAGTTCCATACACAATCATAAGATTTGATATATTTCCACCCTCAAAGGGAATTCTTATCAAATCAACCGTCTTAAATTAACCAAGGAGGTTGTCTTATGCAAAAAGGTTTTGGAATGAGAAAGGGGTATCGGTGCTTTTTTATCATTGTGATCTCTGCCTTATTGATGGCAGGCCCAGGCTGGGCGGATCAGAAGAAGATCACCGCTGCTATTGATGCGGCCGATCCGGCCTGCAAACTGGTTTCGGAGAAGATCTTCGAATACAAGGAACTCGGTCAAAAGGAGTTCAAGAGTTCCGCCCTCCTTATGGAAGAGCTCAAGAAACTTGGCTTTAAAGTTACCGGAGACCTGAAAGTTCCGGCAGACCTTACGGAAGACAAGAGCGGAGTCGCAAAAACGGCGTTTCGGGCCGAGTTGAATGGGAAAGGACCTGGACCGACGATGACGTTCATGCTGGAGTATGATGCATTGAAGAACGGACATGCGTGCGGTCATAATCTGATAACCACCTCAGGACTTCTTGCCGTTACAGGGCTCGCTAAAATCATGCCGGAGACTCCTGGGCGCATTATCGTCATCGGGACCCCTGACGAAGAGAGAGGGTCGCTGGGCGGCGGCAAAATTGCGCTTCTTGAAGGAGGACACTTCGAAGGATCGGATATCGTCTTCATCACCCATCCTTCGGATCGCTGGACTACGGATATGCGGAGCCTTGCGATGAAAAGGGCGACCTTCGTATTCAAAGGGAAGGCGTCTCATGCAGCGGCAAGCCCTCACAAGGGGATCAGCGCACTTGATGCGGTGATCCTTACGTTTAACGCAACGGATATGTTAAGAGAACACG
>Ga0315268_10004978_pt1 | contig 14329 bp, 12 predicted proteins | sample C1_top_MG_FD_204535 | JGI IMG/M metagenome (GOLD analysis project Ga0315268, IMG submission 204535) | Sediment microbial communities from Yellowstone Lake, YNP, Wyoming, USA - C1_top | ecosystem: Environmental > Aquatic > Freshwater > Lake > Sediment | place: USA: Wyoming | collected 2017-08-01
AGCGCCAGTTCGTCGGGCAGCGTCATGTCTTCCGGAGACGCCGCCATGTGGAGGCGGGAACCGACGGGACCTTGCTCGCGGCGGACCATGCGACGACCGGCTCCAGCTTCGGGTCGGCCATCCAGCCTGGTGCTCCGACCGCTCGCGGCCGACCAGAATTGCGACTATTATAATCTGTGAATTGGCGCGTCGTGCGCCTGCCATTCGGCCCTCGTGTCGCCCGGTCTTCGGGGGTCGCGACGGCTGCAAGGAGGTCCATCACGATGGAACTGACGGCCTGCCTTGACCTGATCAGCGAGATGCTGGCCGCCCGCGAGCACCCCGGCGTGCTGGCGCTCTCGGACGAGGAGACCGCAGCGGTCCTCGACCTCACCAGGGTGGTGGCCCACGGCGTCGAACGGAAGGCTGCGCCCCTGGTCGCGTTCGCGGTCGGGCGTGCGCTCGCCGGTCAGGACGAGGCCGCTCGACTTGCCCACCTGGGCGAGCTCACGGCAGCGCTGACAGCGGCAACGGGCGAGCCCGACCGACCCTGATCACGGCCTGAGTGAGCGGTGCGCGGCGCTCGTGCACCATCTCGAGGAGGAGACCGCCTGAACGCCAACCTGCCCGGCGTTGGAGACGCGGGATGACCGAGCGAGACGCGCGCGGCGCTGCGCCGGAACCATGCACCCTGTCGACCCTGGACGCCGCGCGGGACGCGGTCAGACGCCTCGTTCGGCCGGGCGTCGCGACCCTGACGCGCCTCGATCGGGTGCGCAACCTCCGACTCACGAACGACGTCGTGACAAGGCAGGCCCTTCCACCCTTCGACAACGCTGCGATGGACGGCTTCGCGGTCTGCACGGCCGACATTCGGGGTGCGCCAGGCTCACTCGACGTCGCCGAGGCGCACCCGATCTGCACCGGGATGCCCGTTCCCACTGGAACCGATGCGGTCATCCCGATCGAGCGGACTCGGCGTTCGGGTGGGCGTCTGCTGATCGATGGCGCGGTCCACCCGGGGGATCACATCCGCCGCGCCGGCGAGGAACTGGCCGCCGGCGGGATCGCCCTCAAGGCAGGGGCTCGCCTGACGCCCGCCGCGATCGGGCTCCTGGCCGCCATCGGGGTCAGCGCGGCACCGGTGATCCCGCGACCCCGGGTCGCCGTCCTCGTCACAGGGGACGAGGTCGTTGACGCTGCCGACGAGCTTCTTCCCGGCCAGATCCACGATGCCGATGGGCCGTTGCTCTGTGCCCTGCTCGAGGAGTCCGGCGCCGAGGTCGTCGCGCTCGAACACGCGTGCGATGATCCGTCACAGATCGGACGAGTCCTCGCTCAAATGGCTGCATCCGCCGACATGGTGTGCACCACGGGTGGCGCCTCCGTCGGCAGCCGGGACCACCTGATCGACCAGCTCGGGGCCCTGGGCACCATTGCCGTGCACCAGATCGCCATCAGGCCGGGCCGTCCGACGTCCATGGGCCTGATTGGCACGACCCCGGTGTTCGTGTTGCCCGGCAATCCCCTGGCGCTCCTCGCGGGATTCGAGGCGCTGGTTCGACCTGGCGTCCGAAGCCTCACCGGCGACCCCGAGATCCTCCGGCCCAGCAGGGTGTGCGTCGCGGGCGAGGCGATCCCGCGTCACGACCGGCTCTCGCTGGTGCTGGTCCGCCTCCGCCCGGGGTCGCCCCCGATCGCGGTGGGCGTGCGGCTGCAGGGCTCCGCGATGCTCGCGGGTGCGGCACTCGCGGACGGCCTCGCGCTGGTCGAGGCCGGTCGGGGAGTGGTTGCGCCCGGTGAGTCCCTCAAGGTCGAACGATGGATCCCGTCGATCGAGTAGCCGGAATCGTGCTCGCGGGTCCGCTCACCGGCCTCGAAGCCGGGCTCGACCGAGCGGCTCCCCCTGATCGATCCGGCTCCCGGTCGGGTTGGTCCGCCTGTCGCCTGGCATCTGTCGTCAGGGGCCCATCCATGATTACAATGGTGTCTATGACCGACGATGGGCGCGTCGAGCGAGTCCTCGCCGGCGAGAGTCGGGCCGCCCTGCTGACGGCGCTGGTGTCCGCGGGCCGGCCGCTGTCGCTGGCGGAGGCGGCCCAGCAGGTGGGGTTGCGGCCGAGCACGACGCGCTTTCACCTGGACCTGCTCGTCTCGGCCGGGCTCGTCGATCGGACCGCCGAGCGCCGGGCGACCGTCGGCCGGCCCAGGATCCACTACGCCGCCCGTCCTGCGAGTGGCGGAACGGCACCGGGCGACTACGAAGGGCTGGTGAACGCGCTCGCCGACCAGCTGTCAGCGACCCCCGATCCGGTCGGCGCCGCCCGCGAAGCCGGTCGCCGCTGGACGCAGGCCCTCGGCGTGCGAAGAAACGCTGTGGCCGCGACCCGCGGGGCGGCCGTCGAGGCCGTCGCTGGCCTGCTGGACCGACTGGGCTTCGCTCCGGATCGTCCGGCGGGCCCGGATCGCATCAACCTCCGGCGGTGCCCGTTCGAGGTGGTCGCCCGCCAGCAGCGCGGCGTGGTCTGCGGCGTCCACGAGGGCATGCTCGTCGAGACGTTCCAGAGGCTCGGTCGGGCCGGGGAGGTTGCGCGACTCGAGGCGTTCGCGGTCGACGAGCCGCTCCTGTGCGTGGTCCACCTGCGGACGCTCGCGGACCCTGCCCCCGACTCGCGCGTGGTGGTCGGAGAGGGCGAGAATGGGATCACCGAACCGTCCGCCCGGAGACGGCCGGACCGTGCGTCACGAGGCCTGGCTGACGCCTGATCGCCACACTGCGGGGCCTCGCGGGAACTCGCGCCGCCGGAGGAGCAGGATCACGGCTCGGCCCGGAGCGCGGCGAGGATCGTGGCCGCGGACAGGGTCAGCCCGCTCGCGGTGATCCGCCGGGAGGGCCACGCTCGATGGATCGCCGCAGCCAGCGTCTCCTCCGTCACCAGCACTGCGCCGTCGGGGATGGCGTCAAGGGAGGCCATGATCCGGCGACCGGCCACGACCGTCGGATGCGTTTCCCCAAGACTCGTCGCGAGTTGCTCGACCGCGTCGGCGATGAACTCAGGCGCCCCATCCAGCGCTGCCTTGATCTCGACTCCTGTCATCCCGTCCCCTTCCTTGCCCGACGTTCCAGCCCGACGAAGGCTGCCCGGAGATGCGGCCTCTACGTGGGCGGGAGTACCCCGATGGTCGGCGGCGCGAGCACGACCAGGGCGTCGACATCCACCCGCGGGTGACCGCTCGTGCCGAGCGCCACGATCCTGACCGTGTGCCGGCCACTGGACGTCCAGGTCTTCGTGAACACCATCTGCCGGGCGATCGTCGTCTTCGAGTACAGCTCGACCGTTGCCTGAAGGGCCCCGTCGACGTAGACGTTCGCGGACCCGCGGACAGGGCTCACCGCGGAGATCCAGGCAAAGCTAGAGCCCACGAAGGTGTACGTCGCCGATGCGCCGGGCGTTCGCGTGGACATGGCCCTCCGGCCGTCGTAGGAGGGTGAGGTGGTCTTGCTCCAGCCGCCCTTGAACGAGATCGAGCCGGACGCTTCCGACAGCACGACGACCCGAACAGAGGGCGCGGTCGCGAAGCCGCTGGCGTTGCCAGCCGCGTCGCGCGCCCGGACCGCATAGCGGTCGTTCGCGCCGCGGGCCTCATTGGCCGTGATCGTGCGGTTGAGCGGTGACCCAGAGTTCACGGTCTTCCAGCTCCCGCCGTTGACGCTTGCCTGCAGCTCGTAGCCCGCGACGCCCACGCCGACGTCCGTCCCAGCGGGCCAGCTGACCTGGACCGGCACCGTGCTGCCCAGGCTGGCGCCTGGGACCAGGCTGAGCAGCGGAGGCCCTGCGACCGGCGGCGTCGTATCGGCACGCACGGTGAGAGGCGTGCTGCCCTGGATTCCGTTGGTCGTCGCGGTGATCGTGCCGCCGCCGGGGGCGGTCGCCGTGAACCGGCCCCCGCTGTCGAACGTGCCCGCCACGCCCTGCGCCGACCAGGTGACGGCACCCGGGACCAGCGCGACGGGGTTGTAGGAGGCGTCCTGGCCGGCGACCCTGAAGGCGATGCTCGATTGCGGGTAGATGGCCTGGTTGGCCGGCAGGACGTTGAGGATCGCAAGCGGCCCGGTCGGGGCGGCGCTGAAGACGAGGAGAGCGTTGGGGACGGGTTGCTCCGAACCGCCCGAAGGGCGATTGACGATCGAGACGACACCGTCTCCGGGCTGGCGGACGGACATCGCCGTGGAGCCTCCGCCATCGAGGTTGATCGCGTTGACGGCACCCTGCCCGGCCATCACGGTCGCGAGCTCGTCGTCGGTGACGCCGGCGCTGTAGCCGGCATTGCGTCCATCGACGACGGCCAGGATGACCGCCCCGGTCGCCGTGACGCCGATCGCCGTCCGCGGGTGGTGCTGGTCCGCGATCGAAGGGTGCGGGTCGATGTATGTTGCGCCGTCGCGGAGGAGGAACTCTCGGCCGCCGATCGCCTGCGTGGCGGTCTCCCAGCCAGCGGTGATCGAGATCACGAGCCCGACGGTGGTGCCCGGGACCAGCGACGCGAGATAGGTGTCTGCCGGGCCGGCCACCACCAGGTGGCCCGGATCGATCGGCTGACTGCCGGCCGCCCGGACCACGGCGACCGTTGCCGTGGCGTTGACGGACGTCCCGAGCGGCAGCGGCACGCCGGTGAGCACGACCTCAGTGCCGGATCCCCCGGCATCGGTCTGTGCGCCGAACCGCGGCGTGAAGAGGACGTACTCGCCGGGGTTGGGGTGCTGGTTGATCCGGTTGATCGGGTGGACAATCCCGTCCGGGGTGATCAGGTTCGTCGTGACGACCGGTGACCCGATGAGAGGCTGCCCGTTGGCGTCGACGCCGAACGTGGGCCGCGCCGAGGTGCCGGCCACCTCGAGCTCGCCGTTCTCGATGTGGATCCCGAATGGCGCAGCATTCGCGCCCACGGACGAACCCGACCAGACATCCCCGTTGATCGCGGCGATCGCCCGGTGCCCTTCGACGCTCTTGCGGTTGGCCTCGCTCGACGGCCGCTCGAGCCCGAGCACCTGGTCGTTCGACAGCGCGGCGTCAAACGAGATGCCGGGCGCGCCGGGCTGCACCTCGACGAAGTTGACGACCTGTTGGCCCGAGCCGGTCGCGATCGCCCCCCAGTCATGCGTCACGCCCGGGGCAACCGGGAGCTGGCCCTGTGAGGCGTACAGTTGGAGAATCGCGGCGCGCGCGGCACCCGATTGCGAGTCGAGCGGGGGGAGCACGCCCACGTCCACGAGGCTCGCGCCGAGCGCGAGCGCAGCGGCAAGGGCGACGGCGACCAGTGCCCTCGGCGGCGTGTGCATGAGCGGGCTACCTGTGACGTGCGCCGGAGATGCGGTCCGTCCCAATGGTAGCGGTCCCGCCGGCGCTCGCACGGGCGCCCCGAGTGGATTCTGCGGCCCTATCCCTGCATCGACCGTCTCCTGGGAGGACACCGAACGTGGAGTACCTTCTGCCGCTCGTCGCAGGCGCCCGAACCGCTGGTGTGATCACTCCGGGCCGGCGTACGCCCCGGCCGTCTCGGGGAACATGGCCTTGATGATCTTGAAGGCCGAGACGTCCACCGTGGCATCCATGTGCAGGTAGACGGACGCGTCGCGCAGGTACTTCTCGATCCCCACGTCGAGCATCGAACCGTGGCCGCCGTGCAGCTCCAGCGCCTGGCGGCACACGTCGAACACCTCCTCGGAGGCGAAGACCTTGACCATGTTCGAGAGCTGGTCGGCGTCCGACGCGTTGTGGTCCACCGCCCGGGCCGCATGCCGCACGAACGCGCGGACCGCGTCCAGCTTGATGGCCATCCTGGCCAGCCGGAGCGCCACGGCCTGGTGCTTGATGAGGATGCGGCCGCCCTGGACGTGTTGCTGGACGAACGTCGCCGTGTCCTCGAAGGCGGCCACCCCGGTCCCGAGGTTCTTGGCTGCCTGGAGGATCTTGCCGGGGCGGAAGTAGACGCCCGCCTTGCCTAGGGCGACGTCCTGCACCAGGAGATGGTCCTCGGGCACCCGGCAGTCCTCGAAGGTGATCTCGCCGTTGTTCATGTAGCGGCCGCCGACCGTCTCGTTGCAGCGCGTGACGGTCAGCCCAGGGGTGTCCCGCGGGACGAGGAAGCTGCTCGTCCCCTGAAGCATCCCGACCGCGGGATTCGTGTTGGCGTAGACCACGTAGAGCGACGCGTCGTACCCGTTGCTGATGTACTGCTTCCGGCCGTTGATGGTCCAGTGACCGTCGGCGAACACCGCCCGGGTGTCCATGTTCGCTTCCGGGACGTTGTACGGCAGCCAGCGATCCGACGCCCCCTTTGGCTCGGTCAGGCAGTGGGCCAGGAGGAACGACGGGTCCGCCATGTAGCGTGGGAACCAGTGCGCCTGCAGGTGCTCGGGGGCCACGTTCCGCAGGAGCACCGAGACCTTCCAGCCCTGGGCCAGCTTGTCGGCCAGGCCGGCATCCCCGCGACCCAGCTCGGTGGCGATCAGCGCGAACGTCTGTGCCTCGGTTCCCGGGTCCAGCTCCACCCCGCCGTATCGGCCGGGCACTCCGAGCCCACGCAGGCCGGCCGCATCGGCCTCCTCGAGGATGCTCCGCGGGAGGCGTGCGTCGGGCTCGAAGAGCCATTCCCGCTCGCGGTTGGCCCGGATGAACGGGATGACCACCCGGTCGACGTACTCGCGGGTCGTCTGCTGCATGAGTCGCTGCTCGGCGGAGAGCTCGAGCAGGTCCATCGTCGCGGTCATGTCCGATCCCTCCCCGGGTCTTCGTGTGCTGTCGGCCGCCGCGAGGCCGGACGCACGGACGGATCCGTGCGGTGGCGCTACTCGGCGACCGGGCCCCCGGGGGCCATGTCCGGTCCGATCCAGATCGTCTGGACGTTGGTGAACTCGCGGATCCCGAACGTGCCGAGCTCGCGTCCCCAGCCGCTCCGCTTCACGCCCCCGAACGGCAGGCGCGGGTCGGACGCGACCATCCCGTTGACGAAGACCGCGCCGGACTCGACGGTCCGGGCGAGCGCCTCGCCGGCCGCGGCGTTGCCGGTCCAGATGCTGGCGCCAAGGCCGTAATCGGACGCGTTCGCGATCGCGACGGCGTCCTCGCCGTCGGCGACCCGCCGCACGGCGGCGACCGGGCCGAAGGTCTCTTCGGCCAGCACCGGCATGCCGTCGCGAACGTTGACCAGGACGGTGGGCTCGTAGAAGTGGCCCGCACCGGCCCTCCGACGTCCGCCGACGAGCGCCGTCGCGCCTCCGCGGACCGATGCCTCCACCTGGCGCTCCAGTGTGTCGCGCAGGTCGGCCCGGGCGAGTGGCCCAACCTGGGTCGCGGGATCGAGCGGATCACCCACCCGGAGCGCCCCGACCGCCTGAGCGAAGCGCTCCTCGAACTCGTCGGCGATCGACTCGGCGACGAGGAAGCGCTTCGCCGCGATGCACGACTGGCCCGTGTTCTGGTTCCGGGCCCGGACCGCGGTCGCGGCTGCTGCCGCCACGTCGGCGTCGGCGAGGACGATGAACGGGTCCGACCCGCCGAGCTCCAGCACCGTCTTCTTGAGCGACGCCCCGGCGATGGCCGCGACGCGCGCGCCGACCTCGGAGCTGCCGGTGAGCGTCACGGCGCGGACCCGGCGATCGCGGATGACCGGTTCGACGGCCGCGCCAGCGAGCAGGAGCGTCCGGAACAGGCCGCGCGGGAAGCCCGCCTCCTCGAACGCGGAGCCGACCGCGAGCGCGCACTGCGGGATGTTCGAGGCGTGCTTGAGGAGGGCGCCGTTGCCTGCCATGAGCGCGGGAGCGGCAAACCGGAAGACCTGCCAGAACGGGTAGTTCCAGGGCATGATCGCGAGCACGATCCCGAGCGGCTGGTAGGCGACCAGGCTCCGTCTGGCGTTCGTCGCGACGACCTCGTCGCGCAGGAAGTCCACGGCCCGGTCCGCGTAGAAGTCGCACGTCAGGGCGCACTTCTCGATCTCGGCGAGTGCCTCGGTGATCGGCTTGCCCATTTCCAGCGTGATCAGGCGGGCGTAGTCGTCGCGCCGGCGACGCAGGTGCGCCGCCAGGCGCCGCATCGCCACGGCCCGCTCGGGAAACGAGGTCCGCCGCCAGGCCTGCTGCGCGGCGTCCGCCTCGGCGATCGCCGCCTCGATCTCGTCCGGGGTGGTCGCGGGGAAGCGGGCGAGGACCTCCTCGGTCGCCGGGTTGATCGATTCAAGCTGGTCGGTCATTGGCGCAGTCTCTCGCTCATCCAGTCGGCCATCGCGGGCCGGTACTTGTACGGAATGTTATTGCAGACGTGGTTGCCGTCCGGGTACAGGAGCAGGGTGGCGTTGCGCGCCTCGCGCGCGATCCGCTCGGCCTGCTCGGGCGGGAAGAGCCGATCTCGCGCGCCGTGGATGACGAGGAGCGGCTGGTCGACGTGCGCGAGAATGCCGTGGAGCGCCAGGGTCTTGGATCGCTCGAATGCCTCGGCCTCGTCTCTCGACTTCGTGTAGAAGACGTAGCCGGCCCGGGTGAGGGAGTTCAGGGCCGGCCAGCACTCGGACAGGTCGTACGGCCCGGCGAGGGCCACCAGGGCCCGGACGCGCTTCTCCCGCGCCGCGGCCAGCGGGCCGTAGATCCCGCCCATGCTGATCCCCATGAGCCCCACCCGTCCTGCGTCCACGTCGGAGCGGGCAGCCAGCGTGTCGATGATCGGCTGGACGACGCTGGACCAGTCGGCCCGGATCGGGAAGCGCGGCGCGCTCTCGCCCTGGCCCGGGCCGTCGACCGTGAGGGTGGCCATCCCGCGGCGGAGGAAGTCCTGCTCCATCGCGAAGAGCTCCTCCTTCACGGAATCAAGCCCGGGCACCAGGAGCACGACCGGCGGGCGGACCACGTCCCGTGGCCGGCGCAGGTTGCCCGGAATGGTCGTGCCCTCGAACGGGATCTCGAGGCGGTCACCGGGCGGATCGAGGTGGGGGAGTGCCCGGGCGTACATCGCGACGACGAGCGCGTTCATCTCGAGGTGAAGGGCCAGGTCCTCGAACCACAGGAACTTCCCGAGGTGGTAGGACCAGGCGGCCCGCTGGAACGCCCCAGTCGCGGTGACGACGTGACCGCGGGCGGCCGCCTCCTCGGCGAGCTCCCGGTGCATGTCGCCGACGGCCTTCCAGTTCGGCGCCCAGTCGACCCATTCCGTCGTGGCGGCCTGGACCCGTTCGAAGTCGTTGACGTCGATCCCATTGGCCACGAAGCGCGGCTTCCAGTGGGAGACGGCGAGCTGGACCCGGTTCGCCGGTTCAGTGGCCACGGGCGGGCTCCTTCGACTCGGATGGGCTCATGGCAGGCCGCCTTCGAGCCGGCCGGCGAGATCGGCGAGGAAGGACGCGGCCTCGGCACCGTCCGCCACACGGTGATCGACCGACAGGGTGAGCGACACGATGGGGGCGACCACCGCCGCGCCGGCACGGGCGACCACCTGGTCGCGGACGCGCCCGACCGCCAGGATCGCGGCCTCGGGCGGGTTGACGATCGCGGTGAACCGGTCGACCCCGTGCGCGCCGAGGTTCGAGATCGTCAGGACCGCCCCGGCGAGCGCATCCGCGGCCAGCTTCCCGGCCCGGGCGCCCTCCTGGAGCGCCGACCGCTCGCGGGAGATCGCGGCCAGCTCCTTCGTGTCGGCGTCGCGCAGGACGGGCACGAGCAGCCCGTCGTCGAGCGCCACCGCGATGCCCAGGTGGATGCCGTCGCCGGGGATCAGCCCCTCCGGGTCGTAGCGCATCGTGAGTCGCGGGTGATCGAGCAGCGTCCGGGCGACCGCCCAGATCAGCACGTCCGCGTAGGAGACGCCGGCCGCGGTCCGGGCCGCTCCGGCGGCCGTCATGTCCACGTCGCGCGACACCGAGAACTGAGGCACGTCGCGGAACGAGCGCGTCATCCGCTCGGCGATCACGCGGCGCATCCGCGACAGCGGGGCGCGGACAGCGGCTGCGTCCGGTGCGGCCGGCCCGCCCCCCGACGCGCCCGGTGGCGTGCCCGCAGGTCCGGCAGTGCCGGCTGCCTCGACGTCCTCGATCGAGATCCGTCCGCCCCGGGCTGGACGCACCCGCGCCAGGTCCACGCCGAGCTCTGCGGCTCGCTTGCGCGCGGCGGGACTCGCGACGACGCGCTCGTCCGGCGTTCCGGGCGGCGCTCCTGCCGGCGCGGGCGCCGGCGCCACGAGGAGCGCCGGCTCGAGGGCCGCAACCGGGGCGGCCGGGTCCGTGATCGGCTCGTCGGCGGTCGTCGCGATGAGCGCGATCACCGCGGTGACGGGAACCTCGTCCCCGGCAGCCGCGAGCAGCCGGCGCACGTAGCCCGCGACCGGCGACTCGACCTCCATCGTCGCCTTGTCCGTCTCGACCTCGAAGAGGACCTCGCCGGCCTCGACGTGGTCGCCCTCCTTCTTCAGCCATGCGACGAGCCGGCCCTCGTCCATCGTCAGGCCGAGCTTCGGGAGGATCACCGGGGTCACGCTCACCCGACGAGCTCCCGCGCGACGCGGACGATGTCCTCCACCTGCGGGACGACGCCGCGCTCGAGGTGGGCGGCATACGGGATCGGCGTCTCGACGCCGGCCAGGCGCCGCGGCGGCGCGTCGAGATCGTCGAATGCCTCCTCCGCGACGAGTGCCGCGATCTCGCCACCGTAGCCGCCGCGCAGGATCGCCTCGTGGACCACCAGCAGGCGCCGGGTCCGGCGCACGCTGGCAAGGATCGTCTCCCGGTCGAGCGGGACCAGCGACCGGAGGTCGATGACCTCCGCCTCGATCCCGTCGCGCGCGAGCGTCTCCGCCGCCTCGAGCGCAAAGAGCACCTCGCGCGACCAGGTGACGATCGTGAGGTCGCGCCCGGCCCGCTTCACGTCGGCCTTCCCGAGTGGGATGACGTATTCGCCCGCGGGGACCGGCCCCTTCGTCCGATAGAGGAGCTTGTGCTCGATGAACATCACCGGGTCATCGTCCCGGATCGCCGCGGCCAGGAGGCCCTTCGCATCGGCGGGCGTGGCCGGCATGACGACCTTCAGGCCGGCGACGTGGGTGAACCACGCCTCGAGCGACTTGGAGTGCTGCGCCGCGTTGCCGCGGCCCGAGCCGCCCTGGGTCCGTACGACGAGCGGCACGCGGGCCTGCCCGCCGAACATGAAGCGGTTCTGGGCGGCCTGGTTCACGATCTGGTCGATCGCGAGGCCGGAGAAGTCGATGTACATGAGCTCGACGACCGGCCGCAGGCCGGTGAGCGCGGCCCCGACGCCCGCTCCGACGATCCCGATCTCGCTGATCGGCGTCTGGCGAATGCGGTCGGGCCCGAACTCCGCGAGAAGCCCGGCGGTCACCTGGAACGCGCCGCCGTGCTCGGCGATGTCCTCGCCCATCACGAGAACCCGGGGGTCGCGCTGCATCTCGAGCCGGAGCGCCTCCCGGAGTGCCTCGGAGTAGAAGAGCTCGTTCGTCGCCGCGGCCGTCGGGGCCGCCGCCTCAATAGCTTGCATAGATCTCCTCCGGCGTGATCGGCGACGCGATCGGGCCCGTCTCGGCCCACGCGATCGCGCGTTCCATCTCGTCGTCCACCGCCCCGTCCAGCGCGTCGAGCTCGGCGTCGGTGGCGATTCCCTCCGAGGTCAGCCACGCCCGGGCGTTGATGATCGGGTCGAACGTGGCGCGCCAGGCTTCGATCTCCCCCTTCGTCCGGTACTGCTGCGGATCGCCGTAGTAGTGACCCTCGTGGCGGTACGCCTCGGCGACGATGAGCGTCGGTCCGCCACCGGCCCGGGCCCGGGCGACCGCCTCGCCGGCGGCCGCGTGGACGAGCCGGACATCCCGGCCGTCGACGTTGACCCCGGGCATCCCGTAGCCGATCGCCCGCGAAGCGATGTCATCGGTCGCGAATGCCTTGCCTGCCGGGAGGCTCTCCGCGTACTGGTTGTTCTCGCAGACGTAGATGACCGGCAGCTTCCAGATCGCCGCGAGGTTGAGCGACTCGTGGAAGGTCCCCTGGTTGGCGGCCCCGTCGCCGAAGAAAGAGACGGCGACCTGGTCCGTGCCCAGCTGCTTCGCGGTGAGCGCCGCGCCGGTCGCGATCGGGATCCCGCCGCCGACGATCCCGTTGGCCCCGAGGTTGCCCTTCGTCGTGTCCGCGATGTGCATCGAGCCGCCCCGACCCCGGCAGTACCCGGTCTCGCGCCCGAGCAGCTCCGCGAACATCTTCCCGAGATCGGCACGCTTCGCGATGCAGTGGCCGTGGCCTCGGTGGGTGGAGGTGATCCAGTCATCGTCGCGGAGGTGCGCACAGACGCCCGCGGCGATCGCCTCCTCGCCCGCGTAGCTGTGGATGGTGCCCCAGATCTTGTTCTCGCCGAAGAGCGTGGTGGAGCGCTGCTCGAACCGGCGGATCGTCCGCATCACCCGGTAGAGCTCGAGCGCATCGGCCCGGTCGATCGTCATCTCGTCCTCCTCACGGGGTGAGCATCACGCGGATTGCGCCGTCCCGGCGCTCGGTAAAGGTCGCCCAGGCCTCCGCGAACCGGTCGAGCGGGAAGTGGTGCGTCGTCAGGCTGGCCACGTCGATCCCGCCGCGCGCGAGCAACCCCAGCGCTCGACCGGAGACGCCCATCGGGTTCGCCACGGAACCGAGCACGTCCAGCTGACCACGGACGATCGTCGAGAGGTCGATGCCCGAGAGCTCGACGCCCTGGCCGGTCGCGCCGCCGAGGACCACCCGGCCGCCCCGACGGGCCGTCGAGATCGCCAGGCGCGCCGCGTCGGGGGTCCCGGCGAACTCAACGACGAGGTCGGCCGATCCGGCGAGCGCGCCGGCGTCGCGCTCGTCGATCACGGCATCTCCGAAGCGGGCGGCGCGGGCCAGGCGCTCTCCGCGGCCGACGATCGTGACCCCGCCGGCACCGCCCGCGCGGGCGAGCTGGGCGGCACACAGCCCGATCGCTCCCGGCCCGATGACGACGACGGACTCGCCCGGACGGAGCCGCCCGCGCTCGAGGGCCCACAGGGCGATGCCGAGATTGTCGGTCCACGCGCCGTCGGCGGTGGAGACCGTCTCGGGCAGCGGGTGGAGTGCGGCAACCGGCACGCTGGCGAACTCGGCCAGCCCGCCGGCGATCGTGAAGCCGACGTGCGCATGCCCGGTTTCGGGCCGCCCGTAGTTCTGGCACAGGGTGTACAGCCCCTCGCGGCAGCGGTCGCAGACCCCGCAGCCGACGTGGACCTCGACCCCGACCCGGGTCCCGGCCGGCGGCCCGTCGGTCCGTGGGCCGAGGCCGACGACCGTGCCGGCGAACTCGTGGCCCGGAACGTGCGGGAAGCGCGTGCCGGCGAACTGCCCGGCGAGGATCTTGCGGTCCGTCGCACAGACCATCGACGCCTCCACCCGGATGAGGGCGTGGCCCGCTGCCGGATCCGGCACGGGCACGTCGGTGACCACGAACCGGCCGGGCGCCTCGAAGACGACCGCGCGCATCGTCGCTGCGATCACGGCCGGATCGCCGGGTGAGTGGCCGGGATCACGGCTCGACGATGACCTTCAGCGCCCCGTCGATCCGCTCGTTGAACGTGCGGAGCGCCTCGCGAAACTCGCGGAGGGCGAAGTGGTGGGTGATCAACCGGCCCGCCGGGATCCGGCCGTCGGCCATGAGCGGGATGACCTCTTCCATGGTGTTCCGGTTCGCCCGCACGCCGTAGAGGTCGATCTCTTCGAGGACGACCTTCTGGAAGTTCACGGTGGTCGGCTCCTTCGGGATCCCGGTGAATGCCACCCGGCCTCCCTTGCGGACCATCCCGATCGCCTGTCCGACGGAGTCCCGCGAACCGGCCGAGTCGACCGCCACGTCCACCCCGTTTCCGCCGGACCACTCGCGCACCCGCGCCACGGGATCGCCGGCGTGGTAGTCGACCGTCTCGAAGCCGAGCTCGCGGGCCCGCTCGAGGCGCCTGCCGCCCCCGACGACGATGACGCGGGCCGCACCCAGGGCCTTCGCGCACATCGCCACGAGAAGCCCCATGCCGCCGGAGCCGACCGACGCGACGATATCGCCAGGCTGGATTCCGGGGCGCTTCACGGAGTGGAGCGCGATCGACGCCGTGTCGCACAGCGCGGCGGTGTCGTACGGCATGTCGTCCGGGATCCGGAAGACGGCCTTGATCGTGTGGACCACGTACTCGGCGTACGCGCCCTGGGAGTAGTGGCCGTACTGGCGATGCCCAAGGTCCTCGCGCCCGTAGTTGAAGCACAGGTTGTACCGCCCGATCCGGCACATCCGGCACAGGCCGCAGCCCGAGTGCGAAGTCCCCGC
>Ga0315268_10004979_pt1 | contig 14329 bp, 7 predicted proteins | sample C1_top_MG_FD_204535 | JGI IMG/M metagenome (GOLD analysis project Ga0315268, IMG submission 204535) | Sediment microbial communities from Yellowstone Lake, YNP, Wyoming, USA - C1_top | ecosystem: Environmental > Aquatic > Freshwater > Lake > Sediment | place: USA: Wyoming | collected 2017-08-01
CCCCCCGCGCCCCAGCCGCCGCCCAATAATCTCACGAAAAATCTAAAAAGTTTTTTTAAAGGTCTTCCTTTTTCGTGCCTCGCTTCGCGAGGCGCGCCGCCTAAAATTCTACAAATGTTTATGAAGTATACGCCAAATTGAATACATAGCATAAGTATCAAGCCCACAATAGGTTTTAAGATTTTTAATAGCTTCTTCTTTCATGGGCCCAACAAGGGAATCTGTTACAATTTTATTCCAAGTATCTGCTGCGCCCCCTCCATCTTGTATTTTAAGTTCCTTGTATGACAATTCGGGAGCAAGAACAGGTAAAATTCTTTTTATCGAAGTTCCGCCCCTAAAATCTTTGTGTATATGATAACGTTTTTTAAAAATATCTTCCAAATCGTACACACGTGTTTTGAGGACATCCATAAATACTTTTGTTGTAGGAATTCTTACTGTAATTTCCTCATTTCTTCCGCATTCAAAACCTTTGTGCCAAACAATAATACTACCACTTTCCCCTATATGATTTTGTAAAGATTCGGCAAATGCTTTACTTGGATCATCGGATGCAACATGTAAAAAATCGTGGTGTTTAAGCTCACTTTCTGAAGATTCTAAAATATGAACTGAATATTGAAAAGGTATTTGATGATAAGGTGAAAAACCATCAAAACGAGGGATAGCCGCCGGAAATGTCTCATAATCTAAAAAATATAGCGGGAAGGTTAAACTTTTGAATTCCTCTACAATTTTTTCTCTATTAACAAAAACTTTATTGGAAACATAGACATCTACTTGACTTTGTTGAATATCGGTTAGCTTGATGTGTGCAGGAATTTTATCAAGATGAAAAATATTATTATCTATCAGTTCTCTTAATTTTGCTGCGCTATTTCCGATACGTGCAATGTCGTGGACGCTATATTCAGGGACTTGAGGGTTGGCATATTGAAAAGTTGAACAATGTCTCGATCTGCCTTTGTAAATACAGCAGCAAAAACCCTCTGGTTCTGACACTTGCGAGATATACTTTAACGCCTCGGCCGCTTCGGTATTTACACTATCAGCAACGCTTTCCACTTCATTACTTACATCGACAATTTTAAAAAGTTGCGAGATATTTAGTTCGCCTGAACGGACATATTCCGAATTGAGATGAACAAGATATGCCCTATCTATTTTCAAACCGCATTTTCTAAGTAAATTAACCTGAAAAGCTAAATCGTGATAATGAATTTTTTTATCAATATTGTTTGTCGATTTTACTTCATATACCGAATAGCTATTCGTTTCCGGTTCAAACTTCAAAATATCAATAACAGCCAAGTAGCCGTCTTTAAAAAATACTGGTTGAAATAATACTTTCTGTTTTTTTCTAATATAATCCTTTGTTGCTTTTTGCCCCTTAATATCTCTACGCTCAATCAAAATTCCAGCAGGAAATAGTTTCCTTGCTATTTGCTCAACTTCGTTACCAGTTTCTATAATTGATTTTTCAAAATCTGACAGCTCAAATTGAGAATATATGTCAGGCTTGTGGATTTTATACCAAACATTTTTAGAACACTCCCGATAAAGAATGTAATCTGTTTTTGTTAAAATATTAGACGCCATAGAATATTTAGATTATTAACGGTATTGTCGCGTCCCCCTGCAATAAGGAAACTTAGTGCAGCCGTAAAATTTTCCATATCTTCCTCTTCGCAAAATCATTTTTGAACCACACTTAAGACAAATCTTATCACCCGAAATTACAACATTATCTTTAATATTATCGGCAGACTTTTCAACCAAAGTATAACCCTTACAATGCATGCAAAATCGTCCATATCCAGTAATTAAATCTGGGTCCCTAAAGTCTTTATAATCTCTTATTTCCTTACATTTTGGGCATTCCTTCATTTCGCCGTTTTGTAATCCCTCAATAGTTTGGTGTATGTGGCTTATTAAATTATTTTTACTAACGCCACCTTTAATCAAGTTCTCAATTCTTTCATTCAGCATTTTAATCGGATCATTTCCTATATTAAATTTATTTATCCGTAAAAATTTATAGCCATATCCCTCTAACACTTTTTCACGATAAATATCCTCATCTGTATAATAATCTTGATAATTAAATTCGTTTATTTCATCAATTTCTTTAAAATGTTCTCTAAAACCATCATATTCAATTATGATTTTATGTTCTCTGTGAGTTTCGTCGTTATAAACCAATAAAAAGTCGACTTTATAATTGGGGTGGACATAAGTTTTGTCCAATTGTTTTAGGTATTTACCAAGTTCAAATTGTGGGATAAATTCAATACTTTCTTTATTCTTTTTCCAGAATTTGGTTTGATAAAACCAATTCATAACTTCCGGTTCCATCTTTGATTTTTCGTCAACTTCACTCACGCTTCGCTCTTTCTTTGCTTCATTTAATGTGAAGAGGTAGTGCCGTAGCGCTTCGCCGATAGAGCCGGAGTATTTTTCGATTGGCTTACTCAAAACAAAATACATGCATTCTTTTGCACGGCTTAAACCAACATTTAATCTTTGGACTTTAATTTTTCCGTCTTCCTCTATGTCTACATCATTCAAGTTCTTGATGAATACACCCCAAAGATGATCATCTCTTTCAGTTGCAACCATAGAATAGAAAATAATATCTCTTTCTTCGCCCTGACATGTGTCAAATGTCATTATCTTTAATTTGAGCTTATCGTAGAAATAATCTTTTTCTGGTAAATTATTAATTTTTTCAACCAATATCTTCTGTTGATTAGTGTGTGGTGTAATAATTCCGACACTTTGATTATTATCGGTATCTTTTAATTTTTTTAATTCAGAAATAATAAATTCTGCTTCAAGAGTATTAGTATTTTGCAATAATTCTTCTTTGTCGTCGTGTTTTATAAAAGAAAATTTTAATACCTTATCAATAGTTTTACCTCTAATTTTCATCACCTGCAAATTATCTTGATAAAAATATTTATTTGAATAAGAAATAATTTCTTTGTAACCTCTAAAATATTTTAATAATTGAGTGTGGTAATTGCAGATAAATTCAAAAAATTCAAGAATAGAAGTTTTGATATTAAATTTACCTAACTTAACTAGTTTGGTACTTTCGCTTGAAACAAACTTAATGAAACAGTCTTTTAGATTATTTATGTATTCTCTATTTGTATCTGTACGAGCTTGAGCGGACTTCACATTACTAAACTGTTTTTTATCTCCTAGAATTAATACTTTTTTGGCTCTTAGTAAAGCTGGAAATGCTTGAGCTATGCTGACTTGAGAGGCTTCGTCAATTACTACTAAATCAAATATTTCAGGTTCAAGGGGGATATATTCAGCGTAATCTCTGATACCTGCCAAAATACAGGGAAATGCTTCTTTTAATTTCAAAAACTCATCTTTCGGAAATCGTTGTTTCGTCCTGATAATATCTCTTAACGCTCTCGCCGTTGCCTTGTTATTTTCATAAAAGTCAATTAACCTTCCATCAAGAAGAAAAGTCATTTGAGCCGTTACTAAATCCTCGATATTTTTCTTTTGGCCAGCATAGTTAAATGATGGTATATTTTTAAAATCTTTTTCAATTTTCTGCTGCAAGTTTATGTATCTTATTAACCTATCAAAATCAAGATTGGTTATTTTTATAAGTTCGTTATTACATAATGTTTTGAAAGAAGATAAATCAATTTTTAGTTTTTTATTCGTATTGGGATATTTTCCTAAATTAGTGTTTAAAAATTTTAAATCGTCACCAAGTTTTTGCAAATCGTTTAATGACGCTAAGACTTTCTCATCTTTTAATGCCTCGTGTACAAAGTTAAGATAATCAAAATTTATTTTATATTTTTCATCTAGCTTATCTTTTATTTCATTTGAGTAGCTAAAAATTTTTAAAACCTTTTTTAGTTCCACTAAATTATTGTGCGGCTCCAGAGATGATAACAGATTAAAATGTTTTTTGAATTCTCTATCTAATATCTCAATTCTTTTTCTCTTAAACAAATAACCAAAAAGCCAATTTTTTTCTTTTTCATAGCTATCAATAAATTTTTTTAAATATCCAAGGTCTTTATCATTAAAATTCTTAAATTTTGATATTAATGACAAATCGGCTCCATAAACCTCTTTTAATTTAGATACTGAATTAGAAAGAAAATTCAATAACCATAAATATTTCTGAAAATTGGAAACATTTTCAAAATCATCTAGACGAAAATTTAGTAATTCAAAAAATTGAGATTCATTCTCTCTCTTACTTAAATCAAAAACCAACTTTTCTTTTAGCGATAAAAATATTTTTCTGAATTCCTCTAGCTCGATTGCTGATTCTGACCGACTCAAAACTTCATCAATATCTACCGGAAATCCATTGTTTTGATAATAAGATTCTAAATCAAAAAGTTCGTGAATTTCTTTCAAGTCAATTTCTCCATAAGCTAAAATTTCTGCTTCTAAATCTTCTTTCAATGTATTTTCAAGTTTTCCTATATTGCTTTCGAGAGCGTCATAATCCTTTTTTACGGCCCTGAAATGGGTTTTAATATTTCCTACGGCACTTGTCGCAAGTATTTGGCTATAGGTACTTCCCGTTTTACCAAGTCGCAAAATGGGATTTTGAAAATTTTTATCATGTCTTACTTTATTCATCGTTTCCGTTATTTTGTCCTCTACAACATCAAGAGCCTCCTTTTTATCAGAAAGAACAAGCACGGATTGGTTTTTTAGTATTGTATCAAAAGCAATAGCAGTAATTGTATGGCTTTTTCCGGTTCCTGGAGGTCCCTCAACAATAATATATTTGCAATCTTTCTTTCTTACTGCCGACAAAATCTGGAGCTGTTCGCTGTTCAACGGGATTGGACTACTAAAAACAAGACGATCGCTAGTTTCTAAATTATCCCATTCCTCCTCAATAGTTGGATTAAAGGGAATGGGATTCTTATGGATAAAATCATCAATTAATTTATTAAAAGCGTCCGCTAATACATTATTTTCCGAATCAAGTAATTTTAATATTTCCTCATAGTCATTAACCAATGCCTCATCTGATTTATCAAATAAGGCGATATAACAACTGTTTGATGCTCTAATTAAAAAACTTTTGGCAATCTGGATTTCTGATTTGTTTGTATCAATACTATTATCCAGTTCAAAAAAGTTAATAATTTCACCTAGAATTTCATTTATTAATTCTTGAAAGTTATTTTGATATTGTGAAAGATAAATAATTCTTTCCGTTATGTTTTTTAAATTTCCCTTCTTATTTTTTTCATGGTTGTATTCTTGGGTAATATATTCAAGCGCTTTTTTATTGATATAGACCTGAGAGTCAAATTCAATTGTTAATAAATCGTTTTGTTTCTCAACGGAAAAAGGAATGTAGAAAATCGGATATTTTGCCATATTGAAAGTAATATCGCAGAAATATAAGTAAAATTCTTGTTTATCAAGTATGGTTCTGTTTCTCTCCATCTCATAGATTTCTGCGAATAAATCGCCCACTTGAAAACTTTCAAAAAATGAGGAAATATTTGATCTAACAACTTGGATTTCAAAAACGTCTTTTAATTGTTTTAAAATATCAACTTTTTCTTTTGATATAAGAAGTTTTAAGATTTCGGAAATTTTGTTTTCCAGTAACAGAGATAAAATAGCAGTCAATTCTTCTTCCATTAGATAAATATTATTTTCATCACCGAGATTAAGATTTTCTAATGGTTTTTCTAAATTGCTAATAAATGGTAAAACAAGATCAGCTTTAATTATTTTAGCTATGACCTCCATAGAAACACTTAGTGCTTGATCATATTCTTTACTATATAAAACGGAATGTTTTTCAATTTCCTCTGCAATTTGTTCAAGCGTCTTTGCAATTCGTTTATTGTTAATTTTTTCAGATTGTAATTTTATTAAATCAAGAAGATTTTTTGGTATGTTCGTACGATAAACTCCCTTTTGAACTGTATTAAGGGTATTTTTATCAAAAGCATGATTAATAGCTTTCCATACAAGATTATTAAAAGATGGATATTTATTAAGATTTAAGCCGATAAGTAGATTATTATTGCTCCTCAAAGAAATACTTCTTTTTGGATTTTTTCTTTTATGAAAATCGGTTTCCAAAAAGTCCATGAAATACTTGGCCACTTCTTTAATGAATGCCAAGCTGTTCTTATTTTCGGTTTTCTCTTTTATTATTAAAGACATAATACTACTTAATTAAATCATCAACGCCAACGCCGAGCGCTTTAGCGATTTTTGATAAAGTTTCAATAGTCGGATTTCTGTTAGAACCCGACTCAATTTTAATTAAAGTGTTATAAGTAACATCCGCCATCTTAGAAAGCCGATCTTGAGAAATACCGAGTTTATGGCGGTATTTTTTAATGTTTTCAGCCAAAGCAGACTTGTTATTTGACATTATTGTAATATATTACTATTATTGAATTAGTATGTTTACAGACTTGTTAATCTGTTCCTATCTTACCAAAAATCCCCTGTTTTGTTAAATAAGGGAGAAAGTCGCACGCACGGGCGGGCGGGGCAAGCGACTAACTTTTCACGGCGGCGCATCCCGAAGGCGGGATACGAAAAAGGAAGACCTTTAAAAAAACTTTTTAGATTTTTCGTGAGATTATTGGGCGGCGGCTGGGGCGCGGGGGGGGGTCAGCCGCCGCCCAAAGAATCAGAAATCCGCTTGCGGATTTTCCTTGAAAAAAGTTCGGATTTTATTCAAAACGGACAGCCAACAAGTAATAGGCGAATTTTTCGGCGAATTTTGACAGGCGGTTCGGGCTTGGCTGACCGAATTTTCAAGCAATTTCCAAGCGAGCCAATCTTTTTTCGCCTAAAGGCGAACGCAAAGCGACAATTCCCTATTTGCCCAAAAGTAATAATTAATTTAATCAAATAAAACTATGACTAGATATTTTCTCTACGCCAGAAAATCAACTGACGAGCCGGACCGGCAAATTCTTTCCATTGAAGCCCAAATAACCGAATTAAAAGAGTTTGCCGAGCGGGAAAATTTGGAAATCGCTGATACTTTTATTGAATCGCAAACCGCTAAAATTCCTGGCAGACCGATTTTCAACGAGATGATAAAAAGAATTGAGTCCGGCGAGGCAGAGGGAATTTTAGCTTGGCATCCTGACAGACTAGCTCGCAATTCCATAGACGGCGGACAAATAATTTATCTCGTAGATACCGGCAAAATTCTCTCGCTAAAATTCCCCACTTTCTGGTTTGATAATACCCCGCAGGGAAAATTTATGCTCAATATCGCTTTTGGGCAGTCAAAGTATTATATTGACAATCTTTCAGAGAATGTAAAAAGAGGTTTGCGGCAGAAAGTGAGAAAGGGCGAACAATCAGGAGTGGCGATTACCGGCTATCTCAACGACAAAATAAATCACAAAATAATTCCTGATCCTCAAAAATTTCCTTTGATTAAAAAAATGTTTGAGTTTTATTCAACCGGTCAATATTCTCTGAAAGATTTAAGAAATAAAATGACCTCTTTGGGCTTGATTAGCCGCAAAGGCAAAGTTTTTTCCATTTCAAATTATCAGATGTTTTTGAAAAATCCGTTTTATTACGGAGCTTTCATTTTTAACAATGAACTTCATCAAGGAGCGCATAAGCCAGCGATTGCCAAGAAACTTTTTGACCAATGCCAGGAAGTGCTAAAAGACAGAGGCAGGCCGAAAATACGCGGAAAGCATGTTTATCCCTTCAGAGGGCTGTTTAAATGCGGTGAGTGCGGCTGTGCCATCACTTCTGAAACGCAAAAAGGGCATAATTACTACCGTTGCACCAAAAAACGAATCCCCTGTTCACAGCCCTATATCCGAGAGGAATCGCTAGCAAGCCAAATTTCAAGCATTATTCAAAAAGTTTCTTTGCCTTCGGCTTGGACTAAAAAGATGATTGAAGAATTAAATAACGAAAAAGAAGAAAATGTCCAAGCTGACAAGTCTTTTGCTCAAAATCTTAAATCGCAGATTTTAGAGTGTGAAACAACATTAGATAAACTTTTGGACTTGAATTTATCCGAAGCCATTTCAACTGAAGAATACGCCGCCAAAAAACAAAAAATCCTCAACAACAAGATTGAGATTTCTGAAAAACTTAGAGATTTTGAGCGAAAGGGCAATCGCTGGCTCGAACTTTGCCGGAACTTCATTTTAGAGGCTAATCAAGCCGAAATTGTCGCTTTGCGTGGAAATTTATATAAAAAGAAAAATTTCCTGAAAAAGATTGGCTCGAACTCGTTTCTTTCGGAACGGCAGGTTTTTGTAAAGTACAAAAACCCTTGGAAATTGCTTGAAAATTCGGTCAGCCAAGCCCGAACCGCCTGTCAAAATTCGCCGAAAAATTCGCCTATTACTTGTTGGCTGGGAGAGTAGGATTCGAACCTACATTAGCGGAGCCAGAGTCCGCTGTCCTACCATTAGACGATCTCCCAATATTTATAAATTAAATAACCGCCAGCGGCGGTTGTCATTGTCGTAAATACTTACTTTACCACCTCACCGCCAAAGGTTTTTATGGCTTTCTGAAAAAGTTCAGTGTCTTCTTTTATTTCCTCGATTATAAACCTTATTTTAAGCTTTAAATCTGTAATCTCCTTTATAACCCCTTCAACAATGGTAATATTTTTTCTATCCCTTAGCCTCTCTTCGTGAAACTTATAGCCGCAGGCAATAATAAGTTCTTCATTTTCAATTTTCAGCGGGCGGCAGACTTTCAGGCTCATCGCTAAAGAATGATTATGTTTTTTAATTTCTGACAGAATTTTATGCCAATTATCTACCAATATCTCTATCTTTGAATCTTCTTGATTTTTAACACTTTTCGTTTCTTTTTTAGGCAGGTTTTTTTCATTAATAGGGGTTATGTAGTCAGAGCTATTTTCTTCACAAAAATCAATCACTGCCAGTTCAAGGGGTAATTGAGGAATAGATGAAGATCTTAATTCCCTTATTTTACCCGCCATTAGATTAATCAGTTTGATTAACCGATCTATCTTTAATTCTTTTAGTTCTGATAATAACGATTTTTCAAATTCAAGCGGCAGTTCATAAGTAGAAAATTCAATATTAGCCCCGATTTTCATTAGAATGACTTTTCTTAAAAATTCTATAAACTCGCGGTTAAAATTTTGGAGGTCAACTCCTTCCTGCAATAATTTATTTATCAAATCAATCGAAGAGGTGATATCATTGGCCATTAGGTATTGAAAAAGGTCAAAAATTAACTTTATATCCGACCGCGGTAAAACCAACTCGGCAATTTCAGTAGTTATATTTTTTTCACCAAGGGAAAAAATCTGGCCTAAGGTACTTTCGGCATCTCTGATCGAACCCTCGGAAATTCTGGCAATATTTTCTAGGACCTTGTCCTCAACTTTTATGCCCTCTTCGTTAGCTATATAAGCAAGTCTTTTAACTATATCGGGCACAGAAACTCTTTTAAAATCAAAGCGTTGACAACGAGAAATGATAGTTTCGGGCACTCGATGTATTTCAGTGGTCGCCAAAATAAAAATCACATATTCGGGCGGTTCCTCCAAGATTTTCAACAAAGCGTTAAAAGCAGAAGTTGAGAGCATATGTACTTCATCAATAATAAAAACTTTGTATTTACTTCTTGATGGCACTGTCCTCGCATTAGGGATTATATTTTCTCTTACATTATCTACTTGCGTATGGGAAGCCGCGTCAATCTCAATCAAATCCATCGCTCTCCCTTCCATAATCTCCTTGCAGAATTCGCATTTGTTACACGGTTCGGCCTTTTTTAAATTTTTACAATTGACAGCTTTAGCAAAAAGTCTGGCTGTAGTTGTTTTACCAATACCTCTCGGGCCAGTAAAAAGATAGGCATGGGCTATCTTGCCGGTTTCAATCTCGTTTTCCAAAGTCACTTTTATATGATTTTGGCCGACTAATTCGGAGAATGATTTTGGTCTGTATTTTCTGTAGATAGCTAGGGCCATAAAAATTAAAACTTATAACTTGTTTTGTTATTTTACAGTATATAAGATTTTTTATCAAATTAAAACCACTTGAATTAAGCGGTTTTTCTAATTATGTTTTGGCTCAAATTAGCCTAAATCATCAATATCAGCTTTTTCGCTCAAATTTTCTTGATTAAACTTCCTGATAACGTTTTCCACTGCCGCCCAATCGCTTTCCCTGTCTTTTGGCACTAAAATAACAACTTCATCGCCGACTTCGCCTTTAAAGTAGGTAATACTGGCAAGGAGAACTTTATACGTCTTTCCGCTGGAAAGCACGCTAAACTCATTTGTTTTTTCGTCCTTGATTAAAGTTCCTAGTATTCGTTTTCTTTCAACCGGTCCAATTTGTTTGTAAACAAAAGAACCATCGGCTGTGATGGTAAGTTTAAGGGTGTCACCTTCTACCAATTTTGACTTTGAGGCGTAATTGGCGGGAATGGAATATTGCTTGCCGTCTGGGCCGACCATATTCTGTCCATCAAAGACACCTTCGATTATTTTTTGATCTTCGTTAACCTCTACTCGGCCAGTATCCCTTGCTTTCTCTGTCAATTCTTTTGTTTCATCTGTACCAGCTATTTCTTCAAGAAGTGACTTAGCCTGCTGAATACTCTCTTGTGCGCTTAAAATTAATTTTTTGATTAATTTAATTTTATTTGGGTTTGCCATTTTTATTTTTCTCCTTTTTGTTTTTTAATTTAAAATTTTGTTTTTATTTACTTTTTAATATTTATTTGTATTTTTATATTGCTTTTTGTATTTATTTTTGTAGATTTAAGTTTAACATAGTATAATTATTTGTCAAATCTTTTTATGATAAATAGGTATTTTGTAAAAAAATATAATTGAGACCTGAACAAATATTTTGTACAACAAAAAACTATAATTATTTTATTATTATAGCCCGATTATGATTTATGGCCAGTTTTATAAAACTCTATTGCCTTATCCGCCTTATTTTTATATACTTTTTTCTCCAATTGGAAAACCTTGGGTTTTAATTGGTTCCCCTAATTTTGTTCTTTCTAATATTTCCATTTCCACTTCCTGACGAGACCTCCCGTATTTCATTCTTGAATACTCTTTAATTGCATTCGCTACTTTCTGTTCTGAAGGCGAGGGGGGAAAGGTCGCCATATTGAAAGCCTTTGAGGTAGCATTGTCAATTAGTAGCTTAACATATGCATTAAATCTAGCGATGTTTATCACATCATATTCTGAAAAAACCGGGACAAATTGTTTGGCAATAATTTCTGCATCTTCAACCCCGATTCTAAATGCAATCAAGGTGCCGACCGTACCCAAGACTGCATCTCTAAGTTTAGTATCATTACCAGTTACTAATTGACCCAAATATTGATGAGCCATGGTTAAATTTAATTTGTATTTTCTGGCTTCAGATAAAATAGTTGCAATAGAATCCGTGATAAAGTTTTGAAATTCATCAATATAAAGGTAAAAATCTTTTCTCTCTGATTCCGGCATATTGGCCCGAGCTAAAGCAGCCATCTGCAGCTTAGAAACTATTATTAAACCCAGTAAATTGCTGTTGACTTCGCCGGTTTTTCCTTTTGAAAGATTAACTAACAGTATTTTTTGTTTATCCATTATCTTCCTGAAATTAAAACCCGATCTAGGCTGGCCAATTATATTTCTCATCATCTGGTTTTCGACAAAGCGCCCGACTTTTGAAATAAGATAGCCGAGCATTTCTGACTTGTGAAAATCGGATGTTTTGGCCATTTCTTTTTCCCAAAAAGACCTGACCATCGGATCTCTAACCTTTTTTAATTTGTAATCCTGGTAAGTCTTATCAGTAAACATTCTAGGAATATCGGCGATTGTTCCCGGATATTCTTTATCTTCAATCAGCGTAAGCATCACATTTCTCATATTATGCTCAAACATCGGACCAATCATCTCTGGCGGAAATAATTTATAAAAAATCGCAATCATTTCCTGAATGGCAAAATCAGCTTCCTCGGGGGTGTTTGCTTCAAGCATATTCAAACCAACCGGCCGCTCTACATCAGATGGATCAAATATAATTACATCCTCCATTCTTTCTTTGGGAATAGAGCCTAAAATATCTTCAACCAAACCTCCATGGGGATCAACCACACAAACCCCTTCGCCATTCCTGATATCTTGTTTGGCCATCTCGCACATCAAGACAGATTTTCCGGTGCCAGTCATACCGATTGTGTAAACATGGCGGCGGCGGTCATCCCTTTTCATTTTAATCAAAGTTTCAACGCCGCGATAAATATTTTTTCCCAGAGTAATCCCCTCTTTTGGTACATTGGTTGGACAAGGGGCTTTTCTAGCTAAAAGCCAAAGAATATTAGGAGTCTCAGTGGTCGGCAGGGGCAGATGAAAAATAGAAGTAATTTCCTCTGTATTCAGCAATATTCTCTGCGATTCAGAAAAATGTCTGTAGATAAAATCATTGACAAACCTGGCTTTACGAATCAGAGGTTTCTTAATAAAACTATTGCCTGATTCTTGGGCTGTATATTGAGAAAAAGCGTTAACAATATTCAAAAAATTTGATCTTGCTTGTTCTAAACTGGGGGATGAAGTAACAATTCTGATATTGGTATGAAAACCGGCTTTTGAGGCTTTTTCTTCCAATGATTTTACTAATTCCTGTTCCATTGGCGTTAAAAATCTTGGATTGAAAGACTGACCTGAATAAGGATCATTTTTCTTGGGACTTTTTAAACTACTAAAAATTGCCCCCGTTACCCCTTGAGTCACCGTTTTCATGGCTTCGGGAAGGGTTTTACCTTTCTGCATACTCTGGGCAATTCTTTCACTAAATTTCCGCCAGCCAGCCGGAGCCGGGCGAATAAGAATCTGAATAGCCGCCCCTTCATCTTCCTTCAATTTGCTCAGGGTATTGGTAATAGCGTTCAAGGGATCAGAATCTAGTTTTTTATAAGTCCTGATTGGAAAGATATATTTTTTTGATAACTTAAGATAACCGCCAAAAATTTTGCCTTGCGGCGTAAAAATATTATAATCTTGAACTTCCTCAATATGAGCTTTTGGATACTGGGCATTGATTTGCAATTCGACTAATTGTTGCAAATGCCTGGGTACGGCTAAGTAAAACATAATCAAACCATTTTTGGCGATAATTTCCAGAGCGATATGGTCGGCCCGGCCATACCAGAAATTATTCCAAGTGTTAACTAATACATTGGCATATTTATAAGGTTTTATCCCGCCTAAATTTAGAAATAAAGTTTCGGCTTGGGCGATAACCTCTTTTATATCCCTGGTTTGCTCCTTTTCATCTTTGGAAATTTCTTTGGGCACAGTCACCAATAAAACTACTTTTTGCAAAGAAAGCGGGATGCGATTTTGCTTTCTTATAATTTGTTTTATAATGGAAATAATTAGAGCTACGACAAACAAAAAAAGAGCCAGATAAAAAATCAAAGTGATAATCGGATTTGAAAACAATCCCGTTTCTTTATTAGTAATGTCAACACCCGTTGGAATCGAATTGTAATTGGTCGGCAGAAATGCCTGATATAAAAAAAACATAGAGTATTAGAATTTTTTCGTTTGTTTCAAAGAAATTATTTTATCAGCTTTTATTTTTGCCTCCTGTTCTAAAAAGAATTTATTAACGCCGGGAATAATCTTTAGCCATTTTTTAATCAAATTGATAATTTCTCCAGTTCTAACTCTTACTCTTTGCATTATTTTTTCAATCCTTGAAGCGGTTTCTTCGCCTTTTTCTTTAAAGATTTTTTTCTGATTTTCATCAAGCTGATTGTAAACATCAGCCAGATCAGCACTAAGGATTGTTTCTATTTCCTGCAGGATGAGGCTTTTAGACGGAGAAACAACTGTGGTTTGGATTGGGGGCGTGGTAACGGGTTTAAGCAATATTTCCTTATCTTTAACTGCTTGTGTTATTGCCTCTTCTTCTAGACCCTCTTTTTTAACTTCAATTTCTATTTCTTTTCCCTCGGGAATTTCCTTTTTAACTTCAAAAGCCTCGGGAATGTTATCTGATTCCTTTTCTTGAGCTGGACCCGAGGTTAAATCTTTTGGTAATGGCATAATAAACACTGATTTTCGCTTTAAGTATACCATATTTTTACCCTCTTGACAAGGTTTAAAAAATGTGCTATCATTGTATGTTGAAGTGGAAAACCGTTGATTTGTAAATAAATCCAGACAAGGAAGGAAAGGAAAAGGTGAAATCATGAAAAAGCTAACTGTTCTTTTGATGGCGATGATAGCGACTTTGCCCCTGCTGCTTACGACTGGCTGTGCAGTATTGATCCCTCTAGA
>Ga0315268_10004980_pt1 | contig 14327 bp, 9 predicted proteins | sample C1_top_MG_FD_204535 | JGI IMG/M metagenome (GOLD analysis project Ga0315268, IMG submission 204535) | Sediment microbial communities from Yellowstone Lake, YNP, Wyoming, USA - C1_top | ecosystem: Environmental > Aquatic > Freshwater > Lake > Sediment | place: USA: Wyoming | collected 2017-08-01
CCGGATCGCCCTCAAGAGTCAGAAGCTCGGTATTTGTTAAAAGCTCGATGTTAAGATGCCGGCCGACCTCGACCAGTTTGGGTGAGATAACTCACATCGCGCAGTCATTGGTTGGAAATGTCTTGTCAAGCTGAGACATCAGCCCGCCTATGGCAGCGGATTTCTCCACAAGATAAACGTAATAACCCGATTCGGCGAGGTCAAGCGCTGACTGCATTCCGGCAATACCGGCGCCAACAACCATAACTGACCCGCTTTTATTCTCTTTTACAGACCCCATTATTTCTCCTTAATCAATTTACCGGCAATACCCTGAGACCTTTGCATAACACCCCCTTTTGCCCGATTTCCTCGTCAGGCTCAAATTTTAATCCTCGAAATACTTCAATGTATTCCTGCGGTTAAAATTTTCGCCTTCCTTGAACTTGGACAAAATTGAATGTTCTTCAAAGGTCTCACTCTTATTATACAAAAACATGAAAAGCTGTTAAAAAGCAGGGCAAAACAGGTTTTATTTAACATTTACAATATATTATTATAAGAGCGTTAATTAAATCATTCGAAATAGTTTTTTTGTCAAAGAAACAGGTAAGTGTCAAGGATTTAATAGCCAAAATTGATTATTTTTCATATATAGTATTATGATACAGGTTAAATTAATAGGATTTCAAAGTAAGAACAGGAACTCATAAACTTCAAACCAGATATTTAATCATATGAAGAAACGCATATTATTAATTAAAAATATTGAATTCAGGCTTCGGCAAGCGATGCGTACTGACAGGCATATTCTTCGCCGTGAAATCGCAAAACTGAAATCTGCCGGCGTGGATATTTTGCCTGAAAATGATTTTGAAAAAAAAATGGGGTCGGTTGCAAAAAAACTTGCCGCTTCTATCAATAAGAAATTATTGAGAAAAGCTAATGTTCCGAAACTTATTTTTGATTCAGCCCTTCCGATAACGGCCAAAAAAAATAAAATAATCGATTCTATTTCAAAAAACCGGGTTATTATAATTTCAGGTGAGACCGGCTCAGGTAAAACCACACAAATTCCAAAATTCTGCCTTGCCGCGGGAAGGGGAATAAATGGCAAAATCGGCTGCACACAGCCAAGAAGAATTGCCGCCATTACAGTTGCCGCCCGTATCGCCGAAGAGCTTGGAGAAGAGACCGGAAAATCCGTCGGTTACAAAATCAGGTTCACAGATAAAACGCATAAAGACTCATATATTAAGATAATGACCGATGGGATTCTTCTTGCCGAGGCTTATAACGACCCGTATCTTAATGAATATGACACAATAATTGTCGATGAAGCCCATGAAAGAAATCTGAACATCGACTTTATCCTCGGCGTGCTTAAGACTCTTCTGGCAAAAAGAAGCGATCTTAAGCTTATAATAACGTCGGCTACGATCGATACTGAGAAGTTTTCAAAGGCATTTGATAATGCCCCGATAATAGAAGTTTCAGGCCGGATGTTTCCCGTTGAGGTGCGTTATCTGCCGGTTGATCCGGAACTTGAAGAAAGCGGGGAACAGACCCATGTTGACCTTGCAGTCGAAGCCGTTGACAGGCTTTTGAAGGAAAACCACACCGGTGATATTCTTCTTTTTATGCCGACAGAGCAGGATATCCGTGAAACCTCGGAGTTGCTTGAAGGAAAAAAATACGGAGCCGTCGGAATTATCCCGCTTTTCGCAAGGCTCCCGGCTTCGGAGCAGTCAAGGGTCTTTTTACATCTGCCGGTAAGAAAGATCATTGTCGCAACCAATATCGCTGAAACATCCATCACCATACCCGGCATAAGATATGTCGTAGACACGGGCCTTGCCCGCATATTGCAGTATACGCCAAGATCGAGAACAACTGCCCTGCCGGTTGTATCCATTTCAAAAAGCAGTGCGGACCAGCGAAAAGGAAGGTGCGGCAGGGTTGAAAACGGAATCTGCATACGACTCTATTCAAAAGAAGATTATGATACACGCCCTCTTTTTACGCCTCCTGAGATCCTGAGATCAAACCTTGCAGAAGTAATTTTGAGAATGATCGCGTTGAATCTGGGAGACATATCGGCTTTCCCCTTTATTGACCGCCCTGCCGTAAAAAGCGTTAAAGACGGATACGAGATTCTCCTGGAACTGGGAGCCATAGAACCGGAAATAGAAAATAAATCGGGATTCGCCCTAACAAACAACGGAAAGATCATGGCTTCACTCCCGATTGATCCGAGACTGTCACGAATGCTGATTGAAGCGCAAAGAAGAGGCTGCCTTGAAGAGATAACCATATTAGCTGCCGCTTTAAGCTGCCAGGATCCAAGGGAAAGACCCGCTGATAAGACAGTCGAAGCAGCCCGGGCTCACGCGCTCTTTTCAGACCCGTTGTCCGACTTTATAACCCTTCTTAATATATGGAACAAGTTTCTCGAGATTTCAGACACCGAAAAAACCATTGCCGCCGCAAAAAGGTTTTGCAGGACGAATTTTCTTTCTTTCAGAAGAATGAAGGAATGGCGCGACATATACTTGCAGATTAAGGATATATTAAATGAAAACGGCATGAAAAACCAAAAAGCGGAGATGGAAAAAGCTGAAAGCGGAGAGAATAAATCCGGCTTATACAGCTCTTTATATACGGCCATTCATAAATCTGTCTTAAGCGGTTTTCTTTCCAATATCGCAATAAAAAAGGAAAGGAATATCTTTTCGGCGACAAAGGAAAAATCGGTTATGATATTTCCCGGATCCGGACTGTTCAAAAATCCCGGAACATGGATTGTAGCGGCTGAAATGGTTGAAACTTCAAGGCTCTTTGCAAGAACTGCGGCATCCATAGACTGTTCATGGATTGAAGAGATAGGAAAAAGCCGGTGCAGATATTCCTATTACAACCCTCACTGGGAAAGAAACAGAGGAGAAGTTGTGGCTTCCGAGCAGGTGAGCCTTTTCGGGCTGTCGATTGTTCAGGGGCGTCCTGCGGCATATGGCAGGATAAACCCTGCGGAAGCATCGGATATCTTCATAAGGGATGCTCTTGTAAATGAAGACGTTAAAATACTTTTACCGTTCATGGAGCATAACAGGAAATTAAAGGAAGAAATAACAGACATTGAAAACAGGGTCAGAAGAAGGGATATCCTTGTGGGCGACAATGTTTTGATCGAATTTTACAGGGAAAAACTTCCCGGTATTTACGACATCAGAACCCTTGGAAAACACATAAAAGAGATGGGAGGTGACCGGTTTTTGCGCATGGCAAAAGAAGATTTTCTTCGATACATGCCCGATGAGGAGGAAATATCCCTTTATCCCGACAAAATCGCACTTGGAGCGAATGCCTTTGAATGCCTTTACAGTTTTGATCCGGGAAAACCTGCGGATGGAATAACCGTTAAAATACCCTCTTCTATTGCTTCGACAGTTCCGCCCGAAACAACAGACTGGCTTGTGCCGGGATTATTAAGGGAAAAAATTAACGTCCTCATAAAAGGACTTCCCAAGGAATACAGGAAGAAGCTGCTTCCCCTGTCAAAGACCATCGAAACCATCCTTTCGGAAATGCCACGGCAAAAAACTTCGCTTATAACGGCCCTTTCGGGTTTTATTTATCATTCTTTCGGCGTCGATATTCCCGCAAGCGCATGGCCCGGTGAAAGACTTCCCGACCACTTAAAAATGCGTATCTCAATAACGGGAACAAAAGGAGAAGAAATATACTCCGGAAGAGATAACGCCCTGTTAAAAAACACATTATCGGCACCTGCAGATAACGAATATTTTAATTCGGCACGGGGAAAATATGAAATAACCGGCATCACAAAATGGGATTTCGGAGATATTCCCGAAAAAATCATTATCAAAGGGAGTGATAAATATGAGTGGATATATTTCCCCGGTCTTGAAAAGGATGAAAGGTGTGTAAATTTGCGGATTTTCGACTCGGAAACAGAATCTGTTAAATCGCACAGGGAAGGAATAATCGCCCTTTTTTCAATTGTTTTTGAAAAGGATTTAAAGTCTGTGAAAAAAATGCTTCTATTGCCAAAAAAGATGAATGAATATACCGCTTTTTTCGGTGGTGAAAACAGGTTCAACAGGCTGCTCTACAAAAGCACTATAAAAGATCTTTTGAATGTCAATATAAGGACAAAAGAGGCTTTTGAGTCGCGCGCCCTGTTTGTGCTGCAAAATATTTTTGAGCATGGGCAGAGAAAAATTACAAACATAGCGCCTGTCTTAAAAGCATGCCATGAAACAAGAGAAACCCTTTTGAACCTTAAAACAAAATGTATATCAAACGGAGAAGCCTCTGATCTTCTTTTCAGGCTCGAACAGGATTTTAACAGATTAATACCCGAAAACTTCATGGAACTGTACGAAGAAGAACGACTTGCAGATCTCCCGAGATACATTCAGACTGTTTCAGTCAGAGCACAAAAGGGAATAATTGATCCTGAAAAGGAGAAGGCCAGATCAAACGAGATTGAAATACATATCGCCCGTCTGGATAAATTTTTAAAAAGCCTTTCCCGGCTTGCATCTGATGAAAAGAAAAAAGCTGTTGAAGAATATTTCTGGCTTATCGAAGAATACAGGGTTTCCCTTTTTGCGCAGGAGTTGAAAACCCCGGTTCCAATATCAGCAAAAAGGCTCGATAAAAAGTACAAAGAGATTGAAAGAATGGTATGATGAGGCGAAAGGAATGAACCAGAAACCGGAACCCGGAAACCGGAAACCATCCATCATTGTTATCTGCGGACCGACAGGCATAGGAAAAACTTCGGCAGGAATCGAAGCGGCGGAGGCTTTCGGCGGTGAAATAATAAGCGCCGATTCCATGCAGATATATAAATACATGGATATTGGCACCGCAAAACCAACGCCTGCTGAAAGAGAACACGTCTTTCATCATATGATCGACATCATCGAGCCGGATGAAGATTTCAGCGCCGCACGATTCTCGTCTCTTGCAATTGCGACAATCAGAAAACTCAGTGAAAAAAAGATTCCCCCGTTTGTTGTGGGCGGAACCGGTCTATATATCAAAGCTCTTACTCACGGTCTTTTTGATCCGGGTGCAATCCGCGCTGATGCAAAAATCCGCCTTAAAAAAGAGGCCGAACTTCACGGTACAGAGTTTTTGTATAACCGCCTTAAAAAATCCGATCCGGTCGCAGCAGATAGGATTCATTCCAACGACACATTCAGGATAATACGGGCTTTGGAAATATTTGAAACAACCGGAACCGCCATTTCTGAATATCAAGGAAAGCACGGGTTTTCAGAAAGAATGTTCAATGTCTTAAAAATAGGTCTTACAATTGAGAGACAAGCCCTCTATGACCGTATTGAAAAAAGGGTTGACTCTATGATAGAAGATGGTTTTATTGACGAAGTAAGACGGCTTATTGAAATGAATTATACGGCTGATCTGAAATCGATGCAATCGATAGGCTACCGCCATATTGTTGATTACATTGCAGGCCGCACACCGCTTGATGAAACTGTCCGGATTTTGAAGAGGGACACAAGAAGATTTGCAAAGCGGCAGATGACATGGTTTAATGCCGATCCCGAAATTGTCTGGTTAAAACCGGATCAGGTAAATGATATTAAAATGTTAGCCGGCAGTTTTTTTAAGGCAACAGGAAACAGAGATTGAAGGAGAAAAAGTATGGCAAATGAATTTGTTATAAGGAATCTTTCGGATATCGAAGCAATCGAGACGGTTCCTCTCGCGGACAGGGTGAAGGAAAAAAGCACATATGAACTGATTGAAAAAGGCGCGGGCATAAATCCTGATGCTCTTGCAATAAGTTTTTTAAAAGACGGGGCGAGCTACGAAACTCCGCTTCAGATAACCTACAGGCAGCTTATAGGAAAAATTCGCCAGGCTGCTAACATGTTTTATGACCTCGGTGTTGTTCCAACAGACGTTGTTACATATGTTCTGCCCAACCTGCTTCAGACTCATTTTACCCTCTGGGGAGCGGAAGCTGCCGGAATCGCCAACCCCATCAACCCCATGCTGGAAGCCTCCGCAATCCGCGACATATGCAGAGCTGCAGGCACAAAGGTACTTGTGACACTCGCAGATCTCCCCGGAACAGAAATATGGAAAAAGATAGATTCCATACGCAAAGAGATACCGTCGCTTGAACACGTCATTTGTGTCATGGGAAAAAGTAATGAAGCTGAAGGCATATACGGGTTTGAGGAAAAAATGGAGCGGTATCCGGGCGACCGCCTCACATTTGACCGCAAAATTCATCCGGACGATATTGCTTCGCTATATCATACCGGAGGGACAACCGGAAGACCCAAGCTAGCCAGAAGAAGCCATCATAACGAAGTTGTTCTGGCTTGGGACATTATGGCGGGAAGCGGGCTTAAACCCGGTGAAACAGTCATGGTCGGACTTCCGCTTTTTCACTGCAACGGAACCTGCGTAACAGGACTTATGCCCTTTTCCGTCGGCGGGCATGTAGTCATGCTTTCACCTGCGGGATACCGCGAACCAGGCATAATGAAAAACTTCTATAAGATAGTTGAAAAATTCAGGCCGGTCTTTTTCTCGTGCGTTCCAACCGTGCTCTCCGTGCTTCTCGATATCCCGGTCGGAAACGCCGATATATCATCGCTGAGATATGTCGTGTGCGGAGCCGCTCCTTTGAGTGTCGAACTCTTCACCAGGTTCGAAGCCCATACGAAAATGAAAGTTCTCGAAGGCTACGGACTTACAGAGTCGACCTGCGCATCATCCATAAACCCCAAAGATGGGGAAAGAAAGGTGGGAAGCATAGGTATAAGGCTTCCCTATCAGGAGATGAAGATATCTGTTCTGGATGAAAACGGGGAATATGTTCGTGAAGCTCAAACGGATGAAATAGGCGTTGTCTGCATAAAAGGACCATGTATATTCAAGGGCTATGTGGAAGATATGCACAACAAGGGAATATGGCTCAAAGACGGCTGGTTCAATACAGGAGATCTCGGCCGCAAAGATAATGACGGCTTTTTCTGGCTTACAGGCAGGAAGAAAGATCTCATTATAAGGGGAGGTCACAACATAGATCCTGTAACAATAGAAGAACCGATATACAGGATGAAAGGGGTGAAAGTTGTGGCTGCGGTCGGGCGTCCTGACCCGCATGCCGGCGAAGTTCCAATTGTCTATGTTGAAGTTTCAAAGGATTCCGGTATCAGCGGCAACATGGTCATGGAGTGGGCATCATCAAATATCGGAGAAAGGGCAGCCGTCCCAAAGGAAGTGATAATAACCGATCATATACCGTTGACGGCCATAGGGAAGATTTTCAAACCCGCGCTGAAGTGGGATGCGATTAAAAGAACTTATGAAAAGGATCTGAAGGCATTAGGAAGTCTTGCTGAATCCTTCGATATTTCGGTGGGCGAGGATAAAATATATGGCACGAGCGCGTCTATAAAGGTCAAACCTGCTTCAGGCGTTTCTCCTGAAACGATTAAAAAACGTGTTTCAGAGCTTCTTGCCAACTACACGGTTCATTATGACATAACGATAAAATGACAGATAACATCAGAATTGGAATTATGGCTGACAGCCATGGCAAACCGGATACGATAGCCGCTGCCGTCGCTCTTTTTAAAAGCAAAGACTGCAATTACATGTACCATCTCGGTGATATTTGTGACAGTGGTTATCCGGAAACAGTCGAGTCATGCGTCAGCATACTTAAGACAAACAATATTACCGCGCTAAAAGGAAACAACGATCATGCAATATCGGCAAATCACTCCGGAGAAGAAATATCCGAAGAAACGATCGGGTATTTATCCGCTTTACCGCTTGTTGCCGAATACGGTGATGCTCTTTTCACTCATTCGCTTCCTTTCGCTGAAACGCTCGGCCTTTCATGCATGATAAGGGGTATGGGCAGGGATGAGGCCGCTCTTTTTTTTAAAAAACATCCGGAGAAAATTTTGTTCAGGGGACACGGTCACAGCCCTGAAATCATATCAAAGGAAAGCGGGGAGATAGTTGTCCGGAGCATGTTTCCAGGAGAAAATACGGAGCTTTCCGACAGGCTTCCATGCATCATCACCTGCGGAAGCCTCACCGCCGGTTTTTGCATGATATGGAAGCCCGATGAAAAAAGTGTGAAATGTTATTCGATTTAAAGGCATGAAGCGGAAGGCAAAGGTCGAATATCGGAAATCGGAGTTCGATTAAGGCAGAGGGTTTTTTTACTTGAACCCTTGAACCCTCGAATCCTTGAACCCTTTATTTTATTCGATGTAATGCTTATCGAATCAGAAAACAGAAACTATAAACCGATTCTTTAAAGGAGTATCCATGTACAGATATCTATTCAGCCCGATCAAAATCAACAAGCTTGAAATCAAAAACAGGATTGCATACCCGGCACTCGGGCTGCTCTATTCCTACGACAGCAAATTAAATGACCGCTACTATAACTATTTCATGGAAAGGGCTAAGGGAGGCACGGGCCTTGTTACTGTCGGCCCTGTCGGAATAGATTTTATAGGTTCCGGAATTCTTGCTCTTTCGCTGGCAAACGATGAGGCGATTCCGTCGTTTCAAAAGCTCACCTCAATAATTAAAAACGGGGGGGCACGCGCCTGGGTTCAGCTTTTCCACGCTGGAGCATATTCCCATCCGTTTCTGATCGACGGCAAGGAGCCCATAGCCCCGTCTCCTCTTTATTCAGTATATTCAAAGGCCACTCCGCGCGAAATGTCAAAGGATGACATCAGAGAAGTTCAGGAAGCTTATGCAAATGCCGCCGTAAGAGCTGTTGAGGCCGGGTTTGACGGAGTTGAAATCCTTGCTTCAGGCGGTTACCTTATCACTCAATTTCTTTCGCCCCTTAAAAACAAAAGAACCGACGAATACGGTGGGAGTTTTGAAAACAGGGTCAGATTTCCAAGAGAGGTAATCGAGCTCGTACGGAAGCGGGTAGGTCCGGGTTATCCTCTCACAATAAGAATGGCGGGCAATGATTTTGTGGCCGGAAGCAACACGGATACCGCGACTCCTGAATTTGCAAAGGTTTATGAGAAGGCTGGTGTAGATGCAATCAATGTCACCGGAGGATGGCATGAAACGAAGGTGCCCCAGCTTCCCATGGAGCTTCCGAGGTCTGGCTATTCATACCTTGCTCTTAATATCAAAAAAGCGGTATCCGTCCCGGTCATGGCGTCAAACCGTATAGCCGACCCGGAAAGCGCCGAAAGAATAATCAGGGACGGGTATGCGGATATGGTAAATCTCGGGCGGGTTCTTATCGCCGATCCCGAATGGCCGTTGAAGGCTTTTGAAGGGAGAGCTGATGAAATAAGGCCTTGCGTTGCCTGCTCACAGGGCTGCACCGACGAGGTATTCAGCGGACGGCCTGTTTTCTGTGTCGGAAATCCGCAGGCCGGCTTTGAAGCCGAACGAAAAATAGAAAAAACGAAAAATCCGAAGAATGTCATGGTTATCGGCGCCGGAGCGGCAGGACTTGAAGCTGCCGTAACAGCGAAAAAGGCGGGACATAATGTCGAGCTTTACGATAAGGACGACGATATCGGCGGACAGTTATGGATTGCAAGCGCTCCTCCCCACAAGCAAGAGATCAGGGAATTTATCCGGTACTACAGGGCAATGGTCAGTAAATATAAGATTCCTTTGTTCCTGAATACCTGCGTGGACAAGGAGTTCATCGCAAAAAAGAAACCCGACCATATTATTATTGCCGAAGGGGCTGAAGCGGCTGTTCCCCCGGTGGAGGGAACGGATGATCCACTTGTTCTGTCTGCATGGAAGGTTTTAAAAGATAATCCCCCGCTGGCAAAAAACATCGCCATCATTGGCGGTGGCGCGGTCGGCCTTGAAACAGCCCTTTTTATAGCCTCGAAAGGTACAATATCTCCTGAAATACTCTATTTCCTTTTTGCCTATGAGGCAGAAAGTCCCGAGCGCCTTAAGGAGCTCATGTTCAAAGGCTCATGTTCCGTAACAGTCTTTGAAATGCTCCACAAGATAGGAAAAGATATTGGAAAATCAACAAGATGGGTCGTTTTCGATAACCTTAAAAGATACGGCGTAAAAACCGTTACAGGAGCAAAGGTATCTTCAGTAAGAAACGGAAAGGTAATTTTTGAGAAAGACGATAATAAAGAGGAGATGCAGTTTGGAAATGTAATTCTCGCGTCCGGGTCAAGGTCGGTAAAAAAACTTTCGGCTGAAGTCTCGACTCTCGGAATTCCGTTTACAACAGTAGGCGACTGTATCGCGCCGGGTCGGATAAACGATGCCATACACGGCGGCTTCCTCGCAGCATTGAAAATATGAGTTCGTGATTCGTGAGTAGTGTTTCGTGGTTCGATTCACGATTCACTATTCACGATTCACCATTCACTATTTACTATTCACTGATATTTCTTCGGCCCTTAGAGTCTTTCTCAATATTTTACCGACATTTGTTTTGGGAAGCTCTTTTCTGAATTCTATCTGCGTCGGAAGCTTGTACGCGGCAAGTTTTGTTTTACAGTACCCGATAAGCTCTTCCTGAGTAGCAGTTTCCCCCTCTTTGAGCACGACAAAAACCTTTATCTGCTCCCCACGGGTAGGATGAGGAATCCCTATAGCACATGCTTCCTGTACTTTTGGATGCTCAAAAAAGACCTCGTCAATATCTCGCGGATAAACATTAAATCCACCTGATATTATCATGTCCTTTTTCCGGTCCACTATGTAAAAATATCCGTCATCATCCATTCTGGCAATATCGCCGGTATACAGCCATCCGTCAATAAGGGTTTTAAGCGTCTCTTCAGGCCTGTTCCAGTAGCCTTTCATGACCTGCGGCCCTCTTACAATTAGCTCTCCTGTCTCACCGACAGGGACATCCGTCACACCGTCATTCAAGTCAACCACCCTGCATTCGGTATCAGGGTAAGGTATCCCGACACTTCCTATTTTCTTATTTCCCTTGAAGGGATTTGCATGGGTGACGGGAGACGACTCGGTCATGCCGAATCCTTCCGAAATCACCGAGCCTGTAATTCTTTCAAATTCCTTTATTACTTCAACCGGAAGAGGCGCGCTTCCGGAGAAACATCCCTTGATTGAAGTAAGATCTGTTTGTTTGATTTTAGGATGGTTCAGCAGACCAATATACATCGTGGGAACAAGGGGAGCGAATGTCGGCTTGAACTTTGCTATTGCCTCAAGGAGCGGATCGGGTTGGGGCTTCGGAACGAGGATATTGCCCCAACCTGCGCACAAAGCGTTATTCAAGCTGCAGGAGATCCCGAAAGAATGGAAAAACGGAAGAGCGCCGAGCATGATCTCATGGCGGTCGCGGAACTCGGGAAACCAGGCATCTATCTGCTGTATCTGCTTGCTTAAATTTCCATGCGTCAGCATAACTCCTTTTGATACACCGGTTGTTCCGCCGGTATATTGAAGCATCGCGATATCATAAAAAGTGACTTTGACACCCTGGGCAATTGGAGAATATTTTTTCAGAATATCCTTCCATTTGTACACATCAGGCGCCGGCTTGACATCGGCAGCCAGTTTCTGCTTTTTGGCTACAAGGGGAAAGAGAAAGTTTTTCGGGAAAGGGAGATAATCCCCTATGGAAGTATAAACGATCTGTTTTATTCCGGTCTTTTTTCTCAGATCGATCATGCGGTTTCCGAGCAGGTCAAGCGTGATCAGAACCTTTGAGCCCGAGTCATTGAACTGGTGTTCAAGTTCCCTGTCTGTATAAAGGGGATTATTCATTACCGTTATACCGCCGACCTTCATTATGGCATAATAGGCGGCAACACATGGAATAAGATTGGGAAGAAGGATGGCAACCCTGTCATCTTTTTTTACGCCAAAATCGACCAGGCATGATGCGAACCTGTCTACCATATCCTTAAGCCGGCTGTAAGTAACTTCATATCCCTGGAAAGATAATGCCATCCTGTCCGGGAATTTCTTTACTGAGTTTTCAAAAGACTCCGGAAGGCAGATAGGATCATAATTGATGTTCGATGGTACGCCCTTGTCGTAAAACGCAAGCCATGGTTTATCCTGATACCTTACTTCTTTTCCCATAACTCCCTCCTTCTGGTAAAATGACTTATCCTGATAAATACAAATAAAATCCATCGTGGATTGAATATCACAATAAAAATACCATTTCAACACCATCATCCATATTCATCTCATCCCGCTTCCACCTTTTTCCGGCATCAACCCGACGGAGAGCTACAGTGTGACGATCAAAGGAGGGGCTTGATTGGTGAATGGCATCGTGTCGAAAAGCTTACTTTTATCTACTACTATTGATATCCTTCATGTGATGGTCTGCGTGTATTACGCTTTGAAATGAAGCGATAATATTTTATAGCGAACAGGGCTCCGCCCTGTACCTGGTAAAAGAAAATAATCAAATGACCCAATAACCTATTTGCCGGAACGCACCGGGAGAGCCCGGCCGATGTTCCAGTCTGGATGTGGATACAAGCTCCTGTTGCCATTGTCGAAACTGAAGAAAGCACCTTGGGAACCGCGCGTTTCGGAAGCCCACACCATGCTGCACGTAAGACGAATCAATTCCGTTAAATGCTGGTCCAAAGTAAATAACAGGCTTTTACATTCGGATTGATAAGTTTTTGACGGATCGTACAATCCCGCCAATTCGTCCTGTGTCGGAATCCGCCAGTCCGAATATCCTCCTCCGCTGTAGCTCTCACAATACCTCTTGGCGTCCTGCCAGTTGATATTTGAACCGTTGTCCTTAGCCGCCCACATCAAGCCAGTCCGTGTGTCCAGGACGGTTCCGTTCTCATATACGATGAAACGGCCATCCCTCGCGATTTCCTTGGCCGGAGCTGCGGGTGGAACAATCGTTATGGTTGCCGGTTTCTGTACTATCGCCGCAGGCTGCTCAACTTTTTCACCGAGGAGCCTTTTCGCAAGCCTTTTAGTTGAACCGATCAGTTCGTCAACTTCGCACTTACATGTATCCTCCGCAACATTCTCAATCTCGCCTGTCTTTACACTTATAAGCGAAAGAGTAAGGTAGTAAGTCTTTCCAACCATGCTCACTGTACCGCTGATTAACTTTCCAACTCCGAGTAACTGGCCCGCCTCGACAATACACTCTCCGGAAACGCATCCTGACATCTGAAGTTTCTGCTCTCCGAGTATCTTTTCCATGTTACCGCGGTCTATAACCTTATACTTGCCTGACAGGACAAGTTCACGCCTTACACTCTCTGTGAGCGGACGAGAGATGCCCTTGTCGCTGGTTGTGACTTCAAAGTCAAAGACGGCTATGTAATTGTCAACCGTCATTATTTCAGGCTTGATATTTTTTTCGGCGGCCAAAGCGCTGGATACGGCAAGAAGTGTTAGGAGTAACACAAATAGAGTTTTAATTGCTTTCTTCATTCAGTAAAGCCTCATTGTAAGAATATTTCAAGAATTACATCATAATATCGGATCAGTTCCGATTTGATTATCATAACTCGTTAAATATTCAAAATGAATTGTCAGGAAACATGGATATCAGGATTGAAACAAAACGCGGAGTGAATTTTGGAAACAGCATATTTTAGCCAAGCAAGAAAATAACATTGATGATTTCGGATTGAATAATGCATATCTATCAATGTAAGTGATTTGTGTGTTACAGGAAGATACATATATCAGAAATAATTCAATTTTCTGTTTTTTCTATGATAACCATCACGAATTTAATAAGTCCCCATCAAAGCCTACCTGCAGGAACTAAAAGTTGACACTCAAACCATATTGGAATATTTTCCAGATACGGTTTTTTTGGCGTACCCACCCCCACCAATAAAGGAGAATCTTACATGACAAAAGCAGAATTAGTTGATGCAATAGCCGCCGATGCAAAAATCTCAAAAGTTGCTGCTGGTGCTGCCCTGGATTCATTTACTAAAAATGTCACCAAGGCATTAAAAGCAAAAGACGGTAAAGTCACTCTTGTTGGTTTTGGAACATTCTCAAAAGCAAAACGCGCTGCTCGTAAGGGCAGAAATCCCCAGACCGGTGCAGCAATCAAAATCAAAGCACATAACGCTGTAAAATTTAAAGCAGGAAAAAAGTTAAAAGAGGCTGTTTAGATCAGAATATTGTTATTCCGCCAAAAAAACCGCTAAGGCGCAGAATCAATAATTTTCAGGTCATTGTAGTTCACGTGCCAAAAGAGGTAGAACTGACCAGTAAGCCTGCAAAAGACGGCGAGTTGGAAGAAGCTGTCTGGCGATCCTTCTGCTAAAAGAAAATTAAGCAAATCATTTTCCTTT
>Ga0315268_10004981_pt1 | contig 14327 bp, 8 predicted proteins | sample C1_top_MG_FD_204535 | JGI IMG/M metagenome (GOLD analysis project Ga0315268, IMG submission 204535) | Sediment microbial communities from Yellowstone Lake, YNP, Wyoming, USA - C1_top | ecosystem: Environmental > Aquatic > Freshwater > Lake > Sediment | place: USA: Wyoming | collected 2017-08-01
CGACGGCGCCCGTCACAACGCAGCGCGCCCATCGAGGCCCTCGAAAACCGCATGTTGCTCTCGGCGCCCTTCATGGTGAAGGACCTCAATCCCGGAGCGGGCGACGGGATCGTCTATGAGCGCGGCCGGTCCGAGAACAACCCGCTGGGCGTCAACGGCCTGCTTTTCTTCGCGGGCGACGACGGCTCGGGGGCGAAGCTGTGGCGCAGCGACGGCACCCCCGCTGGCACGCTCAAGCTGGCGGATTTCCCGGCCAGCAACCAGGTGCAGGTCGCAGGCGCGGGCGGCAAGTTCTTCTTCTTCCACGAAGATGGCGCGAATGAACTGTGGAAGAGCGACGGCACGGCAGCGGGAACCACGATGCTTCGCGATTTTGGCGGCAGTCGCCTGAATGAGATGCTCGGCATAGGCAATACTTTGTTTTTCTCGGATTACGCGCAGGTATGGAAGAGCGACGGGACGCCCGCAGGCACGGTTCAGATCGCGACGGCGCCACACTACATTCGCGGGTTCACCGACGCCAATGGAACTCTGTTCTTCAGCGTCGACGAAGACGGCGTCTGGAAGAGCGACGGCACCGCCGCCGGAACCGTTCGGCTCGCGAACATCACCTGGGGCAATGTGAACCTCGTGGCCGCTTTGAATGGCCAGCTTCTCTTCGCCCGTGATAATCAACTGTGGCGAAGCGACGGCACGAGCGCGGGCACGGTGCAGATTGCCGCTTTCTCGAACGGCCCGTGGTCGTTCACGGTCGAAAACGGATGGGCCTACTTCACTGTCGGCAAGGAAGTCTGGAAGACCAACGGCACGAGCAGCGGCACGACCCGTGTCGCTTCTTTCACGATGCCCAAGGACGTGTACGGAATTGATTCTCTGAGCGCCGCGGGGGGCACGGTGTTTGCCGTCTGCGGAACGGAATTGTGGAAGCTCGACACCGCCACCGGCGCCACAGCCAAGTTGGCATCGTTTGCGTACGCCCTCGAGAATCTCACCGCCGTCGGAAACCGGCTCTATTTCACCGCCGACGACGGCGTGCATGGGACCGAACTGTGGACCAGCGACGGCACCGCCGCCGGAACCAGCCTCGTCGCCGACATCCATCCCGGTATTTTCGGCTCGAATCCCGTGTTTCTGCGAAACGTGAACGGCGATCTGATGTTCTTCGCCGACGATGGAACGTATGGGCAGGAATTATGGCGATTGCGCCCACCGGAGGCGCAGGCGCCCTACAACGCGACGGGCGCTCCCTGGTCCATACCCGGGAAAATCGAGGCCGAGAATTTCGACAGGGGCGGCGAGGGCCTTGCCTATCACGATCAGGACCCCACCAACTTCACCGGCCTCTACCGTGACAGCGGCGTGGACATCCTGACCAGCGCCGACGCCGGCGGAGGATATGCCGTGGGCTGGACGCAGGCCGGCGAATGGCTGGCCTACACCGTCAACGTCGCCGCGCCCGGAACCTACGATGTGAGCTTCCGCATCGCCAACGCCGGGCCGGGGGCCACGCTGCACCTGGAATCCAACGGCGTGAACAAGACCGGCTCCATGCGCATCCCCAATACCGGCGCCTGGGCGACGTATAGCAGCGTGCTCAAGAGCAACATCAGCCTGCAGCCGGGGCGACAGGTGCTGCGCATCGTCTACGAGCCCGGAGCCGCGGGGCAGACCTGGGGCGATCTTAACTGGTTCAGCATCGCCCCCGCCGCCGGCAACGCACCGGCCATACGCATGCAGGTGCGGCTCTCCAAGAAGCTCGTCGCCGACATCCAGAACAACCAGTCCGCCGCAGTGTGGTTCGGAAAGCTCAAACGCGGCGCGGCAAGCCCCGTGCGCACCTTCACCATCACCAACAGCGGCAAGGGCGCGGGAATGAAGCTGACCAGGATCAAGCTCCCGGCCGGCTACACGCTCCTGGACCCTCTGCCCAAAAAGACCCTGGCCGCCGGCAAGTCTGTGAAGCTGCGCATTCGCCAGAGCACCGACAAGGCGAAAACCTACGGCGGATATGTGCGGATCTACACCAGCGTGCCGGGCGACGGTGTGTTTGTCTTCCCCGTCGGCGGGCAGGTGATCAAGCCCGGCAAGAAGGCCAAGGCCCAGAGCTTTGCCCCCGCCGCGGATGCCCTGATTGCTGTGCCGCCGGCGTCCGCGGCAGCGCCCGCGCCGGCCGCCGCGCCGGGCAACCTCGTCGGTCTGTTCTGCACCGCGCCGCGGCGGCGCATGGGCATGATCGAACGGTAAATCGAATCAGTTGTGGCATCCAGCGATGCCGTGCAGGCAAGGAGAATCGCATGCGGAGAACCACCTTTGCGGACTGCGGCCAGAACCGACGGCGCCCGTCACAACGCAGCGCGCCCATCGAGGCCCTCGAAAACCGCATGTTGCTCTCGGCGCCCTTCATGGTGAAGGACCTCAATCCCGGAGCGGGCGACGGCGTTTTTCTGGAAGGCGAGAACGGCGCCAGGCCCATCGTTGTGAACGGCAAGCTGTTCTTCAATGCCGATGACGGCACCGGGGCCGCCCTGTGGCGCAGCGATGGCACCGCCGCCGGCACGTCCGAGCTGATCGGCTTTCCGGCCAACGCATGGTCGACCTGCGCGGGTGCCGGAAACAACTACTACTTCGTCCGCGAGGATGTGGGCACTGAGCTCTGGAAGACCAACGGCACCGTCGCCGGGACATCCAAGGTGACGAGCCTGGGCAGTGACCGCATAGACGAGATGGCTGACGTAACTGGCGTGCTGTTCTACGGCAGTTCCAGTTCAATCTGGTCAACCAGCGGAGCAGCGCCGACGGAAGTCTTCGATCTGGGCTGGACCCACCGGGCCGAGAACCTGACCGCCGCCGGCAACATCCTGTATTTCACGTCGGACGAGGGGTTGTGGAAGACCGACGGCACGACGACCGCCAAGTTCTTTCCCAGCAGCCGCAGGATCACCGATCTCACCTTTGCCCACGGTTTGCTGTTTTTCTCAATCGACAACCAGCTCTGGCGAACCGACGGCACGACCGCAGGCACCCTGAAGCTCGGATCGTTCTCGTCGGGTCCCCACGGCGGCGCGGAATACGGCGGCGCGCTGTACTTCCTGACCGGCTATGAGTTGTGGAAGAGCGACGGCTCGGCGGCGGGAACCGCGAAAATCGCGAACACGGCGCCGGAGATTCAGCTTGGAGAAGGAGGAGGGCCAGGGGCTCTGGTCAGCCTCAATGGCGCGCTGTTCTTCTCCGCAGGCATGGACCTCTGGCGAAGCAACGGCACGACGGCGGGCACGTCCAAGATGACCACATTTGCATACTCGATATCCGAACTGACCGTGGCCGGCGGCCTGCTGTATTTCGTCGCGGGCGACGCCGCCCACGGCACCGAACTCTGGTCGAGCGATGGCACGGCCGGCGGCACCCGGCTCGCCGGCGACATCCGTCCCGGCGCCTTCAGCTCCAACCCCCAGTCCCTGACCGAATTCAAGGGCGACCTCCTGTTCTTCGCCGACGATGGCACCCACGGTTACGAGTTGTGGCGATTGCGCGCCCCCGAGGCACAGACCCCCTACAACGCCACCGCCGCGCCATGGACGGTTCCCGGGAAGATCGAAGGCGAGAATTTTGACAAGGGCGGCGAAGGCGTTGCCTACCACGATGAAGACCCCACCAACGTGAGCAATTACTACCGCGAGAGCGGAGTCGATATCGACACCGATCTGGCCGGCGGCTGGGCCGTTGCGTGGATTCGATCCGGCGAGTGGCTCAGCTACACGGTCAACGTCACCACCCCCGGCGCCTATGACGTGACGTTCCGCGTGGCCAATGTCGGCACGGGTTCGACGTTCCGTCTCGAATCCAATGGCGTGAACAAGACCGGCTCGATCCAGGTGCCCAACACCGGCGGCTGGTACACCTACGCCGACCTCGTGAAGACCAACATCAGCCTTCAGCCCGGCAGACAGGTGCTGCGCATCGTCTACGAGCCCGGGCAGCCTGACCACTGGTGGGGCAACCTTAACTGGTTCAGCATCGCCCCCGCCGCCGGCAACGCACCGGCCATACGCATGCAGGTGCGGCTCTCCAAGAAGCTCGTCGCCGACATCCAGAACAACCAGTCCGCCGCAGTGTGGTTCGGAAAGCTCAAACGCGGCGCGGCAAGCCCCGTGCGCACCTTCACCATCACCAACAGCGGCAAGGGCGCGGGAATGAAGCTGACCAGGATCAAGCTCCCGGCCGGCTACACGCTCCTGGACCCTCTGCCCAAAAAGACCCTGGCCGCCGGCAAGTCTGTGAAGCTGCGCATTCGCCAGAGCACCGACAAGGCGAAAACCTACGGCGGATATGTGCGGATCTACACCAGCGTGCCGGGCGACGGTGTGTTTGTCTTCCCCGTCGGCGGGCAGGTGATCAAGCCCGGCAAGAAGGCCAAGGCCCAGAGCTTTGCCCCCGCCGCGGATGCCCTGATTGCTGTGCCGCCGGCGTCCGCGGCAGCGCCCGCGCCGGCCGCCGCGCCGGGCAACCTCGTCGGTCTGTTCTGCACCGCGCCGCGGCGGCGCATGGGCGCAATCGAATGGTGAAGCACCGGCCGAGATGCCCTCATGCCATCTCCGCCGCCGCCGCATCGATCATCCAGAGCACTGTCCCATCCGGTGAATCGATGAGCTGGATGGGGAACTGCTTAGGATCGCGCTCGCCTTCCAGGACTTGGTGCACCGCGGCGGCTTTCTCCCTGCCCGTCACCAGCACCATGATGTCCTTCGATCGGTTCAGAAACGCCGCCGTCATCGTCAACCGCCACGCGCCCAGCTTTTCGACATAGCTGGCCACGCAGCGATGCTCCTGCTCTTCCAGCGCCTTCGTGCCGGGAAAGAGCGAGGCGGTGTGCCCGTCTTCGCCCACGCCGAGGATCGCCAGGTCGAGACCGCCGTCCCCGAATCGCGCCTCGAGCAGTTGCCCATATTCCATCGCCGCCGCCTCCGGCTCGATTTCGCCCCGCAGGCGGTGGATATTGCCCGGCGGGATCGGCACGAGGTCCAGCAGCGTTTCGCTGGCCATGCGGAAGTTGCTGTCGGCGTGCGTGGGCGGCACGCAACGCTCGTCGCTGAAGTAAATCTCGACCTTCTGCCAGTCCAGCCGCCGGCCAAGCCTCTCGCTCGACAACCGCTGATACAGCAACCGCGGCGTATTCCCCCCCGCGAGCCCCATCGTGAACGCGCCGGCCGTCTCGATAGCACGGTCCGCCAGGTCGATGATGCGCCCGGCGGCTTCGCCGGCCAGCGCATCGGGGTCGGGCAGCACGCGGATCTTCGGGCTTGGCATGCAATCACGTTAAGAACCGCCCAAGGGAAAATCAACCGGGGCTCGGCCCGCCCGCTTCACCTGGCCGTACGACGCGGTACACTGCCCCTGACTATGCCCTCTCTGAACGATCTGCTTTCCGTCGCCATGGATGCCGCTTACCTCGGTGGGCGGCGCGCCCTGGCCTATTTCAACACCAGCGTCAGCGTCGAGATGAAGCGCGACCGCACACCGGTCACGCAGGCCGATCGCGAATGTGAACAGATCGTCCGGGATCGCATCGCGCGCTCGTTTCCAACGCATGCGATCCTGGGCGAGGAAGGCGGCTCATCGGATGGCGATCCCGATTATCGCTGGATCATCGACCCCATCGACGGCACGAAGACCTTCATCTGCGGCGTGCCCTTCTTCGGCGTGCTGATCGGCGTCGAGGTAAGGAAGAAACCGTCCGTCGGCGTCGTCTACCTGCCGGCCCTCGACGAAATGCTGGCCGCCGCCGATGGGCTGGGATGCTCGTGGAACGGCCGGCCCGCGCGGGTGTCGGGCATTTCACGCCTCGACGAAGCGGCGCTGATGATGACCGACGTGGGGATGATGATGCAGCGCGGCAACGCCTATTCCCGGCTGTCGTCGGCCACCCGCTTCCATCGCACCTGGGGCGATTGCTACGGCTATGTGCTCGTGGCCACCGGCCGCGCCGAGGCCATGCTCGACCCGGAGATGAAGCCCTGGGATTGCGCCCCGCTGCTGCCGATCCTCGAGCAGGCCGGAGGGCGCTTCAGCAACTGGAACGGCGAAAGGACAATCTGGGGACCCGACGCCGTCGCGTCCAACGGCATCCTGCACGAGCAACTGCTCGCGATGATCAGAAGCTGAGGCGGGGCCGCGCCGCGGTCGGCGCGGCCGCCGCGCCAGCATCAGGCCAGCACTTCTTCGATTCGCTTGAGCTTGTCACGCTTGGCGTCGATCCGCGCGCGGTCGCGGCCGAGCCCGCCGTCGCACGTGTCCGCGGCCCCGTCGCGGCTGTAGAGCACATCGTTGCCGGCACCGCCGAGCATCGCATCGCGGCCTTTGCCGGCATCGAGGCTGTCGTGCCCCGCGCCGCCGTCCAGCAGATCGTTGCCTTTGCCGCCGCGAAGCAGGTCGTCTCCCGCGCCGCCGTAAAGCACGTCAGTGCCGTCGCCGCCATCCATCAGGTCGTTGCCCGACCCGCCCGTGATGATGTCGTTGCCCGCGCCGCCCTCGATCGACGCGGCCAGAACGCGACCGCTCAGCGTGATCCTGTCGTCGCCGGCGCCGCCGCGGATCAGGATCTTCTTGAATTTCTTCGTGCTGAACACGAAGGTGCTGCCGTTGATCGAGACGCTGACGCTCTTGCCGACTGCGCTGACCAGGATGTCGTCTGGGCCGGCTGTTCCCTCGATCTTCAGCACGCCCTTCACGATTCGCGGTGCGGCCGCCGCCTGGGGCGCCAGCGCCGATGCACTGAGGGCCTGCCCGGCGGCCAGCGTGCCGGCAAACGTACGGGTGCTCACGCCGTGGCTGTTGGCGTACATGATCTCGCCGCGATAGGCGCCGCCGGTGCCCAGCAACTGCACGTTGAGGTTTCCGCTGCGCGCGTCGACGGGGATGCAGAACAGCTCCACCTGCCCGTCGCCGCTGTAATAGGCCCCCGGGATCTCGTTGAGATACCCGGCCGCGGGCGTGTAGCCGACGCGCCGCCCGGCCTGGTCGGTGAGGACGAAATCGACGGGATCAAACCAGCCGACCACGTAGTCCCAGGCGCGCCCGGCCGCTCCCTGGACCGCGTTCCAGATGCGGCTGCCCCACCCCTGGTGCTCAACGGGCGTGGCGCTCGAATACGTGCTGCCATAGAGCTGCGTGAGAACGGTGCGCTGGAAGAGCGAATCGTAGGGAAGCGAGCCGTGCTCCACGCCGGCAGACGTAAACAACGTCGCGCCCGCGTTGTGACCCTGGAGGCTGGCCGAATCCGCCGGCACCGTGCCGTCGCCGCTGTTGCTGTACGAGAAGCTGACCATCGTGCCCAGGAGGTACTTCACGCCGGTCAGCGTGGATGTGCCCGTGGAATAGTCGAGGTACTCCTGCCCCGCCGCGCGGCTGGTGAACAGGCTGGTGTTGGCGTTGAGGTCCAGCAGCAGCTTGTTCTCATAGTTGGCCATGTTCGGCGGGGTGCCGACGATGGTGCTGGTGACGTACGAGCTTGAGGTAGGCAGCAGGTTGTAGAGGCTGGGGCACCAGACGCCGACCTGGCCGTCCTGGAACCCGCCGACGGTCTTCACAAAGCTCCAGATGCCCTTATACACGCCGAACCAGAGGTCGCCCGCCACCAGCGAGGCAATTCCGAAACCGGGTGTGTCGAGATTCAGTTTGATGAACGCATCGACGGACCCCTCGTGCGGTGTGCCCAGCGTGATCACGTTGCCGATCTGCCCGGCGTATTGCGATTGTCCGTAGTCACTCTGGAGCAGCGCGCGGGTGACCACCCCGCCCATGCTGTGGGCGACGATATCCACCTGGAAGCCGTCGTAGCTGCCTTTAACGGACTTCCACTGCTCGCGCGCCTTGTTGATCCAGTAGTTCAGGTACTCGACGCCGTATTGATAGGTCTGGTCCGAGAAATTGATGCCGTTCAGATGCAGCGTGCCGTCATTGACGCCGTCGGTGGGCGCGATCGGTGCTCGCCAGTCATAGCCGCCGAAGAACAGATCATATCCCAGCGTATAACCCAGTTGTTGCTGATACGTCTGCAACAGGGGGTGGTACGTCTGCATGATGTACTCTGGAACTAGGGCATCGGGCTGAAGCCCGCCGCTTTGGGTCACGCGGCCGGCAAGAAGCGACAAGCCGCCACCCAGGCTGTTGGGCATCGAACCCAGGATCCCCGGCACGATGATGACCGGGCGGTGCAGCTCCAACGGACGGACGCCCAGCACCGTCGATATCGTGGCGTTCTGATCGGCGATGAACTTGTAGACCAGGACGGTGGTGATGTCCTCAGGCCCATAGCCCGCGCCGGCGCCGGCGAAGGTGCCCGGAAGCAGGTCGGTCGTATCGATGTCGCCCGACGCCGCAGGATCGTACCCGCCGGCGTCGATGCGCGGGCGCATCTGGTCAAAAGCGTCCGCGCCGAAACCCGACAGGTAGGCCCCGTTCGGCGGCGCGCCGGGCGTCTGCGCCTGTCGCAGCGACGTCGCCGGATCGACCGTCGTCAGCACAAGATCGTTGTTGGCGACGCTGCCGCTGACGGCCAGGACGTCATCATGGACGCTCTCAATGTCGCTGTCCATGTACTGATAGAACCGCGCGTTGCGGAGCTGATAGCCCGTCGCGGTGAACTGATACGTGTTGATCATCGACCTGGACTTCTGCGGGATCGTGCTGGTGATCGTTACATTGATCTGCCCGCCGCCCGCCTGGATCGTGTCGTGGCTGATGGCCGACGCCCCCCCGCACAGCGTCGGCTCATCGGAGCAGTCCTTCAGGTTGAACACGCCGTAAGCGCCGGTGTCGAGGTAGCCGAAATAGTCGTAGATCGTGTCGGTGCCCGCGAGGCTCGTGTTTCTCGTCGTGCCGCCGGCATCGAGCGTCACTGCGAAATAGTTCGGATCGGTGTCGGGCAACCCATTGGTCAGGTCAACCGACAGGAGCATTCGACCCTCGAGCATCTCGAAAAGAGGCCGAACGGCGGCATCAGAAGCCCGCCGCAAGCGCGAACTCCGCGCACCTTGCACTGATCCGCGGCCCGGACGCACAGACGTTCTCCGAATCAACATAGAACCTCTCCAGTAAAGAGAAGGAGCACCCGGCGACTTGCGCATGGAGATGAAAAGCCATTGCGATCATCGCAACTGAACACAGCCACGCTGCGAACACCTGGTCCCTGCAAGCAGAGGAAGGCGCGTTGCAACAAATCGGCACGCGCGAAGCCGCACTCACCCACTGCTCCTTGGAAACCCACGATGCGCCGGATTATGCCGCGCTGCGAATTGTTTTCAAGGCGCGCCGGCGCCCAAAACGCCTACAGCACCATCCCCGGCGAAATCGCATCCACGATGCGCTTGGCCAGCTCCACCGCCGCCAGCCCCTCGTCCGCACTGACCACCGGCGCCGTCCCCTCGCGCACGGCCGCCACGAACGACTCGAGCTGCGCGCGCAGCGGCTCCACGTCGTCCACCTGGAGCTGCTCGATGCTCACCAGGTCGGCGTAGTTGAGCTGCGAAATGTCGTCGATCTGCCCGCTGCGCAGCCGCGCCACGGCGTCGCGGATGGCGGCCAGGTTCCCGCTGCGGTGCACGACGACGCCCCTGCGCTGCTGGTAATCAAGCGACACGTAGCCGTCGCGGCTGAAGATGCGCAGCTTACGCTCCGTCTTCATCGCCAGCCGCGAGGCCGTCAGGCTCGCCACGCACCCGTTGGCAAACCTCACGCGCGCGTTGCACACATCCTCGACTTCGCCCACCACGCTCACGCCGATCGCACTGACGTCGGCCACGTCCGACCGCGCCAGCTTCAGCACGATGTCGATGTCGTGGATCATCATGTCCAGCACGACCCCCACGTCGATGCTGCGAAACGTCAGCGGGCTGATCCGCGTCACCTCGATGTAGCGCGGCTCGATCCTCAGCCGCTCCATTGCCCGCACGGCCGGGTTGAACCGCTCGATGTGCCCCACCTGCACCACCGCGCCGTTCCGCCGCGCCAGCTCGATGATGCGCCGGCCCTCGCCCACATCCTGCGACAGCGGCTTTTCGATCAGGCAGGCGATGCCGTGCTGCAGGAACGGCTCGGCCACCTGCGCATGCGAGACCGTCGGCACGGCGATGGTCACCGCGCGCACCTCGCTCAGCATCGACTGCAGGTCCGCAAACGCGCGGCAGCGATGCTCGGCCGCGACCGAATCGCCCGCGCCGCGCTCCAGGTCATACACCCCCGCCAGCCTGACCGACGGCATCTGCGAGTACACCCGCGCATGCAGCCTTCCCATGCGCCCGCACCCGACGACGCCGACGGGAAGGGGAGCACCTTGCGACATGCAGACATCTCCTTCAGACGGCGTTGCAGCTCATCGGCCGCCCCGTCCGCCATTTCTATAGCATAACCGTCCGAGTTGTACACCGCAGCACGGGCAAATATCAGGTCGCTGTTGCTTCGCGGCGTCCCGCCCCGCTTGACGATGACGGCCCCTGGTGTATGTGGAAACCAGCGTCAACAGCTATTTGACGAGCCGCCCCAGCCGTGACCTGCTCGTAGCGGCACATCAGGAAGTGACGCGCTGGAGGATTGACTATGCCCCGGGATCCCATTCTGGCCGAGGTTCATCGCGTCCGCGAGCAAATCTGGAGGGAGTGTCACGGCAACGCCGAGGAAATGGCTCAGAGGCAGTAGTTTTTGCAGCAGCAGATCAAAGAGCGTCGGATCGACATCGGGGAACGAACGCGCCGCCGGAAGCCGGATCGGCCGACAGCAGAGGCAGAGTAGAAAGAAGCGGGCGCCTCGACGCGACAGATATCCAGCAACGCTTCGCCGATCTACTTCGCCCTCAACCCCTCCAGATACCTCCCGTGTACGCCAAGGTCCCGCTGCCGCAGAAACTCGATCATCCGCTTCACGTGCGTGTTCATCCCGTTGGCCATCTCGAACTCGGCGATGGCCACCGAGAACGGCTTTTCGTGGTAAAACAGGCGCCGGCACGCGTCTTCCAGCGCCTCGACATCCTGCTCGCTGAAACCGGCCCGTCGCAGGCCCACCGTGTTGATCCCGCGAACCACGTCCGCCCCGTCGATCTTCACAAACGGCGGCACATCGTGGTGAATCCGCGAAAAACCGCCTAGAAACGAGTACTCGCCGATCGTCACAAAATGATGAATGCCCACGCAGCCGGCCATCGCCACGCAGTCGTGCACGACCACGTGGCCGGCGATCATGACGTTGTTGGCAAACGTGCAGTGGCTGCCGATCTGGGCATCGTGGCCGATGTGCACGTTGACCATGATGAAATTGTCATCGCCCACGCGCGTGACGCCGCCGCCTTTTTCGGTCCCGCAATGGATGGTGCTCGCCTCGCGGATGACGTTGTTCGATCCGATCTCGAGGCGCGTGATGGCCCCGCGGTATTTGCGGTCCTGCGGCGGCCCGCCCAGCACCACGTTCGGATAGATCACGTTGTTGCTGCCGAGGCGCATGTGCCCCATCAGCGTCACGTTATTGAGCAGCCGGCAGCCCGGGCCGACGCTGACGTCCGGGCCGATGACGCAGAACGGGCCCACTTGCACGTCCGAGGCGAGCTGCGCCTTGGGGTCAATGATGGCGTGAGGCGAAATCTTCATAAAGTTCCCACAGGTCGTCCGTGACACGAGAGCGTTTCCACGCCGCTCTCACAGCGGCTCAGCGTCCACGAGCATGAATTTGATGTCCGCTTCGGCCGCGAGCTTGTCGCCCACAAACGCCTTGCAGCGCACATGCCCGGTGCGGCTTTTCACCCGGACGGTCACCGCTTCCAGGATCAACTGGTCGCCCGGAACGACCGGGTGACGCATCTTCACCTTGTCCATGCTCAGCATCATCGCCAGCTTGCCGGTGTGCTCCAGCTTCTGCGACAGCAGAATCCCCCCAAGCTGCGCCAGGGCCTCCACAATCAACACACCCGGCATGATCGGCGTGCCGGGATAGTGGCCCTGGAAGAAAATGTCGTTGAACGTCACGTTCTTGATCCCCACCGCCTTCTGATCGCCCACGATCTCGAGCACCCGATCCACCAGCAGCATCGGATATCGGTGCGGCAGTATCCGCTGGATCCGCTTGATGTCGATCGCCGCGTCACGCTTCAGCAGCGCCTCGCGGTCGTAACTCTCCCGCTGCTCCAGCAGCCGGCGGACCAGCATGTGGTTCAGCTCGTGCCCAGACTTGTGCGCTACAATCCGCCCGAATACCGGCCGGCCCGCCAGGTAAAGATCGCCTATCAGATCGAGCACCTTGTGGCGCGCACATTCATCCGGAAAGCGGAAGGTATTGTCCACCGGCCCACTTGCCGCCAGAACCAGCAGGTCCTTGGGCGTCAGGTGTTGGCCAAAGCCGTGCTCGCGAAGCTCCGCCGCCTCGGCCTCGAATACAAATGTCCGCGCTGGCGCGACTTGCGTCGCAAAGTCGTCCTTGCCCAATTGAAAGGCAAATACCTGCCGCCCGATGGGCTCCTCGGCCACAAAATCATAAATAATCTCCAGGTGATCGGTCGGCCCGGGCAGGGCAGCCACCGTCGCGTCCTCCTGGCTCACCTGCACCGGCTTGCGAATGATCAGCGGATCGATCGGCGCATCTTGGTCGGCCAGGCCCGCGTCGGTGATGGCCTTCACCAACGGGGCCGACGAAGCATCCCCCGCCGGCAGTTCTCCCACCGTGCCTCCGGAAACCCGCACCAAGGCATTGCTGACCCCCAGCCCGGCCAAGGCCGCCAGGCAATGCTCCACCATTTCCACATGGAGCGCACCGTTACGTAAACATGTGCGCCTGGGCCGGTTAAGCACGTTTTGCACCAGCGCCGGGATGCGCGCGCTGTAGTCGCCCTGCTCGCGTACAAAGACAACACCGCTGTTGGGGTCGGCCGGCGAAATGGTCAGCGTGGCCGGCTCGCCCGAGAACAGCCCCGCGCCATCGAGGCTCACCTGCTTCGAGAGTGTCTTCTGGCAACGGCTCACAGTGCTGTTCCCGATTTCGCCCATTATACCGCTGCGAGGGGAACACAGGTAGAGTTCGGCCGGATGATGAGCCCGATGGCTGCCGACGGGGAATGACAAATGACCGAATGACGAAAGAATGACGAATGCCCAAATGACGAAGAACCGATGCGATGAAGAGGACGATCGAGTTTCTGAATCGCCATGTGCGCGGACGAGAAGCATCCGGGACAACACGGATGTGGAAACTCGCGGGCGATCCTCGAAAGCTCAAACGGCTTGACCGCCAGCGTGCCCGGAATGTGGCTTGGCCGCCGGGGAATGCGCTGCTATTGCGCGCCCTTCACATACGCCTCATACATCTCAACAGCCTTCTTCTCCGAAATCTCCCGGCCGATCACCAGCCGCGACCGCGCCGTGGCCGTCGCCCCCGCCTTCAAATCCCGCCCGAACAGCGAAAGATACAATGATCGATGCCCCTCCCCGCTGTACGGCGTCGAGATCGCAAAGCAATCCTCCGGCCGCGCCATCACCAGCGCCGTCAGGCCGGTCTTCCCGTCGCGGCGCATGGCCAGCGCACCCGCCAACTGCGGCCGGATCGTCCAGTCAACCGGATTCGGCTCGCGCCTCCAGCGCCCGTCCCGAATGATCTTCACGGCATCATCATCCCGCGGAAACATCTGCCACGCGCCCGATTCAATCGGCGTCGGAACAAACCGCGCGCCATCCGCGTCCTTCGCGTAGACAAATGACTGATCAAAGCCCGCGAAATAGCTGGCCAGAAAGCTCTCGAACTTCCGCAAGTCCTTCCTGACGGTGACCGTGCTCGTCACATCCAGCGCATTGGCGGAACTGAACCGATAGAGCACCGCCAAATCAAACGGGTGCTTTTCGTCGGCCGCCCAGCGCGCTTCCACAGAGCCGTCGGGCAGGAGCCGAGCGTCGCTTTTCCAGTCCCACGCCGCCGGCCCGTATCGCGCATCCGCATCCAGCAGCCGATAGTGCGAGAAGAGCCCCAGACTGGCCGAAACTTTCACGCCAGACTGCGCCTCGACAACCTCGGCCAACCCCGCCGAGCGGTCCCCCTGCCGCAGGATTCCGCGCAGCGAGCCGGTGTCAAAAAGAAACTGCTTCCCATCCGCCACGAACCGCAGCGCAGCCGCACCACCCCGCCCCGCGCCCGCCAATCCGCCCTCCGCTCCCCTTCCCACGCACACCAGCGCCCGGCCAACCAGCACCGCCACAATCACTTTCCCACAAAGACAGTTCTTCATCGCCAACCTCTCCGCCAACGGGCAGCCAGAAAATGAAACCGCAGATAAACAGAGATTAACACAGATCAATGCGGATGTG
>Ga0315268_10004982_pt1 | contig 14327 bp, 9 predicted proteins | sample C1_top_MG_FD_204535 | JGI IMG/M metagenome (GOLD analysis project Ga0315268, IMG submission 204535) | Sediment microbial communities from Yellowstone Lake, YNP, Wyoming, USA - C1_top | ecosystem: Environmental > Aquatic > Freshwater > Lake > Sediment | place: USA: Wyoming | collected 2017-08-01
CATCCATCCGCAGCGCTGGCAGCGGATTTGCATCATCTCAGCCTCCTGTGTGGAGTGGCCTGAACACTATTACTATTGTATGCCAATTTCTTGCGTATGGCAAATCGAGCGGCTTGTCATCTCAAAAGCGCGACGCACCTCCCGAGTGCGTCGCGCTTTGTTATGCAGTCCCTGAAATTTCAGAGTATCTGTGAAAGGAATAGTTTGGTGCGGTCGTGTTTCGGTTGAGTAAAGATCTCGTCCGGGGTACCTTCTTCAATCAATTGGCCCCCATCAATAAAGACCAGGCGTTTCGCGACGCTGCGCGCAAACCCCATCTCGTGCGTCACCACCAACATCGTCATCCCCGATCGGGCCAGCTCGATCATCACGTCCAGCACTTCTTTGATCATCTCGGGGTCCAGTGCACTCGTCGGTTCGTCGAAGAGCATGATCTTGGGCTGCATCGCTAGTGCACGTGCGATGGCCACTCGCTGCTGCTGGCCGCCCGATAGTTGTGCCGGATACTTGTGAGCCTGCTCGGGAATCCCCACGCGCTTGAGCAAGTCCATCGCGATTTGTTCCGCCTTTTCCTTCGGCCACCGGCGCACATATTGCGGCGCCAGCGTGACGTTCTGCAGCGCGGTCAGATGCGGAAACAGGTTGAACTGCTGGAACACCATTCCGATCTCTTGGCGGACGGTGGCAATGTTGCGGATGTCATTCGTCAGCTCGATGCCATCCACGATGATTATGCCGCGCTGATGTTCCTCCAGGCGATTGATCGTGCGGATAAAAGTGGATTTACCTGATCCCGATGGGCCGAAAATGACAATGACCTCTCCGGTTTTGACCGTGAGGCTGATTCCCTTCAGCACGTGAAGGCGGTCGAACCACTTGTGCACATCCTGGCAGATGATAATGTCCTTGGTTTCTTTTGCTTCGCTCGCCATTTCTTGTCACCTCACATGCTGGCATTGGGATGCCAGCCTACGATTCTGGATTCTACCGCTTTCCGACGCCCAGGGCAGCCTCGAGCCGGTAACTGGCGTACGACATCACGTAACTAAAGACGAAAAATATCGCCGCGATGAAAAGATAGACTTCGGTTTGGCGACCAAGCCACTCGGGCTGCGCCAGCACACTGCGGCCAATGCTCAACAGCTCCAATATCCCCACGATCGCGGCGAGGGTGGTATCTTTGAACAGGCTGATGAACAAGCCCACGTTGGCCGGGATGACCATGCGCAAAGCCTGGGGCAGCACGATAAAGAGCGTCACGTAAGCATTATTGAGTCCAAGTGCTTGAGCCGCTTCGATCTGGCCGGAAGGGATCGCCTGCAAGCCTCCCCGCACATTCTCGGCCAGGTAAGCCGCTGTGAACAAAGTCATCCCCACGATGACACGCATCACGTTGGCAATCCGCAGCTCCGCGGGCAAGAATAGAGGCAGCATGATTTGCGCCATGTACAGGATCGTCACGAGCGGCACGCCGCGGACCAGTTCGATGTACACCGTGCTGAAAAAGGAGACGGCGGGGAGCCGACTTCGTCGCCCCAGCGCCAAAAGAACGCCCAGGGGAAAGGATGCGACGATGCTGACCAGTGAGAGCATAAAGGTCAACAACAACCCGCCCCACAGGTTAGAACCGATCTCGGGCAGCCAGGCGATTCCCCGAAAGCCCTGCAACAGAGTCACCGCCAAGACGAACACGACCAGCCAGGCCACTAGCACCCACCGTCCCCACTTGCGCCTATAACCCAGCAGGAAACCTCCGACGATAGCGACCAAATTGGCGACGTGCCAGATGCGCACGCTGGCTTCAAAGGGCAAAATGACCAGAACGGCGAACGTGGCTGCCAGGCCGGCTCCCAGCGTGCGGACGGTGCCGCCCCAGACGCCGGCTGAAATTCCAAAGAGCAGCGAGGCCATGACGAGGCACACCCACACGCGCCAGACCGCTTCGGGCGGGAATGGGCCAACCATGAACAATCGCAGGCTTTGCGTGATCACGCCCCAGCGCGCGGACGTAAACGCCCAGACCAACAGATTGCCGCCGACGGTATAGATCACCCATAGCGAGAACAAGGTGAGCAGAGCGTTGTACCACGTGCTGAACAAATTCTTTCTCAGCCATCCGAGGAAGCCGATGGACAGTCGAGGTGGCCCAAGGGTATCTGCGTCGGTCGCCATGGCTCATCTCTCCAAAATCTGCACGCTGCGATTATAAATGTTCATGATCAACGACGTAAAGAGACTCATGAGCAAATAAGTGCCCATCATCAGCGCAATGGCCGGAACAGGCTGGCCGGTCTGACTGGCGATGGTCTGGTTGACCGCGAACATATCGGGGAAGCCGATCGCAATGGCGAGGCTCGAGTTCTTGGCCAGGTTGAGGTATTGGCTGGTGAGCGGAGGCACGATGACGCGCATCGCTTGCGGAAAGATCACCAGCCGCAGGATTTGCATGGGGCTCAACCCGATGGCGTTGGCCGCTTCGATCTGGCCCCGCCCGACGGCTTGAATACCCCCGCGCACCACTTCGGCGATAAAGCCCGCCGTGTAAATCACCAGCCCGGTCAACAGCGCGCTGAACTCGGGCGTCAGGGTCAGCCCGCCCCTGAAATTAAAGCGCTCCCGAATGGGAACTTCGAAGGTCAAAGGAGGCGCGCCCAACAACATCCATCCCAGCGTGGGGACGAGGATCAGAACGACGATTGTCGCCAGCCAGGTCCCAAGCGTGGAGCTTTTAAATACGCGTGTGACGAGTTTCCAAATGACGACCGCCGCCACGATCCCCGCCGCCATAAGAGCCAGCCACGGCAGAAAAGTGGGCGAAACGATGGGCCGGGGGACAAACAGGCCGCGCTGGTTCGCAAAGACGCCGCCCGGCAGCTCGAGGGTTTGACTGAGCGGCGGCAACTGGAAAAAGACGCCAAAGTAGATAAACACGAGCTGGACGAGCAGGGGGGTATTGCGAATGATTTCGATATAGATGGCGGCCAGCTTGTTGACGAGCCAGTTGGTGGATAGCCGGGCGACCCCGACGATCACTCCCAGGATCGTCGAAAGAATGATGCCGACCACGCTCACCTGGAGGGTATTCAGCAAGCCGACGAGATACGCACGCCCGTAGGTATCTGACGGATGATAGGGGATCAGACTCTCGCCGATCTCGAATCCCGATTCGAGTCTCAGATAACCAAAGCCGGCGACCAATCCCCGCTGCCGCATCGCGGTGGAGAGATTGGCAAAGAGGAATGCGGCAAAAGCGGCCAGGACGAGGACAAAAGCAATCTGGCTGAGAACGGCGAGCACACGCACATCTCGCCAAAAGGGGACGGCTGTAGGTCGTTCCATAAAAGCCCCTTGCGATGTTGGGTAAATGGTGCAGCCCGGCGCGGCCGGGCTGCACCGTCAATGTTTAGCGGTAAGGAGGTGCGTAAAGAACCCCACCCTGAGTCCACGGCTTGTTCGGACCGCGCGGGATATTGAGGGGCGTCGAGGGGCCCAAGTTCCGATCATAGATCTCGCCATAGTTGCCTACGGCTTTGAGCACCTTGACGACCCAATCGTTGTTCAAGCCCAGGCCCTTGGCCAGGTCGCCTTCAACGCCCAGCAATCGCCGGATCACCGGGTCGGTGCTCTTGAGCATGTCGTCCACGTTCTTGGAGGTGATGCCCGATTCCTCGGCCTGGAACGTGACATACACGGTCCACTTGACGACGTTGTACCATTGATCGTCGCTCAACGGCACGACCGGCCCCAGCGGCTCTTTGGACATGGTCACGTCCATGATCTCGTGATCGCCCGGGGTCTTGAACGCCGTGAGGCGGCTGGCCAATTGCGACTTGTCGCTGGTCACCGCATCGCAGCGGCCTTGCTCGTAAGCGGCATACGTGGGGTCAATGTCCTGGAACACGACCGGCTTGAAATCCACGCCGGCTGCTCGCATCTGGTCGGTGAGGTTGAGCTCGGTAGTGGTGCCGCTCTGCACGCAGATGGTTGCACCCTTCAGGTCTTGGAGCGTCTTGGCGTTCATGCTCTTTTTGACCATCATTCCCTGGCCGTCATAGAACGTCGTGGGCGCAAACAGCCCCCACGAGACGTCGCGGCTGACCGTCCAGGTCGTGTTGCGGATGAGCACATCAATTTCGCCGGTCTGAAGCGCGGGGCCGCGCTGGGCGGTATTCACCGGGCGGAACTCGACGGCTTTGGGATCGCCCAGCACCGCAACGGCGACGGCGCGACAATAGTCGGCGTCAAAACCAATGAACTGTCCGGTCGCTTTGTCGAGGAAGCTAAAGCCGGGGAGCGCGTCGTTCACGCCGCAAATGAGCTTGCCACGGCTCTTGACGGTCGCCAATCGTCCGCCGACCGGCGGGGCCGCGGGAGCGGCGGGAGCGGCGGTGGTGGGAGCCGGCGCCGCCGTTGGGGCGGCCGTCGCGGGCGCCGCCGGGGCGGGAGCGGGAGCGGGCGCGCATGAAGTCACCACGCCGACGATCAGGATGATAGAGAGGGCCAGTGCAAATTTCTTCATTTTTATTCTCCTCTTTGTTCTTGGTCGCGGATCGGGTACGCACAGGGGGAATCATCACTCGCTCATCAGTATATCCTATCACCTCCTTGGGTCGGTGGATTCGGAAAACCTCGAGTCGGTTGCGGCTTTTGCTCAGAGGTTTCGGAGACGTTCTGTGACCATCCAGGTCACACAGGAATTGTATCACGTACATCCGCGAAGGTCAAGAACAAGTCGCCGCCGGGGTACAAAAGTGTCAGGGCCGCGTTGGGGCGTTCAATTGAACGCCCTGCGCCGTCCCCGGCGAGGCACGAGCGCCGCCGAGGACGGCGGCTAGAGTGTAACATTGCGCTGTAATGATAGCCGGGCACACATCCCTTGCCGTTGCAGGCTGCCGGCAACGGGGGCAAGAATAGAGCGTCATGCCCGACCGGCTCTCCAGCGCAGAAAGACCTTGGTGACCTCGGCGGCAACGGAAGCCGCGAGGAACAGCGGCAGCATAACGAGCCAATCACCTGGATTGAGAGACACCGTCCCAAAGACCGGCTGCAAGAAAGGCACGTACATTACCAACAGCAACAACGCGAATGAACTGCATACAGCCCATAGCATCCAGCGATTGGACAATACGCCGATGCGAAATAGCGGATAGCGTTCCGAACGGGCCGTAAACGCCCGCAGTAGCTCCGACATGATCAGTGTGGCAAAGGCAACCGTCTGTGCACCTGCCAGATTCTCAGGGAACCGTCGCAGCCCATAGAGAAAAGCTGCCAGCACTGCCGATGTCATGACGATGGCCTGCACGATGATGCCGATCAACATCTCCTGGTTGATGACAGGCTCCAGGGGCGGGCGTGGCGGCCGCTCCATGATGTCTGGATCGCCTTTCTCCAACCCCAGTGCCAATGCCGGTGCGCCGTCAGTCACCAAGTTCAGCCACAAAAGCTGTATGGGCCGTAGAGGGATCGGCAGGCCCGCCAACATCGAAAGAAAGATAATGAGAATCTCGCCGATATTGCATGAGATGAGATAAAACACAGACTTGCGGATGTTGGAATAGATGATGCGCCCTTCTTCGATGGCGGATACGATGCTGGCATAATTGTCGTCGGTGAGCACCATATCCGCTGTTTCTTTGGAAACATCCGTGCCGGTGATGCCCATGGCAATGCCAATGTCCGCCCGCTTGAGCGCAGGCGCATCGTTCACGCCGTCGCCCGTCATCGCCACGACGTGTCCTCGATCTTTGAGGGCATCTACGATCTTCATCTTGTGCGCGGGCGAGACACGGGCGTAAGCATCCACCTGCTCCACGATCTCGACCAACTGCGCCTCGCTCATTTGGTCGAGTTCTGCGCCGGTGAGCACACGTCCGCCAAGCGAAAGCAGGCCGACCTCCCTGGCAATGGCTTCCGCTGTGTCCTTGTAATCGCCCGTTACCATGACACTCTTGAGGCCAGCTTTCCTGGCGATCCGCATCGCCATCTTCACCTCGGGCCGCGCCGGGTCTATCATCCCCAACAAGCCAAGGAAAGTGAGGTTCACTTCCACATCTCTTGGCATGGGAGATTCGGGCGCTTGAGTGATGGGGCGAAAAGCCACGCCCAGCACTCGCAACGCCTGGCGGGCCATCTCCTGGTTGGCGTCGAGGACAGCCTTGCGCTTTTCCTCTGTCAGCGGTTGCGCCTGACCGTCTACCATGATGCAATCACAATACTGCAACACAACGTCCGGCGCTCCCTTGACAAAGGCCACAAAGGGCGAACGGGCCAGATTCGGATGTGGCATCCGTCCATCCACGACCCGGTGAATGGTCGTCATACGTTTGCGCTCGGAGTCGAAGGGTATTTCGGTCACTCGCGGCAAAGTTTTTTCCACGCCCTTTCGCCACAGGTGGGCCTTGGCCGCTGCAACTACCATCGCCCCTTCAGTCGGGTCGCCCACCATGCGATAGGTCATCTCGCCTGCGACATAACCACTTTCCTCCAGCCGCGCGTCGTTACACAGCAATGCTCCGTGCAAGAGAAACATCAGCGAGGGTTCCTGAACCAGGTCGAGCGGTTGTCCGTCGCAGACGAATTGACCATCAGGATAGTAGCCATTCCCCGTGACCTCAAACAGCTTGCCGCCAGCCCATCCCCGCACGACGGTCATTTCGTTCTGCGTCAGCGTGCCGGTCTTGTCCGAGCAAATCACCGTGGCGCAGCCCAGCGTCTCGACTGCGGGCAGCTTGCGAATGAGTGTGTGGCGGCTGACCATGCGCTGCATCCCCAGCGCCAGGCAGATAGTGACCACCGCCGGCAGACCCTCTGGCGCCGCCGCAATCGCCAGGCTGACGGCGGTCATTAACAACCCAATGATGTCCTGTTCGTGGGCGGCCAGGTAGGCCGCCAGCCCTTGCCGGATCGCCATTGTCGGCTCCGTATCGCGCACGACGCCGAACACAAAGATGATGCTGCAGATGGCAAGCGAGACCAGGCCGAGCCATCGCCCCAACTGATCTAGCTTTTGTTGAAGTGGCGTAAGCTCTTCCTCGTGGGACTGGATCATCTCGGCGATCATGCCCATCTGGGTGTGCATCCCTGTCGCCGTGACCAGTCCCTTGCCACGGCCATAGGTCACCAATGTGCCCATAAAGGCCGAGTTTCTCCGGTCTCCTATCGGAAGGTCTTTGTCCAGCACGACGCGGGCATTCTTGTCTACCGGCGTCGATTCGCCTGTCAATGCCGCCTCTTCAATCTTGAGATTGATGCTTTCCACCAGGCGCAAGTCAGCCGACACATAGTTGCCGGCTTCCAACGTGACAATATCGCCGGGCGCCAACTCGCGCGCCGGAATGGTTACCTGGTGCCCTTCACGAATGACCTCGGCAGTGAGAGCCGTCATCTTTCTCAGCGAAGCCAACGACTGTTCGGCTTTAGCTTCCTGGATCACGCCGATGACGGCGTTCAATGCGACGAAGGCGATGATCGCCAGGGCGTCCACGACCTCACCCATAAACAACGAGATGACCGCCGCTGCGATGAGGATGATGACCAGGAGGTTGTCAAACTGCTCGAAAAGCATCTTGAGAAAGCTTGGGCGCGGGCGTTCCGTCAGCTCGTTAAGCCCGTATCTATCCAGGCGGGACTGGGCTTCTGTGTAACTCAGTCCTTGCTCCAAATGCGTGTCCAGTTCGCCGACGGCGCGGCCAACTGAAAGGTGATGATACTCAACCGCGTTCATAATTGCCCCTCGTGTCTCGTGATCAAATGCGCTCTGACGCCAACATATCGCTGCACGCGAGCGTCACGGAAATAGATCCGATTCGACGGGCCGCACCAGCTCACGCGCCGCGCCCTCGCGCCTGGAGTGTGACACGCCGCGCACGACGACCACAGGCGTCCCTTCGGCGGCCTGGCCGAGCAGCAGCGTGGCGGCGCTGGCAATCAAGTCGGCCAGCGCCACCTGGGTATGCCGCAGCGTGTAGCCAAACAGATCGGGGCAGCCGCGCAAGTCTTCCAACGCGGGTAGGCCTGCCGCGCCGATGGCTACTCCGATCGTGCCGTTGCGGTGCGGGCGACCGTGACTATCTGCAATGATTACACCCACGTCAATCCCCAGATGCTCTCGCAAGCTCTGGCGCAGATGCGCCGCCGAAGCGTCGGGATCAACCGGCAGACGCAAAACCGTGTCGCCCCCATCTTCCTGGTCCACATTGCTGCGATCTACTCCTGCATTCGCGCACACCCAACCGCGTTTATCGCGCACGATCAGCAAACCAGGTCGCGCGCGTATCACCTCAACCGACTCTGTCAGAATGACCTCTATCAGGCGCAGGTCTTTTTGAGTGATGTGCGCCAGTTCCAATGCACGCGGCGAGGGTGCGACTTCCGACAACTTGACTGTCCGTCCTTCCGACTTGCTGACGATCTTTTGCGCCACGACGAGGATGTCGGATATGACGAGCGACAGTCCAGCAGCCGACAGCGCATCGGCGATGATCTGCGCCAAGTCATCGCCTGGCGCAATCATTGGCATATCGGGGATGGCAGTGAGCATGATGGGCATTCAGTGTTCCTCCTTGAATCTAGTTGCCTGTTCCGAATATGTTGATATACAAATCTTGGCCATAACTCGTTTGCAAGGGTTCGCCCTCTTTGACTTTAAAAGTTCGTGTTCCGTCGGCTTGTCTTTCAGCCCGCAGGAAGATGGCGTTTCCCATTCTCTCGTCATACAGACTGTGCGCAAATTCATATAGATGTGTAACAAAGAAAATCTTGATGCGTTTTTCCAACAACGCACGAATAATCTGCCGCGCAATCTCCGAGCCTTCTCTTTCGTTGGTCGCGGCAAATGATTCATTAAACAGCAACAAGGAATTTGGCGTTAGATGGTCTACGACATCGCTCATTCGGCTGAGCTCTTCGTCCAATTTCCCGCTCTGCATGGTCGTGTCTTCTTCCCGCTTGTAGTGCGTGAAAAGACCGTCGCAGATATTGGCACAGAAAGACTCGGCCGGCACAAACATGCCGCACTGCATCATCAATTGAGCCAGGCCGATGCTTCGCAAGAAAGTTGACTTGCCACCCTGGTTGGCGCCTGTGATGATCACGAGATCCTTGTGGTCAGCATTCCCATCGTTGCTCACTATTTTCTGTCCTATAGTCAAAGCCAGACAGACATCGTACAGTCCCTTAAAACAGTGTCGATGCTCGGCGGGCACCACGGGCAGAGGGAAAGCGATCGGCTCTCCCATTTGAGCAAGTCGTCCATGTAAATTCAAACACCCCACGTAAAAAGCCAATTCGGTCCGCAACATGGTAAAGAAACTGAGAATATGATCATTGGACTGGGCGAGGGCATTGGCGGCAAGGTTGAGGCCCCTGTTTTCTAATTCCGTCAGGGCCCTGGCGCCATTTTCATCCCGATCGGCGATATAGAAGGTGTAAGCGGGCGGTTTTTCGGCCAAGATCCGCTCTATCCAACTCCGTTTGTCGTCGTGGGGTTTGCGAAGGACGTAATGGGTACCTTTGTTGCCTTTTCCCAATTCAGCGCTGATTAAAACTCCGTCGTCGAATTTCAGTGCCCTTAGATGACTTTGGACGCTAGCAAAGTATTCATCGCCAAGTTCTTTTTTCAACATCGCGAAAAATGTGGTAAAGCCTTCTGACTCGAATTGATCGGCATGCTCATCAGCGATCTTTTCCAGTTCCTTTAGCATGCTCACAAACATCTGCATCACGTCTGTCGATCTACGCAGGATCACGTCGGGATAATCTCTTAGAATGCCCCAATAATTCTTCCTCTCGCTTTCAATTGTTTCTACGGCAAGATCGTAGATATCCCTGACCACAGAAGGGTTTCTCAAGCAATCCTTGAGAATGTTTTGGCGATACAGTATTGTGTCCAGATCATTATATGAACCGGACAAAACAGCTTTCTTTGCCACCTCAAATAAAAATCCGTCGCCGAGCGCCATGGCGTTGAACAGCGTGTTCAATTCCAGGTCTTGTGTCAGGGCTTGTTCATTCGACGGCAATTTCTGCTGTAGGTCAAAATCACGATTTCGATACAGGAGAAACGCCTTCATGATTTATACGCTCCTTCAAAGCGGCGTAGGTCAGCCGGTACTTTTCGGCAATGGCTAGCGCGTAGGCAAGTCCGTCCGCCGGCTTTCTGACAATCTTATAGGTTCGCAATGCCGGATTCTCGGGAACGACTGTGCTGACCATGCTTACGGTTGTCTCGCTTAGAGAGGCCAATTCATCTATGAAAGTGACGAAAACGCACAGCGAATCCAATTGGATTATTCTCTCCATTATCTCTTTGCCCAAAAAAATCGCGTCCTGGATGGTTGTGGAAGTGAAAATTTCATTCATGACGATGATGCTGTTTGATGTGGCTTGGTCAAGGATCGAGTGAATTCTGACCAGGTCGTCCTCCAATTTGCCCCGGAGATTATGGATGCTTTCTTCCCTCTCAAAATGCGTCAAGAGTCTGTCGAACAAATAGAGTTGCGCTTCTCTGCCCGGGACGGGACACCCCAGGTTGGCTAGATAATGCAACTGCCCAAAGGCGCGGGCGAAGGTTGTTTTGCCGCCCTGGTTCGGGCCGGATACGACGAATATGCGCTCTTTGTCCTTCAGGTAAAAATCATTGCAGACGATGGCCGATTTTTGGTAAATGAGTTTATGGGCGAGGGCCAAATCAAATCCTTCGTAATCGTAAACTTGCTTGGACTCGGAAACCTGCGGATAACAGAATTTCAATCCCGCTCGTTTGAGCGCGGCGACGTATTCCAGGTAGGCTACATAGAACTGAATCTCCCGATCGAACGCGGCTATCGTTTCGTCCAGATAATGGCCGTTTCTCGCGCAGTAGTCATCAAGATCTGAAAATATGTCGGGATACAATTTGGCTACCAGATCCAGTATTCCCGCTTCGACGTGGTTCATGTCCTGCCCTTCGGAGAATTTAACCCTGTAATCTTTTGCCGCCCCCTGTTTGAATTTCTCAAAGGTCCCCTCAACCTCCGCGCTGTAATCAACTTCAGATTCATATTTGCGAACCTTGATGCCGTTGCCCTTGATGAGCAAGCTATATTTCACGGAGGCCAAATCGGCGATGAGCTTTTTCGTTTCTGCCAGAAGCGACGTAAAACGGTCGGGGCCAGCATAGCTCGTCAGATATTCGCGGAAGGCCAACAAGCCGGGCGATTTTAGATCCGCAAGGGATAAATCATGAACCAGGCAATTGACGGCGTCGCAATAAATCTCCACCGCGTCCAAAAACCCTCTTTCTTTCTGGAATTTGTAGTAAAGCTTGTCGGCCTGGGCAAGGTGTTGGCGCATGGCGTGCATTTTTTGCGCAAACGATTTTATGTACTCGAACAGAGTTCCATTTTCAAGATCCCGAAATATCTCATGGCGATACCGGATCGCGTCAACATCGCTCAAGGGAGCGTAGAAAAACGGTTTCAAGTCATATTCCTGCTTGCCAGCCGTGATGGCGTCAACAATCTGATCGAGATTTAGATCAACAAAGAAGATTGGCGCTTCAAGTGTTTCTGTTCTTATGCTGTCTTCAGTTCTCTCAAACAATATGCTATGGAAAGTCATGCAACAAGCAACTCCCGATCCATGAAGCAAGCACATAGCATCAACTCTACCGCTGCATAGGCCCGCGTGACAAGAGTCAGACGAAAATGAAAACTCCTAAACATTAAGCAGCGCACCCACCATGTCGGCGCGGTCGACCTTTGGCGCCACGACGAAGATGTCGGATGTGACGAGCGACAATCCGGCAGCCAACCGCGCATTGGCACATTGGAGATGGCAGTGAGCGTGATGGGCATTCAGCATTCTCCCTTGGATTTAACTGTCCGTTCCGAATATGTTGACATACAAATCCTCACCATAACTCGTTTGCAGCGGCTCTCCTTCGATCAATTTGAAGGTGCGTTCTCCGTCTGGTTGCCTTTCGGCCCGCAGGAAAATGGCGTTTTCCATTTTTCTGTCATAAAAGCCGTGCGCCAATTCATATAGATGCGTCACAAAGAAAACCTTGACGTGTTCTTCCAACAACGCACTCGTAATCTGCCTGGCAATCTCCGAGCCTTCTCTTTCGTTGGTCGCAGCGAACGATTCATTAAAGAGCACCAGGGAATTCGGAGCTAGCTGGTCTACGATACCGCTCATTCTGCCGAGTTCTTCGTCCAACTTGCCGCTCTTCATGGTAGCGTCCTCTTTCCGTTTGTAGTGTGTAAAGAGGCCCGCGCAGATATTGGCGCAGAAAGACTCGGCCGGCACGAACATGCCGCATTGCATCATCAATTGAGCCAAACCGATGCTTCGCAAAAAAGTGGATTTGCCGCCCTGGTTTGCGCCGGTGATGATCGCGAGGTCTCTGCTATCGGCGTTTACGTCATTGCCCACGATTTTCTGTTTCATGGTCAAGGCCAGGCAGATATCATATAGTCCATTGAAAGAATGTCTGCGTTCATCGGGGGCTACAGGCACGGGAAAAGATACCGTCTCTCCCATTTGGGTCAACTGCTCGTATAAATTCAAACAGCCGATGTAAAAAGCCAGCTCGATCCGCAACATCTTGAAAAAGTTATCAATATGATCGGCGGACTGGGCAAGCGCGTTGGCAACCAGGTTGGCGCCTCTGTCTCTCAATTCCCCCAGGGCTCTGGCGCCATATTCATCGCGGGGATGGATAGAAAAAGCGCAGGTGGGCGGTTGGGGGGTAAAGATTCTCTTCATCCAGTTCTGTTTGTCAGGTGGTTTGCGAAGGACGTAATTCATACCTTCATTGCCTTCGTCCAGTTCAGCGCTGAGCAAAACTCCATCGCGGAAACTCAGTTCCCTCAGGTGATTCTGAACGCTGGCAAAGTATTCGTTGTCAAGCTCTTTTTTGATCATGGCGAAAAATGCGGTCAAGCCCTGGGACTCAAATTTGTCGGCGTGTTCATCGGCCATAGTCTTGAGTTTTTTGAGCAGGTCCACAAACATCTCCATCATTCTTATCGCACTAGACAGTATCCCGCTTGGATAGTGGCCGAAAATACTCAGCCAATCCTTTTTTTTGTTTTCAATAGATTCGATCGAGATTCGATAGATCGCTCTGACGACGGCAGGGTTCTTAAGGCAATCTTTCAGAATATCTTGGCGATATCGGATGGCGTCCAGATCGCTTAAACCAGATAATACGGCTTTCCTTGCCACTTCAAACAAAAACTTGTCGCCGAGCGCCATCGCGTTGAACAGTGCCTCTAGTTCCAGGTCTTGGATCAGAGCCTGTTCATGTGATGGCCATTCCAATTGTAGCAATTTCGGCTGGTCGTCAAAATCACGATCTTTATACATGAGGAAAGCCTTCATCGTTTCATGCGCTCCTTCACACTGGCGTATGTCAGTCGGTACTTTTCAGCAATGGCCATGGCGTAGGCAAGTCCATCAGCGGGCCTTCGTACAATTTTATAGGTTCGCAGGGCCGGATTCTCGGGCACAACCGTGCTGACCATGCTGACCGTCTTCTCGCTCAAAGTAGCCAGTTCGTCCAAGAAGGTTACGTAAACGCACAGCAAATCCAACTGTAAGATTCTCTCCATGATCTTTTTGCTCAGAAAAACCGCGTCTTGCAAGGTCGTGGAAGTGAAAATCTCATTCATGATGATGATGCTGTTGGGTGTGGCTTGGTTGAGAATATCGTAAATCCTGACCAGGTCATCCTGCAGTTTGCCGCGCAGGTTTTTGATATCTTCTTCCTTTTCAAAGTGCGTCAAGATCTCGTCGGACAGAAAGAGCCGCGCCTGCCGGCCCGGAACGGGACAACCCAAGCTGGCCAGGTAGTGTAACTGCCCGAACATGCGGGCGAAGGTTGTCTTGCCGCCCTGGTTCGGGCCGGACACGACAAAGATACGCTCCTGGTCTTGCAGGTAAAAATCATTGCACACGACGAATGAATCTTCAGCAACGCGCTTAGCAGCCAGGGCTAGATCAAATCCTTCATGATCGTAGACTTGCTTGTCAGCATCGGCAATCTGAGGATAACAAAATTGCAATCCGGCCCGTTTGAGTCTTGCAATATACTCCAGATAGGCAACGTAAAACTGGATTTCCCGGTCAAAAACGCGGACGGTTTCATCCACAAAATGGCGGTGTTGCGCGCAAAAATGGCCAAGGCCGGCAAAGATATCGGGATACAGCCTGGCGACGCAATCCAGGATCTGCGCTTCCACATGGTTCATGCCAGACCCGATAGCAAGCTTAACCTTGTAGTCTTTCACCGCGCCCTGTTTGAATTTCTCGAACGTTTCCTCCACCTCTATACTATAGTCCGT
>Ga0315268_10004983_pt1 | contig 14326 bp, 12 predicted proteins | sample C1_top_MG_FD_204535 | JGI IMG/M metagenome (GOLD analysis project Ga0315268, IMG submission 204535) | Sediment microbial communities from Yellowstone Lake, YNP, Wyoming, USA - C1_top | ecosystem: Environmental > Aquatic > Freshwater > Lake > Sediment | place: USA: Wyoming | collected 2017-08-01
AAGGGCCAGGCGCTATACAACGGACTGTCGTTCGGGGCGGGGGGGGCATTGGGCGGGCTGTACAGCGGGATGACCTGGGAAACGCTGGGGCCGGAGGTGACGTTTACCCTGGCTTCTTTGTGTGCGCTGGGGGCGTTTGGGTTGGTGGCGTGGAAGCTGAAGGTTTAGGTTTTAAGCAAGGGTGGAGTGCGCTACAACACCTCCCCAACCCTTTCCCTATTGGCAACTATCCGGTTTGGCGCGAAATATGCCATAATTTCCGTTTTTTACAGTTTCCCGGCTATGAGCGCACAAACCCTTTACGACAAATTGTGGCAGTCCCATGTGGTGAACACCGAGCAGGATGGCACCACCCTGCTTTACATCGACCGCCATCTCTTGCACGAAGTGACCAGCCCGCAGGCCTTCGAGGGGCTGCGCCTGGCCGGGCGCAAGCCGTGGCGGGTGAGCGCCAACCTCGCGGTGGCCGACCATAATGTGCCGACTACCGGCCTGCCCAAAGACCGTTTGGGTGTGCAGCCGAGCGAGGCGGCGGAAAAAATCTATCAGCGCTGGTTCAAAAGCATCGAAGATCCGATTTCCCGATTGCAGGTGGAAACGCTGGACGACAACTGCGCGGAATTCGGTATTACCGAGTTCCGCATGGGCGACCCGCGTCAAGGTATCGTGCACGTCATCGGACCGGAGCAGGGCGCGACACTGCCGGGGATGACGGTGGTGTGCGGCGATTCGCATACCAGCACGCACGGCGCGTTCGCCGCGCTGGCTCACGGCATCGGCACTTCCGAAGTGGAGCATGTATTGGCCACCCAATGCCTGCTGCAGAAGAAATCCAGGACCATGCTGGTCAAGGTGGAAGGGCGCTTAAGCAAGGGTGTGACTGCCAAGGACATCGCCCTGGCAGTGATCGGCAAGATCGGCACGGCAGGCGGAACGGGGTATGCCATCGAGTTTGGCGGTTCGGCGATCCGCGCGCTTTCCATGGAAGGACGCATGACCCTGTGCAACATGGCGATCGAGGCGGGTGCGCGCGCCGGCATGGTGGCGGCGGACGACACCACGATCAATTATGTCAAGGGCCGTCCGTACTCGCCCAAGGGCGAGTTGTGGGACAAGGCGGTGGCCAACTGGCGCACCCTGGTGAGTGACGCGGACGCGCATTTCGATGCGGTGGTCGAGCTGGATGGTACTGCCATCAAGCCCAACGTGACTTGGGGAACCTCCCCGGAAATGGTGGTCACGGTGGATGGCAAGGTGCCCGACCCGGCTGCCGAAGCGGATCCGGTCAAGCGTTCCGGCATGGAGCGGGCGCTCGCCTACATGGGGCTGCAGGCCAATACGCCGATCATCCGGATCGCGCTGGACAAGGTATTCATAGGTTCCTGTACCAATTCCCGCATCGAGGATCTGCGTGCCGCCGCGGCGGTCGCCAGGGGCAAGCGCAAGGCGACAAACGTCAAGCAGGTGCTGGTGGTGCCTGGTTCCGGCCTGGTCAAGCAGCAAGCCGAGAAGGAAGGTCTGGACAAGATTTTTATTGATGCCGGTTTCGAGTGGCGCGACCCCGGCTGCTCGATGTGCCTGGCAATGAACGCCGACCGGCTGGAGCCGGGCGAACGCTGCGCTTCCACTTCCAACCGCAATTTCGAGGGGCGGCAGGGGCCGGGTGGCCGAACCCATCTGGTGAGCCCGGAAATGGCTGCGGCTGCGGCGATTGCCGGGCATTTTGTCGATGTGCGCGAACTGATGAGCGAGGTGTGATGTGAGTCCGAAGAAAATTGCTGCTTTGATTGCCGTGAAGGTGGTGGTGCTGGCCGCGATTGTCGCGGCTGTCGTGAGCATGAGCATGACGGGTTGCAACACCGTCAAGGGGGTCGGCAAGGATATCGAGAAGGGCGGCGAAGCCATTCAGAAGGCGGTGAAGTAAATGGAAAAATTTACCCGGCTTGAGGGTCTGGTGGCGCCGCTGGACCGCGCCAACGTCGATACCGACGCGATCATCCCGAAGCAGTTCCTGAAGTCCATCAAGCGCAGCGGCTTCGGCCCGAACCTGTTCGATGCGTGGCGCTATCTCGACCACGGCGAGCCGGGGCAGGATTGCAGCAACCGGCCGCTCAACAAGGATTTCGTGCTCAACCAGCCGCGCTACCAGGGGGCGCAGATACTGCTGGCGCGCGAGAATTTCGGCTGCGGTTCGAGCCGCGAGCATGCCCCCTGGGCGCTGCTGGATTACGGTTTCCGTGCCGTTATCGCGCCCAGTTTCGCCGACATTTTTTTCAATAACTGTTTCAAGAATGGCATCCTGCCCATCGTGCTGGACGCCAATGTCGTGGATCTGCTGTTCCGGGAAACCGCAGCGCAGGAAGCTTACCGGCTGACGGTAGACCTGGAGGCGGAAACTGTGGCGACTCCCGCGGGTGAGGTGTTCTCCTTCGGGGTGGATGCTTTCCGCAAATATTGTCTGCTCAATGGCCTGGACGATATCGGTCTGACCTTGCAGAACGCCGACAAGATCAGGGTTTATGAGGAACGGCGCAAGGCTGAAGCGCCGTGGCTGTTTGTATAAAGGGAACCTCTAATAATCGTCATTCCCGCGAAAGCGGGAATCTATAGCATATTGAAAATACTGGATTCCCGCTTTCGCGGGAATGACGGGATCACGATTTTTAGAGGTGCTCTAAAGACAAACCACAAAGACACAAAGGCGCGAAGATTTCGCAACAGAGAGAGGCTGTATTCCTGGTTCTTCTTTGCGCCTTGGCGCCTTTGCGGTTCTATATAAAATAAAGGTTGAAAAATGAAAATTGCAGTATTGCCCGGTGACGGCATCGGGCCGGAAATTGTCGCTCAGGCTGTGAAGGTGCTGGAGGCGCTGTCTCGCGACGGCATGAAAATCGAGATGGAAGAGGCGCCGATCGGTGGCGCGGGCTACGATGCGGCGGGCGATCCGCTGCCGGCAGCCACGCTGAAACTGGCGCAGGACGCCGATGCCGTGCTGCTGGGCGCGGTAGGTGGCTGGAAGTACGACACCCTGCCGCGGCCGATGCGCCCGGAGCAGGGGCTGCTGCGCATCCGCAAGGAACTCAACCTGTTCGCCAACCTGCGTCCGGCGCTACTTTACCCTGAACTGGCCGATGCTTCGACCTTGAAGCCGGAAGTGGTGTCGGGTCTGGATATCATGATCGTGCGCGAGCTCACCGGCGATATCTACTTCGGCCAGCCGCGCGGCATCGAGGTGAGAAACGGCGAGCGCGTGGGCTACAACACCATGCTTTATTCCGAATCTGAAGTGCGCCGTGTCGCCCACGTCGCCTATGGCATCGCAATGAAGCGTGGCAAGAAGCTGTGCTCGGTGGAGAAGGCCAATGTGCTGGAGTGCTCCGAACTGTGGAAGGAAATGGTGATCGAAGTGGGCAAGAGCTATCCCGAGGTCGAGCTGTCGCACATGTACGTGGACAACGCCGCCATGCAGCTGGTGCGCAACCCGAAACAGTTCGACGTGATCGTTACCGGCAACATCTTCGGCGACATCCTCTCCGACGAGGCGTCGATGCTCACCGGTTCGATCGGCATGCTGCCTTCCGCCTCGCTGGACAGCAGCAACAAGGGCATGTACGAGCCTATCCACGGCTCCGCGCCGGACATCGCCGGCCAGAATATCGCCAACCCGCTGGCGACCATTCTGTCGGTGGCGATGATGATGCGCTATACCTTCAACCGGGAGGAGACCGCGCTGCGCATCGAAAATGCGGTGAAGAAGGTGCTGGCACAAGGTTTGCGCACTGCCGATATTCACGTCGCGGGCACGAAAAAAGTCTCGTGCAGCGAGATGGGCGACGCGGTGGTTGCTGCGCTATAGAAAATATTTACCGCAAAGGACGCTAAGGTACGCAAAGGAATTCTCTTGTTTTACCTTCGCGACACTTTGCGTACCTTAGCGTCCTTTGCGGTGAGAATTAAGTTTTTGTATTGAGGGAAATAGTTATGATGCGAGTAGGTTTGGTTGGCTGGCGCGGTATGGTGGGCTCGGTGCTGATGCAGCGCATGCGCGAGGAACGCGATTTCGATGTGATCGAACCGGTGTTTTTCACTACCTCCAACGTCGGCGGCAAGGGGCCGGATATCGGCAAGGAGGTGCCGCCGCTGAAGGATGCCAGGAGTATAGCCGAACTGCAAGCGATGGACGCCATCATCTCCTGCCAGGGCGGCGACTATACCAAGGAAGTCTATGGCGATTTGCGTGCCGCCGGATGGAAGGGCTACTGGATCGATGCCGCCTCCACCCTGCGCATGAAGGATGACGCCATCATCATTCTCGATCCGGCCAACAAGGGCGTCATCCAGGACGGCCTGGCCAAGGGTATCAAGACTTATGTCGGCGGCAATTGCACGGTCAGCCTGATGCTGATGGCGATTGGCGGCTTGTTCGACAAGGGCCTGATCGAATGGATCAGCCCCATGACCTATCAGGCAGCTTCCGGCGCAGGCGCGCGCAACATGCGCGAGCTGATCCAGCAGATGGGCGCCATCAACCACGAGGTCAAGGCGCTGGTGGATGATCCGGCTTCGGCGATCCTGGAGATCGACAGGAAGGTGGCCGACTTCATCCGCTCAGACCGCTATCCGGTCGATGCCTGGCCGGTGCCCTTGGCCGGTTCGCTGATCCCGTGGATCGATGTTCAGCTCGAGTCCGGCCAAAGCAAGGAAGAGTGGAAGGCCCAGGTCGAGGCCAACAAAATCCTCGGCCGCAGCAGCAATCCGATTCCTATCGACGGGCTGTGCGTGCGCATCGGCGCCATGCGCTGCCACAGCCAGGCGCTGACCATCAAGATGAACAAGGATGTGCCGCTGAACGAGATCGACGATATCATCGCCAGCCACAACCAGTGGGTGAAAGTGGTGCCCAACGATCGCGATATCACCATGCGCGAACTGACTCCGGCGGCTGTGACAGGGACCCTGACTGTGCCCGTGGGCCGTATGCGCAAGCTCAACATGGGCCCCCAGTACCTGTCCGCCTTTACCGTTGGAGATCAGTTGCTGTGGGGCGCTGCGGAACCCTTGCGCCGCATGTTGCGCATCCTGATCGAAGCCTGATGTGCCGTTAACGCGAACGTCGCAAAGCGACACTAAGGGCCTGTTAATGGATAAATGTTACACGCGTTACCCCCAGAAAGCCCGCAGGCAAGGCGCGGCGAGGAAGGCGTGGTTGTTCCACGCCGACGAGGCGCAACGCCGCCTGCGGGCTTTCTGGGGGATAACCCTCCGGGGCGGGGAGGATCCAGGCGCATGGCGTTGTTGCAGGCTCCTGGTGTGGAATAACCACACGGCGTCGCCCGCGCCTAGCCCTGCGCCTGAATCCTCCCCGCCGCGTGGAACATTTATTCATTAACAGGCCCTTAATCACTCTCCCCCAAGTCATTGTTGTAAAGTTACAAACTTGTAATCAATCTACCTAGTTGCAAGCTAATGTAAGGTCCAATATTAGCTTGCATCCCTAACTTCATGATGTTAATTTAGTTACCCTATCCGGAAAAAAACTGGGGATGCATGGATCGGACACTTAAAATAAAAGCCTGGGTAGCAGCCAACATCATGCTGCTTGCCTCGGCACCAGCCATGGCGGCGGGTCTTGGCAAGCTGACGGTGACGTCAAGCTTGGGTCAGCCATTCTTAGCGGAAATTGCATTGCTGGCGGTGGACAAGAAGGACCTGGGGTCAATCCGGGCCAGCTTCGCTTCCTTTGAGGCTTTCAAAGAGGCCCGGATCGAGCGCTCGTCCGCGCTTTCCGCCATGCGCTTCAGCGTGGAACAGAAAAAAAATGGCGATCCCTATCTCAAGATAACATCCGCTAAGGCTATCGAAGAGCCCTTCCTGGATATGCTGATCGAGCTCGATTGGCCATCCGGGCGTCTGGTGCGGGAATATACCATTCTTCTCGATCCTCCCAGCTACGGCGTGCCGCAGTTGACCATCGCTCCGGTAACACCCCCAGTGACTCAGCCTGTTCCTGCTGCCAAAGCCGAACAGCCGCTCCTTGCCGCCGAGAAGTCACCCGCTATGCCGGCAGGTGCCATGCAGCCGGAAACCAGGGCAAGCATTCCTCGTGACAGCGGCGTAGCGAAAGCCGCCGCCGCTGCCGGAAAACCTGCGCCCGAATCCTATGGGCCGGTCAAGAAAGGTGAAACCCTGTCCGGTATCGCCACTTCCTTGAAATCTGAAGGCCTTAGTCTGGATCAGATGCTGGTGGCCTTGTTTCAGTCGAACAAGCAGGCTTTCGGCGGCAATAATATGAACCGGCTGCAAGCAGGGCAGATCCTGCGCGTTCCTGCGGCCAGCCAGGTTGCCGAGCTGGAAAAGGGCGAGGTAGCCAGGCAGGTAAAAGCCCACGCGGCAGACTGGCACGCGTACCGTCAGAAACTGGCGGCGGCCGTGGCCGAGGCCAAGCCGGCTGCGGATGCGGCGGCCAAGCAAGCGGCAAGCGGCAAGATAACCACTGCGGTAGAGGATAGAGCGGCGCCCGCGAAGGAGTCCGCCAAGGACGTGCTGAAGCTGTCAAAAAGCGAAGTGCCGGGGGCCGGTAAGCTCGCCGCTGCGGGTGCTGGAGCGGGCGGCAAGGAAATGCAGGGGATGAAGGAGCAGATTCATGCCATGCAGGAAGAAGCCACCGCCAAGGAAAAGGCAATCAAGGAAGCGAACCAGCGCATCACCGAGCTGGAAAAAAACATCAAGGACATGCAGCAACTCCTGGAACTGAAAAACCAGAATCTGTCCGATCTGCAGAAACAGGCAGCTACCGCAAAGACGGCACCGCCGGCGGCCAAGCCGGCAGAGAAGCCCGGCACGCCGGTTGCAGAGCAGAAGGCCGCTCCCGCGGCCGCCGGGCAGCCTGCGGCCAAACCGAAGAAACCTAAGCCAGTGCTCGCGGAGCAGAAGAAAGCGGAACCTACGCTGCTGGATGAGTTGATGGACAACCCGCTGTACCTTGGCGGCGGGGTGGCGATTCTGCTTGCCCTGCTTGGATTTGGTGCGAGAGCGGTTGCTGCCCGGCGCAACAGGGCTGCCGCCAGCTTTGAAGACAGCATCATGACCAGTGGCGACTTGAAGGGCAATACGGTGCTGGGCGGTATCAGTGGCGGCAAGATAGACACCAATGACACGTCTTTTCTGACCGATTTCAGCCAAGCCGGACTGGGTTCGATAGATACGAACGAAGTCGATCCTATTGCCGAAGCTGAAGTTTACATGGCCTATGGCAGGGATGCGCAGGCGGAGGAAATCCTCAGGGAAGCCCTGACCAAGGACCCGGGCCGCCATGAAATCCGTCTTAAGCTGCTGGAAATCTATGCCGGACGCAAGAACCTGAACGCCTTCGAGGCGGTGGCCAGCGAGATGTACGCAGCCATCGGCGGGCAAGCCAGCCCGATCTGGGACAAAGCAGCCGAACTGGGGCGCACACTTGACCCGCAGAATCCACTCTATAGCGAGAAACAGAAATCAGCCAAGCCCGATCAGCTCGACAATACAATGCTGGCAGCAGGCGCTGCCGAGCTGGGTGTCATGGATGAGCACGTCATGCTCGATTTGGGTCGACAGGAAATGGCGGAAAGTGCGCCATCCGACCTGGATTTCAATCTAGATCTTGCGGTTCCGGCAGAAGAAGTCATGCCGGATATCCCGCTGGAGGGGGTACCTGTTCAACCGGTTGAAGAGAGCGAACCGGAAGAGGAGGCCCCTACCGACCTTGGGTTCGACTTCGACCTTGGTGCACTTGCTGGGGCGGAAGCTCAGCCTGAACAGCCTGCGGCGGAAGAGACTGTCGAAGCAGTAGCAGAACCCGAGGCTGACATGGGCTTGGACTTCAACCTGGATATGGCTGATTTAGCGGCTTCGGAGCCGGTAGAAGAGCCAGCAGAGGAAGTGGCAGAGGAACAGGCGGAGGAAGCAGTAGAACCTCAAGAAAGCGTGATGGAATTCGATCTCGGCATGGAGTTCCCGGCCACACCTGAAGCAGCCGTCGCCGAAGAAGAAAGCAAAGTGGAGACGGCTCCCGACACGGTCTTGATCAGTGCCGAGAGCTGGCAGGACGAGGTGATGAGTCTGGTTGATGACGCTGGCACATCAGCCGCAGGGAGCGAAATGCCCGCCGAGGATGAAATGACTGAAGTGGGCGGCACAGAAGAAATCGCAATGCCGGACTTGCCCGACGTCTCCGAAGGTGAAGAAGCAGCGTCAGTTGGCGGCGAGGAGACCATTGAGCTGGCGGCACCTCCGGTTGATGAGTCTCTGCTGGATTTCGATTTTAACCTGGATCAGGAAGAAGCAGCCGTACCGCATGAAGCGAAGGGAATGGCCGCGTCTGGTCTCGACTTCTCCGGTATCAGCCTGGAAATGGACGAACCCGTTGCCGCCGCGGCTGCGGCTCCCCCCGTTGATTTGCCGGATGATTTTGGCAGCCAGGAAGTCTCGACCAAGCTTGACCTGGCGCGAGCCTATGTGGACATGGGCGACAAGGAAGGCGCGCGGGAAATTCTTCAGGAAGTGCTGAAAGAGGGCGCGACAGAGCAACAGGAAGAAGCGCGGAAGCTGCTCGCAGAACTGGGTTAGGGCATAATGTTGCACGCAACATTTATTCATTAACAGGCCCTTAATGTCAGCACAAGGATTGCCGCAGGGCAGTAGCGTGCCCCTGCACCCGGCCAGCCTGATTATGATCTGGCTGGCCTTCGCTTTATGCCTTCCCTGGTTGCGGACCGCCGATCTGGCGGTGATGGCAGCCCTTTTTTTCATTCCATTGCTGATCAGGCGTTCCCCTGAATTCCTCAAATTGTTGCGCCGCACCCGCTGGCTGATGATCTCCCTGATCCTTGTTTATGCGTTTGCTACCCCGGGTGCGGCAGTGCTTCCCCTTCTCGGCGCATATGGCCCTAGCCGCGAGGGACTTGTCTCCGGCGGTCTTCAGGCGCTGCGTCTGGTGGCGCTCCTTGCGGGCCTGGCTGTTTTGTTGGCAGCCATGCCCCGCAACCGGATATTGGCCGGCCTTTATTTTCTGTTGCGACCTCTTGCCCGGATGGGCGTGGATGTCGATCGAGTCGCCGCGCGAATCTGGCTGACCCTGCATTACGCCGAACAGACGAAGCCGGGGCGGTCCGATGAATGGCGGAATAATCTTCGTTCGGCCTTCGAAGGCGGTGATGACGCACGGCAAACCATCAGGCTGGAAGTCGGCCGTCTTTTCTGGCCGGATTATCTGATTCTGCTGTGCTCCGTACTTGCCCTGGCGTTTTTGGTGCTGCGGGGCGGGGCATGAGGATTGCGCTTGGCCTGGAGTACGATGGCAGTCGCTTCTGCGGCTGGCAAAGCCAGCCCTCGGGATGCGGCGTCCAGGACACGTTGGAGAAAGCGCTGTCCGTGATTGCCAGGGAGAGGATCAGGGTGGTGACGGCGGGCCGCACCGATACCGGCGTGCACGCTCTGCATCAGGTGGTCCATTTCGATACCACCTCGATGCGCCCCGACAGCGCCTGGGTGCGCGGCACCAATGCATTCTTGCCGGAGAGTGTTGCCATACAGTGGGCGAACCCGGTGAGCGATGAATTTCATGCCCGTTTTAGCGCGGTTTCGCGGCGCTATCTCTATATGCTGATGAACCACCCGGTGCGTCCGGCGCTGCTTTCGGGCAAGGCGGGATGGTTCCACACCCCACTGGATGTGGAGGCGATGCGGCAAGGCGCGCAGCATCTCGTGGGCGAGCATGATTTTTCCGCCTTCCGCGCCGCCGAATGCCAGGCCAAGTCGCCGGTGAAGCATCTCCAGCAGATACAGATTAAGCGTAGCGGCGACCTTATCATGTTCGATTTCATTGCCAATGCCTTTTTGCACCACATGGTGCGCAACCTCGTCGGCAGCCTGGTTTACGTCGGCAAGGGCAAGCATCCGCCGGCGTGGATGGGTGGATTGCTGGAAACCCGCGAGCGCAGCTGTGCCGCACCCACCTTCTCGCCGGACGGCCTGTATTTGGTTAGCATCGGCTACGATCCGAAATGGGGGCTGCCTATCGTTGGCCGAAAGTTGAATTTTGGTTTAAATTTGTCCGTGGATTAACACGGATGTGCGAGGATAGGCAGAAGGCTGGGGAAAACAGGTGGATTCATCTGTGTTCATCCGTGGCTAAATTTCAAAAATTGAGAACCACATGACCCGAGTCAAAATTTGCGGTATCACCCGGAACGAGGACGCGCTCATGTGCGCCCGGATGGGTGCGGATGCGATTGGGCTGGTGTTTTACCCACCCAGCCCACGCTTCGTTACTGCAACGCAGGCGGCGGAAATCGCCCGCATCCTGCCGCCCTTTGTCACTACCGTCGGACTGTTCGTCAATCCCGCCGTGGAACAGGTGGCAGAAGTACTGCGCGAGGCGCACCTCGACCTGCTGCAATTCCATGGCGACGAAGCGCCGGAATTCTGCGCCAGCTTCGGCGTTCCCTGGCTCAAGGCAATTCGCGTCAAAGCCGGGGTAGATTTGGTACAATACGCACTTCGTTATCGCGAAGCCAAGGGACTGCTGCTGGATGCCTATGTTGAGGGCACGCCGGGCGGTACCGGACTTTCTTTCGACTGGAGCCTGATCCCGGCTGAATTGCCGTTGCCGATCATATTGTCCGGCGGGCTAGCGCCAGCCAACGTGGCGGCAGCGATCAAGCAAGTAAAGCCGTGGGCGGTGGATGTGTCGAGCGGGGTGGAAGCGGTCAAGGGTATCAATACCCTAAAGGGCATAAAGGATGGGGCGAAAATCGCCGCGTTCATGGAGGGAGTGCGTAGTGCAAGTTTATGATTTGCCGGACCAGGCCGGACATTTCGGGCCTTACGGCGGCATTTTTATGGCTGAAACGCTGATGACGGCTGTAGAAGAATTGCGCCAGCAGTATCTGCGCTATCGTGATGACCCGGAATTCAAGGCGGAATTCGCCTCCGAACTGAAACATTACGTCGGCCGCCCCAGCCCGATCTACCATGCCAAGAACTGGACAGAACGCCTCGGCGGTGCGCAAGTCTATCTCAAGCGCGAGGACCTTAACCACACCGGCGCGCATAAAATAAACAACGCCATCGGCCAGGCCCTGCTTGCCCGCCGCATGGGAAAGAAGCGCGTTATTGCGGAAACCGGTGCAGGCATGCACGGTGTCGCGACCGCCACCGTGGCGGCGCGCTACGGTCTGGAATGCGTCGTCTACATGGGCAGCGAGGACATCAAGCGCCAGGCGCCCAACGTCTACCGCATGAAGTTGCTGGGTGCCACCGTGGAGCCGGTGGAGTCGGGCTCCAAGACGCTCAAGGATGCCTGCAACGAGGCGATTCGCGACTGGGTCACCAACGTCGAAAATACCTTTTACGTATTCGGCACCGCTGCCGGACCGCACCCTTACCCCATGATGGTGCGCGATTTCCAGTCGGTAATCGGTGAGGAAGCCAAAAAGCAGATGCCGGAAATGACGGGGCGCCAGCCTGATACGCTGATTGCCTGCGTCGGCGGCGGCTCCAACGCCATCGGCCTGTTCTACCCCTACATCGGCAATGAAAGCGTCCAACTCATCGGTGTCGAGGCGGCCGGACTCGGCCTCGAAACCGGCAGGCACGCGGCGCCCTTGAATGCCGGCAGGCCTGGGGTATTGCATGGGAATCGCGTCTACCTGATGCAGGACGAGAATGGCCAGATCATAGAAACCCACTCGATTTCCGCCGGCCTGGATTATCCCGGCGTCGGCCCCGAGCATTGCTGGCTCAAGGACAGCGGCCGTGCCGAATATGTGGCGGTGACCGATGCCGAGGCATTGCAGGCCTTCCACGACCTGTGCCGCTACGAGGGCATCATCCCGGCGCTGGAGTCGAGCCACGCCCTGGCCTACGCTGCCAAGCTTGCCCCCACCCTGCCGCGCGACAAGATCCTGCTGGTCAACCTGTCCGGTCGCGGCGACAAGGACATGAACACGGTGGCGGAGTTGTCGGGAATCAAGTTTTAATGGGGAATTACGATTAAGGGATCAAGCTCATGTAGGGTGCAATAAGCGAAGCGCATTGCACCGGAACCGCGAACATACGGCGCAATGCGCTTCGCTTATTGCGCCCTACGGCTTACACGAGTTGAAGTACCGGCTGGCAAAGGAGGAATAATGGAACGCTACGAAATCATTATGTATTGGAGCGCTGAGGACGCAGTGTTCATTGCCGAGATACCGGAGCTTCCAGGTTGCATGGCACATGGAGATACGCAGGAATCTGCGTTGGCGAACGTGAAAGATGCCATGCACCTGTGGCTGGATACGGCGCGTGAGTTTGGCGACACCATCCCTGAGCCTCGCGGGCGGCTGATGTACGCATAACGATATGGCTATTCCGGATTTCCAAAGTATTTTCCTTCCGCTGCTGAAAGCTTGCGCAGATGGCAAGGAACATTCCGCGCAGGAGTTGCTACCCCAGCTGGCAAAGCAGTTCGGACTGACTGACTCCGAGCGATTATTTTGAAGAAGACTGAATCATGAGCCGCATCGGACTAACCTTTACCGCGCTCAAAGCGCAAAACAAAAAAGCCCTGATCCCCTTCATCACCGCCGGCGATCCTCAGCCGGACAAGACGGTGCCGCTGATGCACCGGCTGGTGGAGGCGGGGGCGAACATCATCGAGTTGGGGGTGCCGTTTTCCGACCCGATGGCGGATGGCCCGACCATCCAGCGTGCGTCCGAGCGGGCGCTCAAGCATGGAGTAAGCCTTCGCGATGTGCTCGGCATGGTGGTCAAGTTTCGCAAGAAGGATACACTTACTCCTGTGGTGCTGATGGGTTATGCCAATCCGATCGAGGCGATGGGCCATGAGCAGTTCGCGGCCGCTGCCGCAGTGGCCGGAGTCGACGGTGTTCTGACGGTGGACTACCCTCCAGAGGAGAGTGCTACCTTCGTGGAGCACCTTTGCCGCCATGGCATCGATCCGATCTTCCTGCTGTCGCCTACCACGCCGGAAGCGCGCATGGCGCAGGTTGGCAAGCTGGCACGCGGCTTCATCTATTACGTTTCGCTCAAGGGAGTGACGGGTGCGGCCACTCTCGACACCGCCGAAGTGGCGAGAAAAATCCCACAGATTCGGGCGGCCGCCAGCCTGCCTGTGGGTATCGGTTTCGGCATTCGGGATGGTCAGGCTGCAAGAACCATGTCGCAAATGGCCGATGCTGTTGTGATTGGCAGCCGCATCGTGGAGGAAATCGAGAATTCGACGGCTGAATCGTTGCTGGATAATGTTTACAACCTGGTGAAGAGCTTCCGGGACGCCATGGATGGCAACAAATAACGGACATGGCGAGAAGCGCCGCCCCGAATGACGAGCATCGCTTCTCGCCGTGTCCGTTCCCTCTCTCCTACCTCTCCCCCAGAGGGGGAGAGTGATGAAGTATCGCTTCGCGATGTTCACATTAAGGAATAGAAAATGAGCTGGTTCCAGAAACTGTTACCCCCCAAAATCAAGCGCAAGCTTACGGATGCGAAAAAGAGCATGCCCGAGGGCTTGTGGAGCAAATGTTTTTCCTGCGAGGCGGTGCTGTACCGTGCCGACCTGGAAAAAAACATGGAAGTGTGCCCCAAGTGCAACCACCACAACCGCTTGTCGTCGCGGGCGCGGCTGGATTCGTTGCTCGACCCCGAGGGGCGCTATGAAATCGGCGCGGAACTGCAGCCGATGGACTTTCTTAAATTCAAGGACAGCAAGCGCTACGTTGACCGCCTGAGCGAAGCACAACGGGATACCAGCGAATCCGACGCGCTGGTGGTGATGCAGGGCAGCATCAAGACTCTGCCCCTGGTGGTGGCGGCGTTCGAGTTCAAGTTCATGGGTGGATCGATGGGCTCGGTAGTGGGCGAGCGTTTTGTGCGCGGCGTCCAGGCCTGCATCGAGCAGAGTCTCCCCTTTGTCTGCTTCTCCGCCAGCGGCGGGGCGCGCATGCAGGAGGGCCTGACCTCGCTGATGCAAATGGCGAAAACCAGCGCTGCGCTGACCCAGCTTGCAAAAGCCAGGCTGCCCTTCATCTCGGTGCTGACCGATCCCACCATGGGGGGCGTTTCCGCCAGCTTCGCCATGCTTGGCGATACCATCATTGCCGAGCCCAACGCGTTGATCGGATTTGCCGGGCCGCGCGTGATCGAGCAGACGGTGCGCGAGACCTTGCCGGACGGCTTCCAGCGTGCTGAATTCCTGCTTGAGCACGGGGCTATCGACATGATCGTCGACCGGCGCGAGTTGCGTGACCGGCTGGCCAATCTGATTTGCATGATGATGCGCTTGCCC
>Ga0315268_10004984_pt1 | contig 14325 bp, 14 predicted proteins | sample C1_top_MG_FD_204535 | JGI IMG/M metagenome (GOLD analysis project Ga0315268, IMG submission 204535) | Sediment microbial communities from Yellowstone Lake, YNP, Wyoming, USA - C1_top | ecosystem: Environmental > Aquatic > Freshwater > Lake > Sediment | place: USA: Wyoming | collected 2017-08-01
GCCTGACCCCACCTAGGGCCTGTTAGCGCTTAGGGGATCGCTGCGTTGGAGCCCCAAGAGCCGCCAGGCAAGGCGCGAGGAGAGAAGTTTGGTTATTCCAAATGAACGACGAGCAACGCCGCATGGCAGCTTTTGGGGCCCAACCGCCTGTATCTGTGGGGTGCCCGACATATTTGAATCGCTGAGGCTTCGTTGTCAGGGGGACGGGGCCAGAATCGCCCAGGACTGCGTTGCACCTCGCTCATGTGCAATAAGCACACCGCGCTCGGCGCGCCTTGTCCTGGACGATTCTGGCCGCCGTCGCAGCGATCCCCTAAACGTTAACAGGCCCTAGAGCCCAAGGTACGCCATGGATACTGCAGTTGCCGACCGAAGCCCCGCCAGAGGCACCGTTGAGGACGTACAAAGCGGTGCTGATACGCGCCAGATTGCCATCGATCGTGTCGGCATCAAGGACATCCGCCATCCGGTGCGGGTCAAGGATCGCAGCGCCGGTGAGCAACACACGGTGGCAACCTTCAACATGTACGTCAACCTGCCGCACAACTTCAAGGGCACCCACATGTCGCGCTTCGTCGAAGTGCTGCATCACGCGCCGGAAATCTCGGTCGATTCATTCCGCGCCATGCTGGTGGAGATGACCGAGCGGCTGGATGCCGACGCCGGTCACATCGAAATGAGCTTTCCGTATTTCGTCACCAAGCGCGCACCCATATCCGGCGTGGAAAGTCTGATGGACTACCAGGCCACGCTGATCGGCGAGTGCTGTCACGGTGAAACCCAGCTGTGGATCCGCATCGTGGTTCCGGTCACCAGCCTGTGTCCGTGCTCAAAAAAGATTTCCGAGCGCGGCGCCCACAATCAGCGCTCACACGTCACCATCAAGGCGCGGCTGCGCGAACACATGTGGATCGAAGAACTGATCGACATCGCCGAGTCCGAGGCCTCGTGCGAGCTGTACGGCATTCTCAAGCGCCCCGACGAGAAATACGTAACCGAGCGCGCCTACGACAACCCGAAGTTTGTTGAAGACATGGTGCGCGACGTGGCGGTGCGGCTCAATGCCGAGCCGCGCATCAGTGCCTATGTGGTGGAGAGCGAGAATTTCGAGTCGATCCACAACCACTCGGCTTATGCGCTGATCGAGCGCAACAAGCAGCTGCCAGCGTCCAACGGCAAGGCCTAGCGGGCGGCGCGGCCTCAGCTCGGGCGTATCTCCGCACCCTGCAGCCGCCCGATCAGCGTGCGCAGGAATACGCGGTTGAAGCGCAGCTGGCAGGAAGCCGAGACCTGCTCGAGCAGCGTCGAGCTCACCTTGAGCACGGTTACCGCGTCGGTGGCGCGAATGGTGGCGCTGCGCTTGGCGCCCTGCACATAGCTGGTCTCGCCGAAACACTCGCCCGGTGACAGCATTCCGACCGACACGCCGTTGCGTTCCACGGTGCAGTTGCCGCTGACGATGATGTAGAAGCGATCATCCATCTCGCCTTCCTTGACGATTTCCTCGCCCAGGCTGTAGTCCTGCCAGTGACTGGCGCGCATCACTTCGGTAATTTCCGCGTGCGAGAACTCATGGAAGAACTTCAGGCGGCGCAGCAGGCTGAACTGCTCCTGCTGGTTCATGCGCGAATTCTTCTGGCGCAGCTGCTGGTGCACGCGCGTCAGTTCCCCGGCCAGCTCCAGGCCGCTCTTCTGCCGGCGCTCCGGATCCTTCTGCATCGCGGTGGCCACCACCACTTCCAGATCTTCAGGGACATCCTCACGCAGCGTATGAATCGGCGGCGGGGTGGCGTAGACAATCTGGTGCAGCAGCTTGGCGAGATTGCCGGCCCGGAATGGCCGGGTACCGGTCAACAACTCGTACATGACGCCGCCGAGTGAATACAGATCGGAGCGATTGGTCAGATCGATGCTCTGCACCTGCTCGGGCGACATGTAGCTGGGCGAGCCGGCGATGCCTTCAATGCGCGAAATCTCGGAATCGGCCACCAGGGCAATGCCAAAATCGATGATGCGTACGTCGCTGTCCTGGGTGAGCATGAGGTTTGAGGGCTTGATATCGCGATGAATCACCCCACGCGAGTGCGCGTAGTGCAGCGCCTTGGCGCACTTGAACATGATTTCGACCACATCATCAATGCGCAGCAGATTGTCCGGGCGACAGTAGGCAGCCAGGGTGCGCGCGCCGTGCACGTGCTCGGTGACGATGTAGCAATGGCCGTTCTCTTCACCGGCATCGTAGATCGGCAGAATGTTCGGGTGGTGCAGCATGCCCACCATGTGGGCTTCAGACAAAAACATCTTGCGGGTGACGCGCGCGCGCTCGTCATCGCCACTGGCCTCGATATTGTAGACCTTGATCGCGACGTCGCGGCCGTAGTAGGGATCGTGCGAGAGGTAAACCACGCCAGTGCTGCCGCGGCCCACTTCATTGACGATGAGATACTTGCCGATACGCTCGGGTATGGCTCTGACGCTGGGATTTTTTGCTACTTGGAGTGACATCAGTTCATGGTCCGCACACGGCAAATTCGAGGATACGGAGTGTGCACCCCGTGAACTGTGAACTGCATCGCGGATCACCGGCCGGCATGCCCGGCAGCGTGCCGAGCGCCCGGACTGGCAAACAGGAAGTCAGCTTTTGAAGTGATCGAAGGGCGATTGCGAGAACTGGATCACGCCACCAGCGGCGCGCAATTCCAGCCCCGCCACGGGGCGTAGCCGGCCACAGCAGCACAGCGACAGCTCGAGCTGCTCAGCCAGAGCGCGCAGCCGCGCGGCATTTTCCGGTGGCGCCGTGAAACACAGCTCGTAGTCTTCACCGCCCACCAGAGCACGCTGCCAACTCAAGGCCGCCGCGCTGGCCTGCAGGGCCGGCGAGAGTGGCAGCTTGTCGACCTCGAGTACGGCGCCGCAACCACTGGCCTGCGCCAGTCTTGGCAGGTCGGCGAGCAGGCCATCGGACAGATCAATACAACTGCTGGCGATACCGCGCAGCGCGGCGCCTAATGCCACTCGCGGTATCGGGTATTCGAAGCGCGCGCGCAGCGCCTCACTGGCCGCCGGCAGGCGGCCCATGGCGGCATCGCCCAGGGTGCCACTCACCCAGATTTCGTCGCCAGCGCGAGCACCGCTGCGTCGCAGTGCCGTGCCGGCTGGCACCAGCCCCGTAAGCTGCACGGTCAGGCTCAGTGGACCACGGCTCAGGTTGCCGCCGACCAGAGCCACTTCGTGAATGCGCGCCAGGCGTCCAAAGCCAGCGGCGAACTCTGCCAGCCACGCCTCATCGACAGCGGGCAAGGTCAGGGACAACAACGCCCAGGCAGGCGTCGCGCCCATCGCGGCCAGGTCACTCAGATTCACGGCCAGCGCACGATGCCCGAGCGAGCGTGGCGGCGCGCCGGGCAGAAAATGCACCTGCTCAACCAGCGAGTCGGTGGTTTGCGCGAGCTCCATGCCGGCTGCCGGGCGCAACAGCGCGGCATCATCGCCGATTCCCAACACCACATCGGTGCGCACCGCACCCAGGTGATTGAAGAACCGGTCGATAACCTGCCACTCGCCGCTGCTGCTCATAGGCCTCAGCGCTCGGAAGGACGCCAGTCACGCGCGGCACGATCGAGGACGCCGTTGATGAATTTGTGTCCGTCGGTGGCGCCAAAACGCCTGGTCAGACTCACGGCCTCGTTGATGATGACGCGAAACGGAATCTGCGCCTGCGTGCGCAGCTCCAGAGCGGCAATCAGCAGCACCGCATGCTCGACCGGATCAAGGTGCGCGGCACTACGCGACAGCAGCGGGGTGAGCGCGGCGTCGAGTGCCTCATGCTGTTCGACGGCGCTTTGCACCAGCATGCGAAAGTATTCGCCATCGGCACGCGCCATGTCGCGCTCGCTGGCAAACTCGTTGACCAGATCCTGCCAGGGGCCGGCATTGAGCTGCCAGCGATACAGCGCCTGTACCGCCAGGCGCCGCGCCAGCGCGCGCGCCGCCGACTGCGGACTGAAGTTCCTGCCCATGAGTACCTAGAGTCCGAGGGCGGACATCACAGCGCGCGCAATAGCCGTGCCATGGCGACCGCAGTCAGCAAGGCCTCGGCGCCCTTGTTGCCAGGCCCGGGCGCCGCGCGCTCCTCGGCCTGCGCACTGGTTTCAGTCGTGAGCACTCCGAAACTGACGGGCACGCCAGTGCTGAGCATCACCTGCTGCAGGCCACGGGCGCACTCGCCGGCCACGAATTCGAAATGAGCGGTATCGCCGCGAATTACGCAGCCCAGCGCCACCACGGCATCGACACCACCACGCTGAGCAACGACTTGCGCCGCCAATGGCAGCTCGAAAGCACCGGGCACACGCTCCAGGCGCAGTGAGCGTGCTTCGCCGCCGGCCGCCAGCCACGCCGCCCGCGCGCCAGCGATCAGTGGCTCGACAATTTTTTCATTATAACGCGCGGCAACGATAGCGACCCGCAACCCTGCGGCATCGACGGCCACCGCAGCGTCGGCTGACTTTCCCATGCGGGTGATTATAGCGTTGCTGCCCGCATCGATTCAGCCAGATTCATCGATATAGCTGAGAATCTCGAGGCCAAAGGCTGACAACCCGTGCAGCTGCCTGGGCGCCGAGAGCACGTGCATGCGCCGCACACCCAGATCCTGCAATATCTGCGCACCGACGCCAAAGGTGCGCAGCACGCCACCGCTCTGTGCGCCGCTGCGTTCGCTGCGCTGGCTGCGGGGCTCCAGCAGACGCACGGCATCGGCCAGTTCACGCGGTGTTTCGCTCTGCCGGAGTATGACCACAACGCCGCTGGTGGCGCTGGCAATGCGCGCCAACGCGGCGCGCAGCGTCCAGGCGTAGCTCTCGTCACGCACCCCGAGCACGTCGCGCAGCGTGTCGATCAGGTGCACGCGCACCAGCGGCGTAGCCTGTTGATCGATGAGGCCGTGGACCAGCGCCAGATGCACATCGCGATTCACGTGATCTTCGTAGGCATAAAGGCGCAAGCTGCCGTGCTCGGTCAGCACCTGTTGCTCGGCAATGCGCTCCACCGAGCGCTCGTTGCGCAGACGGTAGCGGATCAGATCGGCAATCGTGCCGATCTTCAGGCCGTGCGTTTCCGCAAACAGCTCCAGCTGTGGGCGACGCGCCATGGTGCCGTCTTCATTCATGACTTCGACTATGACCGCGGCCGGCTCGAAACCCGCGAGGCGCGTCAGATCGCAGCCCGCCTCGGTATGTCCGGCGCGTGCCAGCACACCGCCCGGCTGCGCCATTACCGGGAACACGTGTCCAGGCTGACGCAGATCTTCGGCGCTGGCATCGGCGCGCACCGCAGCGAGCACGGTCTGCGCGCGATCGTAAGCCGAGATGCCGGTGGTAATGCCCTCGGCGGCCTCGATCGACAGCGTGAAATTGGTGCGTTGATCGCGATCGGTGTCACTCACCATGAGCGGCAGGCGCAGCCGTGCACAGCGCTCACGCGTCAGCGTCAGGCAGATCAGGCCGCGACCGAAGCGCGCCATGAAGTTGATGTCTTCGGCGCGCACCGCCTGCGCCGCCATCAGCAGGTCACCCTCGTTCTCGCGATTCTCGTCATCCATGATGACGACCATGCGCCCGGCGCGCAGCTCAGTCAGGATCTCTTCGGTCGAATTCATTTGCATGCCGGTTCCTTCAATAAGCCGCCGCTCTCGAGCAGGCGCGCGGTATAGCGGGCGATAACATCAATCTCGAGATTCACCTGCCCGCCGATGGCAAGTTGCGCCAGGGTGGTCACCTGCAAAGTGTGCGGGATCAGATTGACGGCAAACTCTGCGGCGCTCACTTCGTTGACCGTCAGTGACACGCCGTCCAGCGCCACTGAACCCTTGGTGGCAATAAAGCGCAGCAGCTGTGGCGCTGCCCGCCAGGTCAGGCGCTGCGAGCGGGCATCCGCGCGGCTCGCCACCAGGTGCGCCAGGCCATCGACGTGACCGGAGAGCAGATGGCCGCCGAGGGCGTCACCAGCGCGCAATGCCGGTTCAAGATTGACTGCCTGCCCAGGCTGCCATTGCCCCGCAGTGGTCAACGCCAGGGTTTCGCGTGAGACATCGGCCGCAAAGCCGCCCGAGCGCTGTTCGGCAACAGTCAGGCACACGCCTGCCACGGCGATACTGTCGCCCAGTGCCAGGCGCGCGGGATCGACGTGCGGCGCGTCGATGCACAATCGCAGATCGCCGTCGCGCGCGCTCACCGAGTGTACCCGGCCGAGTGAGTGAATGATGCCGGTAAACATCAGCTGCCGTGGTGTCGTGGTCGAAGGATTATGCGCAGATCTTCGCCCACGCGCGTGACCTCGTGGTACTGCAGCGCTAAGCGCTGATCGAGATCGGCGAGCTCAGGCAACTGCGCCAGCGGCAAGGCACCCGGGCCCAACAGACACGGCGCCAGGTAGAGCACCAGTTCATCAACCAGTTGCTGCGCCAGCAACGCTCCGGCCAATTGAGCACCGGCCTCGACCCACACTTCGTTAGCCTCGAGCGCCGCGAGCCGCGCCAGCACTGCAGACAGGTCGAGTCCGCCTGTCTCCGCCGGGGCCACAGCTTCCACACGCACCCCATGCCCGGCATACGGCGCACAACGCGCTTCGAGATCGGCGAGCGCTGAGGAGACCAGAACAAGTGCCGGCCCCTCGCGATTGAACATGCGCGCGGCCACTGGCGCACGCAGCGCACTATCAAGTACCACCCGCAGCGGCTGGCGGCTGGCGCCATCCAGGCGCACATTCAGGGCCGGGTCATCGGCGAGTACCGTACCTATACCCGTGAGCACCACCGAGCTGCGCGCGCGGTAGAGCTGCGCGTCGGCGCGCGCCGCTTTGCCCGTGATCCAACGGCTCGCGCCATTGGCGAGCGCCGTGCGACCATCCAGGCTGGCGCCCAACTTGACGCGCACCCAGGGCCGTTGCCGCTCGAAGCGACTGAAGAAACCAATATTCAGCTCGCGCGCCTCGTTGGCCAGCAGGCCACCGAGCACTTCGACACCGGCTTGCTGCAGCTGCGCCGCCCCACCCTGCATGCGCGGGTGCGGATCAGACGCCGCATACACCACGCGTCGTACACCAGCCGCCAGCAACGCCTGGGTGCATGGCGGCGTACGCCCCTGCGCAGCGCAGGGTTCCAGCGTGACATAGGCGGTAGCGCCGCGCGCCGAGTCACCGACCGATTGCAATGCACACACTTCGGCATGCGGCCCGCCAGCGCGCTCGTGCCAACCCTCGCCCACCACCCGCCGGTCGCGCACCAGCACGCAGCCGACGCGTGGATTGGGATCAGTCGTATTGAGCCCCAGGGCCGCCAGTCCCAGAGCATGACGCATGTGCTCGGCGTCGTCGCTGTGCCACTCGCTCATGGCTTATCGCCCGGCAGCAGCGGTAGCTGTTCACGCCCGTCATCGCGCGCGGGCGCGCGACGCCGCTGCTGTTTACGCAGGCCATCAATCGTGTCACGAAACGCTTCGACGTCCTGAAAACTGCGATACACGGAGGCAAAACGCACGTAGGCCACTTCATCCAGATGGCGCAGTTCTTCCATGACCAGCTCGCCGACCTGCCGTGCCGGCACTTCACGCTCACCGAGCACGCGCAGTTTGTGACAGACCCGGGCCGTGGCGGCATCAATCGCGGCACTGCTTACCGGCCGCTTTTCGAGTGCCTTGACCATGCCGGCGTTCAATTTGAGCTCATCGAAGGGCTCGCGGCTGCCGTCGCTCTTGATGATGCGTGGCATCAGCAATTCGGCACTCTCGAAAGTAGTGAAGCGCTCGCCGCAACTCAGACACTCACGGCGGCGGCGAATCTGCCGGCCATCGCCTGCCAGGCGCGAATCGGTGACGCGCGTGTCTTCATGATTGCAGAACGGGCAATGCATCGCTCATCCGCACGCCTTCACGCAGCCTCATAAACCGGAAAGCGGCGACACAGCTCCAGCACCTGCGCGCGCACCCGCTGCACCGTAGCGTCCGCACCCTCGGCATCAATGACATCGGCCATCCAGTTGGCCACCTGTCGTACTTCTGCTTCGCGAAAGCCGCGCGTGGTTACGGCCGGAGTGCCAACCCGCAGACCACTGGTAATCATTGGCGGCCGCGGATCATTGGGCACTGCGTTCTTGTTTACCGTGATATTGGCGCGACCCAGCGCGGCATCGGCATCCTTGCCAGTGAGCGTACGCGGACCCAGATCGACGAGCAGCAGATGATTGTCGGTGCCGCCGGAAACGATATTCAGGCCGCGCGCCATCAGGGCCGCGCCCATGGCACGCGCGTTGGCGAGCACCTGCTGCTGGTAGATCCTGAACTCCGGCTGCAACGCTTCCAGAAAGGCCACTGCCTTGGCCGCGATCACGTGCATCAGCGGGCCGCCCTGGGTGCCGGGAAACACCATCGAATTGAGCTTCCTGGTGATCGCCTCGTTGGCGCGCGCCAGAATCAGGCCGCCACGCGGACCGCGCAGGGTTTTGTGCGTGGTGGTGGTCACCACATCGGCAATGGCAATCGGGCTCGGGTACTGCCCGGCTGCCACCAGACCTGCGACATGAGCCATGTCAACGAAGAACAGCGCACCGACCGCGTCGGCAATGGCGCGAAAGCGCGCCCAGTCAATCACGCGGGAGTAAGCCGAGAAGCCGGCGACGATCATTTTCGGCCGATGCTCGTGCGCCAGGCGCTCGACCTGCGCGTAGTCGATCAGGCCGGTGGCGATATCGACGCCATACTGCACGGCCTTGAACAGCTTGCCGGAAAAATTGACTTTGGCGCCGTGCGTCAGGTGCCCGCCATGGTCAAGACTCATGCCCAGTATCGTGTCGCCAGGCGCGAGCAGGGCCAGATACACGGCAGCGTTGGCCTGTGAACCCGAGTGCGGCTGAACGTTGGCATAGTCGGCGCCAAATAATCTGCAGGCACGCTCAATGGCCAGCTTTTCGGCCACGTCGACAAATTCGCAGCCACCGTAATAGCGACGGCCCGGATAGCCTTCGGCGTACTTGTTGGTCAGCACCGAACCCTGGGCCGCCAGCACGCGCGGGCTGGTATAGTTTTCGGAAGCAATCAGTTCTATGTGCTCTTCCTGGCGGCGCAGTTCGCCGACCATGGCTGCGTGCAGCTGCGGATCAAAACCGGCGATATCCAGACTGGCGGAATACATGGCAGACGCCACCTCGATGAGAGAAAAAGGAGCGGAATTGTACCGGAGTCAGTCCGCCAAAAGGGCTTCGACAACGCCGGCCCAGGCCTGGGCCAGATTGCCCCGATCGTACCCCCCGCCGCCCAGGGCCAGCAGACGTCCATGGCCCAGGCGATCGGCCAGCACGCGCAGATCCGCGGCAGCACGGGCATGCGTGGCAGGGGAAAAACGCAGATGGGCCAGGGGGTCGCCGGCCAGGCTATCGGCGCCACACTGCAAGATCAGGAATTCGGGCTGGTAGCGGGCCACATGCTCAAGCATGAGGGGCCAGACGGCCGCAAACTCGGCATCGCCTGCCCCTGCCGGTAACGGCATATTGAGTTTGGTGCCCTGCGCGGCGCCGGTGCCACTTTCGTGTTCGTGGCCGGTGCCCGGATAGAGCGTGTCGGCACTTTCGTGCAGGTCGGCGATGATGAGTTCGGGGTCGTGTTCGAAGGCGTAGAACACCCCATCGCCATGATGGGCGTCGATATCGATATAGGCGATGCGGCGCAGACCGTGGCGTCGCCGCAATGCCTCGATCACTACGCCACAATCGTTGAACACGCAGAATCCAGCCGCTTTGTCACGCGCCGCGTGGTGCAGGCCGGCGATCGGCACGAAGGCGCGGCGTCTGGGCCCCGCCATGATCCACTCGGCGGCCTCCAGACTCGTGCCCACCACACAGGCGGCGGCCTCATAGACACCACGGTAACTGGGCGTATCGCCGCCATCGAGCGCCCCGCTGCCCTGCGTGGAACTGCGCTGCACGAACTCGACATAGGCCGGCGTATGAAAGAGCAGCAGATCTTCAAGGCTGGCCTGTACAGGTTCGAGCAGCGTGACGCGCGCAGGCAGGCCACGCAGCTCGAATTCCCGCTGAAAGGCGCCGTGCCGGTCCGGGCCAAACGGGTGGCCACCCGGAAAACCGTATCTGGCGATGCGCTCGCCGATGGCGACCGCAGTTTGCGGACCCTGCTCGCTCAATTCCTTGACCCGCTGTGGCGGCCACGGGTTGGCCATTGGGAAGCGTACCACAGCCCGGCTGAGCACCCGCCGTGGCGCGATCTGCCTCGCTTCAACGATAATGCCGCTCTATGGCGCAATACATCTACACCATGAATCGGGTCTCAAAGATCGTGCCGCCCAAGCGCACGATACTTCGGGATATCAGCCTGTCGTTTTTTCCGGGCGCCAAGATTGGCGTGCTCGGGCTCAACGGTTCGGGCAAGTCAACGTTGTTGCGGATCATGGCCGGCGTCGACACCAACATTGACGGCGAGGCGCGCGCCCAGGCGGGTATCCGCATCGGCTTTCTCACCCAGGAGCCGGAACTTGATCCCAGCCATGATGTGCGCAAGGCGGTCATGGCCGGCGTTGGCGAGACCTTCAGGCTGTTGCAACGCTTCAATGAGATCAGCGATAGATTCGCGGAGCCGATGGACGACGAGCAGATGAACAAGCTGCTCGAAGAGCAGGCCAAACTGCAGGATAGAATTGACGCTGCTGGCGGCTGGGAACTGGAGCGCAAACTGGAAATCGCCGCCGACGCGTTGCGGCTGCCGCCCTGGGAAGCCCCGATTGCGCAGCTCTCGGGCGGTGAGAAACGTCGCGTGGCGCTGTGCCGATTGCTGCTCTCGCAGCCGGACATGCTGCTGCTCGATGAGCCCACCAACCATCTGGACGCCGAATCGGTGGCCTGGCTGGAGCGCTATCTCGAGGAATATCCCGGCACTGTCATCGCGGTAACGCACGATCGCTACTTTCTCGACAACGTGGCGCAGTGGATCCTCGAACTCGATCGCGGCCACGGCATTCCCTATGAAGGCAATTATTCTTCGTGGCTGGAGCAGAAAGAAAAGCGTCTGGCGCTCGAAGAGCGCGAACAGGATACGCTCCGCAAGACACTGCAGCGCGAGCTTGAATGGGTGCGCACCAACCCGAAGGCGCGCCAGGCCAAGAGCAAGGCGCGCCTGGCACGCTACGAAGAGCTGGCCTCAAAAGAATTCCAGCAGCGCAATGAAACCAACGAAATCTATATTCCGCCGGGCCCGCGCCTTGGCGAGCTGGTGATTGAAGTCGAAGCGCTGCGCAAGGCTTTCGGCGACAAACTGTTGTTCGACAATCTGACGCTGCGCCTGCCTCCTGGCGGCATCGTCGGCATCATTGGCCCGAACGGCGCCGGCAAAACCACGCTGTTTCGCATGCTCACCGGTGTGGAAAAACCCGATGCCGGTGCAATTCGCATCGGCCCGTCGGTAAAAATGGCCTACGTCGATCAGTCGCGCCAGACGCTGGATGACAAGAAGAGCGTCTGGGCGGAAATCTCGGGCGGCCTTGATATCATCAAGGTCGATAACTACGAGACGCCCTCGCGCGCCTATGTGGGTCGCTTCAACTTCAGGGGTGCGCAGCAACAACAACTGATCGGCGAACTCTCCGGTGGTGAACGCAACCGCGTGCATCTGGCCAAGGTGCTCAAGCAGGGCGGCAATGTCCTGCTGCTCGATGAGCCCACCAACGATCTGGATGTCGAGACCCTGCGCGCTCTTGAAGACGCGCTGATGAGTTTCCCGGGTTGCGCGGTCGTCATCTCGCACGATCGCTGGTTCCTCGATCGCATCGCCACCCACATCCTGGCTTTCGAAGGCAACTCCGAGGTGATCTGGTTTGAAGGCAATTACCAGGACTACGTGGAGGATCTGCGCCGGCGCCGCGGTGACGAGGCCACGCAACCCCACCGGGTCAGGTACAAACGGCTCACCGGCTAGGTTCCCACGGGTGAGATTCCGCCTCAGCGAGATTATGTAACCCCCGGAACCTACAGGGAATTCCCCTACTGGCGCAGGCCTGTGATTAGGCTACACTGAGCGCAACCGCAGCGGCGTTCAGGGGATCAAGGACCGCGCGGATCTAAGGCGCCTATGTCGAGCTATATCGATGCTTCGGGCCGGCTGCATCACGAGCAGGAGGCCAATCTCGCACTCACCTGCCCGCACTGTCAGGTGCTCTCGCACATTACGCCCATCGCCATCCCGAGCTTCGATGAGCTGGTCGCCCACCGGCCCCGGCACGTCGGCACGGTGTTTCGCTGCGACTCGTGCAACGCGCCGGTGTTCCTGCGCTTCCCGGTGCGCATGTATGGCAACAATCGCGTGGAACTCGGCTCGCAGTATGCGGAGATCGAGCGGCCGCGGGAAAAATTCAGCTACACCTATCTGCCTGAAGAAGTCGAGGCGTTGTTCCGCGAGGCCCTCGCCTGCTTTTCCAACGCCCACTACAACGCCTTTGCGAGCCTGTGCCGGCGCACCATGCAGACGGCCTTTGCCGATCTCGGTGAGGCCGGCAAGCTCAAGGTCTTCGATCAGCTCAACGACGTGCGCGCCATGGCGGACATCGACGCGCCCACGTTCATCGATGTCAAGCGCGTGATCTTCGGCACCGACAATGATCCGCATCCGAGCATACCGATGATCGATGGCCAGCTGGCGGGGGTGCTGCTCGAAGTAATCAAGGATCTGCTGCATCAGGTCTATGTGCGCAAGGGCCGCCTGCAACAGGCGATGATGATGCGGCGCTTCTTTGCCGATGAGTCGATGCGCAATCTGCGCGCCGAACCCGGTCAGCAGGCGGCCAATCCTTAAGCCCGCTAAGATGCCAGCCTGATCCGCGCCGCTGCGGCGCGGCTTGCCACCAGGGGACTGCGGTGAACACGAAACTTCTGCAGATCAGCAGCACACTGCTGCTGGCGTTGACGTCGGCTCTGGCCACCAGTGCCAACCTGGCCCGCACCGCGATCGACGCGCCGGAACTCGCACGCCCGGGTGAGTTCGCAGTCGGCGTACGCACCATCACGCTCATCGACCGGAACGTGGTCGATGTACTGCGCTTCGATACTGCGCATGGCACGGCTCCGCGTCATGATCGAACTCTTGGCGTTGACCTGTGGTATCCGGCCAGCGTGCCCGCGGGCGCGCGCGCCGAGATCTACCGGGATTCGCTCTCTGGCCAGGACGGCAAACCAGTCGCGTTTGAGCTGCCGGGGATCGCGGTTCGCGGCGCCAGGCCGGCTGCGGGCCGCTTTCCGCTGATCATCGTCTCGCACGGCCACGGCAATGCCACCGTCGCCATGAGCTGGCTGACCGAGAACCTTGCTTCCAAAGGCTATGTGGTGGCCGCTATCCGTCACCTGGACCCCTATTCCAACCCCGCCGGATTCCCTGAAGTCCTGCTGCGCCGGCCGCTCGATATCGGTTTCGTTGCGCAATCGCTGCAGGACGCGCTGTCGGCCGAGGGCCTCATCGATGCGACCCGCACGGCGCTGATCGGTTACTCGATGGGCGGCTATGGCGTGCTCACTGCCGCAGGCGCGGCGCTCGATCCAGATGGGCCCGCCTGCGCGCTGGTTCCGGGCGGTTTGTTGAAGCCCTATGCCCAGGGCGGGCCATTGCAGAAGGACACGCAGGTCCGCAATCTCAAGGCGGTGGTTGCGATCTCGCCCGCAGGCGGGGGGCCGCTCGCCGCGTGGGGCGCGGCCGGCATCGGTGCCATCACCGCACCGTTGATGCTGATCTCCGGCGACCATGATCACACGATCGACTACACCAGCGGGGCGCGCGCGTTCTTTGATTCCGCCGTCAACGCCCCGCGGTATCTGCTTACTTTCAAGGGCGGCGGGCACCACCTGGGGTTGGGCCCTACCCCCGCGCAGATGCGCCATCGTCTCTGGGATCTGGACTGGTTCGAAGACCCGGTGTGGCGCCAGGACCGCGTCATCAACATAAATCTGCACATGATCACGGCTTTCCTGGATCGCTACGTCAAGGGCGAAGCGAGCAAGGCGTCGTATCTGGACGGGTTGGTGCCGGACTCGAGCAGTGGCGTCTGGAAACAGGCTCCAGGCACGCCCTGGGATGCCATCAGTCCAGGCACCGGTGACATCACGGTCTGGAAGGGCTTCCAGCGCAACTACGCCGAGGGACTGGAATTGCTGCGGGCCGACGCCTTACTTCAGCGGCAATGACCCAGGATCGATCCGCTCCCAGACCTTCTTTTGAACGGTATTGCCAGCGGCGGATTCCAGCGTTCTGGTAAACACCAGGCGCGAGCCAGAGAGCTGCA
>Ga0315268_10004986_pt1 | contig 14325 bp, 13 predicted proteins | sample C1_top_MG_FD_204535 | JGI IMG/M metagenome (GOLD analysis project Ga0315268, IMG submission 204535) | Sediment microbial communities from Yellowstone Lake, YNP, Wyoming, USA - C1_top | ecosystem: Environmental > Aquatic > Freshwater > Lake > Sediment | place: USA: Wyoming | collected 2017-08-01
AACTGGATGAAGCACTACACTAGGGGCTAGGGGCTAGGGGCTAGGGGCTAGGGAGAGAATCATGAAGCGTTGCATACTCGTTGCAATACTTTTCGCGGCCGCGATACTGTCCGCTTGCGAAAAAACCAAGCCACCGATACCGCAGTCCGACGCTGCTCCGGACACGCATCCGGTGAAGAACGTCGAATCGCTGCCGTCGGGGAACATTCGAGAAGGCGCGCGCACCATGAACCGGGCCGCGGACCTGGGCCAAAGCGTCGAGCAACAGAAACAAGACCGCGACAAGGAAGCGGAAGCGCAGAACAAGTAACCCGGGGATCACCATGGGCAGCATTAAAAACGCGGACTCGTTACGAAAACTGATCGGCTCGCCCAACGCGATGGTGCCGCACAAGATCCATCGCGAACTGAATGCCCGCGCCATCGGCTTCATCGGCAAGTCGCCGATGCTGATGCTGTCCTCGGCCGATGCCAGTGGCAGGGCGACGGTCTCGCCGAAAGGCGATGCGGCCGGATTCGTGCATGTCGAAGACAGCCGCACACTGCTGATTCCCGAACGCAAGGGCAATAAGCTGATTTTCTCGCTCACCAACATTCTCGCCAATCCCAGCGTCGGACTGCTATTCCTGGTTCCCGGCACCTGCGAAACCTTGCGCGTCCAGGGCGAAGCGGAACTGCTGGACGATGCGGCATTGTGCGCAAAGGCGCCGGCGCGCGGCAGCAGCGCGCTGCTGGTCATTCGCGTGCGCGTCAGCGAATGCTACTTCCATTGTGCCAAGGCCTTTCTGCGCGGCGAATTATGGAACCCGGAAACCTGGCCGCAGAAGATGACCGTCTCCTTCGGCGAAGAAATCGCCGAGAGCGGCGGCATCGCCCGCAGGGCGATCGCGGAATTCGACCAGGCCGTCGCCGGCCGCTACAAGACCGACTTGTGATATGGAGAGACGCATGAAATCGCTGCGCGCGTTCAGTTTTGCCACGCTGCTCCTGCTGCCGGCGTTTGCATCGGCGCAGGACGTGTGGGCCAAGAACGACGGCTACCTGAAGAGTGCGATCAACGAATGCACCGTCGCCGGCGCCGAGCGCACGGTTTGCCGCAACTTCACCGGAGAAGCCCTGAACCGATTGTTCGGAATCGGCGATTTCTGCACCGATTCGCGCTGCATGCTGGCCGTGGAAATCGAATGGGAAATGCGCAACAGCCCCGGCAAATGGGCTGCGTTGGGCGCCGCGAACGATCAGGCCGTGCTCGACAAAGCGCGCGAGCTCGCGGCAACCAAGGCAGTCGTCGCCATTCTCAAGGAGGACGATCGCGGCCAGATCGCGATCGTCATGCCCGGCGCCGCGGTCGCGTCAGGGCGGTGGGGGTTGAAGGTCCCGATCGGCGTCGGCGCGCGAGTCGATCGCCCCGAGGCGTCGGTCTACGCCAAGGGCCTCAACTGGCTGTTCGCCGACCCGGCGAAAGTCGTCGTCTACGTCAGGTTGTAGAGATCATGAGCCGGTTGCCCTGCATCCTCGCCGCCGCGCTGCTGCTGTCGTTGGCTGCCTGCGCCACGCCGAAGAAGACCGAGCCCGCGGCACCGAAGAAAACCGAGGCCGCGGCACCGAAGGCAGGACCACCACCTGCTGCACCATCTGCCGCAGAGGCGTTGATCCGCGACAAATTCATCATTCCCGGTGAACGGGCGGGACCGATCCTGTTGGGAATGCCGTTACGGAAACTGGTCGAGGTCGTGGGTGAACCGGTTTCCAGCACGGCCGCGCACCTGCCGAGCGGCCGCGGCGCGCTGCTGTATCGCTATGCCGACCCGGACGCCTCGCCGGATGGCGCACTGCTGGTGATGGTCAGGGAAGCCGATCAGACGGTCTACTCGATCCAGCTCGACAGCATCGAAAGCTTCCACACGCGCGAGGGCGTGCGCTACGGTTCATCGGAGGCGCTGGTCCGCGCCAGTTTCGGCAAACCGCAATCCATCCACCAATCCGGCAGCGGTGAAATCGCGCGCGCGTACTGCTATCTCAGCGGACTTGCCGTGCGCCTGAACGCCAGCGGACAGGTGCAAAGCCTCACCGTGTTTCCCGGCTCCGACGTGCGCAAAATCTGCAAGGCGCAGCGACGCATCAACGTTGCAAGGGGAAACGGCGCCGCAACACGAAGTCGTCGCCGGCGCGCGGTTGCCCGAAAACAGCGAGGTCCGCTTCACCTGAGTCGTCGCCCAGCGCGGGTGCGAGCCAGTTCTGCAGCCACGGCATCAAGACCGCCGCCTCCGCGTCTTCGAGCCGTTGCGTCAGCGTCATGTGAAAGCGGTACTCATCGAGGACGAACGGATATCCCCATTGTTCCAGCAAGTCCTGCTGATGCGGCGTCAATCCGGCGGCACGCCTGCGTGCGCGTTCGGCGGCTTCGAACGGAGCGCGCAGCGCATCGAGACCGGTCACGCAGAGCCGTGCCAGGGCCATCGGTTCCTGCGCGCTGCCGGCGGCACGCAAGGCAACGAAGCCCGTCAGCCTGCCCACCTTGAGCGCAGGCATCGAAAACGCGGGCAGCGAAGCAACCAGGCGGGCGACTTCCTCCATCAATTGCCGTTCGTCCACGCCATGCGCCAGCCTGAACGGCGCCTTGAGCGTTGCATGAAAACCGTATTGCCTCGGCGAACGGGTCAGTTGCCGCACCCGTTGCGGCGCATATCCCGGAACTTCCGGCTGTCGTGACACGGCCGCGGTCTCCGGGTCACGGCCGAGCCAGCGGCAGGCCTGTTCCCATAGGACCGAATCCCGGGGCGCAACGAGGTAGATCGCGTAGCGAACGTCAGCGGTCACGATAGGAGCAAGAGAAGGCTGCGGTATCATACGACGTTACGAAATCAGGATGGTCCGGACCGCTTTCCATCATGCCGCATCTGATCACCAACGCCCGCATCGTCACCGCCGGCGAATCCTTCATCGGCAGCATCGCGATCGACAACGGACGCATCGCACGGTTCGACAGCGGGCTCACTTCCGTGCCGGGTGCCGAGGCCTGGGAAGGCGACTATCTCATTGCCGGCCTGGTCGAACTGCACACCGACAACCTGGAGAAGCATCTCGAACCCCGCCCCGGCGTGCGCTGGCCGGCCATGTCCGCGTTGTTCACCCACGACGCGCAGATTGCCACCGCCGGCATCACCACGGTGCTCGATGCGATGGGAGTCGGCGATTTCGACGAGCGCTCCATCCGCGCCGGCGGCCTGCAAGCCGTGATCGAAGCGCTGAATCACGCGCGCAGCCACGGGCTGCTGCGAGCCGAGCATCTGCTGCACATGCGCTGCGAAATCGCCTGTGACAACGTGGTCGAAGTGGTGGCGCCTTTCCTCGACGACCCCACCGTCAGGCTGGTCTCGCTGATGGATCACACCCCCGGACAGCGTCAGTGGATGGACGTCGAGAGATTCCGCACTTATACACAGCGCAACCAGAAGTGGAGCGACGAATATCTTGCGCAGGTGATCACGGAGCGCATGGACATGCAGGCGCGCAATTCCGACCGGAACCGCCTGCGCCTGCTCGATCTGTGCCGCGCTCGCAACCTGCCGATGGCCAGCCACGACGACACCGTGCCGGAGCATGTCGAGGAAGCGGTGGCGGCGGGATTCCGTATTTCCGAATTCCCCACGACCGAAAGCGCCGCGCGCGCCGCGCGCAGGCACGGACTGGGCATCGTGATGGGCGCGCCGAACCTGGTGCGCGGCGAATCGCACTCGGGGAATATCTCGGCGCTGGATCTGGCGCGCGCCGACCTGCTCGACGTGCTCTCTTCGGATTACGTGCCGCACAGCCTGCTGCAGGCCGCATTCCTGTTGCGCGATCAGGCCGGATGGTCGCTGTCCAAGGCCATGGCCACCGCCACGCTGAATCCGGCGCGCCTTATCGGACTGGACGACCGCGGCGAAATCACGCCCGGGAAGCGCGCCGATTACGTGCGTGTGCGCGAATGCCGTGGCGTGCCCGTGCCGATGGAAACCCGCCGCGAGGGCAGGCGCATCGCCTGAACTCGCAACAACGCGCCTCGATACCAACCAACAACGGCAGGAGAAACCAACGATGCAACACACCCTCGCCCGGGTGCGCACCTGCCTGTGCGCGCTCATCCCCCTGGTCATGATGCCGCTGCAGGGTCTTGCCGAAACCCTCACCATCGGCCTGATCCCCTCCGAGGACCCGCGCATCATGTCGGCCGAGTACAAGCCGCTGACCGACTACCTGGCCAACGCATTGGGCATGGAAGTCAAATCCTTCGTCGCCACCGACTACAACGGCGTCATCGAAGCGCTGCGGTCGAAAAAACTCGATGTAGCGATGCTCGGGCCCTTCTCCTACGTGCTGGCCACAACGGTTGCCGACGTCGAGGCCTTCGCGATGCCGGAAACCAGCAAGGCCGGCGTTTCCTACCATGCGGTGATCATCGCCCGCAAGGATCGCGGCTTCAGGACGCTGTCCGATCTGAAGGGGCGCAATTTCGCATTTGTCGATCCGAGTTCGACATCCGGACACTTGTTTCCGAAGGCCGCGCTGGTCAAACTCGGCTATGACCCCGACGCGTTTTTCGGCCGGGTGATCTTCTCCGGCGGGCACGACGCCAGCGCGCTCAGCGTCCAGAACGGCAAGATCGACGCCGCGGCAGTGGCCGACGCGCTGCTGGAAGCGGCGTATGCCCGCGGCGTGGTGAAGCGAGAGGACATCCAGGTGCTGTGGACCTCGGAGCCGATTCCGACCGTGCCTTACGTCATGCGCAGGGATCTTCCGGAAGATTTGCGCAAGCGCATTCGCGCCGCCTTTCTTGCTATTCGCGACCTGCCGATCGGCAGCCATGCCACGATAGTGCGGGTTGACCCGGTCGACGATTCCGCCTATGACGGCATACGCGAAACCGCGAAGGTGCTCAGGCTCGACCTCAAGAAACTCAAATGATCGAAGTCCGCGGGCTGTCGAAGAACTACGGCTCGACGCCCGCCCTGCGCGAGGTCGACCTGCATGTGCCGCGCGGAGAATTCTGCGTGGTGCTCGGGCCATCCGGCGCCGGCAAGTCAACGCTGCTCCGCTGCATCAACAGGCTCACCGAGCCCAGTGCCGGGGATATCCGCATCGGCGGCAAAAGGGTGACCGGCGAGCGCAGGCAGCTGCGCGAAATCAGGCGCCACCTCGGCATGATTTTCCAGGACCACAACCTCGTGCCGCGGCTCTCGGTGCTGAAGAACGTGCTCACCGGACGGCTCGCCTCGATGCCCGTGCTGGCTTCGCTGCTGCAATGGTTTCCCGAGACCGACATCGACATCGCATTGCAGTGCCTCGGGCGCGTCGATCTCGCGGACAAAGCGTATTCGCGCGCCGACCGGCTCTCCGGTGGCGAGCAGCAGCGCGTGGGCATTGCCCGCGCGCTCGCCCAGCAGCCGGGCGCAATCCTCGCCGACGAACCGGTGGCCAGCCTCGACCCGAAGACCGCGCGCGTCGTGCTCGGTGACCTGCGGCGCGCAGCGCGTGAACTCGGCATCGCGGTGCTGTGCAACCTGCATCAAGTCGAGTACGCCACCGAGTTCGCCGACCGCATCATCGGCGTGTCCTCGGGGCGGGTCGTTTTTGAAGGCGCACCGGGGACGCTGGACGAAAGCGCGCTGGAACGGATCTATCCCGGCCTGGCGCGACACAACGGCGAATCGCATCCATCCGCGCCCGGAGTGGCGGCATGAGTTCGGGTTACCGCTTCGTCCTCGGCCGCCCACGGGGCATCGGCACCATCGCGGGTTGCGTCCTGATCGCGGGGATCGTTGCCGCCCTGCTGACCTGGAGCGCGCAGGCTCTCGGGTTGAGCCTGGGCGAACTGCTCAAGGGACTGCCCTGGATCGGGGACCTCCTCTCGCGCATGCTGCCGCCGAACTGGAGTTTCGCGCGCCGCCTGTGGCAACCGGTTCTGGAGACGGTGCAGATCGCGGTGTGGGGAACGCTGTTCGGGGTGCTTCTCGCTCTGCCGCTTGCCTGGCTGGGCGCACGCAACCTGAGTCCCAACCGGGTCGTGTTCCACCTGACCCGTCAGGTTTTCAATCTGGCACGCGGGATCAACGAAATCATCTTCGCGCTGGTATTTGTCGCCGCGGTCGGGCTCGGCCCGTTCGCCGGCATTCTCGCGCTGTCCGTGCACGGGGCGGGCATGCTCGGCAAGTTCTTCGCCGAGCAGATGGAGGAGGCCGATCGCGGGCCGATCGAGGCGTTGCGTGCCACCGGCGCGAACGCGGCGCATACGCTGGTATTCGGGGTGCTGCCGCAGGTCCTGCCGGGATGGATCGCTTCGACGCTCTATCGGCTGGAAGTGAACCTGAGGACTTCCACCATTCTGGGAATGGTCGGCGCCGGCGGAATCGGATTCGAACTCGTCAGCAGCCTGAAGCTGTTCCAATACCAGGACACCGCGGTCTGCGTGCTGGTCATTCTGGCGCTGGTGATGGCCGCAGATTATTTCTCGTCGAAACTTCGCGCCAGGATTCTGGATTAGGTGGACATCGCGACTTGCGCGCGCCCGTCGAGCGCGGCTTCCAGCGTATGCCAGCCCAGCAGCGCACAGTTCACCCGCGACGGAAACTCGCGAATCAGTTCCAGCATCGGCAACTGGCCGGAATTCACCTGCAGGCTCGAAGCGGCACCCGGGTCGCGCAGCAACTTCGCGAAACTCCTGTACAGCGCTCTGGCCTCCTGCACGGTCTTGCCTTTCACCGTTTCGGTCATGATCGACGCGGACGCCATCGATATCCCGCAGCACTCGCACTGGAACGCGGCGTCGATGACACGATCCCCTTCCACCTTCGCATAAACATCGAACGTATCGCCGCACAGCGGATTGATGCCGTGCGCCTTGCGATTGGCGCCCTCCAAATCGTGAAAATTGCGCGCATTCTTGATGTGATCGAGGATCACTGCGCTGTACAGGCTTTTGGTTTCCGACACGAACAGTCCTTCAGACGACGGTCCGCCCGTCATCGATGACGATCTGGTTGCTCAAACTGAGGGAATGCATGAGGTCGTATTGAACCACAGAGGCCGCGAGAACAACCAGAATTCCGCCGCGGATCAGCGCGTACGCCGCAGAGGCAATCTCGCCACGACTCCCCGTCTCCCCTTCGATGCGGCGGGTATTGCGTTATCCGGCCCGGAAGGCGCCCCAGCTTCCGACTGCCGTCGCAGCATGGCCTGAAACAGCCCTTGCGTAGCGTCCGACGGCGGCACGCCCAGAACCACCGACAAAGTGTGCTTGAGACGCCGGTAGACGCTGAGCGCCTCGGTGCGTTTGTCTAACCGCTCGTAACAGCGCATCAGTCCCTGGTGAAAGGATTCGACGATCGGGTCGGCATCGTTACCGCGCATATAACACTGAACCGCCCCGCGTAGATCGCCATCCGATTCCAAAGTCGTACCGTACCTGGACAGCGCGTCGATGAATTTGCCGCGCAATCGCTCTCGTGGCGCGACACTCCACGACTCGCCTTCGTCCTCGGGCAGAAACGTGCCTGTGTACAGGGCCATGACCTTTTGGCTGTCGATTCCCGTGTCGGCGAGTCGCGCCTCGAACACCCACGCATCCACCCAGCACATCTCCGGGTTGAGCGAAATCTTTCCACCCTGATGAGCAACGGACTCGTTCGACCCAAGCAGTTTGCGTAATCGCAATACGGTGATGGACAGAGCATTGCGCGCCGCGTCCCCCTCCTCGTCTCCCCAAAGCGAATCGCATAGTGCCTGTTCGGGAACATCGCGCCCACCGAGGGCCACAATCGCCTTGAGCAGCAGCAGCGTCTTGCGCGGCAGCTTGCGGGAGAATTCGAGCTTGTTTCCGTTGATTTGCGCTTCGAATCGCCCCAGCGTGAATAAGCGCACCGGCCACGGCCAATGGTCCGGCGCGTCCTTCGGCGGCTTGAGTCGAAACATTCGAATGACGTCCTGCACGAGATCTACTTCGATACCTTCTTCGAGCGCAAGCCGGAAAAGCGGCACCAGGGCGCGGTCAAGAAAGCGCAGGTAGAATCGTTGCTTACCCTCTCTGGCGAGTTCGAGCGCCTGGCGCAAAAGCAAGAATGAGCGCTGGTTGTCACCCTCGATCCTGGTTAGCCAGGCTTCCATGCAGAGCTGCGTCGCGCGCCAGCAAGAGTAAACGGGTGCCCATTCGATCAAGGCTCGTGAACGGGACAAGAGCGGTCTCGCGTCTTTGGTTCGCCCCGCATCCAGAAGGATATCGGCGTTGCAAAGACCATAAAGCATCTCCTCGAGGCGCGAACCTGTGCGCATTGCGGCCTGATCGCTCGCTGTGGCAAGATTGGCGGCCTCATCGGCATAGCCACGATAAGCCTCCCGGCGCGCCTGAAAAAGGTAAAGCATTGCGCCACTCATTGGCTGGCTCGGCCGCGGCATGGCTTCAAACTCGGCGAGCGTGGCGTTCGCGACAGACCATCCGACTGCACGGTATTCCACCATGAATCGCCACAAGACGATCACACCGAGCACTGTACGAAGTCCGTTAGCCTCCGCAATACGATATGCCTTGGCAAAGTAACTCAGCGCTTCTTCATACTGCGCCTTGACGTAGTGCAGGTAACCCACTTGTGCGAACCACCACGATGCATCCGATGGACTGATGGATTCTCGCTCTGCCAGCAATTCGGTAGCGCGCGCGATTCGGTCGCCGTACTCGAAATCGCCACAAAGGCCGCTTACGATCAATGCACCTGTCGCCGCTTTCAGCGCGACGTGCGGGTCAGTGCAGTCGGGCAATAGATTCTCGATCTTTCGGTACGCCGGCATTGTGGACGGATGCCATGGTTTCGCATGAAACAAGGCCATGCATAGAACTCCGCAGACTCGCAGCGATAATTCTGAAGACACCAAGTCGGCCGAAGAATCCATTTGAGCTAGCAATTCATCCAGCCATCGGTCTATGGCATCAAGCGCGCCAAATCCAACATGAGCGCCACCAATTAGGTCTATCAAACACTCTATGACGCCTCGACGGTCGTCGCCCTGCCGAAACAGATCGAGAGCATGCTCAAGTGTCTTGATACCATCGCCTGGACCCGTCTGCATCTGTGCGCTTCCGAACCAGTAAACGAGCCACGGCTCCTGTTCATAGGTCAAAGCCGGCACTTGCTCGATCCACCGCACGAGGGTCTGCCTCCGGCCGCTGTTAAGCAGGCCGTTCGCCTCTATGAGAATCAGGCGAATCGCTTGTTGCCAATCCTGCGTCTCCAGCCAGAGTTCCATTGCAACATCGAACTCTCCAGCACTTTCAAGAGCGGAAGCGGACCGATGAAGCATATTCGCAAGTTCCTCCGGCTTGATCACCTCCCTCGCGCGCGCTCTGAGAAAGTCAAGAAACAGTGCGTGAAACTGGTACACGGGCTCCGCGCCCTGCCTGCGGTCGGTGAACAACCTGCGGCGATAGAGATCCTCCAGCAGGATCGGCGCCTCCGTACACCCACTCAGTTCGACCGCAAGAGAGGCTGTCACTCGTGGCAGGGATGCAATCGACAGCAGGATGCGACGGGTTGCGTCGGATGCCTGGTCGAAGATCAGACTGGCGAAATAGTTGAATACCGATTCACGCGTTTCCGTGGGAAGCTCTCGAGCTTTGCCATCGAAGTGTCCCAGCCGCTCCAGCATGAGCGTGATACCGGCCGCCCATCCCTGGGACTGCTGATGCAGCGCCTTGAGCAACCAGTCATCGGTAACGCTTCGTTTTGCCGCGATGGCACGCACTTCCTCAAGGGTGAGCTGCAGCTTGTCCCATCCCAGTTCAGTCATGGCACCTTGTGCCGCCAGTCGCACGAAATTACGGGGCGCTTCCACCCGGCTGATGACAACGACTGAACTCTCGGGCGGCACCTCCGCAACGGCCTGGCGCAGGATTTCATGCAATAAAGCGTCCTCCGGCGCTTCCTGGTAGTTGTCGAGCACCAGTATCAGCCGCTCGGGTAGCTGAGCGAAGAACGCCCGGAAGAAGAGACGCGTGAAGCTCGGCAAGTCCGACAAATGCTCGGGAACGAATCTCGGCAGCGAAGCGGAACCCGTTGTGCCGAGAGCCTCCGCCGCCAGCGCAAGATAGTGAAACAGGGAAGCAGGGTCGACATCTCCTGGGTCGATCTGGTACCAGATCGCGGGTGATTCCCGGTCTTCGAGATAGCTCGCCAACAGCGCCGTCTTGCCGGCACCGGGTGGGCCGGAAATCCAGACCAGGGGCCGGCCGCGGTTGTCGTCCAGCAGCGCGAATAGCCTCTCCCGCGGCACCACGCCAAAAAGACGTGGCCGACTGATCTTTGCAAGAGATGCTTTTCTGCTCATCCCGGAGTCCCCTCCAGGCTCGTGGATACACGACCCTGCGCGTGTATCGTCCGACTTCCGGGAAATATGCGCAAGCACGGTGCGAGGCTCAAGCCCCCGCACCGTGCCGGCATTAAAGTCACTTCAGCTTATAGGTGCCCTTGTTGGGATTGCATCCCTGAAAATTGAGCTCCTTCGACGCACTGCCCCAGGCATTATCGACGCGGTACTCCCCTCGCAACGTCATGCCGTCGTATTTCCCGGTGCCATACGCAGAGGTATAAGTACCGCCTGCGCCATCGGCATTTCCGCGATATTCCATCCACCATTTATCACCGTCGAGATCCGTCAGTTCGCATATTCCGGATTCCTGCTGACGGCCGGTTATATTGAAGTAAATGCCGTAGCACCGGGCACCCATCCGGTCGAAGGCCCGCCCCGGAGGCGTACTTTTCAGATTGGCGTCTCCCATGTAGCTGATGACGAAAAGCTTGTCGTCGGCGGAAAAGGTCTTGCCGCTGCCAAGCACGCAAAAGTCGAATTCGTAGCTCCCCTCCTTGGGTATGTTTACCTTGCCCGCCATCGCGTTGCCTGCTGCGAGCATTGCCCACAACATCAGCACTGCCACCAATTTGCGATTCATGTCTGTCCCTCCTCATTTGGTTTACCGTCCAGGAAACTACGCCGGGGAGAAGGCAGGTCATGGAGGGCACGCCACAATTCGTCGGTCGTGTGAAACGGCACACTCTCGCCGCTCGTGACCGATTCCACGACGCCGGCCATGCCGGCCGGATCGCGCCGGTATACCCGGACTACGTAGACACCCAATTGGTCCATATCCGCATTCTCCCAGCGTGGGGAAAGCCTAAAGACGAAGCGGGTACGTATGGCCTACAAATGAGGAATAGAGGGGACCTGCCGGAGGGCGGCCGTGAAACTGCAGGAAAGAGTATTACCCGTGGGCGAGCACGAAGAAATCGCGCCCGCCTTCGATCGGTTCTGTTGTCAAACGAGGCAGATCGTAACGACGTTACGGTCGTGACGGAACGGCAAGGTTTTCGTCACACCGTCACGCGTCCCGAGTATGGCAAAGCCGGTACGCCCCGCGCGTCACCGCTGTTTACCACTCAAGCGGCTGCCTATTGATCTTTTCGTAATTCATGACACATTCTTCCCTCACCCTCGTTCCCTCTCCCGGAGGGAGAGGGAGGCAAAAGCCCTTCTCCCTCCGGGATACCCTGGCGCAGCCCGGAGTACCCGTTTAGAAGGGTGGGGATGAGGGAAGCGACTTTGAATTGAAGTTCTGACATGTATTTTGGAAGGCTCAATAGCACGAAATTCCGGTCCTCTCCGTGTCCTCCGTGGTTCAAGAACTTGATTTAGGCAGCGCGCAGTCGCCCGTAGCGCTTCACCCTCAGATCCGCCTGCGCCTTGTGGCCGGCAAAGCCTTCGACCGCGCACAGCCGCGAGCAGTATTCGCCGATCATTGCGGAGGCTTCGGGCTTCACGCGCTGGTAGGTACAGGTCTTGATGAACTTGCCGACCCACAATCCGCCGGTATAGCGCGCCGCCTTGCGCGTGGGCAGCGTGTGGTTGGTGCCGATCACCTTGTCGCCGTAGGACACGTTGGTCTCCGGGCCGAGGAACAGCGCGCCGTAGTTGGTCATGTTGCGCAGGAAGTAGTCCGGCTCCTTGGTCATCACCTGCACATGCTCGGAGGCGATGCGGTCGGCTTCCCGGACCATTTCCGCGTAGTCCTTGCACAGGATCACCTGGCCATAGTCTTTCCAGGCCTGACCCGCGATCGCGGCGGTCGACAAGGTCAGCAACTGCCGCGCAACTTCCTTGATGGTGTCCTCGGCGAGCTTGCGCGAATTCGTCAGCAGGATGGCTGGCGAATTCGGACCGTGTTCGGCCTGGCCGAGCAGGTCGGTCGCGCACATTTCGGCATCGCAACTGTCGTCGGCGATGATCAGGGTTTCCGTCGGACCGGCAAACAGGTCGATGCCTACCCGGCCGGACAACTGGCGCTTGGCTTCCGCGACGAACGCGTTTCCCGGACCGGCAATCATGTCGGTCGGCTTGATGGTCACTGTGCCCAGCGCCATCGCTCCGATGGCCTGCACACCGCCGATGGTATAGATCTCGTCCGCGCCGCCGAGATGCATCGCCGCGACGATGGCCGGATGCGGCTTGCCCTGGTAGGGTGGCGCGCAGGCGATGATGCGCTTCACGCCGGCCACGCGCGCGGTGACGACGCTCATGTGCGCCGAAGCCACCAGAGGGTATTTGCCGCCGGGCACGTAGCAGCCGACGCTGTTGAGCGGAATGTTCTTGTGTCCGAGCACCACGCCCGGCAGGGTTTCGACTTCAACGTCACGCAAAGCGTCGCGCTGAATCCGCGCGAAATTGCGCACCTGCTCCTGCGCGAATTTGATGTCCTCGACGACTTGTTTGGGCAACTGGCGCACGCAGTCTTCGATCTCGCCCTTGCTCATGCGAAAATTCTCGGGAGACCAGTTGTCGAACTTGTTCGACAGCTCGCGCACCGCCGCGTCGCCGCGCTTCTCGATGTCGGCGAGGATGTCCTCGACGGTCTTGCGCACCTTGGCAATGTCCGCGGCGTCCTGCTCGGCGGAAATGCCGGTCTTCAGAAAAACAGCCATGATCCAACCTTCCAGGGAATGTAACGACAGTGAGTTGCCGCACCACGCACGGGTGACGCTGCGGGCGACGGGTGATAACCGGAAGGCGCTATTCTCAGCCGTATACGCCGCCGCAGTCAACGCTGGCGCTCCTTATTCCGTCAATCTAGCCCTTCACCGCAAAGGCGCAAAGGGAACGCAAAGGACTGCTTAAGAATGGACTAAAGGATGCTGGTATCTTTGGAAACTGGGCGGATTTTCGAAAATCAATGGTGTCGGCCCCGCCAACCGCGCACTTGAGACCCCAACAATGCGTGCGGGGACCCGGATATATATCCAGTTCTTGGTTCTCCTCTGCGTTCCCTTTGCGTCTTTGCGTCTTTGCGGTGAAGATTTTGAACTTCATAGAAACGGAAATTCCACCTCAGGCCCGCGCCCGCCGATGAGATCGGCGGCGGCGCGGCCCGACCCGCAGGCAAGCGTCCAGCCCAGCGTGCCGTGGCCGGTATTGAGAAACAGGTTGCGGTAGCGCGTGTGCCCGATGAGCGGCACGTTGCTCGGGGTCATGGGGCGCAATCCGGTCCATCGCGAGGCGCCCGCATAGTCCCCGGCCCGGGGGAATAGTTGCTCGAGCCGGGACAGGATCGCATCGCAGCGCGCATCGTTCAGCGACGTGTCGTAACCGGTCAATTCCGCCGTTCCGGCTGCTCGCAGCCGGTTGCCCAGCCTCGATATCGCCATCTTGGCGTTTTCGTCACTCAGGCACAGGGTGGGCGCCGCCTCCGATTGCGTGAGCGGCACCGTGACCGAATAGCCCTTGACCGGATACACCGGAACGCTGATTCCGACCGGGGACAACAGCAGCGGGCTGTAGCTGCCGAGCGCCACCAGGAAGGCATCGGCCTTGACCAGTTCGCGCCGGCCTTCGGGGTCGCGAACGACGGCGCCGACGACCACATCGCCTTCGATGCTCAGCGATTCGATCGCGTGCTCATAGCCAAATTGCACGTCCCGCTCCCGGCACAACTCGGCAAGACTGCTGGTGAACTGGTGCGCATCACCCGACTCGTCGTCGGGCGCATAGGTTCCGCCGACGAGGCCGATCCTCGATCCGCGCAACGTCGGTTCGAGATCCTCGCATTCGGGCACGCTCTTGATGTGCATTTCGCAGCCGTGGCTGCGCAGCAGTTCGACGCGCGCATGCGCGGCTTCGAATTCGCCCGCGTCGGTATGGACCTGCAGGATGCCCTTCTCGAGATGGTCGTACAGCACCCCGGTCTCGCGGCGCAACGCCTTGAGCGCGTCGCGGCTGTAGAGGCCGAGGCGCAGGATGGTCAGCGTATTGCGC
>Ga0315268_10004987_pt1 | contig 14324 bp, 21 predicted proteins | sample C1_top_MG_FD_204535 | JGI IMG/M metagenome (GOLD analysis project Ga0315268, IMG submission 204535) | Sediment microbial communities from Yellowstone Lake, YNP, Wyoming, USA - C1_top | ecosystem: Environmental > Aquatic > Freshwater > Lake > Sediment | place: USA: Wyoming | collected 2017-08-01
ACACGCAAGGATGTGCCGTTGACCGATCCGCCGTTCTAGGAAATTACCTGGTGCTGATATTTGTACCCGATGTTTTCGCTCGGACTCTTTCCGCCATATTTATGCGGATTTACGCCGCCACTAACACGTGGCGGGCAAACGAGAGGCTTTCCCACTGCGCATGCCGCCGCACCTTTGAAGCAGATGATGGTTGCGAACGCAGAATCGGTGGTGGTCTGGCCTCATCCAGAAGGGTCGGTTCGGGGCCAGGCATTACTGCCACTTTATGGAAAACTCCCGTTGGCGGCGATAGAGGACAAGCCTCTTTATGAGCTGCTTGCGTTGTTCGATGCGTTGCGTGCTGGACGGGCAAGGGAAAGGGAACTGGCAATTAAATTACTAGAGGAACGTTTGGGATGACCGAGGTCGGTTTCAGGGATGATCCGAACTTGGGGATTCTCAGGTTGGTAGCGGATGTATTGGGTGACCTGCGCGACTCGCTGGACTTTGTCGGAGGCTGTGTCACTGGTTTGCTGCTCACCACATTGCGAGCTGAATTGATTCGTGCGACCCAGGATGTTGATGTGATAGCACAGACCCATGGACGACCAGTGGACGTCTGAACCCCTGATTCTGCTGCTTTGCCTGGGTTTGCAGTGCGAATCGGAGCAGGAGACAGTGCCGTCCTGGCGTTTTATTTTATTTATGTTACCTAAATAGGTAAATTTTATATATAAATTACCTTATTAGGTAAATATATAGTTACCTTATTATATAAAAATAAGCTATTATTATTTTAGTTTTACCTAAAAAGGTAACATTGAGGTCATGATTTATGGATAGAAATGAAACCGAACCGTTGCTGAAACTCATTACCGAGACTGGAGCGAACCAGGGACTGCACGAGAAAGACATCCTGAGCCGCGCGGGTCTGGGAAGGACAACCCTCTCCAAAATAAAGAGCGCCGGCGATACCAAGATATCGACCTTGTCCCGCATGGCGAATGTCGTGGGGCTGCGCCTGACGCTGGTTCCACACAACCCAGCGCTCGACCAGCTCCTGAACCGTAACCTGTTCGCGGGCAAACCTTCCGCCCGTCCGTGAACACCGGCCAGCGGAGCTAACCCGTGGCGATGGATCGAGACGCCGTTATCTGGACGCGTGCTGGTACCGCACCCACCCGGGTCGGGCGCCTGTTCGTGACCGATACCCAATGCCGCTTCACCTACGACCCTGATTTCATCAGAGCCGGACTGCCGGGCCTGGGTGTGCTTTACCCTCCCGAATTTATCGGCACGACGACGATCCCCTGGGATCGCACTTCGCATTTCAATCTGCTGCCGCAGTTGCAGGCGCTGATACCGCCACAAGGCGAAGCCGGCTTCCAGCGCCGGCTGGTGCTCTCTTATCTGGAGCAGCAGGGCCTTAAGCCGGTGCCTGGCTTCGACAGCGACTGGCAGATACTGATGGTGTCCGGCCATGGCGGCATTGGCCACCTGGATGTATTCGCGAACGATACGAAAGCCACCGAGTGGTATGGCGATAAAGTGACCCCGGCTCTTTTCAAAATCAGCGAAGGCTTTGGCTTTTCCCTGAAGGAACTGTTGACGTGGATGGATGGCGATGCCCAAGGCATTATCGGGGCGCTCGGCCCGACGCCTTCGGTGGGCGGTGCGATCCCGAAACTGCTGCTATCGATACCCAACACGGGATGGGACGGCTGGATCGCGTTGCCCCGCAAAGGCTATGTGGAAGGGCGTACGGACATCGTCCTGAAGTTTGGCGGCAGCAGTTATCCCGGCATTGTCGCGCTCGAAGCGCTGGCGCTGGATGTGCACCGCGAGGCCGGGTTCGAAGTGCCCCGGTACTGGATCACCGTCATCAACGGTGTCCCCGCCATTGCCATCGAACGCTACGACCGAACGCCGGACGGCAAGCCGATCTTTATTGAGTCGCTGTATTCGATCATGGCCACGGGCGACAAGCACATCACCCATCATTACAGTAGCTCGTTTGACGACATCGGCCGGGCGATTGATCGCTCACCGATCCCGATTTTTTCCGATCCACTGGACGCCAAGAAGCAGCTGTTGAAACGCCTGCTGTTGTCCTTCGCCACCGGTAACGGCGACATGCATCTGGAGAATCTTGCCGTCATTCGCCGCGACGGGCGGGTACAGTTTTCGCCGGTGTATGACCCGACGCCGATGCGGGCCTACAGCCGCCACGACATGTTGTCGGTCATGCCCTTTGGCGACTACGGCGATATAGATGAAAAGGGCCATCCCGTCCATGTACCGGACGGCCTGCGGCGGCTGGCCAGGAACCTCGGCATCTCGAAAAAGATTTTGCATGGCATGGTCGAGGAGGTGTTGGACATTACCAATAATTACATCGATCGTGTATTTGCGCTCAAGGACTTGCCTGACCTAAATAAGGAGCAACTCAGGAAAGTCACCGCCCGCGCCCGGGAGGATTTGGCGAGCGTTGGGTGAGCAGGATTTTTGGCGAAGGCGGCATAGCCTCATGGTTCGGTACGTCTGTTTGAGCCGGACCAGCAGCTGGTCGCGGAACTGGGACCGGTGGAGAATAATGTCTGAATGCGCGAAATAGACGGCTCCCATGGCGAAGACGGCGGGCAACTTTTGCGTATGGCCTGTGCGCTTTCCGCCAGCACGGGTGATCCGGTCCGGCTGCACGTACACTTCCCCTGTTTCCTGTGTTGAGAGGTTGGCGCATGACCGGTTCGAAGGAAGTTTCGCAAGCATTGCTCGCCCGGCTGCCGGGCCTGGCGGCGCGCTGGCGCGCGGGCGAATTCGAGGCGCCGGTGTTCGCGGCCATGTATTTCCTCACCTGGCAGATCGCTATACACGGCCAGCCGTTCGCGTCACGCAAACGCAAGAGTGACCCGCGGCGCCCGGTCGCGGCGGAATGGCTAGCCGTATTGGAGACGGCGCAGGGCCATGCCTTGCGCGCCTGTCTGCTCGATTATCTTGAGCGTTATCAGTTTCGCGGTGTGATCGACAATGTGCCGGTCGCGTTGTATCAGTGGTTGCGCGGCGCCTGGCCGCTGACGTTGCGCGAGGATATTCCAGGCCCGCGCGACGTGCTGCGTATGCAGGCGCGCGGCACGCGCCCGGTCACGGTGCTGGCGGCCTATCCGCGGCTGCTAAGGCCGGTACTGAAAAAACCCGATGCCTTTGCGTTCTTGGTGCATGATCTGGAGCATGCGTATAAGTTCTTTTATTCGCCGACACTGCATGCCGGCCAGCGCGAGTTTCTTACCCGGTTGGACGAGGTGGTCGATCGCGGTGTGTTCGAACCCTATCGGGAGGATACCGGGTTTAGTGAAAAGTTCGATTACCTCATGAGCGACATGAACACCCACCCGGAACACAGCCGCCAGTACCTGCGCGCGATTCTGATCGAGTTCCACCTGCGCCGCGAGGACAAGGCGCTCACGGAACCACTCAGCACGGCGGCGGAACGGGCGATCGACAATATCCTTGAAGTCATGAGGATTTCCGCGCCGCTTGCCGTCTGTGCCTGAATTTCTGTTCAGGCTGACATATACTTAATATATAGCGATGCGGAATGTCCGCATGGCGGCATCGGGATCAATCAGGGAAGACGTTATGCCATCGGCACAGGAACGGGTCAAGTTGCTGGCCCAGGAAATGAAAAAGGCGCTCATGGAAGCGAAGGCCGCCGAGGCGCGTGCCAAGCGGCTGGGCGAAGAGGTGATGCACGCCCTGGTCGCAGCCAGGGCCGAAGCCGAGGCGGCCAGCACTATCGTCGAATATCCGGTTGGCCGATACGAGTGCAAGGGTTGCCATCAGAGCACGATCTTCGCCCATCCGTACCGGGATCTGCCGGCGTGTGACAACTGCGGCGCTCGTGAGTATGTCGGCGCCGAACCCAAGGTCATCAAAAGAGAACCGCCGCCGACCAGGAAATATACGGCCGGCATGTATGAGTGTGCCGGCTGCGGCGCGCGCCTGGTGGTACCAGAGAATACCGACAAACTCTCACCCTGTGACCTATGCGGCGCCGACAAGCTCCGGCCGCTTAACGGCTAGCGAACAATCCCGACACCCAAGCCGAAGTGAAAACTCGGCTCACTACGGCCGCCGTAACGCGACCACAGATGCAGCTTGTTCGCGGCCACGACAGGATAGACATAGGTTGCCTCACCTACCGTGCCGGTGCGGGTTTCGGTCACCGCACCCACCACCGTGATCAGTCGTCCGGGTGCGTAGTCCGCGGTCTCGAGATAGCCGGGCTGGACCACGAAAAACCGACCGCTGGGTTTGGCGTCATTGTCGGGACGGTTGTTGGAATCAAGCGGGTAACCCACCACTTCAAGCTCGGTCTTGTCCTTCAGATTCTTGGCCGCGGCGATGACGCCACCCCAGGCCAGCATTCGGTTCCGCACGGCAGTGAAGTTCTTGGCTGTTTCCTCGGGAGTGATCTGGCGGTCGGCATTGCCGATGTCATAGGGTGTGGCGCAGCCCGTCAACACCAGAAATGCGCTGACGATCAGGAACAGCGGTGCCATGGTGGTGCGGAGATTCATGGGTATTTTCCTCGCTTCATTGACGGTCTAATAAGGCCAGGGCCGATAGTAGGGCCATCCCCAGGGCGACCACGGATCGTAAAAGAATGGATCGTTATAGGGGTAGCGTGTTGGTGCTAGGCGCGGCTGCCATAAATAGGCATCCTCGGCCAGAACCACCGGATAGGAGTAGCGATACTCGCCGATCGATTGTTCGACGACGGCCTCAACACGTCCGCGCACGGTGACCTCGCGCTCCGGTTTGTATATCGCTGGGTCGAGAAAGCCGCTGACCTTGGCCAGAAAACGGCCCTGGCTGCGATCTACTGGCCGCGGCCGACCTTCCTGATCCAGGTCACGTTCGACGATCTCTATTATGGTGTGGTCGCGCTCGTTACGGGTGCTGACGATGATTCCGCCCCAGCGTACGACTGCGTTACGATACTGTTGCGGATGCTCGCGGACATCCACAACCTGCACCTTGCCCGGCGCCGCCGTGCGGATGTCCTCCGGGACCACACTGGCGCAGCCGCCGAGGAGGGCGGCCGCCAGGACGCAAAACGCATAGGGGCGCATGGCTCGATTCCTCGCTGCATGACTGATTCGCGGATAAATCATTAGACCACTATTTCAGCGATGGTGCAGTATCTTGGCAACAGTACAGTGGGCGTGGCTGAAAAAGCGGCGTAAGCTGGCACGGGGTTACTGTGGGCAGCCAGGAAAAGAACATTGAAACAATCCGCGCCGTCCTGTGAACGCAACAAGGACGTCATATTGGCAGTGTTGCAACAGGTGTTACCGGAGTCGGGTACGGTACTTGAGGTCGGCAGCGGCAGCGGTCAGCACGCGGCCTATTTTGCATCCCATCTGCCGCACCTTGTCTGGCAGCCCACCGATCTTTCCCAGAATTTCCCCAGCATTCGCGCCTGGCGCGCCGAGGCGGGCCTGCCGAACCTGCGCGAACCGCTGGAACTGGATTTGCTGGCGCCAACCTGGCCCGTGACTTCCGCACAGGCAATCGTGTGCATCAATACGATCCATATCGTTTCCTGGAAAGCCGTGGAGAATCTTTTTGCCGGCGCTGGCAGCGTGCTGGCGCCCGGCGGGTTACTCTATGCCTATGGCGCGTATCGCTATGCCGCGCGTCCCCTGGAGCCGAGCAACGAGGATTTCGATCGTTGGCTCAAGACGCGTGATCCGCTGTCGGGCGTGCGCGATTTCGAGGCCGTGAACAGACTCGCCACAGAAAACGGGCTGACGCTGGTCGAGGATCGTGCCATGCCGGCAAACAATCGATCGATCTGGTGGACAAAAACCGGAAAGGAAACGTAATCTGGGGCAAGCTCCGTCGGGTAATGTCAGGAGAACATGAATCATGTATGAACGTCGTCACGAATCGCTGGTGCCGTTTCCGATTTTCATCCGCCGGGTGTTGCGGAGTCTGTACCTGGCCGCCTTCGTCGTGGTCGTGGCGCTCGGGGCGGGTATAGTCGGATACCATGTGCTTGAGGGTATATCTTGGATCGATGCGATCCTCAACGCCTCGATGATACTTGGGGGCATGGGACCCGTGAATGAACTGCACACCACGGCCGGCAAACTCTTTGCCTCGGCCTATGCCCTGTTCAGCGGCATTGTGTTTATCGCCACCACCGGTATTCTCATCGCGCCCTTTATGCATCGTTTTTTGCATCATTTTCATCTTGAGTCGAAGTAAAGGCATGCCATACGGCGGTATTAGTATTCTTTGTTGGCACACGAATTTTTGTGAATGGCGGGAAAGGGTTGCGTCAGAACCGAATTAAAGATTACAGACCGTTCGATCAGGTCATCGGAGTCGTGATCACGTCCGAACGTTTCGTCAGCGAAGCCATTCAGCCTGTGGTTGCCACGTACGATACGGCGCGCATGGCCACCGGCGCGCCCGGACTCCCGCAGGAGTTCGTGTGGCGCGGCCAGACCATCAAGGTGGCGACCGTGCTGCGAACCTGGCGCGAAACCGGGAAGTGCCGCCACGGCAGTCCCGAGTTGTATGTGCGCAAGCACTGGTACGAGATTGCGGCGACTTCGGGCGCTACCATGAAGATCTATTTCGAGCGCCAGCCGCGTGGCGGGTCAAAGGGCGCGCGCTGGTGGTTGTTCAGCCTGTGTGAGCCGGGGTAAGACAGCCTGTGTTTCCCAGTGCCGGCCACAGATCAGCGGCAGGAATAGGTGTGCGGCTGACCGCGTTCCTTGCGGGGCTGGGTGCACTGCACGGAATAGGATGTGGTCACGTCGCGGCTGCGGCTGGCGTAGCTGCATAACACGCTGTCGCCACGCGACGGGGCCGAGTCGGCGAGTTTAAGCGCAACCCTTTTTTTCGATTCGGTGATCGTATGTTCACGCGTCGGCAGATTGCCGCTATCCACCTCGACCCAGACGTTGACCGTAGGCATGCAGCGCACCGTGGACGGGTGAAGATGAGGCCGGGCCGGTGCCGGTTCGCTGGCCTTGGGCGCCGCGGCCGGTGTTTCCGGTTCGGCTCCGAAGACAGAAATACCGGTCAAGAGGGTAAGCGTAATCACGACAATCCGGACGAGACGCATGCAACCTCCGCGAGTTTCCTTTACTTGAGACTAGCCGATGGGCCCGGGTCGGCAAGACCGCCTGCCGGAAAACCGGGTACGACCGCATGCCTTCAGGTCGTTTCACATCAACGGGACTCTGGGTGGCGCCGATTCCCATGATTTTTCAGATGTCGAGGCGTATTCTTGCCTCACTGAAATCCGGGTAGCAACATGTTGCTGGTTACGTTTATCGAAGGCGGGAACAGCCGTATTGGCATCCTTGATCGCGCGCGGGCCGAGGTGGTCGATCTTTCCCAGGCGTTACCGCCACTCCCGCGGGATATGCCGACCTTCATCGCCCTTGGCGAATCGGGTGTGAACGCGGCGCGCCGCGCCTTGGCCAGCGCTACGGGGCGGCTGCCGCTGGCGCAGGTTCAACTGGTCGCGCCGATGCCGCGGCCGGTGCGCAATATTTTTTGCGTGGGCAAGAATTATCGCGAGCACGCGCAGGAATTGCAGAAATCAGGGTTGGCGGGCCGCGGCGCCCCGGATGCCATCGCCGCGGTGCCGATTTTCTTCACGAAAGCGACCTCCACGGTGATCGGACCGAACCAGCCGATCCCGGCCTGGCTCGATTCCTCACAGTCAACCGATTACGAAGGCGAACTCGCGGTGGTCATCGGCCCCGGTGGCCGTGGTATTACGCGCGCCGGCGCCATGGGCCATGTGTACGGCTACACCATTATTAATGATGTCACCTCGCGCCGGCTGCAGGGGCGCCATCAGCAATGGTTTCTCGGCAAGAGTCTTGACGGTTTCTGCCCGATGGGGCCGGCGATCGTGACCGCGGACGAGGTGCCGGACGCGGGCCGGTTGCAGGTGCAGACACGGGTGAACGGCGAGTTGCGCCAGGATGCGCCGGTCTCGGGACTGATCTTCGACATTCCGGCGCTGATTGAAACGCTGGCGCGCACGCTCACGCTCGAAGCGGGCGACATCATCGCGACCGGCACACCCGCCGGGGTCGGGATGGGTTTCACGCCGCCCAAATATCTCAAGCAGGGCGACGTGGTCGCGATTACCATCGAGCCTATCGGCACGCTCGAAAATCCCGTGGCATGAGCACCAAACCGAAAGCGGGACCGCACGCCAGCCCGGATTGCCCCTGCGGGTCGGGCGCACCCTATGGCGCTTGTTGCGGGAGGTATCTTGAGGACGGCGCGCTACCCGAGAAGGCGGAGCAGCTCATGCGCTCGCGCTATTCGGCGTATGTGCTGGCGCGCGAAGAATACTTGCGGCGCACCTGGCACGCGTCCACACGGCCGGCGCAACTCGGGTTGGACGCGGGCCATCCGGTACAATGGCTGGGCCTCACGATCCAGCGCACCGAGGCGGGAAACATCGGCGACAGCGAAGGCGCGGTCGAGTTCCTGGCGCGCTACAAGGTGAATGGAAAGGCCGGGTGTTTGCAGGAGACCAGCCGTTTCCGCAAAGAAAACGGACAGTGGTTTTATGTGGATGGCCGTATCCGCGAGTGACAACAACCGATCGAGGCCGATGACGATGAAGGTATTTTTTGTTGTGGGGATCGTCCTGAATGTCGTGTTGACCGGATTGGCCTTGTACTGGCTGTGGCAGAACCGGGTGCGCAAGAGTAAAGATGGCGTACCGCCAGAGCGGACGCCGGATCCTGCCGCGAGTGAATCGCCGCGAGAGCGGGAGTAATTTCCGGCCACGGTAATATCAGTACCACTGGGAAAAACACCGTGCAAATCTGGGTGGATGCCGATGCGTGTCCGAATGTTATCAAGGAAATCCTATTTCGTGCCGCGGAACGGGCGTGTGTGTTACTGACGCTGGTGGCAAACCAGCCGTTGCGAATGCCGCCGTCCCGCTACATCAACGCCATTCAGGTGTCTTCCGGTTTCGATGTGGCCGACAACAAGATCGTGCAACAGTTGCAACTGCATGACCTCGTGATTACGGCGGATATCCCGCTCGCGGCCGCTGTCATCAAAAAAGGCGGCCACGCGCTCAACCCGCGCGGCGAGTTTTATACCACTGAAAACATTGGGGAGCGCCTGACGATGCGTAACTTCATGGACGAGCTGCGTCATACCGGCGTGGCCACGGGTGGTCCGGCGGTGCTGAGCCAAAGCGACCGGGCGGCATTTGCGAATCAGCTGGATCGTTTTCTGACAAAGAACGGCCAGGGCGGCAATCGTGTTGATCGCACCCCTTAATTTTGTGAGGACGGAATATGGATGAACGCTTGGAGGAATTGGAGGTTCGGGTGTCGTTTCAGGACAAGACCATCCAGGAGCTGAACGAGGTGGTCACGCGCCAGCAGTTCCAGATATACCAGATGGCGAAGGATCTTGAGCAGCTGAAGGCCCAGTTGACGGTGCTGGCCCCCTCGCTGGTCGTTCCCAGGGAGGAAGAAACACCACCCCCGCATTACTAGCCAGCTGGGTGACCTGCTTCCAGGATGGGGCAGACAAAGAGTGCTGACCGTTCCCACAAGTTCTGCTACAATAGGCGCATCTCGGCACACCCCGGTCTGTGCCGAACCCTTCGCGGTAATCCTTCTTGGCTCACCTCGAACACCTTTAACCTTAATTAGGTAGTGCCTAGACCGGCCCAGGCTTTGTGCTTTGGGTTAGGCCCATCTAGGAGCAACTATATATATGTCATTTTCTACCCTCGGCCTGTCGGCCGAATTACTCCGTACTGTGGCCGAAAAAGGTTACAACCAAGCCACCCCCATTCAGTTGCAGGCCATCCCCGTGATTCTGGCGGGCAAGGATGTTCTCGCCGGGGCGCAAACGGGCACCGGTAAGACCGCTGGTTTTACCCTGCCACTGCTGCAACGCCTGAATGCCGTGCCGCCGAGCGACGCCCGCCGCGTGATTCGCGCGCTCATCCTGACCCCGACGCGTGAACTCGCGGCGCAGGTGGAGGAAAGTGTGCGCACCTACGGAAAACACCTGCCGCTCAAGTCCACCGTGGTTTTCGGCGGTGTGGGTTTCACGCCGCAGGCCGATGCGCTGCGCCGCGGTGTGGACATTCTCGTCGCCACGCCGGGCCGTTTGCTGGACCATGTCGAGCAGAGGACGCTGGATCTCTCGCACGTCGAAATTCTGGTACTGGACGAAGCCGATCGCATGCTGGACATGGGTTTCATCCGTGATATCCGCAAGATTCTCGCGCTGTTGCCCAAGCGCCGGCAGAACCTGCTGTTCTCGGCAACCTTCTCCGATGAGATCAAAACCCTCGCCGACAATTTGCTGAATTCACCGGTACTGATCGAGGTAGCGCGCCGCAACACCGCCGCCGAGCTCGTGACGCAGGTGGTCCACCCGGTGGATCGCGGACGCAAGCGTGAACTGCTTTCACATCTCGTGCATTCGCAAGGCTGGAAGCAGGTGCTGGTGTTCACGCGCACCAAGCATGGCGCCAACCGTCTGGCCGAACAGCTGGATAAAGACGGCATCAGCTCTTCCGCCATCCATGGCAACAAAAGCCAGGGGGCGCGCACCAAGGCCCTGGCGGATTTCAAAAAGGGCGCGGTGCGGGTGCTGGTGGCCACCGACATCGCCGCGCGCGGCCTCGACATCGACCAGCTGCCGCACGTCGTGAACTACGAACTGCCCAATGTGCCGGAAGATTATGTGCATCGCATCGGCCGCACCGGTCGCGCCGGCAAGGAGGGCGAGGCACTGTCGCTCGTCTGTGTTGATGAACGCGATTTCCTGAAAAGCATCGAACGCCTGCTCAAGCGCGACATCCCGAAAGTGATGATTCCGGGCTTCGAGCCCGATCCGTCGATCAAGGCCGAGCCGATCCTCATCGGACGCGGCCAGCGCAGCGGTGGCAAACCCGGTGGCCGGCCGCAGCGGCAGGGACAGGGACAGGGACAACATCAAGGGCAGCGTCAGGGTGGTGACCATCGTGGCGACCATCGCCCTGGTCAGCGCCCGCACGCGTCGGCACATAAACGTCCCGATCGTCCCGCGCCGAGTCACCATGTCCAGAGTCATTCGGGCCAGGCGGAAGTCGATGGCAATCGACGCCCTCCGGAAAGACCGAGTGGCAACGAACAGGTGCGCAGCTCGAAGGGCCGGCCGCATCAGCCCTCGACGCATTCCCGCCCGGCGTCGTCCAATACGAACACCCGTCACCGTGGCCAGCGCGAAGTTGCGGCCGTGTTGGATGGCGGTTGGCGCAAGGGCTGACAACAACGGGCAACGCAGACGGGGCCGAGGTTGGCCCCGTGTGTGCAGGCAATGCAGCAAGTTAACTTTATTGGAATCGTGTCTTGATCACTACCGCCAACATCACCATGCAGTTCGGGTCCAAGCCCCTGTTCGAAAATATTTCGGTCCGGTTCGGTAACGGCAACCGCTACGGCCTGATCGGCGCCAACGGCTGCGGCAAGTCGACGCTGATGAAAATCCTGGGCGGCGACCTGGAGCCGACTTCGGGCAATGTGTCCGTTGATGCCAACGAGCGTCTGGGCAAGTTGCGTCAGGATCAATTTGCCTTCGAAAACTACACGGTGCTCGATACCGTGATCATGGGCCACGCCGAATTGTGGCGCGTGAAACAGGAACGCGATCGCATCTATTCCCTCCCGGAAATGAGCGAGCAGGACGGCATGGCGGTGGCCGAGCTCGAGATCAAATTCGCCGAGCTCGACGGCTATACCGCCGAGGCACGCGCCGGTGAATTGCTGCTGGGCCTCGACATTCCGTTGGCGCAGCATGCCGGCCTCATGAGCGCGGTGTCGCCGGGCTGGAAGCTGCGGGTATTGCTGGCGCAGGCCCTGTTTGCGGATCCCGACATCCTGCTGCTGGACGAGCCGACCAACAACCTCGACATCAACACCATCCGTTGGGTGGAAGACGTGCTCAACACGCGCAACAGCACGATGATCATCATTTCCCACGATCGCCATTTCCTGAATCGTGTGTGCACGCACATGGCCGATCTCGACTACGGCGAGTTGCGCGTTTATCCGGGCAATTACGACGAATACATGACCGCGGCCACGCAGTCGCGCGAGCGGCTGCTGTCCGATAACGCCAAAAAGAAGGCCCAGATCGCCGAGCTTCAGACCTTCGTCAGCCGTTTTTCCGCCAACGCCTCCAAGGCCAGGCAGGCCACCTCGCGGGCCCGGCAGATCGAAAAAATCGAACTGGAGGAAGTGAAGCCTTCCAGCCGCGCCAACCCGTTCCTGCGTTTCGACCAGGCCAAAAAACTCTATCGCCTGGCGATGGAAGTGAAACGTCTGGGCAAGGGCTATGGCGAGAAACCGTTGTTTCAAAACCTCAGCCTGTCGATCGAGGTGGGTGAGCGCGTTGCCGTGATCGGCCCCAACGGCATCGGCAAATCCACCCTATTGCGCACCCTGGTCGGCGAGCTGATACCGGACAGCGGCACGGTCAAGCTGTCGGAGAACGCCAGCATCGGTTATTACGCACAGGATCATGCCGCCGATTTTGCCAAGGACATGCCATTGTTCGACTGGATGAGTCAGTGGAAAAAACCCAGTGACGATGAACAATCGATCCGCGCCACCCTGGGCCGGCTTCTGTTTTCGCAGGATGAGATCAACAAGTCGGTCAAGGCCCTCTCCGGCGGTGAGCAGGGGCGCATGCTGTTCGGCAAGCTGATGATGTTGCAGCCCAACGTCTTGGTCATGGACGAGCCCACCAACCATCTGGACATGGAGTCCATCGAGTCGCTCAACACCGCGCTCGAAAACTATCCCGGTACCCTGATTTTCGTCAGCCACGATCGCGAATTTGTTTCATCGCTGGCTACGCGCATCATCGAGATGACCCCGAAGGGCGTCGCCAACTTCGGCGGCACCTATGAAGACTACCTGCGCAGCCAAATCGTGGAACCGCGGCCGGTCCAGGGACGGGTTAAGACGGCACGGTAATACCCGACCTGCCTGGCGGGGAGGAAGGGGCGGGGCTGGAAATTCACATAACTCGGCATGTTTTTTTGTCTGACCAGGTTATGGCCAGCCGGACAGGGGTCCGTGTGGTTGGAATCATAATCTTGCGGATCAGCTAACCCATATTATGGTTCCGGTCACAGCCCCTATTGCGCTGCACGCCATTCTCCAATTTAACGATGGCTTGCGCCGGCCCATGCTGCTTGGACCCGCGGCAGCAAGCTCGGATGCAACACCCCCAGCCGCGGCACCTGACCGCGAGGCGCACCTGGGGGCACCCCGAACCATTCATCGTTGTAAGGCAGCTCAACTGAACGTTTGAGGTTGAACTTGGTGGTATAGCTCAGACCCGAGAGGCGGTAGGCGTCACCGTCGGTATCGGCGATCCGGAATTCCCCGGCATAGAGCCGGTCGGTCTTCTGGCTGGTGCCGTACACGACGCGTACGCGGTATTCCGGGGCCTCATCGTCGAATACCGTAAGTACCAGCGCCGGCCGCGGCTTGCGCCCAGGGGTTAAGCGTAAGTCCTCAGGAAAGCGACACCACATAATGTCGCCGGCTTGCGGTTCGTGCCACCAGCGCACGGGGCTTGTTAGACCAGCGACGTGCGAACGGATTTGCCGCGTGCCTTGCCGGCGCGGCGTTGGATGGCCTGCAGGTCTTTATCGGTCAACGGGCCGTCGTCGGCTGTGTAGGCTGGCAGCACTTCGTTCGCTAGCCGCTTGAGCGCGAAATGAATCACCTGGGTTTCGTTGAGGCCCAGTTCTTCGGCCAGGCGTTCGACTGTGGTGCGACTGACCCCATTGAGGTTATCGGTGGGGCGAAAACGCAGGAGCAGTTTAGCGGTGGTGCGGGTGGTCATGGCGATTCCTCATGTATATCTTAATTATATACATTTTATGTGCGGTTTGCCACTCTCAGTCTCTGTGGCTGGAAGAAGAATCTTGCGGATCGGCTAACCCATATCATCGCGAATTGAAGGTGTAACCGTCTTGTTAGACGGTGGAGCCAAGGTATTTCCACCTCCATAATATTGCGGTCGGCAGTCGACACTGCTGCGTCTCCCTAGGAAACTAACTGCGAAGGGTCCGCCAGAGATCAGGCCCTATGGCAGCGCTTCATCGCTGGTGGCTGGTTCTGGAACCATATCGTTGGTGCGCCGGGATAAACCGGCATGAAGCAGAGAATGAAAGAGTCTTACGAGCAAGGAGTAGCGAACCACTCGGCCCCGAGTTTTGCGCTGGGCATCGCGAGGTGCACAGTGAAGCGTAAACAGGG
>Ga0315268_10004988_pt1 | contig 14324 bp, 12 predicted proteins | sample C1_top_MG_FD_204535 | JGI IMG/M metagenome (GOLD analysis project Ga0315268, IMG submission 204535) | Sediment microbial communities from Yellowstone Lake, YNP, Wyoming, USA - C1_top | ecosystem: Environmental > Aquatic > Freshwater > Lake > Sediment | place: USA: Wyoming | collected 2017-08-01
GGCTTCTCGGCGGGCGGCATCCTCCAGGGATTCGCCGTAATCCACGAACCCCCCAGGCAAGGCCCAACCATACGGCGGGTTGGCCCGCTCGATCAGCACCAGACCCTGATCCCGGTATTCGATGATAATGTCTACGGTAGGAACCGGGTTGCGGTGTCTCACGATCAAAAATCCGCAGTTAGGGCACTTCTCTTCCGCCACCATATCGCAGTTTACATAATATATATTATCAGACGTTACCGGAATCCTACCGAAAGTGCTGTTGGCAAATTCTTTTGAAATCCTTATAGTTAACCGAAACGATCTGCCAGGTTCGACTTTTGGGGTTGCGGCGCATCTGAAAGTGGAACTGGTCTTTGGATTTCGGGTCCGTCAGGGTGACCCGGGCTTCTTCGCCGTCAGTGTCGATCTCCGCCACGGTCACCGCCGCAGCGAAGGCCAGGATCTGGGAGTTGTCCAGATTAAGAAGGTATGTTTCCATTACACTGCGGATCTGGGACTCGAAATTGTCAAAGAGTTTGGGGAGCAGAAACCGGGCGTATTTCCGGCCCAAACTGCGGGTCAAGCGGGTCCAATCATCCGCCGCCGGGTCCTCCGGAGCTTCCAGATCTGCATTGGCAGTCTCAACGAAATTATTAATAATTGCCTTTAAATTCAAATACTTGTAGAATTCGGCCATGTCCCTGGTTTTCAAGGCCAGGGCCATCTGCTGGAGGGCATACCGGGGAGAGGTGGTCCAACGCCAGTAAAGACCTCCGGCCAGGCCGGCGGCCAGCAATAAGGCCATCAGGACGGTTATCAGGGCCTTTCGGCGCATAGGACTTCCTTAATGGTTATGCTTTACGAGTCCGGTAAGATGGATATACTATACTCCAAAAACTTCTTCGAGGCTATGAACCCTGAGAAATTAGTATCTCGGCGACTGATGGACAACGGACTGACCCTGGAGCTTTGGGACCGCTCCCGGCCGGTGGCCGGTGACCGCTGGTACGTGGCCCTGGAAGTGCGGATCGCTGTTCCCATTACCAAGGCCAACCTGCCGCCGGAATTGACCGACCAGGCCGGCGAAGTGGCCGGGATCCTGGGTCCCAATCTGATATTTTCCCACCTGGATGAGCGCAACTTCATCGCTGAGGGTGAAGTCAAAGATATCATTAATGAAATGGCTGAACGGGCCCGGGAGCTTACCCCCCGGTACTTCGGGCACCCGGAGTTCGCCCCCCGCATTATCCGGAGGAAGTACGCCGAATACCGAGAGAAATCCCTGCGGCACCGGTCATGAGGGTTAAGGGCAGAATGAGCCATTTTTAAACCAGGAGGCCCCTACCCTACCGGCTGGCAAAATTATGGAAATCTCCATTATATTCTCACGACCAGGTGCAAATGAAATCGGATGACCTGCCGGTGGTGCGCCTGACGCCCAAAGGAGCCCGATGGCAGCGCACCGGCCACCCCTGGGTCTACCGGGACGACCTGGAGGAAACCCCGGAGCTTCCCGCCGGCGCATTAGCCGCGGTCCTGGGCCCCGGCGACCGCTTCCTGGGCCAGGCCTTTTACAGCGCCGCCTCCCGCATCGCCCTGCGCTTTGTCACCTACGGCCCCGAGGAAGTGGATCGCGCCTTTTGGGAGGCGCGCCTCCAGCGCGCCCTGGCATACCGCCGCCGGGTGGTTGCCGACACCGACGCTTACCGGGTGCTCTACGGAGAAGCCGACGGCTTTCCTGGCCTGGTGGCGGACTCCTATGCCGGCCACCTGGTCCTCCAGGCCCACCATCCCGCTATGGAGGGCTTACTTCCTGAAATCATTGAAATATTTCTTCACCGGCTGTCCCCGGCTTCCATCACCTTGCGCCATGACGCCGAAATGCGGCTGCTGGAGAATCTCCCCCTGGAAGTTAAAACAGTGCGGGGCGAACTCCCGGAGCGGGTGCAGATTCAGGAAAACGGGGTGCGACTCTGGGTGGACTTGAGAAGGGGGCAGAAGACCGGGCTCTTTTTGGACCAGCGGGAGAACCGGGCCGCGGCCGCGGCGCTTTCCCGGGGCGAAGTGTTGGATTGCTTCGCCTACCAGGGGGCCTTCGCCCTGCACCTGGCCCCCGGGGCCCGGCGGGTGACCCTGGTGGAGGCTTCGGAGGCCGCCCTGGAAATGGCCCGGGAAAACGCCCGGCTGAACAGCGCCGCCAACCTGGAACCGATAAAAGAGAACGTCTTTTCGTATCTGAAAAACGCGGTGGCCGCAGGCGCCCACTTCGATCTCATCGTCCTGGACCCCCCGGCCTTCGCCCGGAGCCGCCGGGACCGGGCCGCGGCCCACCGGGGCTACAAGGAGATCAACCGCCGGGCCTTTCAGCTGCTGAGTTCCGGGGGCACTCTGGCGACCTGCTCCTGCTCTTACAACCTGGGCGAGCCGGAGTTTCTGCAGATTGTCCGGGAAGCCGCGGCCGACGCCGGCCGCCAGGCCAGGCTGGTGGAGCGCCGGGGTGCGGCCCGGGACCACCCGGCCCTGCTCTCCTTGCCGGAAAGCCTCTATTTGAAATGCTTCATCCTGGAGGCGGATTGAGGCAGTGAGCGGATTTGTTAGCTGGGCGCGGTCCCCCGAAATTTATTATCAGGTTCTTTCTCGTTGGGCTTGACATGATGCTTGATGACGCCACCCTGACCCAGCGCTTCCTGGCCGTGGCCCGGGAGCGGCCCGAAGCAGTAGCCATAATCTCTGTGGATGATGACGCGGTCCGCCGTTACACTTACGGCCAGGTCTTGGAGTCCGGTCTCCGGGCGGCCCGCTGGCTCTGCCGGGCCGGGGTCCGGAAAGGCGACCGGGTGGCCATTCTTCTGGAGAACCGCCCGGAGTGGTGCTTCAGCTACTTCGGGGTTCTTCTTTCCGGGGCCGTGGCCGTGCCCTTGGATTTCCAGTACCGGGCCGAGCAGGTCCGCTACGTGCTTGAACAAACCGCAGCCCGGGTCCTCATTACCTCGGATCGGGCGCACCTCCCCGACCTTAAGGAACTGCCGGCCCTGAAACAGGTCGTGGTGGCGGGGAAGCCCGGCGGCATACTGCCGGAGGCCGCACCGCTCTCCGAGCTGCAGACCTTCACAGCCGATTGTCCCCTGCCCGCCGCGTCCCCGGAAGACCTGGCCTCCATCATCTACACCTCCGGGACCACGGCCCTGCCCAAGGGCGTGATGCTGACCCACCGGAACTTTTACGCCAACTTCCTGGGCATCGCTCAACTAAAGGCCGCGACCCCCCAGGACAACTTTCTCTCCCTGTTACCCCTGCACCATTCCCTGCCTTTCATGGCAAACCTGCTGGTGCCCCTCTTCACCGGAGCCCGGATCACCTATCTGCAAACCCTGAAAGCCGAGGCCCTCCTCCGCTGCATCCGGGAGCAGGGCGTCACCATCCTGGTGGTTACCCCCCAGGTCCTCCAGCATTTTTACCAGGGCATCCGGCGGCGGTTGGAGGAGTTGCCCCTGGGGCTGGGGGCGCTGCTGGAAGCGGTTCTCAACTTTTCCGCCGGCCTCAGCCCGCGGCTGGGTTTCAACCCCGCGGCGCCGCTGCTCCGACGGATTCGCGGGGTTTTGGGGCCGCAATTCCGTTTCTTCATCAGCGGCGGGGCCCGGCTGCCGGAGGACCTGGCTCTGAGCCTCATAAAGCTCGGGTTTGAGGTGCTGGAAGGCTACGGCCTCACCGAAACTGCACCCGTGGTGAGCATCAACCGGCCCGAGGCCCCCAAGATCGGCTCCGTGGGCCAGGCCCTGCCCGGGGTGGAGGTCAGGATCCTGGAACCCGACGCCCAAGGGGTGGGCCAGATTCTCATCCGGGGAGACAACGTCATGGCGGGCTACTACGAAAACGAGGCCGCCACCCGGGAGGCCATCCGGGACGGCTGGTTCTACAGCGGCGACCTGGGGTGGCTGGATCAGGAGGGGTACCTCTACGTCACCGGCCGGCTCAAAGACCTCATCGTCCTGGCCTCGGGCAAGAACATCTCCGCCGAAGAAGTGGCGAAACACTATCTTAAGTCCTGGAAAATCAAGGAAATTTACGTGATGCCCGACGCCCGGAACGAAAAGCTGGTGGCCGTGGCGGTCCCCAATTTCGAGGTTTTCCGGGAAACCGGAGAAGCGGACGTCTACGGCGAAGTGAAGTGGCAGCTGGAGTACTACTCCCAGCAACTGGAGCCCTACAAGCGCATCCGGGACTTCGTGCTTTACAACCAGGAGCTGCCCAAAACCCGTTTGGGCAAAATCAAGGGCTATGAAGTGGAGGCCATCTACCGTCAGCGGGCGGGACGGCGCTATGAGGCCCGGAAGACCGCGCTGGAAGAGGGGGTCTCTGACCTGGGCGAGCGGGTGGTCCGCATCCTGGCGGAGAAGGCCGGTACTGACCGGATCTACCTGGACGACCACCTGGAACTGGACCTGGGCCTCGATTCCCTGGCCCTGGTGGAGCTTATTGCGGCCCTGGAGTCGGTGTTTGACTTAAAAATCAAGGAGGAAGAATTCCCGGAGATCTTCACGGTGGGGGAACTCATCGGCTTCCTGGAGGAAAAGCAGCCCGCGGCCCGGGAGGAGCCCGAGGCCGCCGGCCTTTCCTGGAGCGACCTGTTAAGAGAGGACCCGCCGCCTGCCCTGCTCGCCAAAATCGGCCTGGACACGGGACTGCCTGGCCGCCTCTTCACTCTGCTGCTCTCCCTGGTCCTGGGACTGTGGTTCAAGCTCTTCTTTAGGCTCCGGGTTTACGGCCGGGATCATTTGGGCGCCCGGGGCTATATTCTCTGTCCCAACCACACCAGTTATCTGGACGGCTTTCTGGTGTCCTATGCCGTGCCCTGGACGGTGCGAACCCGCCTGTTTTCCATGGGATACAGCAATTACTTCGAGATTCCGGTGGTGAAGGACCTCATCAAGCTGCTCCGGGTGATCCCGGTGAACTCCGCCCGCTATCTGGTGGAGGCTATGCAGGCTTCGGCCTACCTGCTGCGCCGGGGCGGGGTGCTGTGCATCTTCCCCGAAGGCGCGCGCAGCCCCTCGGGCCGGCTCCGGGAATTCAAGAAGGGCGTGGCCATCCTGGCGAAGGAAATGGGGGTCAAGCTGGTCCCGGTCTATATTGCCGGCTCTTTCGAGGCCTGGGGGGCCAACATGGCCTGGCCCCGGCCCCACCCCGTCCGGGTGGTCTTCGGCCGGGAACACTCCGCCGAGGAACTGCGGGAACTGGGCCTGGCGGTTAATCCCGGCGCCCGGGACTACGACGCCATCGCCCTGGGCCTCCGGGAAGCCGTGGCGAAACTGGGGCGGGACCTGCAAAATGGCAATGAATAACCATCAAAAATTGTTTAACGAGCCTCAAGCCGCTGATATATGGCAGTTATTTTCGGCCGACCTTTGTTAATAAACTTCCCCGCCACGACCGCGCTTGTCGAATGCCGGCCGGTCCATTAATGCTGCCAACCCATTCCTGGTTTTGCAATTCCAGGAGCTTCCTGCCAGGGCCTGCCAACTATTCGGTTCTTTGAATTAAGGTGGGCCAAAATTAAACGCCGGGAATTGGCCAGAATGGTTTTGGCGAGGGTCTCGCCAAAACCAGAATTTTTAAAAAGATGCAAAAAGGCCAGGATGCATCCACCAGGAAAGGTATGCTCCCGCGCCCCAGGAACTTCGTCCATCTTGTTCATCGCTTCCACACGCGGATTGACTACCCTCTCCGGCTCACATAAAATTAAGCATGCGACGTGCCGCCACCCCCGCGTTCCTGCTCCTGCTGACCTTGCTTTTAACTCCTGTGACGCTGGGCTGGACAGCCCCGGAAACCTCCCGGGGCGCCGGCCCGCCCCGCCCCCAGATACTGGAAGCCTCCCGGGCCCCCCGGGCCGCCGGGATGTTGCATCAGGTGGCCCTCAGCTACGCCCCCGGCCTGTCCGCCGCCGACCGGGAGCGTGATATGGTGCAAAAGGCGGCCCTGGCCCGGCGCCTTCTGGACGTCAACCGGCTGGTGGAACTGCGGCGCCAGGCCCTGGCCCTCGTCCCGTCGGGCCAGGAAGTCTCCTGGGAAGACCTGCGCCGCCGCCGGGGACCCCGGGGCGACCAGGTGGGGGTGACTCTGAGCGCGCCGGTGTGGGTGCCGGCCCGGGCCCAAAAGCTCAAAACATACAGCGGCTTCGAGCCCAAGTGGCAGACCGTGGCCCTCACCACCCCCCGCCCCGCGGGCTATGTCTGGCACGTGGGCACCCTGGCGGAGATCAACGACAAGGCCCGGTACCGCCCGGAGACCATCCAGTTGGAAGTCAACAGCAGCTTCGCCCCCATCGCGGGCCTGCTCCTGGAATACATCTTCCGGGAGGGCTGGTATGACCCGGCCCGCCGGGTGCCGCTCCTGGTGGTGCGGGGCGGCGAAGACACCTTCGCGGTGAGCGCCCACTCCGGGCCCGTGGTTGCGGAGTGTTTGAGCTTCCCCGATGAGGACGGCGACTCCCTGGCGGCCACCGTGGCCGTCTGCCGCTTTCACAACTTCGCGGAAATCTACCACGGCCACCACTCCAGGACATCCAACCACCGCCTGGGGCTGGCCCTGGACCTGAACGACTACAATTTTAGAGGCCAGGGGGTGGTGGACGGCCCCCCCAACCCCATCAGCCGGGCGGCCCGGCAGTACAACCGGGACGCCATGCACAAACTCGACGCCCGCCAGATGCCGGCCTGGGTTTACCGGGCCGCCAAGTGGCTGGGGCTGCGCCTCCCCCAGGAGTGGGTCTATTTCGGCTACCACACCGACTGGGAGCATCTGGACGTGGGGACGAAGTGAGGCAGTTGCCAGTAGCCAGTAGTCAGTTGTCAGTGGCTTGGTAGCCGCAGGCTTTAGCCTGCGCCGGCACAGGCTGGAAAACCTGTGCCACCGGGTTATGCGGCAGAATTATGGTAGGCGGTGCCCCTCCTACAGGTTGACTTTTACGAAAAACGAATAACCAAAAACGAAAAACGATTAATGTTGCAGGATTTCATCCAGTCCCTGAAAGACGCCGCGGATTACCGGGACCTCGTCAGCCACTACCACTATCTGCCGGACAAGGCGGCGGAATATGAAAACGGGGAGGCCGCGCTGTCCACCCCGGTGGCGGAGGCCCTGCGCCGCCTGGGCATCCCCCGCCTCTATAGCCACCAGGCCCAGGCCCTGAGCGCCATCCGGGCCGGCAGGCATATCCTGGTGGGCACCCCCACCGCCAGCGGCAAAACCCTGATTTACAATCTTCCGGTCCTGGAAAGCCTGCTGGCAAATCCCCAGGGTCACGCCCTCTACCTCTTCCCCCTGAAGGCCCTGGAGCAGGACCAGCTCAAGGCCCTGCGGGAACTGGACGCCGCCCTGCCCTCCCCTTTCCTCCGCGCCGCCATCTACGACGGCGACACCCCGCCGGCGGAGCGCCAGGCTTTGCGGGCCAAACCGCCCCACGTGCTCATCAGCAACCCGGACATGCTGCACATGGGGTTGCTGCCGTTCCACCCCTCCTGGTCATCGTTTTTCGGGCGCTTGAAATTCGTGGTTATCGACGAAGTCCACACCTACCGGGGCATCATGGGGAGCCACATGGCCCAGGTGCTGCGGCGTCTCAGGCGCATCTGCGCCCACTACGGCTCCAGCCCCCAATTTTTGCTCTCCTCGGCCACCATCGCGCACCCGGATTTTTTCATCCGTCAATTAACCGGACTTGAGGTGGAGACCATGGCCGAAAGCGGCGCCCCCCAGTCGGGGCGGCATTTTCTTTTCCTCAACCCGCCCGCGGGCGCACCGGCCACCGCGGCCAAGGTTTTCGCCGAGGCCATCCGCCGGGGTCTCAGCACCATCTGCTTCACCCAGGCCCGGAAGCTCACGGAGCTGATTTATCTCTGGTCCCAGAGGATGGCGCCGGAGCTCAAACGCTACATCAGTTCGTACCGGGCGGGATTTTTGCCAGAGGAGCGCCGGGAGATCGAGCGCGCCCTGGCATCCGGCAAGATGCGGGGGGTGATCTCCACCAGCGCCCTGGAGATGGGCATCGACATCGGCGGTCTGGACGTCTGCATTCTGGTGGGCTACCCCGGCACCATGGTCACCACCTGGCAGCGGGCCGGCCGGGTGGGCCGGGCGGGCCGGGACTCCCTCATCGTCCTGGTGGCCCAGGCCGATGCCCTGGACCAGTACTTCATCAAGAACCCGGCGGAGTTCTTCGGGCGGCCAATGGAGACCGCGGTGGTGACCCCGGACAACCCCTACGTGGTGAAGGCCCATCTGCCCTGCGCCGCGCAGGAGCTGCCGCTGAAAGTAGCGGGGGAGGAGTTCTTCGACCTGGCGGGCCAGGCCCCGGTGGTGGACGAACTGGCCCGGGAGCGTGAGCTCCTGCACTCCGCGGCGGGCGACGCCTGGTTCGCCCGGGCCCGCTTCCCTCAGAAGGAAGTGAACATCCGGGGCCTCGGCGACAGCTTCCCCATCTTCCAGGTGGGGAAAAAACGCCCCATAGGTTCCGTCGACGGCCACCGCGCCCTGCGGGAGTGCCATCCCGGCGCAGTCTACCTCCACAAGGCCCAGACCTGGGTGGTGGAGTCCCTGGACCTGGCCCGGCGCAACGTCTGGGTCAACCCCGTGGAACCCAACTACTTCACCCGCATCCAGACGGACAAGGAAACGGAGATCCTGGAGGTCCTGGAAACCCGCCAGGTGGCCAACTTCAAGGCCCACAAAGGCCGCCTTAAGGTCACGGAGCATATTTTGTCCTATGAGAAGAGGCGGCTGCCGGGCCAGGAGCTTTTGGGCGTGGTGAGCCTGGACCTGCCCCCCCAGATCTTCGAGACCGTGGGCATGTGGCTGGAGATCCCCGACGGGGTGAAAAACGCGGTGTACGCCACCGGCGGCCACTTCATGGGGGGCATCCACGCCCTGGAGCACGTGCTCATCGGCATGTTTCCCCTGTTTGCCCTGGCGGACCGCTACGACATCGGCGGCATCGCCCACCCCGCCCATCCCCAGGTGGGCCGGGCCGCGGTCTTCATCTACGACGGCTACCCCGGCGGCGTGGGGCTCTCCGAGCGGGCCTACGAAATCCTGGAAGAGCTGCTGCAGCGCTCCCGCCTGCAAACCGCGGGGTGCCTCTGCGAAGAGGGGTGCCCTTCGTGCATCCATTCGCCCAAGTGCGGCTCCGGCAACAAGCCCCTGGACAAGGACGCGGCCCTGAAGATCGCCGGGTTGCTCCTGGGGCTGGAAGAGGAGGAGCCCGCGCCTGCGGCCTTCGAGGTGCGGGAGCCGGAGCCTCCTCCTCCGGCGGTCCCGGAACCGGCGGGTGAGGCCGTCTGGTTCAAGCGCCGCCGGGTGGGCATCCTGGACCTGGAGACCCGCTGCTCCGCCGAGGACGTGGGCGGCTGGGGACAGTGCCACCGCATGGGGGTGTCGCTGGCAGTCTTGCACGAAACCACGCCGGAGCGGGTCGCGGTCTTTCGGGAGACGGACCTGGAGAGATTGTGCCGGCGCCTTAAAGAGCTGGACCTGGTGGTGGGCTTTAACCTGAAACGCTTCGACTACCAGGTGCTGCAGCCTTACACCGCCATCCGGCTGGCGGACCTGCCCACCCTGGACATTTTCGAAGAAGTTTATACCTTCCTGGGGCACCGCCTGTCCCTGGGCCACCTGGCGGAAAAGACCCTGGGCGAGAAGAAGACGGGGGACGGCTTGCTGGCCCTGGAGCTTTATGCTGCGGGCAGGTGGCAGGAGCTGGAGAGCTACTGCCGCCAGGATGTGCTCCTCACCCGCCGGCTCTTTGAATACGGGGTGCGCCACGGCCATCTCATCTATGAGCACCGCCAGGGGGCCCTGGTGAGGTTGCCCGTGGACTGGCGGGAAGAGCGGTTTTTTTACTAAAAACGATAAACTAAAAATTAAAACGCTCTTTTCTTTTGCCCTTTGGTTATGCTTGCTTTATCATTATCCAAAATCACCTGAAGGGGAGGCGCGATGAAGCGTAAGAGCAAATGGTTGGCCGCGGGGTGCTGCCTGGCGCTGGTTCTCTGCCTGGCGGGCGCAGCCTGGACTGCGGAGGCCGAGCCCAAAGTCGGGCAGGCGGTGGGCAACGTGAAGTTCCCCAAGCCCATGTCCGATGAAGACGCCAAATACCTCGGCCTGGCCAAGGCAGCGGAATTCACTCTGAAGGACATCAAATCCCCTTATGTGCTGGTGGAATCCTTCAACTCCACCTGACCGCATTGCATAGCACAGGCTCCTGTGCTAAACAGCGTTTTCAGCATGGTAGAGAAAGACCCCGGCCTGAAAGACAAACTGAAATTCCTGGCCATGGGACAGGGCAACGATGAGATGGCGGTGAAGATGTGGAAGGCTTTCCACAAGATTCAGTTCCCCCAGATTCCTGACCCCGACAGCACCTTCGGCAAAGCCATAAATTTCAGCCCCTACCCGGTTACCATGGTTCTGGACAAGGCCGGGAAAATTGTCTGGGTGCACATCGGCGCCTTTGACAACGCCGAGGAAGTCCTCAAGGAAATCAAGAAAGTCGTGAAGTAGTTTCCCGGCCCCGGGACAGGTCCGGAGCCCCCAAGACCTGTCCCCCCTCCTCATTTGACATCCGGAAAATCAATTCATAATTTTTCTTCCAAAAGCGGCGCCTGCGGACCGATGGGGTTTCGGAAGCTCAGGTCCCGAAAGGCGCGGAACCTTAAAAATCATGCCATTATCCTGATAAAAGGTGGAAAGATGGACATTAAGGCGATCATGGTGGCCACCGATTTTTCCGAGTGCGCCGGGGCCGCGTTCCAGATGGCCAAAAACCTGGGGCGGCACTACGGGGCCAAGCTGGTGCTGCTCCACGTCATCCACCAGAATCACCTGGAGCGGCTCGCGGAATTCCTGCACCAGGAGCCGGAAGCCCTGCTCCCGCAACTCCGGGAGAAAGCCCAGCAACAGCTCACCGATTTTTTGGCCCGTTGGGGAAACGAGGGGGTGGACGTGGAATCCCTGGTGGCCGTGGGGATGCCGTTTCAGGAAATCGCCGGCATCGCCCGGGACCTGGCGGTGGACCTCATCGTTTTGGGCGGCTACGGCCGCAGCGGCAAGGGCCCCATCGAAGAGGTCTTTTTCGGCTCCACCGCGGAGAAGGTGGTGCGTCTGCTGCCCTGCCCGGTGCTGTGCGTGCCCTTGGGGGAGGGAAGTGAAAGGGGTTAGGGGTTAGGTTCTGGGTTCCGCTGAAAATCAACCCACCGAAAAGCAAATAAAAACTGACTACTGACTCCTGCTCACACCGCAAAATCCACTTTAATCTTGAAAACCTCCTGGGCCGGCAGGCTCAGAACCTCCACCCCGGTGTCCCGGGAGACCTCCTTAAGGATAGCCTCCAGCCTGGCTTCCGATTCCACAATGAGGGTGAACCAGACATTGTAACGGTGGCGCCTCAGATAATTGTGGGTCACCCCGGGGTAGCGGTTCACTGCCTGCACGAACTGCGCAAGCTTGTCCTCCGGCACCTGGGCAGCGCACAGGGTGCTGGTGTAGCCCAGTTTCCGGGAGGTGAAATTGGCCCCCAGACGGCGAATCACGCCGGAGGCCATCATGGCCCTTACCCGCCGGATGACTTCCGCCTCCGGGGCGCCTACCCTTCTGCCCACCTCCTCGTAAGGCCGGGAAACGATGGGAAAATGGGACTGGATTTCGTTCAGGATGGCCCGATCCAGGTCGTCTAATTGCATTTACACGCTCATCCAGTCTCACGCAAAGGTGTCAAGGCGCAAAGGTCGCCGAAATATATTTCCCCTCCTTTGCGATCTTTGCGTCTTTGCGTGAGACTCATCATCCTATGGGTTCATACGGGCAGATGGGGTCTTCCCCCAGGACGTCGCCGGTGAGGGCATAGGCCCGGGCCCGGCAGCCGCCGCAGACCTTGCGGTACTGGCAGGAGTGGCACTTGCCCCGGTAGTCGTCCACCCGGCGCAGTTGCCGGAAAAGCTCGGAGTGGGCCCAGATTTCCGGAAACGGAGTCTCCCGGATGTTTCCCGCGGTAAGCTCCAGGTAACCGCAGGGTTGCACCTCGCCCTTGTAGGACACGAAGGCGAAGCCCTGGCCCCCCAGGCAGCCCTTGGTCATGGCCTCCATGGCATGGCTGGCGGCGGTGATCTTCTCGCCCCGGGCCGCGGCGTCCTGGCGCCACAGCCGGTAGTACTGGGGGGCGCAGGTGGGCTTGACGAAGAGCCGCCCCTCTTTTTGCCGCGCCAGCAGCCAGCCCAGGGTCTCCTCGTATTCTTCCGGATGCACCAACTGGTCCGGAATCTCCTCGCCCCGGCCGGTGGGCACCAGGACAAAGACATGGTGAGCCGCGGCCCCAAGCTTGATGGCCAGCTCGTGGATGGCGGGAAGTTGGGCCCGGTTGGCCCGGGTAACGGTGGAGTTGATCTGGAAGGGCAAACCCGCCTCTTTGCAGGCGGCGATGCCGGAGAGGGCCCCCTCATAAGCCCCGGGCACGGCCCGGAGGGTGTCGTGGGAGGCCGCGGTGGCCCCGTCAATGGAGATGCTGACCCGCTGGATGCCCACCTCCTTGAGGCGGGCGGCAATGACCGGCGTCAGAAGCGTCCCGTTCACCGCCATGACCATGCGGTGGCCCAGCTTGGTGCCATGGGCCGCCAGGTCGTAGATGTCGTCCCGGAGCAGGGGCTCGCCGCCGGTTAAGATCACCACCACCTGGCCCATGGTGGCCAGGTCGTCCAGGAGGGTAATCCCTTCATCGGTGGTTAGCTCACCCGGATACGGCCCGGAGCCCGCCGCGGCCCGGCAATGCAGGCAGGCCAGGTTGCAGCGCCTCGTCGTCTCCCAGGCCAGAAGGCGCAGGGGCGGGATTTTATCAGACTTGTCTTGGGGGAGAGGCATATGCTCCTAGGTTTTCTTTATTCGTTACTTCCTCAGCAGCGCCGCCGCCTGTTTGGCGAAGTAAGTGAGGATCAAATCCGCGCCGGCCCGCTTGATGGCGGTGAGGGATTCCAGCATCACCGCGGTTTCATCCAGCCAGCCGTTGGCCGCCGCGGCCTTGATCATGGCGTACTCGCCGCTCACCTGGTAGGCCGCGAGGGGCAGGTCGAACTCCCCGGCCAACTGGGAAATCACGTCCAGGTATGGCAAGGCCGGCTTCACCATGAGGATGTCGGCCCCCTCCTCCACGTCCAGGGCGGCTTCCCTGAGGGCCTCCCGCAGGTTGGCCGGGTCCATCTGGTAGGAGCGGCGGTCCCCGAAGGCGGGCGCGGACTCCGCCGCATCCCGGAAGGGGCCGTAGAAGCTGGAGGCGTACTTCACCGCGTAGGAGAGTATGGGCACCATCTCGAAGCCCCGCTCGTCCAGGGCCTCCCGGATGGCCCCTACCCGCCCGTCCATCATGTCGGACGGGGCCACCAGGTCCGCCCCGGCTTCGGCGTGGGAGAGGGCCACCTGGGCCAAGAGCTCCAGGGTGGCGTCATTGTCCACCTCGCCTTTACTGATGAGGCCGCAATGCCCGTGGGAAGTGTAGCCGCAGAGACAGACGTCGGTGATCACCACCAGGTTCGGGACCTCCTTCTTGAGCCGGCGCACCGCCTGCGGCACCGCGGCCTTAGGGGAGGCGGCCTCGGAGCCGGTCTCGTCCTTTTTTTCGGGCAGCCCGAAGAGGAGTACCGCCGGGACGCCCAGGCCCGCGGCCTCCCGGGCTTCCTTCACCAGGTTTTCCACCGACAGTCGGCAGACCCCGGGCATGGAGGGGACTTCCTGGCGCACCCCTTTTCCCGGAACCGCGAACATGGGGTAGATGAAGTCTTCCGGCCGCAGTATGGTTTCCCGCACCATACGCCGCAATGCCTCGGTCCGTCGCAAGCGCCGGGGGCGAAACAGCAGTTCCATGAGCCAATCTCCAGTAATCAGTAGTCAGTAGTCAGTAGCCGGTAGCCAGTGGTCAGCGGTCAATGCTGTTCTGTGGCGCCAGAGGCTTTCCAGCCTGTACCGGCGCAATACGCAGGCTAAAGCCTAAAGCCTCGCCTACCCTAGAACACCAAAGGCTTTTTCCCAGAACCCATAACCTAATCCCTAACCCCTGACCACTAACTTATGGTAACCGCAAGCAAACCGCCCTGTCAAGGCAATGGCCGCGGCAGGGCCCTGGGATTGCATGCTTTCCGCCCCCTCCCCTGTTGTTCGACTGACTGGAAAAAATTAATTATAGTCTATTGACTTAGTATAGAATAGAGTTATATTATACATAAGATTGAACTTCAGGGTGGGCCTGGCCCACCCTGCTCTTTACGGAAAAAAAGGTGGGACCCGTTATGGCTCGAGTGCAAACT
>Ga0315268_10004989_pt1 | contig 14321 bp, 14 predicted proteins | sample C1_top_MG_FD_204535 | JGI IMG/M metagenome (GOLD analysis project Ga0315268, IMG submission 204535) | Sediment microbial communities from Yellowstone Lake, YNP, Wyoming, USA - C1_top | ecosystem: Environmental > Aquatic > Freshwater > Lake > Sediment | place: USA: Wyoming | collected 2017-08-01
GAACGCCACCGCAAGACCGACAACCTTGTATTCCTGTAAAAATTCCTTGAATTCCTGAAGAATTCCCAAATAATCACCGCAGAACTCTGGAGGGCAAGGCAAAAAAAGCTTCGCTGACGGCTCCTTGCTGAAATCAGGGGGCGGTTGCATTTTCTCCGGCCGGCATTTGTCCGACTATTTTCATCACTTCGCCCGGATTCTGATAGCCGGAATTGGTCTTTTCGTTCACCACCATGCTGGGCACGATGTCTATGCGATAGTGCCTCAACAGCAGGTCCACTGCTGGATTCCTGGCGGCTATATCAAAATGATAGACGATGGTGTGGTTTTTGATATCCTTTATGGCCTCTTGAATGACTGCTCCTTCATCCCGATTTGGATCGTAATTCCTGTTGGAGTAGAAGTATAGTATGACGGTGTGGTTGGCACCACACAGCTGATCCACTTTGCGCAGGAGGAGGAAATTCCTCACCTCGAGTGTGTTGAATTTGTCTTTTAGAGAAAGCAGAGATGGGTCCTGTTTGCCGAGGCGCACTTCCATTTCCCACATGCGACTATTGAATTCAGCGAGATCGGAGTTATATCTGTCGAACAGATAGGAGTAGGATTTGCAGGATTCGGTGACGTTCATATCCGAATTCTCCATAAGGAATACGGTATCCATCATGGCCGAGCTGACAGAGATGGATTCGTACTGCTGGGAAAGCGTTCCCACTGCATCAAGCCCCTGCCTCATTCCGATGAACACACCCAGCACAAAGACCAGGGCGACTATTATGAGCACCGCAACATGCCGTCTAAGGTTTATCTCTCGCATCATTCAATTCACCATTTGGCCGACTTTCCCGACACGATTTCGTAGGCTTTCATAAAAAAGGCATAGGCATAGAGAAAGGGGGATAACAGGGACATGAGGAAAAGGTGCAGGAATAGGGGAGCAGAGGGGGTTTCCTTCGCTTCCAAAATGCCCAGGTAGAACAGCAGGATCCCGATGATAAAGGAAAAGGCGGCAAGCAGCTCATAGGGCTGAAGAAAATGCGGCGGGGCAGATGAAATGGAAAACTGGGGAATGCCCTGGAGAAAGCCCAATGTATCTAAGGCGATCTTTGCGAGCATGAGGATCACCAGCAGGGTGGTCAGGGGAAGAATGAAACAGCCGAGCTCACCGTATTTTGGTCTTATCAGCCCGGAATACTTCCTCAGATTCTCCACATATCCTGCGTACCATCTCTTCCTCTGGCGAAACAATGCCCCGAGGTTGTCAGGAACCTTTGTGTAGACGACCGCATTGTGGGACGATCTTATGAGGTAGTTTTTGCTCTGGATTCGCAACGCCATTTCATTGTCCTCGGTGTGCGAGGTTTCGTCGAATCCTCCCAGTTCCATGAAAACCGAAGCGCGATATAGGGAGAACGGTCCGGGGGTAACCATAATGCTGTCGAGGAGGGAGAAAATCTTCGTCATGAAGTTGCTAAAGAGGTATTCTGCCTTCTGGAGGCGCACCAGCGTTCCTTCCCCTCCTACCACCTTCATGGTCGGAGTCACGACCATCACCTTCGGATCCTGGAAGTAGCCCAGCATATGGCGCAGCGCGTCTGGAGCGACCTGGGAATCCGCATCCAAGGTCGCGATGAATTCCCCCTTCGCATGGCCGATGCCATTGTTCAGGGCGTTCGCTTTGCCGGCGTTCTTCTGCCGCAGCACCGCCACACCTGTTCTTCTGGCTTTTTCTGCGGTGTCGTCAGCAGAGCCGTCGTCTATTACGATTATCTGCAGCCGGGGGTAATCGAGGGCGATGGCTGAGGCCAATGTTTTTTCTATGGTTTTTGATTCGTTGTACGCCGGAATGAGAACTGTCACAGGCGGTGTTTCTGCGGTGCAAGGATCCTGCTTTTCTTCCTCCAGATAGGTCAATAGAAGATAGGTGAGGAAGTAAAGGGATGCGAATCCAAAGATGTATTCAATCACGAATTATTTTTGCTCCCATCTTTTTAAACATCCTCCAGTGGTGGGAGATGATGAGGATCGGCCCGTGGGTCATGCCAGGTCAGCCACATCTTCTGCCGGCTGGGAGCGCTCAGCGCTGACCGCCGGGTTTCGGTTCAGTGCTCTGCCTTTCCTTCTCCATCGTCTGCCTTACCCAAACTTCGAACTCGTGCTGAGGCATGGCGCCGCTGTGCGTGGCCAAAACCTTTCCGTCTTTCATGATGGCGATGGTTGGAAAACCGCTGAACTGGTATCCAGGAAGCTTTTTCTCGTTCTCGTCCGGATCGGTGTCCATCTTCATCTTAACGAACCGCGCTTCTGGGATGCTTGCGCTTCCTGCCTGAAAGGCGGACCTGAATCGTTCGCAGGCAGGACACTGCTCGGTCCAGAAATCCACAATGGCAAATCCGCTGCGGGAGACATTTCTCGTAAAATTCTCGGGGCCTTTCTGGCCCTTCAGTTCATATTCGTAAATCCTATTGCCCTGGTGCTCGATGCGGGAGAGGCAGCCTGCAAGCATGCGCGCGTAAAGTCCTCCTGGGGAAGGCTCATCCTTTGCCCTGGTGGACGCGTAGTGGGCGGAAAGAAGAACAAGCCCGAGGTCGCGATCGCCCTGATTCCGGTCAAAATCAAGGGTGCGGACGGCCTTTCCGTCGCTGCCGAGAAGGACGATCTTTGAATCAGACGTGATCTGGAATGAGGTACGGCAGGTTTTGCCCGGCTCCGGCTGGCCGTGCTCATCCAGCAACGGACCCGTAACGGTATAAACGCCAGCGCCAAGTTGCACGTCCTTGGTTGAAGCGCCCGCCGGACGGGTTTTATCGTCCAGTTTGCCGACACGGACCGGCTGGAGAATGGTCAGCTTGAAGCCGTTCTGCGCCTTTTCGGCTTCCATCTGCATTCTGCGCGCCGGTGGCGTTGGAAGCACAAAATCCAGGAAACGCGAGTTAAGCGGATCGCCCTGGTTTCTCGAAGCGAGCGTTGCTGTTCCGGAAGACGCGGATTTCAGCTCGATGGCGGGGATGATCTGCTGCTCGCCAGAACCCCTCATCTGGGCAAGCTTAGCGACGGGAATTTCAAAAGCGCACATGAATCCGATTCTCAATTGCGGTTTATATTTCTGTTGTTGGTTGAGATGGCGAAGTATGCGAAAGTATTTAAAAGCACAATTATTTGTATATTACAACCATGCCCGACATGTCAAGACGGCAGCTTCTTAAGGCCGCTGCTTCCCTAGCAGCACTGGGAGTTGCAGGGTGCGCAACCAAAGCGGTCGGAAGAAAAACAGAAACGCCATTCAGGCCTATTCTTGAGGAACCGGTTCCCACACTTCCCGAAAAACTTGATGTGAATTATGACAAGTTCGGCATAGAGAATCGTGATTTGAATGCTTTGTACGAACGGATAAATCAAAGCATGAGGATCAAGATAGGGTGCGGAAGGCCCTTCAGGGACTCCTATGATCATTCGGATACCATCTATCTCCCAGAGCGGGAACTGGTGAACGCCAAGACAAAATCTCCATCAGAGCAGATGAACGGGAAAGAAAACCCAGATCCAAAAGACAAATGGGAGACCCAGATACTTGGTCATGATCCGGCTTTGCTTGAAGGCCAGCTTTTGAGGATAGATGCGGCGTTGAAAAGGAAAGAGGCACAGGAACTCATCAGCGGCTTCTCCAGAAACCTTGCTCAACCGGCATTCCTGCCTCAGGAAGCCTGCGGGATTCTTGAGGTGGATTTCTCGAACGCGAGCCCCAGGGATGTGGGGCTTCTGCTTTCCATGGGAGTCTCAGTGCCAACGTTGATGCTGCAGGCAGAACGGAAACAGCTTACCGGGCTTTCACGCGAAGTTCGTGAAAAACTCATGGCTGTGGCCGCCAAAGGCGGGGATTATGCCTATGCGATGGGTTTGTCTAATGGTTCAGTTGGAAACCTGAAATCAGAACAGGTACGGGAGGCTATCGGAGGACATGCCTATGGCACCGGCGACAGATCCAGTGATGGTAGCAAAACGGCCATTGCAGGATTCTGCACCAGCCAACTACAGCTGCGGGATAGCATCACCGTCCTTTATCCAGCCTCCGGCCATGATTTGCTGGCTTTCTACATAATGAAGGAGATTGCGGATACAAAGAGGTTTGAACGGGCGAAGGTGATAATGACCGACGTGTGTGGCGCTCATTTGCCCATCATCAGGGAACAGCTGAACCTCATGCTCGCGGATAGGATCATCACGGATCTGAGAGAAAGGACCAGAGAGGTTTCCTGTGGTTGGGAAGTTGCGTTCGATATGCGTTGTCCTACCGCCGCTGGCAAGAAAGGCGTAGCGCCTGGCGAGACAGGCGTATCGCTTGTTTTTGCACTGCGACGCTCTGGAGAAGCGCTTTATAGGCAGACCTATTTTGATCAGGCGGACATCGTGATCTGCCACGACTCCTGCGGTCCGTTCAGGAACCTGGTGGATTTCCTGCTGGCGCAGAAGAGGACGGCCATATCAAAGAGCAGGGTGTTCGTATCTGAAGACATCTTCTTCAAACCCTGGAGGCTTCCGGGTCAATCTGAGGAATTCTTTGGATACGTAGGCTGCATGTGCGAGGATCTCTGGTTGCGCCACCAGATATTCAACCTCTATGGCATGACCTACCTGCCGGATCCTGAATTTATCCGCTCGCTCAGCGAACATCAATTGGCCGAGGCGGTGCGAAACGGGATAAAGGAAATTCCGAACTGGAAGTTGCCGCCAAATAGCGGGATGGGATTGATCGGACCCAGGATAGGATCTGAAGATCCGGGTTTCAGGTAACTGCAGTTGAATCTTTGACTATCGCTATTTGGCCATGTTGCCGAGGGCATCGAATTCCCCATGGCCAAGGAAGCCGAAGAGATCGGCAACAAGGTCGTGGACATAGCGGGAATACTGTTTCCTGGACATTGCCCCTACAATGCGGTCGAGCGCTGCCGGCCTTTCGGTTCTGGATTGCACAAGCTGGAGGGTATTGTCATTCTGCCGGATTTCCGTAAATAGAACAGCACCCATTTTGGCCTTTTTCTGGGAAAGCCATCGGACCAGATCTTCTGAGCTGATGCTCCTGACTTTTGGCTTCAGGTCTTCCGGGATCGTTATGGTGGTCCAGCCTCTGCTGAATGGGTCGCCGCCAACAAGATAGCCGCGGTCCAACGGAGCCTCGGTATGGTTGTCACTACCATAGCTTTGGCCAAGCCCATGGAGCCGCCCGGCTTCGGCAGCAAGCAGGAGGTTGCAGAGGTTGGCGGAGAAACGTATGTCCGGAGGGAGACCGAGTGACTGGCCATGGACTGCATAAAGCCGCCTCATCTCATTTTCCAGGGCATCCGAACGGAACGACATTTCGCCGCCATAGATGGAATCGTTCCAGCACTCGATGAAGTCGTTCATCATGCAAAGATCCTTCGCAGCAGCCAGTGAAAGAAGGCCGAGCTGGACAGCGCTGAAGAGGCCAATGCCATTGACCGGCAGCGTCTTCTCGCTGTGGTTTACTGGATGGGCAGGGCCCATGATGACCTTTCCGGCCGAACGCAACGGCTGGATGAGGTTGTACATCTCATCCAGGGTGGCGCCAAGGTAATAGGATGGCATGGCAATGCCTGGGCTTTTGAGACGAAGGATCGCCAGGTCGAGCTCCTCGGCAGCTTCAGCAGTTCCGGCGATGACCACATGATGCGGCCCGTTCGGATGATTTTTCATGAGCGGCATGGTGATTTCGCATGCAGGAGGGAAAACAATGCCGAATTCCGAGAGTATTTCGCCTGCGATCCGCTGATTATCAAATTCCATGGCATTGTGGGGGGTGTAACAGAGGAAATCGACGTGATGAAGGAGCCCGCGGCGGATGATTGCGCTCATGGTAGACCAGCCGTCGTCATGGGCGAGTTTGTTCTCGTTGAGCATATTGCGGGCATGGAAATGGACCTGCATCCGGAAGGAGCGCTTCAGGCAGGAGAGCGCGGACAGGAAATCCGAGATGCTGTCTGCCACAAGTTCAGGGCTGGCGCCTGGATGGCTTTTTTCTGAGAAAATGCATTTGACATATTGCTTGCTTTGAGGCAAACCGCTTCCAGCCGCATCCTCGCGCGGATTTGAAGTGAGAATAGTAACCGCATCCGCGGATCTGTTTCTCTTGACAAAAACCGAAAAAAGCGGCTGTGGGATTTCGCGATTCCGAATGTAGATTTCTTCATCCGGATAGACGATGGGCGGGCCGCGGTAGGCGTTTTGATCCAGGATTGACCGGATGCGGGCGCCATCTGCCTTGGAGAAGCCTTTTCCTGAAAGCGATTTATCTAAGGCACCGCAGAAACGGTCCTGGTATCGGAGCGCCCTTTGCATGTATTAGATTGTGGAAAGAAGAGATTAAAAATCAGGCGAAAAAAATGGCGAGCGGGAGATAGGTGGTCAGCGTCGGGATTCTCCAAGAATCAGCTTGTCCGCATATTGGCCGGGATATTCCTCCTCGAGAGCGGCGGCGATGAGTATGAGTTTTTCGACCGTGGCCGAAAGCCAGCTAAGATAGGATGCGCCGTGTTTCTTTTCAAGCCCATCGAGCTTTTGCCTGTTCACCTTGCCTCCGTGAACCAGCATCGACCGCAGCGAGTATATCTCCTTGAGGAACTGGAACAGCATCTGGCGTTCTTCACCGGCAGCGGCTGCGAGCATGGCTGCCCGCAGGGAGATCTTGTATCCTATGGAGCCTTCGTTGGAAACGGCCGAATCGCCGAGCAGGGATTCAAGGGCGATGGTATTCTCGATTATCGCCTCTTCCCTGAAGCTCGTTCTGGCAGAGAGATAGCGGCCCACCGCGATGCGGATGTGATCCGGAGCGGATGGGCTGAAAAGTCTGGTGTGGTCTTTGAAAGCAGCGAGATTCGCCCGGTCTAAAAAAGGACGATCTTTCTCTGAAGTCGGAAGGATGATACCTTTGCGCCTGGGAGAAAATGTAGCTCCCCTGAAGAAAAATACGGCGAATCCGAGAAGCGGCCGAAGAGGATATGGCTGTTCGCTCCTGAAAAACGAGCTGAACGCGAAATCGAGCAGGTCATAGGTTGCCTGGGCGGATTCTGCCAGCTTCTCGTATCCGGGTTGGGCGGGTTGCCTGGATTTGGACGCAGGTTCTCCTGCCTCTTCAAATGGCAATTCCAGAACGAGATCGGCGACCGCCAGAAGCTCGGGATCGCACAGCCGGCGGGAGGAAAGCTCGGTGCGCTCCTTTGGCGTAATACGCCGTATGGATGCATTTTCGGAGAGCTGGACGGGCAGCTCGAGGTTCGCGAGGGCGAGGTTGAAGATGCCAAAAATCGCGTAGGGTTTGTCGGTCATTGGATGAAATTGCATTGCCTATGTCATTTAAACGTTTCTGCGCAACACTATTTGTTGTCGGGCCCATAGTCGAAACTTTTTTGGGCTGCCTAAAAAGTTTCATCAAAAAAGGCAGACGAAAAGAGACATTGGTTAAGACGCTACCTTGACATGGCAGGGATGTCGTGGCTGCCGCCATTTCCTCCCAACCATAAAATGGTAGAGATTCGCGGTTCGATCCCGCGTGGGCCCAATTTTCCCTTTGTTCCCAGTTTCCGATCTCCAGTTTTGCCGACTGGAAAATTGGGAGGAAGAGAACGGGCGTAGCGAAGTTCACAACTGCCCATCCACCAGCCTTTTGTCATTAGCTCCTCTTAAGGCAGCTTCGAGAACGACGCATACGTCTTTTACAATGTGTAAAGTAGTGGCATTTATTAATATTTCGTGAACAATATATTTATCACCATGAGGTGAATTTATGGGTATTGTGACTGCCAAACAAACGACCGATGTTCGGAGAATCAGGGGCCCGTACCTCGCCGCCCCGATTTCGAAGTACTGTGGCGTTCCCTTTGAGGAAGGTCTTTTATGGGCAGACGCCGCTAACCATGTTATAGCTTCAAATAAGAGATTAAACCAAACACTGGCCCATGTCGGAAGCGAAGAATGGGAAACGATATGTGCAGCATTCGCATGCTGGACAGGAACAATGACTGCTTACGCAAAGCCAGGAGAGAAACTCGGTAAAGCAGTCGAATATATGGATTCTAAAACCGGTTATCGCTGGATTTTCCCTGTCCCGGAAGAGCATCAGGGCAAAGCCAATGCAATTCTTGTTGCGGAGCACCCTGATTACAGTCTGGAAATAGACGGCAAAACCAGAATAGTCCGTGCTGCACAGGTTGACCTGATTGAGAGGTTCCCTGCTAAAGATGGCTGGTATATGGCTGATGCTCAACATAATATCCCGGTTGGAGAGCTACTGGAAGTTCTGAATGCCGATGCTCGCTACCTTCGCAGAATTGGTTTGCGAGTGGGTCCTGTTGTCCGCGGCCCCTTCTCCGACTGCTACATCGAATACATAAACCCGCACGTAGTCCTTCTCGATGTCAGGCCGTCCTATGGCTTTGGGATGGCTGTGGAAGCGCCTGAAAGGCCCCAGCCGTCAGAACCGTGGGAACTCCATCCTTCTTGTCCACCTTTTGATTAGCGCTGGATTTATCGCCTTGAGTATGGCTTCCAGTTCTTTCCTATGGATAACAGTCCAGCGAGTTTTCAGTTAACAGTTATGAGTTTTGGTTTCGAAGCCAGAGAAATAGTTTGTTGACCATCATCGGACGAATTAAATCAGAATGCGTAGCTTTTGTCCCAGCAGGCATCACCATCAGGGGCAGCACCGATATCATAGAAAGCCTGCCTTGCGATGTTACGCACCGTATAGGACGGATCGTGAATGGAGATGTAGTGCAGCGAAAGGCGGGCGAGATAGGCATCGGGATGGGAGAGGTGCGATTTCATCTCCTTTATGGCCTTTTTCCTGGCAAGCACACTCCTGCTGGATAAACTGTGGATCGCTTCGATGAACCTGGGATTCATAGGGTCGCCTCATTTTTTCCATTTCATTTTCCATGCCTAGTTGGCTTTTTTCCTAGATTCTTACCGTTATATATTATGCTCAAATGTGTTTTTAAATATGTTGTTTTGTGTAAACCGGCAAAAAGTGACCAGTCCCGCAAAGGATTAGAATACCGCGGCACGATAATTGATGGATAGTTGAGGGCCGAGGGATTCCTATGAAATTCATACGTTCACCCATAATCTGCCTTCTCGCCCATGTGGACCATGGCAAAACCAGCCTCCTTGACGCCGTGCGGGGTACGTCTGTTGCCAAGAAGGAAGCAGGCGGCATAACCCAGATGATAGGCGCCAGCTATGTCCCCAAGAAAGACATAGACGCCATAGCAAAAGGCCTTGCAGAAAAGATGAAGGTAAATCTCACAATCCCAGGGCTGCTTTTCATAGATACGCCTGGGCACGAAGCCTTCGGCAATCTGCGGGACCGGGGGGGCAGCATAGCCGACCTGGTCATCCTGCTGGTGGATGTCAATCAGGGGTTCCAGCCGCAGACGGAAGAGAGCATAAAGATACTCAAGCAGTACAAAACGCCATTCGTGATTGCAGCCAACAAGATAGACGTTATCGACGGCTGGAAGAACCACAAAACGGCCTCTTTTCTGGAATCCTACAACGAGCAGCCGGAGCATGTGAGGCAAAGGCTGGACGACAAGATATACGGCCTCATGGGCAAGGTATCGGAGTTCGGTTTTGACAGCGAGCGATTCGATCACGTGACGGATTATACGAAGCAGATAGCGATAATACCTGTGAGCGCCAAGACAAAGGAGGGTCTGAGCGAATTGCTGGTTCTCATATCAGGCCTGAGCCAGAGATTCCTTGGTACGAGCCTGGAGATAGATGAGAACGGAAGGGGCAAGGGAAGCGTAATGGAGGTAAAGGAAGAAAAGGGCCTGGGCTCCACCATAGATGTCATCCTTTACGACGGCGTTCTACGAAAAAACGATGAGATAGCCTACCTCACCCAGGATGGTGTGAAAAGCACCAAGGTGCGCGGGCTGCTGCTGCCCAATATGGGCGGAAAGGAAAAATACAAGTTCGTGGATTCGGTGGTGGCTGCGGCGGGCGTGAAGATCTACGCCCCGGAGCTTGAAGGGGCCATACCCGGTTCGCCGCTCGAGGTGGTGGAGGATTTCGAGCGGGACAGCAGGGCCATAGCGGACCAGTTCAAGAGCATCATTTTCCAGAAAAAGGATGAACTTGGTGTAGTTCTCAAGGCCGACAGCCTTGGTTCCGTGGAAGCTCTCCTGAGGCTGCTTGGCGACAAGGGCATCGGGGTAAGGCAGGCTGCCGTAGGCCATGTGACACGCAAGGATGTCCTTGCGGCAGGGGTGGTGGCAAAGGAAGACCCTTACCTGGGCGTTGTGCTCAGCTTCAATGTGCCTGTGCTGGAGGAAGCTGTCCTGGAAAGCGCTGACGCCAGGATCAAGATTCTCTCGAGCGACATCGTCTACAGGCTCATAGAGAATTACGAGACATGGGTGAAGGAAGAGAAGGAGAGGATGAAAAAAGAGAGCCTGGTGAAACTCACCTGGCCCGGAAAGATAAAGGTGCTTGAGGGCTACGTCTTCCGCGCCTCTAAACCTGCCGTATTCGGTGTCCAGGTGATGGGCGGCCGCATAAAGAAGGGATATCGCCTCATGAACAGATCCGGCGAAGTGGTTGGCGAGATCCGCGAGATGCAGCGGGAGAAGGAAAAAGTTGAGGAAGCGTCACCCGGCGACCAGCTCGCCATATCGTGCGATGGCATATGGGTGGGCAAGAACGTGAATGAGGGAGATGTGCTCTATCCCTACATGACGGTGGATGAGCTGAAGCGGTGGGAGAACCAGCTCTCCATGCTCAGCGGCGATGAGAAGGCGCTGTTCGAAGAAATCAGGGGAATGCTCAGGAAATATTTCTGAAACTGAAACCACGGAGGGAATGCTATGATAATCGGGCTGACTGGAGAAAACTGCGCGGGAAAGAGCACGGTTTGCGAATATCTGATGAAGAAGGGATTCTACTACCTCTCGCTTTCAGACGTCATACGCGAGGAGCTGAAGGCCCAGGGCAAGGCCATTACCCGCGAGAACCTGATTGAGAAGGGCAACGACCTGCGCGAGCGGCACGGTCCGGGCGCGCTCGGGAAAAAGATCGCCGAGATGGTGGAGAAGGACAGGAACTACTGCATAGACTCCATCAGGAATCCAGCAGAGGTCGAGGAGCTCAAAAAGCTCAAGCGCTTTTTCCTTTTCTACGTGACAGCGCCGGGCGAGATAAGGTTCGGGCGCATACGGGCGAGGAAGCGGGAGGAGGATCCCCAGACCTATGAGGCCTTCATGCGGATCGAGAAACTCGAGATGGAAAACGCAGACAGGACCAAGCAGAACCTGAAGGGCACGTTCGCGCTGGCAGACAAAACCATAGTCAATGACGGGGACCAGAACGAGCTCTATGATAAGGTGGATGCGGCGCTGGGGGAGGTCTCGGAAGAGTTCAGGCTCGTCCGGCCGAGCTGGGACGACTATTTCATGGGCATTGCAAAGGTCGTTGCGTCAAGAAGCAACTGCATAAAACGAAAGGTGGCTGCAGTCATAGTCAATGACAAGAGGATCGTCTCCACCGGCTATAACGGGACGCCGAGGGGCACACGGAACTGCAGCGAGGGAGGGTGCCCAAGATGCAACAATTTTTCCGAGTCTGGCAAAAATCTTGAGGAATGCCTCTGCAGCCACGGGGAGGAGAACGCCATTGTCCAGGCCGCCTACCATGGCATAAGCATCAAGGACACCACCATATACACGACGTTCTCTCCATGCCTCATGTGCACCAAGATGATCATCAATTCTGGAATAAAGGAAGTTGTTTACAATGCGGATTATCCCCTTGCTGAAACGCCCATGGGCCTGCTGAAGCAAGCGGGGGTAAAGGTAAGGCAGCATAAAATCGGATAAAAAGCAGGTGTTGGAGAAGAGGACCGGGATGCGGAGCGACGTTCTGAGAGGGTAAATCTATGCAAAAGGTTGCTGGTGGCGGGGAAGAGGAAAGCGGAGAGGGCATGGCGGCGGGGATGGAGATGGGGGTCCAGCCAAGGATGATACAATCCATCATGCTAGGCGCCACAGGGGAATTTTTTCTGCTGCTCGGCATGCTTTTCGTGCTGCTTGGGATAGCGGCATTCGTAACGGATTTTCTTGAAATCAAGGGAAGCGGAGAGTTCATCGTCGGGCTACTGCTGGTCATTGGGGCGGCCATGCTTCTGATGCGCAGCAGGGAACAGATGAAGCGCCAGATGGCAAGGCCACCGCTCGGGCCTCCGGTGATGCGCGAGGCGAAGGGAAAGGCCAAGGAGCCGAGCATCTACCGCTAGGTCAGATTGCTATAGCTATTGATTAAAAACCACGGTAGCGATAATACTATGGCAACGATGACGACACCGTCCCAGGCACAGCCCAAAAGGCGATGACGACAAGAGTAGCTACCGAGTTGCCACCAGTTAATGGGCAAATCCCGAGTTGGTTTAACTTAAATCGAAAGTGAACAGCTCCTCGAGCGTTTTTTTCATCTTTTCATTCTTTTCCTGAGCCTCTTTTTCCGCTGCGGCTTCAAGCTCCTTTATGCGGGCATATTTCTCTTCGAACTTCGATGGAGCGAACGCCTCGTTTATCTCATCTTCAGGAAAAAGGCCGTCCAAAGCTTCCCGTAGCAGACGGCGCTTCTCCTTTTCTTCTTTTTCCCACGCTTGGATAGATGCCTCTATCTGCTGATGGAGTGCCATTTTTTTCTTTTCCATGGCCTCTTTGCTAAAAATAGATTTGAGATCATCCACAACAAGGGTACCAAAGAGCTTTTTTGTTAGTTCTGGATTCTGCCGCTCCAGGCACAGCCTGCTTATGAGGCGGTAGCTTAATTCCAGGGAACCAAGGGTGGGAAAAAGACGACGTCGTCCTCGTCTGTTTTCTTTTCCTTCCTTTCCAAGGCCTCGACACGTTTCAGCTCCTGCAGATTTTTTATCGCACCTTCGTTCTTCCCCTCAAAGATGACATCACGCCAGATGGCAAAGGCCACCCCTAATATTTTATCCTTTTTTGCGAGGAATTCTGCAGGGCGGATATGGCCTCCTTCCGGCATGATTAATATGTTGGCAATGTGGGTTCCTGCCTCTTCAGTCTCAGCCATGACCCAGCCAAGCTCATCAGCATATGGTTTGAGCATCTGCTTCATTTTGACAATCTCGATATAGGTCGATCGTAGCCTTATCCTTATTGACATCCATCTGCCCAAGCTGAAATCCTCTTTAGGTTTTGGCCGGATTAGATTATCTAAAAACGACAGAATATCGACCTAAAGATAATCCCCTAATAGTTTATATTAGTTATCTCCCTATCTGGTACGAGAGAAGTGAGATAGAGAGGTGGGCCTATGAAGCTAGTCGTACAGGAAGCGCCAGCGCTTAAGTCGGTCATCGATTGCATAGTTAGTCTGGTGGAGGAGGGGCAGTTCGAGCTCAAGAACGACGGATTGCATCTTAAGGCGATGGATCCGTCCCAGATATCCATGGTTTCGTTCACAATGCCCAAAAGCGCATTTGTAGAGTACAGCATCAGCGAGGAGACGAAGATCGGCATAGACATAGCGCAGCTTTCCAACGTTCTCGGAAGGGGCAAGAAAGGCGAGAAGGTCGAGCTTTCGGTCGAGGAGGGGAGGCTGGTCGTAAAGTTCCTGGCTGAAAAGCACAAGAGAACGTTCAAGGTGCCGCTCATTGAAGGGGGCGAACGGGTCCAGAGGGAACCGAAAATAGAGTACAAGAATTTCGCAAAGGTGAAGGCCGATGCGCTCAAGGAGACGCTCAAGGATGCTAAGCTCATTAGTTCCCACGTCAGGCTTCAGCTGACGCCTGAGCAGTTCATTGTAGATGTGCGAGGCGAGAACGGTGAAGTGAAGGCGGAGTTTGACAAGGGATCCCCCGAGGTGGTAGACCTTTCGACCGGCAGCCTTGTCAAGGCCACATTCCCGCTTCAGTATCTTGAGGACATGGTGAAGGCGACCTTGTCAACATCGATCATAACCATCAACCTCGAGACCGACCGGCCGCTCAGGATGGAATACGACGTAGAAGGTGCGAAGGTGGTTTACTACCTGGCGCCCAGGATAGAGACGGACTGAGGGCCAAACATCCTAAGGAGCAGAGGGGTAAAGAAGAGACGAATGACGTAAATGTTGTGTTGTCCTGAATTAACTTCCTCTCGTTGATTGGGTTTCATGTCCTCAACTCTTAAACATTCTGCTTCTTCTCGTAGAACGCCTGTAATGGCGTCCTCAGATGGCTATTTTCAAGACTCATGTGCGGTCTCTTCTCATTGTAGAAGGTCACTGCCTCATCA